>LWDU01000138.1_pt1 | contig 26077 bp, 21 predicted proteins | sample 727161 | NCBI WGS metagenome assembly LWDU01 (sample SAMN04566230, study PRJNA314399) | hydrothermal vent metagenome | isolation source: deep sea hydrothermal plume seawater | place: Mexico: Gulf of California, Guaymas Basin | collected 2004-07-11
GAAGAGTTAGCGTGGTTGTCAGTAAAGGGTGGGGGTGTAGGTGGACACTGGTCTGATGTGAGAGCAGTTAGCGACAAAGCGCCTAGTCCCATCCCGTTCATGAAAGTAGCTGATTCTGCAATGACGGCATACAAGCAAGGGAAGACAAGGAAGGGCAGCTATGCAGCTTACCTCAGCGTCTCACATCCAGACATAATGGAGTTCTTGGATATTAGATTACCGACAGGTGGCGATGCTAATCGTAAATGCTTCAACCTAAACAACGCAGTCAACATCACTGATGAGTTTATGAGTAAAGTCTCCAAGGATGAACCGTGGGACTTAGTAGACCCACACGATGGAACAGTGAGAGATACTGTTAGCGCAAGGAAGCTATGGGAAAAGATACTTGAAGTTAGATTCCGAACAGGTGAGCCTTATGTAAACTTCATTGATGAAGCGAACAGACATCTCCCACAGGCACTTAAGGATAAGGGCTTAAAGATTCACGGGAGTAACTTGTGCAATGAGATACACCTACCCACATCCCCAGACCGTACAGCAGTCTGTTGTCTGTCTAGTGTGAATCTGGAGGAGTATGATGAATGGCGTGATGATTCTTTATTCATCGGTGACCTCATTAGGATGCTTGATAATGTCTTAACAGAGTTCATCAATGGCGCACCACCTCAGTTACATCGAGCAGTACGGTCTGCCAGAGCTGAGAGAAGCTTAGGCTTAGGGGCTATGGGATTCCACGCACTCTTACAGAAGAATGGTGTACCTTTTGAATCCGCACAAGCCAGCGGTACACAAGCACTCAAGGCCAGTCAGGAACTCGCATTGGAGAGAGGGACTTTCAGGGATGGTATGGACACCAAGATGCGGAACAGCCACCTCCTAGCAATAGCACCCAATGCTAATTCTTCGATGATTGTAAGTACATCACCATCCATCGAACCGTGGAAGTCAAATGCATTTGCACATAGAACAAGAGTAGGTACACATCTTATCAAGAATAAATACTTAGATAAGAAACTATGGGAAGTAGCTGAGATATACGGACACGCTTCTGAATGGGTAGAAGAGCAATGGCAATCCATCATACACAACGAAGGGTCTGTACAACATCTTGATTGTTTTGATGCATGGACTAAGTCGGTATTCAAGACAGCATTTGAAATAGACCAACACTGGGTAGTCCAGCATGCAGCCGACAGACAACCGTGGGTGTGCCAAGGACAGTCTGTGAACTTGTTCTTTCCTTCAGGGGTAGAGCGCCACTATGTTAACTCAGTGCATTTAGATGCCTGGAAGAAGAAACTAAAAGGACTATATTATTTGAGAACATCATCAGGACATACAGCAGAACAGGTGGGGCGCAAAGTAGAACGTGTAGCCCTGAAGGATTTCGGTGAAGAGGATGTGGAAGAGGGATGCTTATCATGCGAGGGTTAATGGATAAACTTACAGAACGAATCAAACATCTTGAGCAGATAACCATCCAGCTAAGAATGGATATTGAAATGCTCAAAGCACAATCAGCAATCCAACGGAGAGACGATGCTAACAAAAGCAACAAAAACGTATAAACCTTTTCAGTACCCTTGGGCTATGGAGTTAGCAGAAGACCATGAAAAGATTCATTGGGGAACATGGGAAGTTAAGTTGCAGGAGGATGTCAATCAATGGAAGGGTAATGACATCACACCCAAAGAGAAGCATCACATCACCCAGATACTGAGACTGTTTACTCAAAGTGATGTGCAGGTAGCCTCAAATTACTGTGACCTCTTCATCCCATACTTCAAGAATAATGAAATTAGGAACATGTTGTTGTCGTTTGCAAACAGGGAGGGGACACACCAACGTGCTTATGCCCTTCTCAATGATACCTTGGGGCTTGACGAGTCAGAGTATGCAGCATTTCTTGATTACAAACCGATGGCAGATAAGATTGAGTTCATCGCAGCGGGAGGAGGTTCGATACTTAGGGATGATGAGGAAGTAGGTTATGCGTTAGCCCAAGCCTGCATCAATGAAGGCGTAGGTTTATTCAGTGCATTCGTAATGCTCCTGAACTTCCAGAGGTTCGGTAAGATGAAGGGCATGTGTGAGGTGGTGGAGTGGAGTATCAGAGATGAGACTAAACATGTAGAGGGGATGACCCAGTTATTCAAGCACTTCCTACGGGAGAAACCCCGCTTAGTAAAAGACTCATTTAAAGAGTACATCTACGAGACAGCAAGGACAGCAGTCAAGTTGGAGGATGATGTAATTGATTTAGTGTTTGAGGATGGAGACATGGAAGGTCTTACAGCTAGTGAGGTAAAGGACTACATTCGCTACTTAACAGACAGACGACTTATCCAGTTAGGGCTTAAAGGGAACTATGGCATTAAGGAAAATCCATTACCTTGGGTCGATTGGGTCGTGGCTGGTGATTCATTTAAAAACTTCTTTGAAGGTACAGTAACTGACTACTCCGCATCGGGCATGCAAGGAGACTTCGGATGGTGAGAGCTTTGAAGTGTGCCACCTCATCTTGCTGCCTTAAAGGTTCGTGTGAACGGTATTCCTTTAAAGGACTTAAATCATTGAATGTAAAGGTATCCCTCTACGAGGGGGGTACTCAATGTAAACAATATGTCAAGGGTAATAAATGGACAGTATAGACCACAGTAGCCTACTCGGGCGGCATGTTCATGTAGCTGATTCATTAATAATAGACCTCACAGAGCAGTTCCCTGACAAGCTACCAAGAAATAGCGATGCTGATGTAGCGTTCCTAAGGGGGCAGCAGTCGGTCATAGATTATTTAATAAGACTAAATTCAGAAATCAAGGAGAAATGACGATATGTGTTCATCACCAAAAGCTGCCAAAATACCCAAGCCTGTGGCAGTCGTAAAGCAAGCAAAACCAGCAGTAATCAACTCTACTAATACAGACGGATCGAACTCTGCGCAAATAGAGATAGCTGCTAATACTGCTGCATCTAATGCTAATAGAAGGCGAAGAGGCAAGAAGGCGTTTAAGCAGACAGATAATGTGTCTGGGGTGAATACTCCGGGTGCTGCTGGTGGGTTATCCATACCAAAAGCTAATACATAAAGATAACAGGAATATGAATGGAAGAGCAATCAATCGCTTCATCCGTTGCAAATAGGTATCAACAACTAGAGACATATCGCACTTCGTTTCTTCAGAGAGCGCGGGATGGTGCATTAGTTACTATCCCCTCTCTCTTTCCACAAGAAGGCACAACAGGCTCCACAACATATCCCACACCTTTTCAAAGTATAGGTGCAAGAGGTCTTAACCACTTGTCGAGTAAGCTACTTGTAGCACTTCTGCCCCCTAACGCTCCGTTCTTTCGCCTTACATTAGACGATGCTGCATTGGCAGAATTAGGACAAGATGATAAATCCAAAGGGCAGATTGAAGAAGGGCTATCTAAGATTGAAAGAACTGTAATGCAGGAGATTGAAACCTTAGCATTACGAGTTCCTTTCTTTGAAGCACTCAAGCAACTGGTTCTAGCAGGGAATGCGCTTGTGTACATGCCTAAAAAAGGTGGTATACGAATATTCTCTTTGGATAGATATGTCGTTAAGAGAGATGCGTCAGGGAATATCTTGGAGATTATAACCAAGGAATCCGTTAGTCCCCTTATGTTGCCTAAGGCAGCGCAAGAGTTACTAATGGAGATAAGCGATAACAATAAATCCCTAGATTTATATACCTATATAAAACGTGATAAAAGCAAATGGACAGTTGTCCAAGAAATTAAAGGCGAAGTAATCCCGGGTTCACAAGGAACATATCCTTTAGATAAAAACCCCTTCATACCTTTGCGATTCAATCGTATTGACGGTGAAGATTATGGTCGAGGATTCATTGAGGAATACCTAGGCGATCTACAGTCCTTAGAATCCTTAACGAAAGCAATTGTGGAAGGGAGTGCGGCATCAGCTAAAGTCTTATTCATGGTATCCCCTAACGGAACCACTAAAGCGAGAACACTGGCTCAAGCACCTAATGGCGCTATTGTGCAAGGTTCAGCGCAGGACGTATCTACGTTACGGGTTGAAAAGCATAATGACTTTCGCGTGGCTCTCGACACAGCTAAGGGTATTGAAGAACGATTAGCTTATGCCTTTATGCTTAATACAGCAATCCAGAGAAATGGTGAGCGTGTTACAGCAGAGGAAATAAGGTACATGGCACAGGAATTAGAGGGTGGGTTAGGTGGGCTTTACTCCATACTTTCCCAAGAGTTCCAACTGCCTCTTATCACTCTACTGTTACAACGATTAGAGAGAACAGGCAAATTACCTAAGCTACCGAAAGACACTCTCAAACCACAAATTACAACAGGGATGGAAGCGTTGGGCAGGGGTCACGACCTCAACAAACTCTCGCAATTCCTCCAAGGTTTACAACCATTAGGGCCAGAAGTAATCCAACAAGAACTGAATGTCGCAGACTACATAGATAGGCTGGGAGCATCATTGGGCTTGGATACTAAAGGGTTAATAAAATCTGATGAGCAACGACAGCAAGAACAACAAGCAATGGCAGAATCCTCTGAAGACCAATACAGAAGAGATTTAGCTATGTCAGTAGCCCCCGGAGTCGCAAAGGACGCAGGTGGTGAAATTACAAAACAAATGATGCAGCAACAATAACAAGGATGATGAATGGCAGACCTTAACGAACTTAATACTCATGCAGAAGAACCTGCTGAAGACCAAGAATACATTGATAAAATGGTCGCAAAAGCAGACGGTGTAGCACCAGAGGCTTCTCTTGAAGAAGTCGAAGATAGTACCGTAGCGGAGGAGGAGGTAGATAGTATTGATGAATCCCCTGAATGGCTTCCTGAGAAGTTTAAAAGCCCAGAGGAATTAGCAAAAGCATATACAGCCTTAGAAAAGAAACTAGGTAAGCAAGGGGAGAAAGAGACAAGCGAAGATGTAACAACCGACACTGACGCTCTCGAACCCCTAGATTACCAATCCCTCCAAGATGAGTTTTGGGAGAAGGGCGAGCTTTCAGAAGAGAGTTATCAAAACCTAGAGAGTATGGGAATCCCCAAACACATTGTGGATTCGCATATTGAAGGACAAAACGCTGTAGTTACTCAAGTTCAACAAACCGTCTTTAAGGAAGTCGGGGGAGAGGCCCAGTACCAAGAGATGATGTCTTGGGCGCAGGATAACCTCACTGAATCTGAAGTAGCTATGTACGACCAGAGCGTTAATAGTAACAGTCTTGACCACACATTATTTGCAGTGAAGGGGCTTCACGCCCGTTTCGCTTCAGAAGTGGGAATCGAGCCGACATTACTACAGGGTGAATCAGCCCCTACAAACATGGGTGCTTACGCATCCGCAGCCGAAGTTAAACAAGACATGAGCGATAGACGCTATTCAACTGACCCTGCCTTTAGGGATCGAGTTGCACGAAAACTAGCAAAATCCAACGTCTTCTAAGACAAAGCAAACCGCAGGAATGGATAATCACAGGGAAAGATGACCACAAGTGCAACACATACACTTAAACAATACTTAAATACAGGTAGAAAAGAAACATGGCATTACCACATCAAGCCCCTAGCAGATTAGGGCAATTAAACGCAGCAGGCGATAACAGAGCGTTATTCCTTAAGTTATACGCTGGCGAAATCTTAACGGCATTTGAAGAACGAAACATCTTCATGCCTTTACACCGCACACGCTCAATCAGTAACGGGAAATCAGCGACATTCCCAATGGTCGGTACAGCAACAGCTAAGTACCACACACCGGGTACAATGATTGAAGCGGATTCAGTAAAACATGGTGAGCGAATTGTTACTGTTGATGATTTATTAATCAGCACCCAGTTCATCTCTAACATTGATGAAGCGATGAATCACTATGATGTTCGCTCAATCTACTCAAGAGAGGCAGGTAATGCTCTTGCGAACCAGATGGATAAGAACATCTCACGTATCATTGCTAAGTCAGCAAGCATCACTACTAAAGCCCTTGCTACTACAGCAGGTCTTGCAGGTGTAATTGATGACGAAGCTTATACATCAAACATCACTATTGGCTCTGCCGCAGATGTATTAAACGGTACTAAGATTGCAGCCGCGATCTACAAAGCCTTAGCTGAGTTCGACAAGAAAGACATCACAGGTGATAAAGTCTGTGTGTTACCGCCCGACCAATACTACTCCTTGTTCGATGTTACATCCGGTGTGAACACACTAGCTTACATGAACAAAGACGTAGGCGGTTCAGGCTCTATGTCCACTGGCGCTGTCCCAATGATTGGTGGTGTTAAGATTCTTATGTCGAATCACATCCCACAAACCAATGAGACTACAACCACTGGTGACCCCGAGCCAATCACTTCTAGTAGAACAGCAGCATACCGCTCTAACTACAGTAAAGTACGAGGCTTAATCTTCTCAGCAGATGCTGCCGCCACAGTTAAGCTGTTAGACCTTGGTGTCGAGTCTGAGTACCAGATTGAACGTCAAGGCACCCTGATGGTAGCTAAGTACGCGTGTGGACATAACATCCTACGTCCTGCTTGTGCTATCAGCTTGAACTTAGTATAATAGTAACCGTTAGGGGTTAGTCTCCCTGATAAGTTAAGATAAATAAAAAACCCCCTTTGATTAATTTCTCAGGGGGTTTTTTTTAGACCACAAGGAAATAACATGCTACCAACAAGCAGACTTGAAGCAGTAAACGAAATGCTGTCTTGTGTAGGTGAAGCCCCCGTCAACAGATTGAAAACAGGTTATATAGAATCTGATATTGCAGAGAATATTTTAGATTCAGTTTCCAGAGACACGCAATCAGGCGGGTGGAATTTTAACACAGAGGACAACTGGGAATTAACCCCAGACTTAAATAAGAATTTAATACTACCGTTAAACACACTAAAAGTGGATGGCGTAACACAAGACCAACAGTACAATTGGGTTATGCGTGGTAACAAGCTATACAATAAAATAACACAATCATACCTAGCGGAAGCGCCAGTCAAAGTGACATTAATTATGCTACTGGATTTTGAAGTTCTCCCAGAAGCAGCTAGACGTTACATCACCTTGAAATCTGGTAGGTTAATGCAAGACAGAACAATGGGGCTAGGTAACCTACATGAGTTTAATCTTTATGATGAACAAATGGCATTAATAGAACTTAAGGACATGGATGCTGAGGTTAATGATTATTCGATATTTGATTCATTCGATACATATCAGATAATAAATCGATCTGGAGGCAATGTTAGATGACCTATATTTCATCCTCCGTCCCCAATATGATAAATGGGGTTTCTGAACAACCGTCAGCTTATAAGCTACCCACACAGGGCGAGTACCAGCTTAATGGTGTTAGCTCAGTTGTTGATGGGTTGAAAAAAAGACCTCCAACATCCCATAGTAGTACTATTTCTAATTCAAACATAACCGCAAATAGCTTTATGCACACTTTGGATTATGGGTCAGGGGAGTTCTATACAGTTGTCATTAGCGCAACGGTCATAAGTGTATTTGACAAGGACGGAGCGTCAGTAACTCTTGATGCACTAGATAGAAGCGGGGTAGCTATACCCCCCGGTTCCACAGGTTATACCCCGTTAGATTATCTCTCTAACCTAACAGACCCAAAAAACCAACTTGTCGCTACAACGATTGCCGACCAGACTTACATAATAAATAAAACCAAGGTTGTAGAAAAAAATACTACAAACCTTACTGATGACAGACCCTACGAAGGGTTGATTTATGTTAAGAATGGAGACTACAAAACAGAGTACAAAGTCACTATCACCGTAAATGGTACAAACTATACTACAAGCTACACAACGAGGGATTCCAGTAATGTTGCGCACGAACCGGATGTGCAAACAACTAACATTATTAATAACTTGTATAACGGTTTAAATCTACCATCAGGACTTTCTAAAAGTAAAGATGGTAATATCATACGCGTGTATTCGTCTACAACGGACTTCAAGTTGAAGTCTGTGGATGACCGGGGCGGTTCTCATATGTTTGGGTACAAAGGACAGATATCAGACTTCAAACGCTTACCCGCAGAGGGGCCACTAGGGTTTAAGATTAAGGTCATTGGTAACAACACTAAGCAACAAGACGATTACTATGTCCAGTTAACTGACCCTGATACCAACGGCACCCTTGTATGGAAAGAAGTCGCAGCAGACGCAATACCCTACGAAATTTATGCTGATACTATGCCGCATGTGTTGGTTAAAGAACCAGACGGTACATTTCACTTTAAGGAAGTTGAGTGGGCAGATAGAGAAGTAGGGGATGAAGAAACCAATGAATTTCCTTCGTTTATAGGTCAAACAATAAATGACCTGTTCTTCTATAGAAATAGGCTAGGATTGTTATCTGGGGAGAATGTAGTACTCTCAGAAGTTGGGGGTTTCTGGAACTTCTTTCATACCACAACCCTACTATTATCTGATGCCTCTCCCATTGATATTGCAGTCAGTACAAATCAGCAGAATGTTCTTAAATACGCTGTACCATTCAATGATGCCCTGATGTTATTTGCAGATAACACACAGTTCACATTAGCTAGTGGGCAGGTGTTAGCACACGACACAGTTACTGTAGAAGTAGCCACACGCTTTGAAGCTGATTTAAAATGTAAGCCAGTAGGCGCTTCAACCTTCGTCTTCTTCGCTACTAAACGCGGAGAGTTTGGCGGCTTGAGAGAATACTATGTTGCATCTGATCTAGGTGCTAATGATGCTACAAACGTAACAAGCCATGTGCCAGAGCTGATTGCAGGGAATATTAAAACAATCGCTGTATCAACAATCGAAGACATGGTCGTTGTAATAAGCTCGGATGACCCTAGTAAGGTATTCATTTATAACTACTACTGGGTAAACAAAGAGAAGAAACAATCAGCTTGGCATACATGGGATGTTGGAGGTGATGTTGTATCCGCCCAATTTATCGAGTCTAAGCTAATACTGATTGTAAAAAGAGGTAGTACTTATTGCCTAGAGAAGCTTAACTTATCAGCCGATGAGACACGCCAAGACATGACATATGGCTACGGCCTACACTTAGATAGAAGAGTTGTTATAACAACCGATGTTGAAGCTGATGCGAGTCCACACCAAAACGCGGTTGGTGGCGGTGCAGTCTTCTACAACCAGAGTGGTATTTTCCTAGGGAACAATCTGACTGCCGCAGTTGTGAAAGAAAGATTAGCAATGGGAGATACTGTCTATTCAGGCTACCTGTATGACTTTGAATATCGTTTCTCAGAGTTTCTCGTTAGACAGGATAGTAAGGCTGTTATCCCTACTAATCTAAAGTTAAAAACTTTAACTATTGAGTATGACGAGACTGGCTCATTTGAAGTAGCAATGACCCCATCAGCAACTGCATTGGGCGTTAGAGCTTCCTATACCAAACGGTTTGGCCCGATCTTGGGCAGTATAACAAATGTTCTCAATAAAGTTAATATATCATCAGGGAAATTCCAAGTACCTGTATGGGGAGATGCACCATCTCTAAGAGCTACGTTAAAGTCTGGGTCAGTTTTCCCTTGTAGCTTTCAAACAGCGCAATGGACAGCCACCTACTCTAAGCAATCCAAAGGAGCATAATGAAAAATTATAGGGCATATACTCGACCCTCACGGAAGAAAGACTGCAAAATCTTAGCTAAGGTAATGCGAGAAGAAGACAAAAAGGAAGTCATGGCAAGTCATGGTCATACGCCCTATGAAGCATTATTATACTCTTATAAAGTAAGTGATTTTAGTATGTCTATTATGTATAAGGGAGAAGTGATGGCGATGTGCGGTGTTTCTAAGATTGACGATATAACAGGCTCACCTTGGCTGTTAGGCTCTAAAGAGTTTGTCAAAAGACCACGCGTTGCCTTTACTTTTCTTAGAGGCTCCTCTGTGTGGGTTAATAAATACCAAGATAAATACCCCTTGTTACATAACTATGTACACGCGGGAAATAAAACATCATTGCTGTGGTTAAAACACCTCGGGTTTACCTTCTTAAGGGAGGTGCAATTCAGCAATGAACCTTTCTACGAATTTGTAAGGATAAAAAAAGATGTGTGAACCAATATCAGCAGGGTTAGCAGTTGCAGGAATGTGGACTGATAGCCAAGCTTCAAATCTGAACCATGCCGCAAAGGTGGCGGACTATCAGGCTAGGCTAGAAGCTCAAAGAGTAGGCAATTTACAGGCTAGGGAAGATAGGGAAGCAACCCACCTCAGCTTTATACAACAATCAAACAAGGCAGATGAGTTGCTTGCGAGTGAAACATTTGAAGCAAGCCTAACGGCAGCAGCAAAACTTGGTGAAATTGAGGCACGAGGCGCTACGGCTGGGGGTGTTTCCGTCTCAAATACTTACCGTGATACTACGAGACATGCTTATGCTCTAAAGGAACGCGCTAATACATCATCGTACTACAATCGAGGGATTGTAGCGGCCAACATTAATGCAGCATCACTAGCTTCTTATCGTAAGGAAGCAGCCCTCAGATATAAACATCGACCGGGTGCAGCACCAATTGATACCACGGGTATAGAAACAGCAGGTAGTTTCTTTAAACATTTAGGAGGCGCTATCCAAAGTAATGCAAGTATGAAGTCTTCAGGACAGTACAGTTCTACAGGGGGGTATGCATTCTCATGAGTGGAATTTCAACAATGAAACTATCTAGGATTTCTCTAAAGTCCTTAGAAGCACTCCAGCACGACCCAAAAGCAGTATCAAATTCTATTGATGCCTACCAAGGGAAAATACAAGCTGACCGCACTGTCGGAAACAACCTTAGAGACCAAGCTACTGCATTAACGAACTTCTTTGATGATTTAAGTACTGGAGTTAAAGCTGCTCATAAAGGGTATAAAAGTAATGAAGAGGAAGCCGGTTTTAAAGCTTGGCAAAATGCTTCACCAGAGCAGAAGGAGATATATAAAACGATGGTGAAGGATGGGTCAATTAGCGCAGGGATGTCCCCTTACTTCAATAACGTGGTGGAAAGTGGTGTAGCAGCGATGCACGCAACTGAATATAACATGGGCTTTAATAAAAGCGCATTCGAATCAAGAACAGCAAAGGTAATCGATAAAAGATTTCTCAACGCTAATGGTGAATGGGATTTACTACAGTTTTCTCGCCACCACCAAGATGACTATCAAAAAGAGAACGGCCTATTAAATGTATCAAGCGGAGCTTATCAGGAGTTTGCTAAAGGTATTGAGGCAACTCACGCAGGTGCATTTAGGCGTTATGTAGAGACGCAGGATGTGATACAGAGGAAACAGGCTACAGTCGCCTTTGGGGCGAAGGTGTTGAATAAAACCGCAGTGCTAAGCGGGGGTGAGTTTGTTAAATGGTACACAGACCACTTTAAAAAAACTGTGACTGATATTGGTTTAGACCCCACTAATTATGCAGCACAGACTCAAGCAACTATTGAAGACGAATACATAAAGCAGGTCTTGTCAGGGGATAAAGATGCCGAGACTCTTTTAGAGACCTATGGAGAAATTCCGAATGGTACAGGGCAACTATTAAAGAACACACCTATACATCAAATATGGAAAAGAGAGTTACACGCTAAAGCAGATAGGCAGCTAAACAACCGCCTTAACGCCATAGATAACGAAAGAAAACTGGAGGTCGCAAAGTTTGGTGAGAAATTCAAAAGCCGTTTTGATGAATTTGACGGGAAGAATGCGGACTTCTTTGGCACCTCTGATGCGGCCCACTTTTTAACATGGGCCAAAAAGTATTCAAATAGTTCTGACCCTGATACAGCTAGTTTAGCAAAGCAAATATTGGCTACTCGTTATGGGGGCATCCCTGATGTAATTATTGACAATATGACCTATGAACTTCATAAACTTCCTAAAGAACAGGGGCTGGCAGAGTTTATGTCGTATAACCCTACAATAGCCCAACTGAATGAGTTCAAAGCACAACAGCAAAGCTACCGTCAAATTAAAACAGGTCTAAGCGGTTTGGAGTTCCTAACACTCGTAGATAAGCATATTAAACACACACAAGAGCATAATAAGGACTATGACGGTACCGCTGTCCCAAATAATATGAATGAAGTTACGCAAGCCATTAGGGTTGGTTGGCATATCCCACTAGCTGACGCGAGAGAGAAAGCCCTGACAGCAGCCATTAATGACGTAGATAAATCCCTTACTCCACAGGCCCAACGAGATGCATTAAGGACGGTGGTAGGTGAATTAAATAGGAAATATGACGAAGGTATGGAGGCCAAGTTTCAGGAATATAAATCTAGAAAACACGCGGAGCTGGAGCAGGCTGGAAAGGATAAGGCTGTAACAAGAGAAAGGTCTGAATACATCGAAACTCTGGATGTAGCGGAGTGGAAGCGTGGTGACAAAAACATCGATGACCACCAGAGGCTCCTAAAGGATGCTAAGGTTTCAGCGCCATCTAATCCATACGATGTACCTAAAGAGTTCCATGTACGCGCCTTAATCAATGCAGATAAAGCGTTAATGAGGTCAACCAGATTCAAACAAGCCGCAGAAAGCTTAGGGCTTAAGCCTATACTTGAGAATATTCGTGCAATCAGTGCGCAAATGAGGCTCATAACTTCCGATATATATGGGCCTAATGGCGCACCTAAAACAGAAGACATCACGGACGAACAAAAGAAAGAGATTCAGGAGACTATATTGCAGGGGCTTCAGGGTTGGGTTACTAACACTAAAGATTCCCTTCTTAATCTAACCCCTGAGTTCATTGAGGAAGGCGTTAATGATGGCCTAGATGGTGTCCAGAGTATATTAGAATCGTTACCTGAAACAGCAAGTGGATTGGTAGATTCACTTAAGGGAACACTAGGAGACGTAGGGTTACCGGGGTTTGATGCGACTACTAAGGCTGCACTCGAAGAAGGTGCAGAAGAGGTCGTATCCGCAGTCACTGATGCTTTACTTGGTAAGGAGGCAGTTGCTGCTGATACACCCGAGTCTAACACTGGTGCAAGTGATTCACAGCTAACCACCACTGAGAAAATCGCACTTGATAAGCGGGCAAAACAGGCAGAAGCCGCTCAGTCTAACGATAAGGCATTCATGGATGACCTATTGGGGGTAAAACCTTCAGAGGAACCTGTGAAACCAGAGGATGTTATACCGAAAGAGGAACCTGTGAAACCAGAGGATGTTATACCGAAAGAGGAGCCAAGGTCATCCTTACCATTAAACATGGTGTACGAGGACTATGGTACAGGAAAGAAAATGGTCTGGACAGACACCATAATGCGTCCCGCACAAAAGGCAGCTAAAGACGCATATGATGAAGGGGAGTTCTCAGCAGATGGTAATGGTGGTGTTAACACTAAAAAAGCATTTGATAAACACTTTGGTGCAGGAAAATTCGCAGAGGTCAAGGCTGAACAAAGGAAACAGTTCGCCCTACAAACCAAAAGGCTTTCCGAACACTCCGCGTCATCCATAGGGAAACATATAAAACCTGAATGGATACAGAACATGTGGATGCACGAAACAAAGAAAGGGACTAGCATACTAGCAAACACCTATAACTTAGGAAATATAAAAAAGAGTAAAGCTTGGAAGGGAGAAACCCAGAAGTTCAGGGTTTGGGAGATGCTTGACAAAGCAGGGATTGCTCGCGCAAGAGCGGATAAATCAATCTCTGATAAACAGGAATTTAAGATTCCCGCTAACCCTATAGCTGGTAAGAAATACAAGGTATACGTGCATGATGCCTTCAAGAAATACGGTGATTTCAAAGAAGCAGCCGCAGATTTCGTAAAGCTGTTAAACACATCAAATTACGCTAAGGTAAGAGAAGCCAAAACACAACGCGAGTTTGTACAAGCATTAGCAGACCGTGGTTATTTCACACACAACGTAGAGAAATACCTAGCGGGACTCAAGGCAAATGAAAGTAAAGTAAAGAGGGGATAATATGGAAAGGAAAGGGCTAACATTAGAGGAACATATGTCCCTTGCTGGAACTGACGAAGAGGGATACATAGAGTTTGAGAGGCAAAAAGCAGACGAACTAGGATTCTTCGGTACTGTAGGTGATGTAGCAAAAGGTGTTTTACATGGCGCAACAGACGCTGTGGATGAAACCATCCAGTTCGGTGCGGGTATCATAGATGGCGCAGTAGAACGAACAGGTGATGCTATAGGCAAGGACTGGGATTTAATAGATGATGAGTCATATAGAGGTGAAATGTTATCCTCATTTGTCCCTAGACCTGTAACAGCAACAGGTAAAGTAGTGGAAGACTTCGCACAATTTGGTGTGGGTCTGTTCGGAGCAGGTAAGATAACTAAAGCCATCAGAGCCTCAGGGCTTGGTATGGCTAAGAAGGCAGCTACAGGCTCCACAAAGCGCAAGGTAGGTAGGGGCATAAACAAAGCCCTAGATAAGAAAGTAGGTTATAAAACTGAGACGGCAGTGTTAATGGGGGAAAGTGCAGTCGCAGCCTTGATTGTACAAGACCCCTATGAAGACACACTTGCAGAAGTCATGCAGCAAACCCCTGAACTGAGTAATCCTGTTGCTAAGTACTTAGCGAATGAGATTGATGATTCGGAACTCACTAGACGACTTAAGAACTTAGGGGAGGATGTTTTATTATCCTTTGGTATCGAGCAGATTATAAGGGGCGTTAAAGCTACCCGGACAGCCTTCTCGAAGTCAGGGAATGTAGTTGAGGAGGCAGCAACCCCTTTTAAACGTGCTACTGCACCTACCCCTACTAATGCGGTTGATGAAGATACCATTGCTAGGAACACAGTGGAGAATGTGACTCCAGAAGTGCAAGAAGCAGCCATTAAGGAGCAGTCAACAGCGGAAGCGGCTGTAGTGTTCAAAGCACACGCAGATACCTTACCCCCTGACGACTCCAGTGTACTACAGACTGTCTTAGACGCAGCACAAGCTGGGAGGGGTACTGCGGAGACGCTACCCTTTCTATCGAAAGAAGAAATAATAGAGCTAGTCCGCAAGTCCGGTGATGAATCCTTAGGAGGTGTCTATGAGGAGATAAGACACCTAAGGATGGCGTTAGGTAAAGGAGAAGGTTTTGCTAAGGGTCTTACATTTGATGAGTTGAATACACTTCAGCGAGAGTTCTATGTGAGATTAGGAAAGTCATTAGATGATAAAGCTGAAGGTTTGTCAAAGAATCCTAAGGAAGGTGTTGCGGATGATACTGTAAAGACAGCTTGGGATACATTGAAAGCTTCTGGGAAGAAACAGAAGAAGCAGGCAGAAGAACCCACAGGCTCTCCTAAAAAAGAAAAAGAAGAAGAAGGTGTAGAACCCACAGCACAAGCAGCCCCACAACAGCCTCCAGAATCTAAGATTGACCTAGAAATACCCCCTGAAGTTATCGCTACTATTAAGACGCAAATGGAAGCAATGACTATAACTCTGAAAGGTAAGAAGCCTGAAGATTTATATGAAGACTACATGGCATTAATAAAGGATGCCACACGGGGGTTATCAGGTAAATACTATGATACACCAGAAATGGAGAAAGCCTTAACAGAACACCTCAGAGTTCATGTGTTTAATCCTGTATTTAAGGATTTAATGGGTACAAAAAGCTTTACAAAAGTACGTGAGGCAGCGGTTAACAAAGCAGCAGCTATGGCAGGCATCTCCAACTCTGAGTTGAGCCAGATGATTGCTAGGGCAGGGGTGGATGTAGAAGAAGCTTCGACATTACTCATGGTTCATGAATTTCGTCTTAATGATGCATGGAAAGACATCATAAAAACTATGGATACCTTAGACGGCTTGAAAGAAGGGTTCACAAAGGTAGAAACGAATGCCGAGTTCTTGTTACAGGTGGGTAAACTAGCGGAGATGAGCCACGCAGGTAGTATGTTAGAGTCAGCATTTGGTGCTGCATTAGGCCAAAGACGTATGACGTTCAAGGCTGTTAAGGATATGGGGCCAATTGAAATAAAGCGAATCCTGGACACTGTTTCTAAAGACCCTGAGAAGTCTAAAGTTATGCTAGGCGAGCTTAAGAAGAACCTACGACTTGCAGATAACGACCTAATCAAAGCAGCTAAGATTGCTAAAGAGTTCGGGAAGTACCAAGGTGTTGAGAAATTCATGGCCTCAATGACAGAGATGTGGAGAGGGGCGCTACTAATGAACTTCTCAACGAACATTACTAACATGATGTCAGGGTTTGCTGAGAGTTTCGTTGTGCCAATCGAAAGAATCATTGGTTCTTCACCTCCGTTTAACATGACTAGGATGGATGGGAAGTTTCAGTGGAACCCAGCAGCTAAAGAAGCACATGACCAAGCATGGTTACACTTACGTAACATGCGGGAAGGGTTCTCTCATGGGTTCGTTGCGATGAATTATGCATTCAAACACGAATTTCAGTCGTTAGACCCGTTTAAGGGTGGGATGATTGAGACTCCGGGTAAAGGGATGGCTGAAATGACTCATGCAGAGATGCAACGGGGTTCTCCATTTCAAATGACCGCAGAGAACTGGGGGTTTAAAGATGATTCCTTTATAGGGACGATGATTAACACCACAGGTAAGACATTTAGAATGTCTTTTAGATTCCTAGGCGCTCAGGATGAGCTAATCAAACAGACCACCTACTGGGCATCCCTAAAAGCTAAACACCAAATGGCAATCACTAAGCGTATTAATGCAGGTGAAATAACTAGGCTTGAAGGTAGAAAGGAAGTCGCTAAGTTGATGAAAGACCACTTTGAAGCTGATGGCTTCACACCCAAGATGGGTAAAGATGGAAACTTAGCCACTGATGGTGAGGCGTTGGAGATGGCGCGTGACGTTACACATACTAAGGCTGCATTTGAAGGCTCTGTTGTACAGAACATGCAAACAGCCGTTAATACAAACCCAGCTTTAGGTATATTCCTACCGTTCATTAGGACTCCATCAGATTTAATCAATAAAGCGTACCAGAGAACCCCATTCCTTGGGGGTTTCAGTAAACGACTCCAGAAAGATTGGACTTCACAAGACCCCAACCTCAGAGCGCAAGCAAGAGGTAGACAAGCAGTAGGCTTTGGTATCGTAGGCATGGGCTTGATGGCAGTCCAAGATGGTAAGTTAACTGGCAAAGGGCCAGATGACCCTAGGGCTAACAAAATTTGGAGGCTTACGCACCAACCCAACTCAATTATGGTGGATGGCAAGTGGGTGTCTTATAACAAAATGGATCCCTCTGGGATGTTATTAGGAATGCTTGCTAATGGTATGGAAGCTGCTAACAATCAAGCCCTAACAGAGGGTACAGATGCAGGAGATATAGCTCAGGCTATGATTCTAGCAGTGACAGCTACCATTGGAGACAAATCTTCCTTAAGAGGATTGATTAACTTAACCACACTCTTCTCAGACCAAGTTATCGGTAAGGAAGAAGCCACAGGTAACATCCTAGAAGACCATACAGCTTCATGGGTTCCAAGTATCCTTACACAGGTAAGCGGAGCATTCCAAGATACTTCTTATATCAAGGAAGCGGACGGTTTCATAGAGAAACTAATGCGTAAGTCACCTTGGCATCAGAATGAGTTATCAGATCGCTATAACTGGATTACAGGTGAGAAGGAAAAGATACCTACAGGCAATTCATGGGGTATCCCTGTGAAAGAGAAGTCGCACGATTGGGTTCTAATCGAGTTAGGTAATCTTAATCATGGATTCAGTGGGCCAACACGTTCATTCAGTGGAATAGAGCTTTCTAGCGCACAATTCTCGGAGTGGAGTCGGCTGATGGGCAATATACAGATAAGAGGTCGTACTATGCTGCAACAGATAGAGGCAACCATAAAAAGCAGACGCTATAATTATGACCCCAACAGGAGATACTTCCAAGAGATGTACGGTGACGACCCGGAACAGGTGTCAATGATTAAGAGAGTAATGAGAAGCTACAAAGCAGAAGCTAAACGCCTTCTACTTATTAACAACCCTGACTTAATACCTCAGGATGATGACTACAGTTCATTATTTGGAGGATAACAAATGAGCTTAACATACATAGAAATACCAATAACGAGTAGTACTACTCTTTCATATGCAGTACCCTTCCCGGTTATTGATGAATCATACATTCATGTGTTCATTGACGGTGTGGAGCTTGTATCAGGAACAGGGTTTACTGTATCAAATAGTAACGCCTTAATCACCTTAACGACTGCCCCTACTGTGGGGGCGCTACTGTTGATTAGACGGCAGACTAAGGCAGACTCGAAGTTAGTTGATTTTCAAGCTGACGCGATCCTCACAGAAGCTGACCTCGATCTTGCTATTGACCAAGTGTTTAACCTTGCTCAAGAAAGTAAAGATAGAGCAGAAGATGGTATTGTAAAAGATTTTGATGGGCGGATGGATGCTCAGAATAGGGTCATCAAGAATGTCGCTAACGGGGTTGCTGCTAATGACGCGTTGACTAAGGGGCAGATTGATGTTGAGTACCCTAAAATTGAAGTTGCAGTCGATAACATTGCATCCCTCACCACAGTCGCGGCAAACCTTACCGCAACGCCATCATCCATCAACGATGTGGCAGCAAGTATCACTGCTATAAATACAGTTGCTCAGAATCTAGGGGGGGTCAATCAGGCTGCAGTGGCAGCAGCGGCAGCAGCGGCATCAGCGGTATCAGCTTCAGGTAGTGCTGGTACGGCAGCTACGTCATCTGCGGCTGCGGCTGCGTCTGCGCTCACTGCTTCTGGGTATGTTATCCCTAGTCAGACAGGAAACGAAGGAAAGTTTCTAGGTACTGATGGTACTTCTGCCACTTGGGAAGCATTGGCAGCAGGGGTATTTTATGGCATAAATATAAGTTCAGACGGGTTATCAATTGAATTAACTTCTGGGGAAGCAGTTAATAATGTCGAAGATTTTGCGGCATGGCATATAGGGCAGGGGATTTCCTTTGCTATTAACAATAATGAATTACAGGTAACCATCTAATGGAACTAGACATATCAAAAATAGGGTATCGCTGGAAGGGGAAATATGCGGCAGGTACTATATACACTAAAGGTGATGTTGTATCTAAATCTGGTAAGGTGCAGTACTACACAGGCACTGTGTTCCAACTTATGGCAGAAGGTCAGCTAAACGCTACGGTTGAAAATGAACTACTGACAACAGGAACTACACAGCTCTTAACAGGGGCAGCAGGGCAATCACTCACCGTAAGCGGCTCTGGTAATATTGAGTTTCAACATTTAGAGGGAAGGTCATCAACTGCTGTTTGGAAATTAGCGCATAACAAATTTACAGATACTGGCAACACAGGTGGGACAAACCACTTCGGGTGTATCATGACGGACGGTACTGTTCGTATGTGGGGGTACAGCGCCTTTTATCAATTAGGTAATGGGTCGAGTGCCAATAGGTCAAAGCCCACAGTGGTTGGTTTTCCTCCTTCAGCCGCTCCTATGGTTGAACTTTATCTAGGTCGAGATAGTAGCTACTCTCTTGACAGAGACGGGAAACTCTGGTCGTGGGGTCGTAACCATTATGGACAGTTAGGTAGGACAAGTGTGGTTACTACCACTCAGCCAGTAGCAGGTACACCTAAGATTGTTAATGGATATGGCGATTTACCGTCTGATGCTAAAGTAACTTCGGTGGAAGTAGGGACAGGTTACAATGGCTACTCTAGCGTGATGTGCCAAGATGACACCGGAAAGGTTTATTACTGGGGTTCTAATCAGGCACAGGCGAGTGGGGACAACACAGGAAGTGCGACCGCAATAACCACGCCTAGATTGGTACCTCGCTCGACAGAAATAAACGTAGTCAAGTATGGCTGTACAGGACTCTACAACCAGATGTCTTATTTAGTTGATGACATAGGTGGATTATGGATGGCTGGGAGTTACCTCTCAACAGGTGGTGTAGCGACCGCTGATAATCCCCATAAGCATTTTAAATGGACACCATCCGAGCGAGACCCTGTGAGTCATTTAGTGATGGAACAGTCAAACATAAGCTTTCAAAGACGTTCCATGATTATCTGCACCAACGGTAAGATATATACATGGGGAACTGCTGGTTACTCAGTTGAAGTCCCCGGAAGTAGTACTGGTACAGCGACAGAAGATACACGGTTAGCAGGTAAAGTTGTTGTGGATGCCTATGTGTCTGGTGGAGGATATAACCAACAGGTTGTACTACTAGATAATGGTGAGGTGTGGGGCATTGGATATAACGGTCAGAACTCCTTAGTTAGCGTAGGAGGGACTACGGCTTGGGTTCAGTTAATGAATGGAGGCGTTGGAAACGATATTATCGCGATACGCGGAGGTGGTAGTAATAGTAGCAAATGGGGTATGTTTTTAACTTCCTCTGGTGTCCTAAAATCAGTTGGCATGAATACGAATGATGGGTATTCAGCAAACGGGACAATACTAGATAGTACCTCCATTCCTTACGTTAGAGAGGCGCTATTCAATAGAGAAATAATAGATTGGCGAGTTTCAGGTTATGCGGTGGGAACGGGGTACCGACAACTGCATATCCTAAGCGATGACGGCAATGTTTATTCGTGTGGTTATAACGGAAATGCAGAGCTTGGTCGGGATGACGATCAGGAGAGCGCGTCCACTTTATCACCAGTATTGTTTTAACAATTTAAGAATTAGGAAAAAGAATGGCAACAGTAAATTTAGGAAGAATCGCCCTGAAGTGGCGGGGTGCTTTTAGCACAACAGAGACGTACTATGGGCAAGATATTGTAAACGAGGGAGGTACTTCATATGTCGCAAAATCAAATATAGCAGCAGGTACCAACTTACCATCCGCAACCCCCGCATCGTGGGATGTTTTTGCACAAGGAGTTGAGGGTGTTACGACAGTAGCTAATCAGTTGGTCTATTTTGATGGGACTGACTTAAAACCAATACCAGTAGGGGCAACAAATGAAATCCTCCAAATAGACACAACAGGTAAACCAGTCTGGTCAACACCAACAGCTAGACAGGGTGTACGCGCTAAATCCCTAGTATTAGGTAATCCTAATATGTACCGAAAAGGGGGGTGTGTGATGAGTGATGGGTCTGCAAGGTGGTGGGGAGATGGTGCTAACTGGATGCATGGTGCGGGTAATACAGTAAGCGATAGGTCATACCCTGTTCGATCAGCCTTTCCAAAAGGGGCATACCCAATTGACAGAATGTGGGGTGAGTTCCAGTTTAAGTCCGTTGCAATCACAACTGACGGAAAACTCTGGCAATGGGGACAGAATAATTATGGTGAAATAGGCCGCAACAGCCTCACCGACACTACTGTGCCATTCAACTCGTCAGACGCATTGGATGCTGCCACGCCCCCACAACCACTTAACTCTATTTACGGTAAGACGATAGTTGATTACGCACCTACTACTGGAGCAACAAATTACGACTCAACGCTTGTATTAGATTCCGTGGGTGATGTTCACTCAGCGGGGTATAACGGGTATGGGCAGTTAGGTGTCGGGAATACAACAAATTCTAGTGTATTCCAAAAACTCACTGCTTTAAGCGGTATAACTAAAATTGCACGTGGTGCATCATTAACCACCTGTAGTATGGCATTAAAACATGTCACGGATTCAGCAGGAGTTGTAACCAATACACTCTATAGTTGGGGTCATAACCTCAGCGGTGAAGGTGGTCACAACACCCTAACAAATGTTCTTACCCCAACAGCGATAACTTTCTTTAACGGTAAAACAGTTACCGACATGGGTGGTGGTCACAAGTTGTCATGGGCTATTGATGATGCAAAGAACCTATACACTTGGGGTTTAAACACCTACGGGCAGTTAGGGCTAGGAGACTTAGTTACAAGAAAAGTACCTGTGCTTTCTTTGGCAGATGTTGTTTACTGCTCTACTGGAAGCGACATTTACATGAGTACATTCGCTATAAAGTCAGATGGCTCGGTCTGGGGTACAGGTAGAAATGATTATGGCGGGTTGGGTATAGGTAGCACTACTACAGGCATGAACGCGTGGTCTGAGTGCCTTAAAGCAGATGGCTCGGGATTCACCAACGCGGTTAAAGTCAGACAAGGCGGCACGGGTAGTTATAACTTCACACATATTTTAGACGCTGATGGCGTAGCGTGGTCATGTGGTTACTCAGGGAATGGTCAACTAGGCCGTGGAAGTGTCACAGCTATCAACTCCTTGTTTGACCAAGTGCTAATCCACAGGCGATCCGTGGTTGATATAAGGATAGTTGGAAATACCAGTACGGGAGGAGCAATCTACCTACTCGATGATGGGCAGGTGTTACAAACGGGATATGGAGGGGAGTCGCAGTTACCAGAGGATGATGATGAGTCTATATCAGTACCTATGCCAGTAATATTCTAACGGAGTAGGAATTGAAGGGACATATCGAGGAAGAATCTTGCTATCTCGAATCCCGACTTTCAAAACTAGAATGGCAATCACAGGAACACACTGAGGAAATCCGAGAGGTCAAAATATCAACAACAGAGTTGACAGCGGCCTTACAGGATATCTCAGTGTGTCTCCAACAGATTAAGTGGACAGCCTTCGGTGCTGTCGCCATGCTCGTGATGAGTCAGTCAGGATTAGGGGCAACAATAGCAATGATTATAAGTAAATAATAAGATAAAGGAAATATACATATATGTGGAATTATATATTAGCAAGACTTAGCGAGGCCAGTACGATCAGGGGTATCCTCATGTTCTTCGGGGGCATCGGCTTGACACTTCATCCTGATTTAGCAGACCAGATTGTAGCAGCAACAGTAGCAGGTAGCGGTATCTTAGGTATCCTACTGAAGGACAGTTAGGTTGAGAGCGCCTCGCAATTACAAGAAAGAATATAAAGATTATCATGGTAAGCCTGTGCATGTAGCTGAAAGGTCGAGTCGGAATAAGGCGAGGGCTTTAATGATTAAAAAAGGAAGGGTGCGTAAGGGAGACGGTAAGGAAGTAGACCACAAGGACTTCAATGCCAAAAACAACTCCCCCAGCAACCTCACCATTAAATCAAAGAAAGCTAACCGCACCAAACAACCCAAGAGGTATTAAAAAAGATGGATGATGAAATCTTACTGACGTTACACACTGCTGTGGCTCAGACCTTACTTGACCGCATTAAAGCAGGGGATGCTAAATCATCAGACCTTGGGGTAGCTGTTCGATTCCTGAAGGACAATGGAATCGAAGCTGCTCCCGTAAATGATAACCCCTTAGCGCGTCTGTTAGAGTCTTTGCCCTTTGATGAGGAAGAGGAAGACTTTGAGTTAGGCACCAAGCACTAATCAGAAAACACCCCCTGAGAGGCTCTCAGGGGTCATGTGACAGAGGGGTATTAGGAAAAGTAATACCAACGGTAGGGGTAAGCAACTACCCCTCTGTCACCCCCTCTATATTAAGGAAAATCAACGAGATGAAGATAAAGAAGAACCCCCTAGAGTCCTTTAAGAACTTCCTGTTCTTGACATGGGATCACCTAAACCTCCCACCCCCTACGCCTGTCCAGTACGACATGGCTGACTATCTACAGCATGGCCCTAGACGAATGGTTATGGAAGCCTTCCGGGGTGTTGGTAAGTCATACATCACAAGCGCGTTTGCGTGCCATCAACTACTTTTAAATCCAGAGATTAAGATTCTGGTAGTGAGTGCGAGTAAGGTCAGAGCGGATGACTTCTCTACCTTTACACAACGGCTCATTCATGACATGCCTTTGCTACAACACTTAATACCTAAGGAGGGACAGCGACAAAGTAAGATAGCGTTTGATGTTGCTCCCGCTACACCATCGCACTCACCTTCAGTCAAGTCAGTAGGTATCACGGGACAGCTTGCAGGGTCACGGGGCGATTTAATCATTGCGGATGATATAGAGATTCCTAATAACTCAGCCACACAGGTCATGAGGGATAAGCTAAGTGAATCCGTAAAAGAATTTGATGCTATCTTGAAACCTGATGGGCGAGTAATCTACTTAGGGACACCGCAGACAGAGATGTCCTTGTATGAAGAGCTACCCAAGAGGGGCTATAGTACACGCATCTGGACTGCGAGATTCCCGGAGCAAGCACTACAGGATAGACTGGGGGAGCGGTTAGCTCCTATGTTACGCGATGGTGGTGAGGTTATGACACCTACAGACCCTAAGCGGTTTGATGATGATGACTTGGTAGAGCGAGAGTTATCTTATGGGAGGTCAGGCTTCTCTTTGCAGTTTATGCTAGACACCTCACTCTCCGACATCAACAAGTATCCTCTTAAGTTATCTGACCTAATCATAATGAATTGTGATGGTGAGAAAGCCCCAGAGAGAGTTGTGAAGAGCAGAGAAGAGGCGTTAGACATCAGCAACCTCGGATTAAGAGGAGACAAATTGTGGGTAGGAGATGCAATAGGGGAATACATTGAGTACACAGGTTCAGTTATGGCTATTGACCCCAGTGGTCGTGGTAAGGATGAAACCTCATATTGTGTAATCAAGATGCTGAATGGATTCCTATGGGTAACAGACTTTGGTGGTATTAAGGAAGGAGGCTATGAACCGCAGACGTTGGAGAAGCTGGCTTATATAGCTAAGAAACATAAAGTCAATGAGGTTATCGTAGAGAGTAACTTTGGGGATGGTATGTTCAATCAACTGTTCACACCTTACCTGACCAAACACCATCCTGTGACCCTTTCGGAGGTAAGACATTCCATACAGAAAGAAAGACGAATCATAGATACCCTAGAACCCGTAATGAACCAACACAAGTTGGTGATTGATGCTGATGCCATGAAAAGAGACTGGGAAAGTGTACAGAGCTACCCACCAGAGCAAGCCCCACAGTACACCCTAATGTACCAACTGACTCGTATGACTCAACAAAGAGGTGCTGTGAGGCATGACGATAGAGTCGATGTGTTAGCTATTGGTGTTAATTATTGGGTGGAACAGATGGCCTCAGATGCAACAGAGATAATGAATGACCGCAGAGAAAGGCTGTTGGATGAAGAATTAGAGAAGTTCGTTGATGGAATATTGACTAGGACGGGTCAGAAGAACCAAGATACATGGTTTTAAAGAGGCTCCAAAAGCTGATATGAATCAGTGAGTTACAAGGCGTGCAATTTATGGACACTATAGACGAAACGCCCCCCCTATGACTACAGTAAGTAGACTCAGCGATAGTGGTTGTAGGTAGTAACTATATAGATATATACATAAGGATAACTAAGGGAAGAGAGAAGGATAATGATAAAGGAATATTATAAGGATGTCTTAGGGGTTATTTTACTCTTGAGCTTAACAGCAGCATTACTCTGTGGGGCCGCACAGAACGACATAGGAGATGGAGCTACCCGAAGAGAAATCCCACCTGAGCTACCAGAGACAACTGAAGACCCAGGGTCAGACTTAGGAACCATAAATATCTATGGGGGTACACAGATATGAAAGTAATGAAGTTTTACGCAGAGTGGTGTCAGCCATGTAAGCTATACAGCCCTCATGTCTATGATGTGTTCCCTGAGGTAGTCTCAGTGGATATAGATACCGAAGAAGGCAGACGCTTATCTAAACTACACAACATCAGAGGGATACCTACCTTAGTCATGGTAGATGATAAAACAGGTGAAGAGTTAGGGAAGTTAGTAGGTCAGAAGTCAGTGAAGGAATTGAAGGAATTTAGGGAATGCCAAGATGAAAAGTAGTAAAAATGATATCACAGGGGATTCCCTCAAGAGTAAAGAGACGAGTGATTCCTATAGGGACAACTACGATAAGATAATGTGGGGGGAAAAGAAGAATCAGTATGAGTTCGAGGGGATGGTAGGCGATGTTGAAGAGGCTGTACATTGGGGTAAGTCTTCTTATACTAAGTCATCCAATTAGGTAGGGAAAAGTTTCTGTAGGAAAAATCTGAGAGAGTATATTATACGTATTGAGCGACAACAACCCCCCGTGGGGGTCACAGCGTACCCATAATCATGCGCCTGAGTCCTATCGGGCTTCCTTTTGTGTACATGGGTGT
>LWDU01040417.1_pt1 | contig 26067 bp, 20 predicted proteins | sample 727161 | NCBI WGS metagenome assembly LWDU01 (sample SAMN04566230, study PRJNA314399) | hydrothermal vent metagenome | isolation source: deep sea hydrothermal plume seawater | place: Mexico: Gulf of California, Guaymas Basin | collected 2004-07-11
TTCGCCTAAATTGCCGACGAGACATCGCGATCTCTATGAATGCCGCGGAACTCAACTGCCATCGCCTGAGTTGGCGACAGCAATCGGAATGGCCACCGCTGCAGCGATGACCGCGCCAATAAACAGAGGGTTGGTGATGACGTCAGCGAACGGCCGCTGGCCACGTACCGCGTTTTCCGGGGCCAACAGAATCAAATCGCCGCGGGCCGATGGTGGTGCAATCTCTGGCTGCCAACAACGACAAGAGATCGCTGTGCCGTTGACGGTCAACAGAAAGGCTCCAGACTTCTTCACGGCCAGCTTGAATGTGCCACTCTCGTCCGATGTCGCTCGATCCAACATGACTTGGCGGTGATGAATCGCCAGTTTTCCGCCGGCCACCGGCTGCCCATGGATGTCGATCAGTTTCCCACGGAGAACTCCATCCTTACCCAGCATCACATCGCGGCTGAGCCTAAAGTGAGGGGAATTGGCGTCCGCCGCGAGGGCCGCACTCGGCATTATCCACGTCAAAATGGCCAATGCGGCAAGCAAATAGTGGGCAACGCGATTCAGTTTCATGGCTTCCCTGCCTTTTTTTCTAGGTGGTCACAATGACGTGATCTGCCGCGACCTTCCATGTTCGCTGTCTTTGGCGTCTTCCGTCAGGCTCGGCCGAACGGAAATCGGGCGGATAGTAGAAGAAAAATGCGACAAAAAAAAGGGCAATTGACTCAAGTTTTGCTGAATCTGTGCCGCACGTGCCAAGCGGAGATGGTCGCCGTGCCAAATCGCACTCTTGGTTTCGACACCAATTTCAATGTCGGAACATTCACGGATCGCGGGAATGGTGCCCACTGTTCGCCACCGCTGCCATGCCTGCTTCTGCTCGCCTTGGCTGCTGCTCCAACCTGCTCCCAAAACAAGAATCTGAACGTCAAGGCACGTTTTTCGGCACCAGTGCCGCGGATCAAGCGAATCCTAACGACGCCGCAGGTGATTCACAAACCGATTTCGCCGGTTATTTGCGCGGGTTGTTTAGGCGGCACAACGACCTGAATATCTGTCCCTTGCACGCGGACAAGAAACGAATCGACTTTGAGCTTGGGGTTGTCACACCAAGTGCCGTCTTGGACACAGAATCGCCAGGCGTGCCAGGGACAGGCGACAATTCCGTCCTCGACGTGCCCTTCCGCCAGCGAGGCCCCCATATGCGGGCACATGTCATCAATGGCAAGGAACTTGCCTTTTTCCTTAAAAACGGCGACCATCCGACCGTTTACGGCGAACGCCTGCCCCTCGCCCTCGGCAATGTCGGTAGTTTTAGCGACAGTAACGAATTCAGCCATACCATCCTCGAAGTCTGAGCCAACAAAACACGCCTGCATCCGGCAACAGATCTAAACGCTACAATAGCTTTCACTCTTAGCCCTAGCATGACCATTGCCGAACGAACGAATCCCCTGCTGGACTAGCACAGTTTGGCAGCGACATGTTCGACTGGAAAGAGCAAAAAACAAAGGAGATCCGTTTGATCGACTTGGATCTGAAGTCCCATATCACGTCGAAAATCCTGCCCCATGTCCAAACGCCCGGACAATACCTGGGTAGCGAAGTGAACATTGTTCGCAAGAACCACGGAGATGTGCGTGGCAAGCTCTGTTTGGCATTTCCCGATGCGTACACCATCGGGATGAGCCACCACGGTCTACAGGTGCTGTATAGCTTGATGAATCGGCGAGACGACTGGGCGTGTGAGCGAGCATTCACGCCTTGGCTGGACATGGAACAAGCATTGCGCGACCACGGCTTGCCGCTCTACTCATTGGAAACGTTCACACCCTTGGACCAATTCGACGTCGTCGGCTTCTCGCTTCAATATGAGGTCTGTTCAACCAACGTGTTGACCATGCTGGACTTGGGACGAATTCCACTACGGTGTGAAAACCGAACGGCACGTGATCCGCTCGTGATTGCGGGCGGTCCCTGTACGCAGAATCCCGAACCTTTCGCACCATTCTTCGATATGTTAGTCACCGGCGACGGCGAGCCAAGCTTGCCAGTCATCTGTGATTTGTGGCTCGAACTTCGCGAGGCAGAGGGTCGGCTCTTCACTGGCACGGCGGGCCGGCAACAGCGCGAGTCCATATTGGCGGAGATGGCAAAACAGGTGCCCTACGGCTATGTCCCGCGGTTCTACAAACCCGAGTATTCCGAGGGCCGCTTCCAAACCCTGGCACCCACTCGACCAGATGTACCAGAGACCATCGAACCCTGCGTTATCTCCGATTTGGAGGGCATCCCATTACCGACGAAGCCGATCGTACCGTTCGTGGAATGCGTTCACGACCGTATCGCGATTGAGATCATGCGAGGTTGCCCATGGCAATGCCGTTTTTGTCAAAGCACTGTCATCAAACGACCATTGCGCATCCGTTCGGTCGACACCATTGTCGAGGGAGCTTTGGAAAGCTATCGAAGCACCGGATTCAATGAGATCTCGATCTTGTCTCTCTCGACCAGTGATTACCCTCACTTCGAAGAACTGGTCCTCCGTTTGAAGGATGTCTTCCGGCCCCTGGGCGTGAACGTCTCCGTCCCCAGCTTGCGGGTGAACGAACAATTGCGTTCGGTCGCCGAATTACTCGGCAACGAGCGACGAGCCAGTTTAACATTGGCACCGGAAGTCGCACGAGACGACATGCGTGAGCAGATTCGCAAGAAAATCAAGAACGAAGACCTCTATGAAGGTTGTCGAAACGCGTTTAAACACAACTACCAAGCAGTAAAGCTCTATTTTATGTGCGGTTTGCCGGGCGAACGCGAAGTCGATTTGGATGGAATCATCGAAATGGCCGAGACGATTGCAGGAATCGGCAAGGAGGTCCGCGGACGGAACGCCAAAGTGACCGCCAGTGTCTCCAACTTTGTACCGAAGGCACACACTCCCTACCAATGGAATGCGATGCAACATCGCGAGTACTTTGAATGGGCTCATCAATACCTTCACAGCCGGCGTACGGTTCGCAGTGTGACGGTGAAATGCCATGAGACGGAAACGAGCCTGCTGGAAGGAGTCTTGAGCCGCGGTGACCGACGCGTCGCCGATGCGACCGAATTAGTTTGGAAACGCGGTGGTCGAATGGACAGTTGGTCAGAGAATTTCAACGCTCAACGTTGGTGGAAAGCGATTTCCGATACCGGAATCGATATCGAAAAGACGGTCCACGAACCGTACGACATTGGGGACCGCCTGCCTTGGGACCACGTAAACGTCAAGTACGGTCGAGCGTTTCTTGAAAAAGAACAGACGCGGTCTGTCGTTCAGCTAGATGCAATGGCCAATGTGACCTAGGCATCGCCCGCACACATTCGAAATCAACATGCCTGACCAATCGAGCTCTTCCGGCAATGACGTGTCGTATCGGGACTTCCAGCAACTGATTCGCAATATGTACTTTGAGAAGGATGAAGCGAGGGGAATCGACGGCACGTTCATGTGGTTGATGGAAGAAGTCGGCGAGTTGGCGGCGGCCCTGCGAGAGGGCAGTCCTCAGGAGCAGGCGGCGGAGTTTGCAGATGTATTGGCGTGGCTAACGACGATTGCCAACGTTGCTAACATCGACCTTTCTCAGGCAATTTCCGATAAATACGGCTCGGGGTGCCCTGGCTGTGGCCGATTCGCGTGTCAATGCGACGCCGCAGGCAAACCGTGAACATGCTACCAAACGGCCGCGTATATCAAAGAACGGCCATTTCGATCTCTTCAATGGCTGCCTAAATCGTTGATGCATGATTACAATAGTTCAGAGTTGATGAAGATTGAGTACGTAATAACCGCAGCTGAACAGTTTATGGATCCTGAAGAATCTCGTTGCAGGTCAACTTTTAGCCTCTGGCGGCTCCTCTTTCTCGCTGCGCTGCTGCTCTTCTCCCGGCTACCAGCCACACAAGCACAGCAGATCCAGGCCGTGGATATCGGCCTTCAAGGAACATGTAAAGTCGGCTGTTGGACCCGCGTTCGTATTGACCTTCAAGGCGGTTCCTCCAACAAGAAGGTCCGTGTCGATATCGACGCGGCGGATTCAGACGGTGTCACCGCGCGTTTTGAAGGAGACACGTACGTAACGCTCGAGCCGGATCGCACGTTTCGGTTGGAACAATACGTCAAGTTAGGTCGCTTGGTCGATTTGCTTGAAATTCGCCTAGTCGACAAGGACGGCAACCAAGTCGATAAGTTGACAACTCCTCTTCCGACGGTGTCGACTTCCACTCAACCGCGGATCGTCTCGCTGTTTGGCGATATTGGATTGAAGCGTTGGGTAGGCCGTCAGCAATTTGACGATGATCAACGACCGATCATCGTGGCAATCGCTTCGGCAACAGATCTACCCCACGACGCGCGAGGTTGGGACGGAGTCGAGCGAGTGTCGTTGGCGACAGCCGACAATTCGTGGCAGAAAATAACAACCGACCAATGGGATGCGTTGGAACAGTGGCTGCTCCACGGCGGCGAATTGGTGCTGTTGGCTGGAAAAAATGGGCAAATCGTCAGTCGTCATGACAGGCTGTCTCGCTGGCTTCCCGGTCCGATCATCGCGGTCGAGACGATCAGGGAGAACCCAGCACTAGAGGATTATTCAAGTTCCGACTCCCCATTGCCGCCAATCGAGGTATCTCGATTGGAACGTGTCGATGGTCTCGTGGAGGTAAGGTTTGGAAGCCGAGACCGAAGCAGCGGGCCAGCGGTGGTTCATCGCTCGTTCGGATTTGGGACCATACGGTTCTGCGGGATCGACGTCGACCAAGATCCGATGGCATCATGGACGGCCCGAGGCCGATTGGTGGAACAGATGCTCGGGTTGCGGCGATCCGATTGGAAAAACAGTAATGTCGGAAACCGAAGTTTGGTCTACGGCTACACCGAAATGAGCGGACAGTTGCGTTCCGCTCTGGATGACTTCCAGGGAGACGAAGACGAACAAGGGGTCAAGGTTTTTCCAGTTTCATTGATCATCGGCAGCTTGGTCGTGTACGTGCTCTTGATTGGCCCTTTCGATTTCTTTTTCCTGCAGCGTTTTGTCGGCCGCATGGAGTGGACGTGGGTCTCTTTCCCAATTCTGTTTATCGGGGCCTGTACGACGATCTTGTTCGTTAATTCCTGGCGGTTAGGTGGGAAAGAAACGCGATTAAATCAAGTTGATGTTGTCGATGTCGACCTGTCGGAAGGTACCGTTCGTGGCACAACTTGGGCCAACTTGTTTACAGCTCAATCAAATCTGTTCGATTTATCCGCCAGCATGCAGATTGGCGTGAACAACTGCCAGGTCACCGAGCAGAGTCTGCTCTGGCAGGGATTGCCCGGGCAAGGATTCGGCAGCTTCCAATCGCGAGTGAGTGCTCCGTGGTCTGACCGTCACTACACGATCCGTTCGAAACAGGGACGGCTCGTCGTCAACGACTTGCCGATTCCCGCCACAAGCAGTCGGTCGCTGATTGCGCAATGGCGAGGTACAGTCGACGAACCGCCACTTTCGGAACTCAAAGAAGATTCGTTCTCCGTATTGACCGGAGTGGTCACGAATCCACTCAAAGTGACTTTGGTTCGTCCGATGCTCGTCCATCGACAGACGATTTATCGGCTCGGCGAACGACTCCGCCCAGGTCAGCGGATCAGTGTCCGCAATCAGCCACGGCGTGATCTTGAATGGGAATTGACACGCCGCCGGACCTACAGCGCTGAACACACGTCCTACACGACGACAAAGTGGGATCCACACGAGCGCGACATACCACGGATTGTCGAGGTGATGTTGTTGCATCAGGCTGCCGGTGGTTCCGACTACACTAAACTGAATCAACGCTATCAGGGCGAAATCGACTTGACAGCTCAATTGAAGCTGGGACGCGCCATCCTGTGGGGCGAAGTAGAAACTCCAGCACTTCATTTGACAGTCAACAATAAGAATGCGACATCGAACGCCGAAAAGCACTGGACCTTCTATCGTGTATTGATCCCGGTGCAATCGGCAAACAGTGGTACGTCAGTTGAGGAACGATAACGGTGATTAAGACCGCAGACCTTACCAAAAAGTACGGCGATATGTTCGCGATTAAGGCGATCGATCTGCAACTGGACGAAGGAGACCTGTTCGGTTTCATCGGCCCCAACGGCGCCGGCAAGACCACCACGATGCGGATCATTGCCACCCTACTGCAACCGACTTGGGGTGAGGCATACGTTTGTGGTCACTCGATTTACAATAACGCCAAAGAAATTCGCCGGCTTGTGGGTTATATGCCCGATTTCTTCGGCGTGTACGATGACATGAAGGTCATCGAATACTTGGAGTTCTTCGCCGCCGCCTACCGAATTCGTGGCACGGAGCGGAACCGACGCTGCGAGGAAATGCTAAATGTCGTCGACCTGGACTTCAAACGAAACGCTTTCGCAAACACTCTTTCCCGAGGCCAAACGCAGAGGTTGGGACTTGCCCGAGTCCTTCTTCATGACCCCCAGGTCCTGCTCCTCGATGAACCGCTCAGCGGACTCGACCCTCGCGCTCGCATCGAAATGCGCAATCTTCTCAGACGACTGGGAGGGATGGGGAAAACCATTATCGTTTCCAGCCATATCCTGCCGGAATTGGCCGACATCTGCAACAAGGTAGGAATCATCGATCGCGGTGTTCTCTCGGTGAATGCGGCCGTTGGTGAGGTGATGAAGAAAGTCCGACAACGCGTCGTCCTCAATGTGTCGGTCTCCGAACGCGAAGGTGAAGCGGCTAAGACGCTGGAAGCTCACCCACTGGTCGAACGAGTCGAATCGGGCGACGGACAATTGGTTGTCACGCTGATCCAATCAGCCGAAGACTATTGGGAACTCAACCAATTACTGGTGAGTGAAGGCTACAAGGTCACGTTTTTTGGCGAGGAAGAAGTGAATCTAGAAGCCGCCTTCATGGCGTTGACTCGAGGAATGGGCGAGAAAATCTAGGGACGAAAAGTGGGGGTCCCTACTTCTTTCGAACACCGTTCCGAGCGGCAACTTCTACCGCGGAGAGGGTTTTTTCGGTGTAGCGGGCCAGGATCTTAAATCGACTGTTCGCACCACGATAACCGACCACACTCTCGTCCCAGTTGATTTCCATTTCGTCAAGTTGCCCAGAATCCATGTCGAAGCGAATAGTACCATTGGTGATCTGCTGAACCAGCTGCACCTCCACTCGTCGATCATTGATCGGAGTCAGGACTTGCGTCTTTAACACGATCGTCGCCACTCCGTTCTTAACGGATTTCAATCTGTATCTTTGCCGTGTCTTGATTTTCTTGAACGTTCCATCATCCAAACGCACATGAACTTCTATGGGAAAATACCACTCGCCGTTGATTGGAACGGCCTTTTTGGGCAGCGGCGTTACGACTTGTCCCAGCCCCGGCATCACGCCATTGGGCAGCAGGTCGACTCGATCCACAACTTCCCCAGTCCGGTCCACTTTAATTCGCGAGAGCGGCTTCTGAACGGAATTTGCAACGGCCTGAAATTCCATGGGAACTAACGTGTCCTTTTCGCTATTATAGGTCACCCGGGGATGGCCAGGTAGTTTCTGCGACATGTCGACCCGTCGTAGCGACTGAGTGATCGTCGCCGTGCCGTCTTTGGAGACGCTCTCGATGGCCCAGATCTTCTCGGAAACCGTTCGCGACTCGGACTCTTGACTATTACCATTGATCGTCGTCTCGGTATTCGCCAAATGGATGACTTCTGTCGAGATGATCTGCTTCGGAGAAAATCGGTACTCAAGTTTGTACGTCTGTTGGGCCAGGGCACTTTGGCTGGCGAGAACAAGCCACGATACGGCGACCGTGAACGACCAACTGACGACGCGGAATTGGTACCGAGAAACGGTGGTCCGTAACGATCGCAACGCCGATGGAACGCGCATAGCCTCTGCCTCCGTGCATGTTTGATCTCGAAATGAGTCCCGTCGTCGCAGCCGAAATCCAGTTCGGTGTAACACGGGACGCCTATTGCACACAAAGCGATGCCTTGGCGTCAAGTGCGAATTATTGCCGGCCCCACCGAGTTTTTCGCGGTGTGTTGGCAATTACGACGAGTTTCACGTGCCTGCGTCGCGCAGATACCATCTGATCTTCGCAGGATTTGGACGTGATGAGACGTTTGGACTCCAACACTCGTGTTGTCGAGGCTGATCTCCGATGACTTCTCACGCGAAAGCACCAAGAGAGTAAGGGAGTTGAAGACAGGAAACGGTTTTCCACCGCATCGATACCCGGAGGTTGTTTTTTTCCTACCAGGTCGGTTGTTCGATTTGCTCAGACAATTCGCGACATGCAGAGCCGATTCCAGCGCTATCCAAACCAATGTCAGACAACAATTGGCCACGGTCTCCATGTTCGACATATCGGTCTGGGATGCCGATCCGTCGTATGCGGGACGTGTCGAGGTGCATTTCGGCGGCCACTTCGAGGACAGCGCTTCCGAAACCGCCCGACAGAGCTGCTTCCTCAACGGTCAAGATGAATCCGGTCTCCTCGAGTGCACGTCGAACCACATCGCGATCAATGGGCTTCACAAAACGGGCGTTAACAACGCCAACATCCAAACCGTCTTTTGCGAGGTCTCGGGCAGCAGAGAGGCAATCAAATAACAACGCTCCACCACACAGAATCGTGCCCGACTTTCCCCATGAGAGGACCTCGGCTTTGCCCAATTCCATCGGCTCGCGATCGACATTATCCAACGAAGCGGCGGCCGCTTTTGGATAACGAATGGAGCAAGGGTGGGACTGTGCAGCAACATCATGGGCGTCCCCCGGCGCCATGACGACCATGTTGGGGAAGACCCGCAGGTAGGCAAAGTCGAATACGCCATGGTGAGTCGGGCCATCGGGACCTGCCAAACCGGCGCGGTCCAGCATGAAGGTCACCGGTAGATCCTGCAGCGCCACTTCCTGGAAGATCTGATCGAAACTGCGCTGTAAGAACGTACTGTAAATGTCGACGATAGGGCGAATACCGGCTTTCGCTTGGCCGGCCGCGAACGCCACCGCATGAGATTCGCAGATCCCCGTATCATTGAACTGTTTAGGGAAGTCGTTACGCACCTTCTCGAGCTTGGTCCCCTGGCACATCGCGGCCGTCAACACGGTTACCTTGGCGTCGCGTCCCAAAGCTGTGTGGATCGCTTCACTCGCGAAGTGTGTGAACGACCTTGAGGCACTACCCGTTTTGGGAATCGCTTGTTCGCCCTGTTGCTCAAAGGCAGGTGGTGCATGAAAAAAGACCGGGTCCTTTTCAGCGGGGTCGAAGCCACGCCCTTTTTCCGTGATGACGTGGAGCAACACCGGATCGTCTAGATCTCGGACCATCTTGAGGTATTTGCGTAATAGTCCAATGTCGTGTCCGTCGATCGGCCCAATGTAGCGAAAGCCCAGCTCCTCGAACAACATGCCCCCGTGCAGGCCCGCTTTCATTGCCTCCTTGAGCTGCGCCAAGAACCGCTCAGCTGGGTCACCGAACAGTGGCACTCGATTCAGTAACTTGACGACCTCCGTCTTAAAACCCGTGTAGAACGGGTTGGACCGAAGACGGTCCATATAGTCAGCCAGCCCACCGACACGAGGACAAATCGACATTCTGTTATCGTTCAAGATCACTAAAAGTCGCTTAAGATCACCGATGTTGTTCATCGCTTCGTAGACGATTCCCGACGGAAATGCGCCATCACCGATGACCGCTACCGAATATCGGTCGGACTCACCGAGCAAATCATCGCCACTCTTGAGCCCCATGACCGTGGAAATGCTGCATCCGGCATGGCCGGTCATGAACAGGTCATAGTCACTCTCCGCTGGGTGCGGGTAACCCATGATCCCGCCCTTGGTGCGAATCGAGCTGAATTCGTGGTAGCGGCCCGTGACCAATTTGTGTGGATATATCTGGTGCCCAGTGTCCCATATCAGTCGATCGTGGCGAAAGTCGTAGACGCTGTGCAGCGCCAAACAGAGCTCAACCACGCCGAGATTCGAGGCAAAATGAGCTGAGCGGTGACTGAGAAGATTGCACAACACGTCCCGAATCTCTACACCCAATTCGGCCAACTGTGAAGGCGTCATTTCGTGTAGCGATTGTGCTGATTCGATTGTTGGGAGGATTTTATGCATGGAACTCACCGATTCCTTTCCAACACATAGTTAGCCAGCGATTCCAGTCGCACGGCTCGGTCACCAAAAACAGCAAGAGCTTCAATCGAACCGGCAATGAGTGCAGCGGCTTGGCTCCGACTCTCGTCGACTCCCAATAGCCCCGGAAATGTTAACTTCCCCTTTTCTCGATCCTTCTGAACCCGTTTTCCCATCGACTGAGAGGTCCCCTGCCAGTCCAGGAGATCATCAGTGATCTGAAACGCCAACCCCAGCTTTTTCCCATACGTCTCCAGACTCTCCATTTGTTCATCTGAGCCGTCCGCAATAATACCACCCATTTGGAGGGAAGCAAGGAAAAGTGCACCGGTTTTTCTACGGTGAATCGCTTGCAAAAACTCCACATTGCCCTCGCTCTGGTCTCGTTCAAATGCGAGATCAGCCACTTGGCCGCCGACAAGGGCGGCCGGACCAGCCGCAAATCCGAGAATACTGCAGCAACGAGCGGCCATCTTAGCTGGCAGTCCATCGGCCAACGTCTGAAATGCCTGAGCCAACAACGCGTCACCGGCCAATATCGCCGTTGCCTCGCCAAATTTAGCATGGCAGCTGGGACGACCACGCCGCATGTCATCGTCATCCATTGCTGGCAAATCGTCATGAATGAGCGAGTAGGTGTGGATCATTTCCACCGCACACGCCGCCACCTTGGCATCTTCGGAAAGAGAACCGCACGCGTCGGCCGCCATTAACACCAGCAGGGGCCGAAGACGTTTTCCAGGTGCCAGCAAACTGTGCCGAATCGCCTCCTGCAACTCAGCCGGACAGTCCTGAGAATACGTGGAGTATTTCGATAGCACTTCGTCTAACGCCGGGCGATGCGTCTGTGCAAAGTCATGAAAAGGGCGATTAGACACCGAGGTATTGGTCATACGTGAATCAAAATCGGACGGTTTGTGCTGCGTCAGATGCTACGGGGTGTGGCTTCGGAGGACCGTTTCTGAACCATCCATGACGCCGATTGCGGTTGGACCAGTCATTTGACACCATTCGACCGGCCACGTCGGAGGTAAACACAAGGTTGATGCGTCATTCTAAAACAGCCGGCCCTCGGAGTCCACGTCGGCTTCCTTCGAAACCGAACGGCGGCGACTCCGCGCCTCCTGCTTCACAGTCAGAGATTCTGCCTGACCCGCCTCAAAAGACTGGGTTTCGACGCTACCATCCTCATGTACTTCCATCAGAAGTTCGACCTGCCGCTCGGCATCTTGCAGCAGCTGATGGCAACGCCGAATCATCGTCACGCCCTGTTCGTAAACACGAAGTGCCTCGCCCAATTCCAGTTGCCCGCCCTCAAGGTCGTGCACTGATTTCTCAACTGCCTTCATCGCTTGTTCAAAAGTCGGTTCGTTCGGATCTTTTGCGGAGACGTTGTCCTTTGACCCTTGTTTTTTTCTTGCCATCAAAATCAATCTCGCTGCGTTTTTGAATCTACCACTTAATTTGGCCCGATCTCATCGCTTGTTGAGATTTCGGTCGTACTGGCACCCCGCAACTGTTCTTCTTCGTGCGATGGTCTCGTCGATTGTACACGAGATGTGAGTTCGCCTTGATGCAATCGAGTGGTGATCAAATCACCCTCCGAGACCACATTCGCGGAGACGATGGGTGTTCCACTCGAGTCGTGCGTAATACTGTACCCTCGCCCTAACACGGCCAGCGGACTAAGAGCCTCAAGCTGCTCGCTACGCTTGGAGAGCTGGTGTCGGCAACCCACAAGCACTCGATCGAATTCTCGTTCCAACGACTGCTCGTGTCGCACGAGTTCGTCCTTCCAACGTGCCATCCGTTGCGCTGGATGCTGTAGCGAGAGGCGTTTTTGAAGTCCTTCCAAACGAGTCACTGAACGTCGACAATGCCCGGCGAGTCCTTGAGAAATTCGCTCCTTTAACATCGCCAACTGTTGCACCCACTGATCGCGGGACAGGGCGATTCGCTCTCCGGCTTCGGTCGGAGTCAGCGCTCGCACGTCGGCAACCAAATCACACAACGTCACGTCGATTTCGTGTCCGACTGCGGAGATAACGGGAATCGTCGCCGCATGAACGGCCCGGACAAGTCGCTCCTCATTGAACGCCCACAAGTCCTCAAGGCTACCACCGCCACGAGTCAAAACGACGATGTCCGGCTGATGGCGAAGCTGATGCACTTGCTGTAACGCGTCGACCAATTCGTCGGCAGCCCCGACACCTTGCACGCGGACCGGCACGATCAGTACCTTACCTTGTGGCCAGCGTCGACGAACGACTTGCAGGAAGTCCTGTACCGCGGCGCTGGTGGGACTGGTGATGACCGCGACACGTCGAGGAAAAACGGGGAGTGGCTTCTTTGACTCAGGGCGAAAAAGGCCGTCCCTCTCCAAACGAGCGCGGAGCTGACGGAAGGCCAATTGCAGGGCGCCTTCACCCAACGGTTCCATCCGATTGACAATCAGCTGATAACTACCGCGTGGTGGGTAGACATCCACTCGTCCCTGGCACGCCACCTCCAGACCATCTCTCATCTCGAAGGGAATCCGCTCAGCCGTGTTCCGCCAAATCACTCCGCGGATCTGCGCCTCCGCGTCCTTCAAGGTGAAATAAAGATGACCCGAACGGGGCCGTGACACATCTGACAGCTCGCCGCTAACCCAAACGGAATTGAATTGCTGATTGAGTAAACCCTGAATCCGGCCGGTGAGCGTAGAAACCGTCTCCACCGGCGGAGCCGTTGTCGGCCCGGGCGTCCATGAGGAATGAGTTGCCATGCAAAAACCTCCAACATCGGCGGACCTAATAAAGGGCCGAAGCCAATTTCCGCCGATAGATGCTCGTCAGCTCGGAGTCGCCCGGGAGCACCTTAAAAATCTCGACCATTTTTTCGCGTGCGGCGTCGCCCAGCCCGTGCCGGTCATCTTGAACGATACTGAGCAGGGTAATCAATGCGTCCTCGAATTCCTGCGAACTCGCCTGAGCCGTTCCCAGGTCTAACCGCGCCTGGAAGTTCTCAGGTTCGTTCTCGACCAATTCCACAAGCGAATCGAGGTCGTAGTCGGCACCGTCGGCAATCGACAAGGCCGCCTTGATTTTCTCTGCGTCCGGTTCCAGAAAACCACGCTTTTCCAGCGTCTCTAGAAAGTCACGACAGGCCTCGTCATCGTGGTGGTGCAAGCTGCGCAACAAGCCGATCTGCAGCTTGGCATCGTTTGGCGCCTCGGCAAGCAGCTCGCGGTACTTTTCGGCCGCGCCGCCAGGATCTGATTCTTCCATCGCACGCAGTTCCAGGACACTCCCCTGTTCAACAACACGGGCCAACCACTCGTCCAATTGTTCGGGCCCGATCACGCCGCTGAAGAAATCGACGATCTCTCCGTCAACTAACGCGTAGACGGCGGGAATTCCCTGGACCTGAAATTGACCAGCGGCGGCGGGATTCTGTTCGGTATTGGCCTTTACCAGCAGCCAACGCCCGTCGGCGGCGGCAAATCGTTCCTCCAACAGCGGAGTCAATGTCTTGCACGGCTGGCACCAATCCGCCCAAAAATCAACCACCACAGGAACGACTCGCGACCGCTCGATCACGTCGGATTCGAACGACTCATCACTGGTTTCCACGATGGCGGGCAGGTCGGACACGAGCGACTCCAAAGTGCATGGGTTTTACGATACGGCTGTCTCAATCGTACCGTCTTGCAGTTGGCAACGAAACCTGCCCTCGGCACGGATATCAAAGTCCGAACTCCAAACCTGAAATCTTCTTGGCCCGCGGAACTACACCCCTTACAATGGTCCACCTTGCCGAACCCATCCCCGACAGCCTGAAACACCGTAGACCGCTTGAGACCCACCATGGTTGCACTCGATTATGTCGTTATCACTTGTTACTTCGCCGTAATGATCGTCATCGGTTACATCGTCTCCCGTAAGATCAAAAAACAAGACGACTATTTTCTCGGCGGTCGCTCGTTCGGAAAGCTCCTTCAGACGTTCGCCGCCTTCGGTGCCGGGACAGGTTCCAGTGACCCAGTCAATACGGGCCGCACCACCTTTACCAGCGGCATGAGCGGCATGTGGAGCGTGATGTACTGGCTGTTCGTGACCCCGTTCTACTGGTTCACCGGCGTTTGGTATCGACGAATGCGGCACACAACCTTGGCCGACTGGTTTGTCGAGCGTTATCAGTCGAAAGCTCTCGGAGTTGGCTATGTCATATTCGGGCTGACGTTTTTCATGGTGTATGGGTCGATGCTCTTTTCGGCCATCGGGAAAGTTGCCGGCCCGTTGATGGCGACCGAATCCGTCGAATTAATGGGGTCCAGCATTCCCATTGAGTATCTGCTGGTTCCAGTGATCGGCGTTGTCGTGCTGCTGTACGGCGTGGCGGGCGGGTTGGAAGCGGCCTATTACACGGACTTGATTCAAGGTCTTTGCATCATCTGGCTTTCGGTCATATTGATCCCTTTCGGCCTGCAGCGCCTGGTTGTGGATTTTGGTACGCCCGAGTCGCAGACAATGATGGACGGTTTCGGCATCATGCACGATCGACTGCCAAAGGAGTATTTTCAGGTCGTCGGCAGTGGAAACTCGGCGGAATTCCCTTTGCATCGCATTGTGGCGGTCGTGTTGATCAACTTGATCGGTGTTGCCGTTCAACCACATTTCATTGTCACCGGAGGAGGTTCCGCTAAGACGGAGTGGAATGCCAGGATTGGATTGGTGACGGGCAACTTTCTCAAGCGATTCTGCACCGTCGGATGGGTGCTGACAGCACTGATCGCACTGGCACTATTTGCCGATGACCCACGCCTGATCGCGGATCCAGACAAGACGTGGGGCGTGGCTTCCCGTGAACTGCTCGGACCAGGACTCACCGGGCTGATGCTCGCCTGCCTGCTGGCGGCGCTGATGAGTTCGGTGGATGCCTACATGGTCGTCGGTTCGGCACTGGTCGTGCGAAATGTCTACGTTGCCTATATCAACCCCACGGCTGACGAAAAAACGTGCTTGCGAGTGGGTCGTTGGACCGGCGCCATGATCGTGGCCGGAGCGGTCATCATCTCGTTGATGATGATGAACGTCTTCGAGCAACTTAAGCTGACTTGGGTGTTGGCAGTCGTTTTCGCCGCCCCGTTTTGGGTCGGCATGCTGTGGCGCCGAGGCACGACGATCGCCGCCTGGGTCACTGTCCTGTTTTGCGTCGGCGTTTTCTTCGTCGTTCCCATTGCAGCACCGATGATCTGGCCCGAGATGCGGACCAATCCCGCCTATGCGATCGCCAATGACAAGGTTCGCATCACGACCACACGTCAGGCCGCGCCTTCGGACGTGTCGAAACGTAAAAGGGAAATCAAAGATTGGAATGAGCGGACCGCGACAATCAGCCGAATTCAAGACCCCCAACATCGACAACGGGCCACAGAGAAACTGGGCGAAAAACCGGCAAAACTTGTCAAGGGAGACAGCTTCGATGACATCAAGACCTCTGGCAACAAGGGTATCTACTTCCCCGACGGAGTCGTACCGTTGGCGGTGAAAGTGCTCGAGGACCAAATTGCGAATAGACGATCGGCGGGCGATGATCAGAAGGTCCTTGAATTGGAGGATGAGCTCGATGACCTAAAGAAAAACGATCCGTCGGTTTCACCCCAAGTTGTGAAAACAGAAGTCGACAAGAAACAAAAAATCGAGCGTCTGCGATATCCGGAAAATGCGAAATTGGTCGGCAAGGGCAATTTTCGCGCCGATTTCATGGTCTATCGGTGGGGAGGCCTCAATCTGACTCGCTTTACCGACGCAACGCTGGCGACGCTGGATCTACCGGTGAAGATTGTCGCGCCTTTCTTGGTCATGATCCTGATCAGCCTGGTCACGCCCCGCAATAAACGCGATGGGCTGGATCGCTACTTCATCAAGATGAAGACGGAAGTGAAACCGGATCCCAAGGAAGACGAGGCGGCACTGGCACACGCTTACAGTCACCCTGAAGAGGCGGAGGCGAAAAAGCTGTTTCCCGGTAGTAGCCTGGAGATTCGACGTCCAACCAAAGGGGACATCATCGGCTTCCTAATCTGTTTTGCGCTCTGTTTCGGTGTCATCGGATTGGCCGCTTGGGTGGTGAATATCGGCAGTTGAGCCGCAGCGTTATCGTGCCGTTCGCGTGGCCTTCGTCCCGCCGTTCGGCATACCTCATCATCTCGCGGTCTGGCATCGTTCAGCGTGCTGGCACCGATCGGACACCAGCGCACGACCGCTCGAACACCTGGAGTGTCAATGACGAAATTATCACCATTAGAACTGGTGGTGGGCTAATAATCCTCCACTGGCAAACCCGGGCGATCACCACCTTGGCTGGCGGCCTGCTTTGTCTACAATGCAAGCGAACGGCAGGAAAAATGCCGGGTGTCCACTGAAATGCTAAGGGGTAATAAATGGCCAGTACTCTCTCTTACCCACCTCAGCCTGAACACAGTTTTCGTCGCGTCGCTATATTGTTCGCTGGTGGACCAGCACCGGGCGCCAACGCCGTCATTTCCACTGCTGCCGTATCGTTTCTCCGCAACGACATCCAGGTCCTCGGCATCAAGCACGGTTATTCGGGGCTTGTCGAGTTTGGACCCGACCATCCAATGCAGGTTGGACGCGACTACATCGTGATCGACCACAAGGTATTGCAGCGAACGCGTAGTTCGCAAGGAATTCTAATAGGCACAGCGCGAACGAATCCGGGCAAGATGATCTCGGACGTGTCACACTTCGAGGACGCAGAACGTACGTTCCAGCTAAAAAACGTCTACGAAGCACTCTGCTCGATGGAAGTTGATGCGTTGGTTTCCATCGGCGGTGACGACACGTTGAAGACAGCCAACAAACTCAAAATGTACCAGGATCGGCTGCCTGCTGACGCGCACCGTATTCCGGTAGTCCATCTCCCCAAGACGATCGACAACGACTACATGGGGATCGACTTCACGTTTGGATATTTCACGGCCGCCGAGACACTCGCCTCGGAAATTCGGAATTTGATCCACGACGCGGAAGCCGGTCGATCGTACTTCCTAGTTGAAACGATGGGGCGCAGTGCGGGCTGGTTGGCGTACGGGGCGGCGATCGCCGGGGAGGCAAGCCTAGTTGTCAGCGTCGAAGACATCACGGGCGATTATCAAACGACCGAGGAATGTACAGACAATGAGACCGGCGCAGTGTCCACTCGAGACGTGATGGATATTGGAAAAGTGGTCAACCGAATCGTCAAGACGATGGTCGCACGCGATGTAGATAAAAAACACTATGGTGTGGTCTGCATCGCCGAGGGACTCGCTGAATACCTACCGAACAAGTACGTGGAAGGGATTCCCCGTGACGAACACGGACACATCACGATTTCCGATGTCAATCTAGCGAGTCTCTTCTCGGGTCTCGTCTCAAAGGCCTATGCGGCGGCAACCGGACAATCGCGGAAAGTGAATGGTCTGCAACTAGGCTATGAGTCGCGATGCGCCAAACCGCACGCATTCGACATCATGTTGGGCAGCCAATTGGGAGTCGGAGCCTACCGCGCGCTGGTCGAGGAGAAGTTGAACGGCGTCATGGTTTCGGTCTTGGGCCAACTTGAATTACATTATGTACCGTTCAAGGAACTGGTCGATCCAAAAACGCTGGTGACGGTTGTCCGCTACATTGAACCCGGCAGTGACTTCCACCGTTTGGCTCGGTTCCTAGAAACGCACGTCAACGACTGAGCGGACCCAAAAACATCCTCGTCGGACGTGCGAGCGGACGAACCTCACTACTCGTGAAGTGTTCCCTTCGTGCTGGGCACTCCAGTCATCCGCGGATCAGCTTCGGTCGCAGATCGCAACGCTCTAGCTACCCCTTTAAAGATCGCCTCCGCAATGTGATGACTGTTGCGACCGTAGTGAATCAACACGTGCAGGTTACAGAGGGCATTCGCCGCAACGGCCTGCCAAAAATCCTCGACCAATTCGCTGTCAAAGTCGCCGATTTTTTGCGTGGGAAAATCGGCTTGAAACACGAAGAAAAATCGCCCACTCAGATCGACGGCAATCGTTGACAAAGTCTCCTCCATCGGCAGAGTCATGGCGCCGTATCGTCGTATACCCTTCTTGTCGCCAAGAGCCTGACGAAACGCTTGCCCCAGGCAGATTCCCACATCTTCCACGGTATGGTGTTGATCTACGTGCAAGTCACCGTCCCCACGGACTGTCAGGTCAAATGCGCCGTGCCGAGCGAAAAGGTCTAACATGTGATCGAGGAATCCGACACCCGTTTGAACATCGGATTTCCCAACCCCATCGATGGAGAGTTCGAGTTCGATCTGAGTTTCGTTAGTCGAGCGAGAGATTTTTGCTGTTCGCGGCATTTTGATTCACGTCAAACGATTGAGAGTTGGTTCGTTCCGATGTTTGTTGATCGAACGAGTTCTTGTCACACCATTGATTTGAGTGCAGCGAGTAATGCGTCGATTTGAGCATCGTCACCAACGGAAATGCGAAGTCCGTCCTGCCAGTTCGGGTATTTCATGTATCGGACGAGGATCCGTTGAGATTTCAGTTCTTCGTACAGTTGTTGAGAATTCTGTTCCGCGTGTCGGCACCAAACGAAGTTAGCCTGGGAGGGAATCACGGCAAAACCAAGCTTTTTCAGGCTATCTGACAATCGACCACGGGTTGCTCGTACTTTCGCGACATTGTCGCGTAGCCAAGCTTGGTCGCCAATCGCAGCAGTGGCAGCGGCCACGGACAGCGCATCGCAGTTATACGAGTCTTTTACTTTACGGAACTCATGGATCAGCTGCGGTTGAGCAATCAAATACCCGAACCGCAAACCGGCCAGGCCGTACGACTTGCTCAATGTTCGCGCGACCATGATCCGTTCCGATTTGGCGACCAAATCGACAGAGTGAAACTCGGCAAAATCAGCATATGCCTCATCTACCAACAGAGGGCAGGGGAGGGACTCCGCGGTTTCCAGGATCGCTGGCAACGAGACGACCGTACCAGTCGGGCTGTTTGGGTTAGGTAATAGGGCCAAACGAGGATCGCCGGACGGCGTGGCAAACTCAGGCGATAATCCCCATTGCGGAGTGAATGCGACTTCGTCCACTTCACTACCCTGTATCTGTGCCAGGGTGTGGTAGAGAATATAGCTGGGCGTCGGCATACGCAGCTGCTGGCCCTGCCCGACGAGTGCTCGAGTCACGATGGTCAGAATATCATCGCTGCCGTTTCCAGCCATGATCCAATCCGGATCAACGCCAAGGACGTCTCCCGCCCGCTCGCGAAATTCGCTCGCTAGTGCATCCGGATAGAGTTGAAGCCCTCGTTCGACGGCATCTTGAATCGCCTCCGCGACGCGAGGCGATGGGGGATAGGGATTCTCGTTGGTATTCAGTTTGACAAATTGCCCCTCTTGCGGTTGCTCCCCTGGAGCGTAACCGACCATAGCGGCAATTTCCGGACGGACGTATGGCATGGTTAATCTGCGTTCGATTTCAAGTAGGATTAACGCGTATTTCGATGCTCTCGCGGTGCGCTCCCAGCCCCTCTTTGTCGGCAATCCTCGCTACATGGACCGCAACATCTCGCAACGCCTCTTCCGAGTATTCGATGACACTCCCGCTTCGCAGAAAATCGTTAGACGACAGTCCGGCGGCCCAGGTGGCGGTCCCACCGGTTGGCAGGACGTGCGACGGTCCGGCAATATAGTCACCCAACGCGACCGGCGTAAAACGGCCTAAAAAAGTGGCGCCCGCATTACGGATCGACGGCGCGAGACGCTGTGCGTCGTCGATAGCAAGGTGCAGGTGTTCCGGTGCGATCAAGTCCGTCACTCGGCAAGCCTCGGCTTCATCCGTCACCAGGATCGAGGCGCTGTAGTCTCGCAGGCTTGGTAGAGTCAAGTCGGCTCGTTCCAATTTCGCTAATTGCTCCACCAAACAGGCCTCGATTGCGTTGAGGACATCGACATCCCAACTAATTAGGACACACGAACCGGGCGCATGTTCGGCCTGGGCAAGAAGATCGGCGGCGGCGAAGTGTGGCTCGGTGGTCTTGTCGGCAATGACAACGACTTCACTAGGACCGGCGATGGAATCGATGTCGACTTCACCAAAGACCAGTTTTTTTGCCAACGCGACAAACAAGTTGCCTGGTCCGACAATCTTGTCGACCTTCGCTAGCCGGTCGACACCATAGGCGAGCGCAGCGACCGCTTGTGCGCCTCCGACACGGTAAACCTCATCGACACCCAGCTCATGGCACACCGCCAACACATCTGGATTGTTTGCGCCGTTGGCGGTTGGGGGAGCGACGACTACGATCTCATCGACACCGGCAGCGCGGGCTGGGACCACCGTCATCAGCACCGTCGACGGGTACGCAGCGGCACCTCCCGGGACGCAGATTCCCACCCGTCGCAACGGAACATATCGCTGACGAAGAGACACGCCACTCGACGGAATGACGGCCACGTCTCGATGAAGTATTGCCTCCTGAAACCGAGCAACATTGTCGCGAATCTGACGGACCGTCTGTAGGAACTCAGGCGCAGCGGCTGCGTGTGCCGCGCGGAGCTCCTCCGCTGGCACCCGCAATTGGTCGGCTGTCATTTCCGCCGCATCCAATTTCTGCGAGTACTCCAGCACGGCATCCAAGCCCCGTTCTTTGACATCGCGACAGATTCGTTCGACCACCTGCTGGGGTGCCAACGGCTCGCCAAACACTTGTTGTGTCTTCTTTTTTCCGGCTTCACTTACCATATCGCCCCGCGGACTGAGCTTCTCGCGAAGCCGGTTCAATTCCGCGGTGATATCATTGGTGGCCGCATCGAGCCGAGGCAACAGTGACGAGTTTTCCATCAAAGTCCTTATTCTATTTCAGCCAAAAAACCTTAAACGGCGACCTGTTCCATAATCTCCGAAATGACTCGTGCAGCGTATTCGATTTTCGATCGGTCAACGTCCAAGTGCGTCACGAGTCGAATGAGCTGTGGGCCAAACGCAGTGGCACGTACACCCTGCTGTGCCAGTAATTCCACGAAACGCTCAGCAGTGGTTAATTCGACGTCCACTTCGAACATGATGATGTTGGTATCGACCTGATCGGGGGTGAGCTTCAGACCGTCGGTCGTACGGATTGCCTCAGCCAACATTTGGGCGTGCGCGTGGTCTTCCGACAATCTGTGACGATTGTTTTCCAACGCGAAGAGTGCCCCAGCGGCAATCACGCCAGCCTGCCGCATCCCTCCTCCAAACAACTTCCTGGCGCGGCGAGCTTGCTGGATCAAGGCCGCATCGCCGGCCAAAGCAGATCCAACAGGAGCTCCCAGTCCCTTACTGAAGCAGACACTGATGCTATCGAAGTGCTGGGCCCAATCACTTAACGGGATTCCCGTGGCGACCGCCGCATTGAACAATCGTGCGCCATCCAAGTGCGTCCTGAGTTGGTTTTCCCGCGCCCAATTGCAAATATCGACGATGTCTTCGTAGCGATGAATCCGCCCGGCACCTCGATTGTGCGTATTCTCCAAACAGATCAAGCGCGTTCGAACCAAGTGTTCATCATCAGCCCGAATCTGGCCGACCAACTGATCAACGTTCAATAGGTGCTCAACGCCTTGAATGGTCTTGGCCGCCAAGCCGCTAAGCTGCGCAAAAGCAGCCTGTTCGTAATTGTAAATGTGACTGCCCGTCTCACAGATGAACTCGTCACCTGGTTGGCAATGCAACCGCAAGGCGATTTGGTTCGACATCGATCCGGAAGGCATGAAAATGGCAGCTTCCTTGCCAAGTAACTCGGCGGTCAATTCCTGAAGCCGCGCGACGGTCGGATCGACATCGATGACATCGTCATCGACTTCGGCACGAGCAATCGCTTGCCGCATCGCAGCCGAGGGCTTGGTCACAGTATCGCTACGGAGATCAACAATCATGACTTCAGTGTCAACCAGGTAATATTCGTTTTGAGTTAGATGATGGGAGCCAGCCAACGGCTAGGCACCTCCAATACGTGTCGCGAACTCGACACGTTCGATGGCGATTCGGTAGGCTGCCGTCCGAAGGCCTAAACCGTGTTGCTTTCCCTGACGCCATACCTGTTCAAACGCGTCACTTAGAACATGGTCCAATTCTTGCCGAATTCGATTCAAGTCCCAACTGTAGTGTTGCAGGTTCTGCACCCACTCGAAATAGCTGACGGTCACGCCCCCTGCATTCGCCAGAATATCCGGCAGCACGAAGACGCCCCGCTCACAAAGTCGATCATCGGCACTGGGCGTGATGGGACCATTGGCTGCTTCGATAATCACCGGTGCCTTGATGTTGTCGACGTTGTCGACAGTAATCACTCCACCAACCGCCGCAGGGACCAGCATTTCGACGTCCAAGGCGAGCAGTTCTTCGTTGGAAATCAACTCGGCATCGGCGTAACCGTCCAGACTTCCATTGTTGCTCTGGGCGTAGCGCAGCACTTCTTGCGTGTTGAGCCCATCGGGCCGATAGTATCCTCCCGACACATCGCTAACGGCGACAATTTTGAACTCGGCCTCGGCGAGCATTTTTGCGGCGTGAAACCCAACGTTTCCAAAGCCCTGAATTGCAACACGAGTTTCCTGAGGTTTGCGGGCCAACCGTTGTAGCAATTTGAAGGCCAGGATTCCGACTCCTCGACCGGTCGCCTCTTCACGTCCTTTGGCACCGTAGAGTTCGACCGGTTTTCCTGTGACACAGGCAGGTCCGAACCCATGGTATTTTTCCCATTGATTGCGAAACCAAGCCATCACCTCGGAATTCGTCCCCATATCGGGTGCCGGTATGTCCGTCGTCGGGCCGACAATATCATGGATTTGGTCGACGAATTTTCGTGTGACCAATTCCAGCTCATTGCGACTCAGGGCTTGTGGATTGACACAGACGCCACCTTTGGCCCCGCCGTACGGGAGGTTGACGACCGCTGTTTTCCAGGTCATCAGCGAGGCCAACGCCCTCACCTCGTCCAAATTGACGTCGTGATGAAAACGCAACCCACCCTTCATAGGGCCTCGTGAATCATCGTGCTGTACGCGGTAGCCGATGAGTGTCTGCAGCTCGCCATCGTCCATTTTGACGGGGACTTGTACCTGTATCTCCCGCTTGGGTGTCAACAGCAACCGTTTCGATTCATCGCTCAGATTTAGTGATTCTGCGGCCCTCTCAAAGTACAGACGAACGGATTCCATCGCCTTCATGGACGTACTCTTGTAGGGTTAGGAGAGCGGCGCGGCAAAAACAGCTGACAAAATCGGAAAACGGGCATTCTAGACGCGTTGAGGACCGTGGTTCAGGTGCGGTACACTAAAATAGTTGAGAGGCCCCAAGTTTGGGGCATGATACCAGTTTCCGCCCTTGGCGGACTCCCCACCGTCAGCTTGAACCCACATTTTTGGATTCCGCGGTCATTAGTTCCTAAACTCGAAAGTTGGCCATTTCCTCGATGAGCGTCTCTGCTGAACAGTTCTGGAATTTGGCCGTCATTAGCGGCCTCATCGCAAGCGAACATCGCGCGACTTGGGAAGAGCAGTTTGCCGCAGCGTGTGACGAAGCACAACAGCGAGAGAGCGTGCGAGACGTGGCAAAGTGGCTCATCGAGCAAAATGTAATTAGCCGCTATCAGGCCGGAGTGCTCTTAACTGGAAAATCCGGCCCCTTTCGATATGGTAATTATCAAATCTATGACCGTATTGCCGAAGGTGTTTGGAAGGGCTGTTATCGCGCCATCCACCATGCGACGCGTCATCCTGTGGTGTTGAAGTTCATTCCGACAAAACAATTGCAGATTGACAGTTGGAGCAAGATTCAGGGGATCGTTCAATCCCGACAAGAGCTGGAACATCCGGTCTTGTTGAAGTGCCATGTTGCATCGAGTGAAGGCAAATACCGCATCTTGGTTTTTGACGATTTCCCAGTTGGTGAGTCGCTTGCGGACCGTTTAGATCGTGGAGCGCTGGCTGCCAAGGAGGCCGCCAGGATCACTCGCGTCCTGGCGCTCGGTCTGGTCCCGATTCACGCGGCAGGTCAGGCGCACGCGGATCTTCGCCCCACCAATATCTGGCTGGCCGAGAATGGCGGCGTGTTCTTAATCTGCGACCCATCGCAGGTGATGTCCTCAGCGACACCAGAAATCGCTTTGGAGCAAGCCAACTATCGAGCTCCAGAGTTTCCGCTCCCCGGTCCAGCGTATGCCCCTTTGGCCGATACGTACGCGCTGGGGTGCTCGTTGTACGAATGTCTCAATGGTGGGCCAGCATTTCCCGATGGGGACGTAGCTCTTAAACAGCAATGTCATGCCGCTCAGCCAATCACTCCTATCAACGAATCGTCAGCGCCCGGCGCGTTATTTCAGTTGATCACTTACCTCATGGCGAAGAACCCCGAGATTCGGTATCAACAAATAGCCGACGTTGCCGAACAACTGGCTCCATTCTTGGATGGCTCCGCACTGAAGATACCAAGTCGGGAGACCTTGGCAACCGAATCCGAATTCCGGGCGGCAGTCAGGTCCGAGACGTCCGTCGTGGCAGTTAGCGGTCTACCGGGCCAACCGTCCGTGGTGACTCCTCCCGCAGCACAGCCACCGATTCTGCCACCGGCAAACCCTCTCGCTGCACAGTCAGCACCCGCATTTCAGACGATGCCACCACCGGCTCCGAACGCTGCCGCATCCATGGTCGTCCAAGGAAGTGACACGAACCAAACGCTTCGGATCAGGCAAAAGAAAAAACGCCAACTTCAGCAGGTGTTGTTGACGGCTGTCGCGCTGACATTCATCGCCGGCGGCGGTTATGTGGGGTACACGAAATGGCGTACTCCATCCCTGTCCGAACTGCCGGAGAGTGACAACGAGGATGATGTCAAGGTAACAGTGGCGGTCGAGGACGACGGGACGCTGCTTTGGGACACGCCGACTCATGGTCCACCGCTTGACCTCAGCATGATTCCTTTTGAATCGCTAGCCCTGATTGCGATTCGCCCCAAGAAGCTACTGGGTCAGGAGGAAGGTCAACGTCTATTCCGGGCGATGGGGCCTCAATTCTCCCGTTGGCGACGTGGCTGGGAGGACCGGGTGGGATTCAACTTGGACCAGGTCGATCAGCTGTTGATCAGTCTCCACCCCCGCGGTGACGAGATGCCGGAACCGGCCTACGTGATCACATTGGCAGAAAAAATCGAACGGTCGGAGCTGCTTGCCAAATTTGGCGATCTTGAAGAACAGGCCAGCGACGGTGACTCTTTCTACAGTGGCTCAGATTTCGCCGTCTACCTTCCCGATGGGGACATGATCGAACGCTTCGCGTTGGGAAGCTCGATTCGCATGAAGGATGTGGCCGAATTGGAGGGCGGCGCTCCACCGCCTCGAACCGGGACAGAACGTTTAATTCGAGCATCCGATCGGGATCGCCATCTCACGATTCTATTCGTCCCTTATTTCGTTTCCACCAACTTGTTACGCGATGGCAGGGAGTTTTATTTTGGCGAAGCTCAGAAAGTGCGCGAACCGTTGGATTGGTTGATGGGAAGCAGCATCAAAGCCGCGTTGTTTAGCGTTCACCTATCCAATAACACCTACTTGGAATTGCAAATCAATAGTGACGTGACGAAAAATCCGTACACGGTAGTCGATGATTTGCGGCATCGAGTGAGTGAATTGCCAATGATGATAGAGACCTATATCGCACAGAAACTCAATCCGCCAGTCTACTGGCGGCGGATCGCTTTTCGCTATCCGGATATGATAGCGTTTTTGCATGATCATACGCGAATTCAAGTCGACGGTAAGTTGGCAGTGGTCAATACTCGGCTACCGAACTCGGCTGCACACAATTTGGCGGCT
>LWDU01033406.1_pt1 | contig 26052 bp, 15 predicted proteins | sample 727161 | NCBI WGS metagenome assembly LWDU01 (sample SAMN04566230, study PRJNA314399) | hydrothermal vent metagenome | isolation source: deep sea hydrothermal plume seawater | place: Mexico: Gulf of California, Guaymas Basin | collected 2004-07-11
ACCAATTGGAAAAGATTGTCAGCGTCCAATGCGCTGGGTTTGTCGAACATACGGGGAATTGGAATGGACTTGATGTTGTTGTTGTCGAAGCTGGGGATTCTTGGCGATCTATCGCGCGGGCGACGACCGCTGTGATCAATCTGTATCAACCGCCGTGGATCGTCTCGGCCGGATTCTGCTGTGCCTTGCATCCCAAGTTCCGCAATGGCGGTATCGTCATGCCCAATTGCGTATTGGATACTCAAAATCGGCGATTGGATGTTGGATTTAAAATATCGGAACAGGCGGTCAAGGAAACCACAGGCTTGTATGTTGGTGAACTACTGACGGTTAGTGAAATATTAGATACACCCAAAAAACGAAAACAGATGCATAAGCAAACGGGCGCCGTTGTCGCTGACATGGAATCGTCGGTTATTATGGAAATCTGTCGACAAGCTAGCGTTAAGTGCATGAGTGTACGCGTGATTACCGAGGAATTAGACGAGCAGCCTCCGGAATTGATGAGTCGCATGATGAAACAAAACACAAAAGCTGGCAAGCTGGGCGCGTTGTCCAAAGGTGTGTTCACTAAGATCTCCGGCGTCAAAGAAATGTGGGATATGAAAAACGCCGCGTACTTATCATCAGAGCGGCTAGCGAAATTCTTGCTCGGTGTGATTGAGCAGTTAGCTAAAACCACTAAGTCAAGTGAAGCAGGTTTGTCCAAGGAAACGCATTAATGAAAATATTGCTAACGGCGCCACGCGGGTTTTGCGCAGGTGTGAATATGGCGATCGAATGCCTTGATTTGGCAATTCAGACCCTTGGTGCGCCGATCTATGTGTACCATGAAATCGTGCACAATAAGCATGTTGTCGAAACTTTCCAAGGCGAGGGTGCGATCTTTGTGGATAGCCTAGCAGAAGTTCCTCGAGCAGCGAATTTATTATTTTCAGCGCATGGTATTTCTCCCGAAATCAGAGAGTTAGCAAAGCAACGTAACCTGTTTGCGATTGATGCAACTTGCCCGTTGGTAACGAAAGTGCATTTAGAAGCTGTCCGTTATGCTAAGTCTGGGTATACGATTTTATTGATTGGCCATGCCGGTCATGATGAAGTGTTGGGAACGATGGGTGAAGCACCGGAAAATATGATACTGGTTGAGGATGAGGATGATGTGGCGGCGTTGGATATTGTCGCGGGTACCGAGGTCGCCTATTTGACTCAGACGACTTTGAGTGTTGATGACGCGGATAGAATTATTGCGGCGATAAGAAAGAAATTTCCGGCAGTGCATTCGCCGCCGAAAGCGGATATTTGCTATGCCACACAGAATCGTCAAGAAGCGATCCGAATTGTATCTGCAGAAGTTGACTTGGTGTTAGTCGTTGGGAGTCAAAATAGCTCAAATAGCCAACGCCTGAAGGAAATCGCACTTGAACTCGACCGGCAGGCTTACTTAATTGATGCTGCCTCGGATATTGACGATGCATGGTTTGCAGAAGTAGAGACCGTAATGATTACCGCCGGTGCGAGTGCGCCTGAAGTCTTAGTTGAAGAGTGTGTGGACTATATTAAGCAGCGGTTTGGTGCAGACGTGGAACTGCGCACGATTCGTGAGGAAGAAGTGCATTTCAATTTGCCCAAAGAATTGGTGAAACTGTTGTAGGGGACCGCGGATTTTCACATGTTACGACGAATAACACGAATTACAGTTCGCTAATCCGTAGGTTGCGGAAGGATAGATCGGTGGTGGGGTCATGGCCTTGGATCATGATACTGCCGGCGGCCGTGCGTAATCCCCGACGAGGGTTTTCATTGGATTTGCGAGTGTCGATCCAATCAGTGACTTGGTATCCGTTAACCCAGACCGCGATGTGGTTGTCGCAGGCGATAATCGTTTTGTAAAACCACTGTTTATCTTGAGCGACAATGCGTCTGGCGTCTTGGCGACGAAAGATGCCACCGGTGCCACAATCTGCGGGTGCGGTGGGGTCATCACCTTGCATGCCGTTTTGAATCTGACTCTCGTACCCCATCATCTCGTCGCCGGGGATACAGCGAAAAAAGATTCCAGAATTGAGACGTTCGAGGTGACTGATGCACTCAAGTTGTAACACGAAGTCAGCATAATGTCCCGCGGTTTCCAGTTGCCCCTTGCCGTTTTTAACGTTGAGAAAACCATCGGTTGTTACCGAGAATTCACTTTCCATTTCTGGGTACTCAACCCACCCCGTTAGATCCTTGCCGTTGAAAATTGTGGTCAACGCCAAGGGCTTGAGGCGGAGGTTGCGAAAGGCAACAGCGCCGGAATTAAGTTGCAATCCAATATGGCCTTTGCCTAATGGAGTAGGATCTTGATAATCGAGCACCAGATTTCCGTCGAGCAATGCGGAAATTTGATCATCAAGAACAGTTATTTGGACCGTGTGCCATTGTGTGCTGTCGACTTGAGGTGTTACGCGTTTACGAGCAACTAGGCTGCCCGTTGGAAAAGGATTGTCCAATGGGGCGATGTTGAATTCGTAGCAATCTTTGGCAGGGTCGGAGGGAGTGCCACCGGTACGTAGGAAAATACCGCTGTTGGTTTCGGGATCGCTTTTAAATTCGAGGTGCAGCGTATAGTTGCTGAATTCCGAGGTGGTATAAAGTAACCCAGCATCACCTTCGCTGACCGTGATTGCACCATCGGTAACCTGCCAATTGGCCTGAGTCGCCGCTTGCCAACCAAACAAAGTCGCCCCGTCAAACAACTGGATCCAACCCTCGGCCAAGTCCTCAGTCGTGCTTGGCAGAGGTTCCGGTGCGGGAGCAGTCGGCATTTCAATGATTACTGGTTGCTCAGTTGGCGGCGGAGTAGTCTGAGTATCAGGTGTTGTGGGAGTGGCGGGGGTAATTTGGACCTCGGAGCTATTTGAGTTGCTTGAATTATTAGAAGCGGCAGAATTGCCAGCATTGTCTGAATCGCATCCGGTGAGTTGAACGAATAGAATGACGAACAGAGGTAACGTTAACTGGCGGAGCAGAGACATATTGTTGTTCCAGAGGCGGGCAGTTGTTTGTGACTGTAAATGAACGTTGGATCGTGGGATCTATGATTCGATAATGTTTAATTGTACTTCACCGGTGATGCCCCCAGCTTGGTCGGGCGTACGATTTAGCCGTGGCAAGGGAGCACTAGAATCGTCGGTGGCTGGCAAGTCGACGAGTATTTCGAGCAAATTGGTTGCTTCGAGATACTGTTGGATTTCGAAGCGGATATTACTTTGACCAAGCTGGATTTCGCCGACAGTGTTATTGTTGACATAGACAGTTCCCAACGCATCGACCGAATCAATCTGTACTTGCACGACATCATTGTCTTGCAGTCCCGTGGGGCAATGAAACGTTCGCTGAAACAACACCTTTCCACGAAAATCGCCGCCCAGTTCAATGCTCCAATCGGCGGGAAGTTTTATTCGTCCGGGCGGTGGCACAGCGGTATCGTATTCCTGAGATTGACCGTTAGAGGTCCAGTAGGTGTGCGCTAGCGGGGTGTATTGCCAAGGGCCTCGTAAGCGGATGGTGTGCATGGACTCAGATATTATTCAGGTGTGAAATCATGAGTGATTGTAAATTGTCGTGTTTGTTGCTGGCCGCTTTGAAAGGCGCGCACAATCACCTGAAACCCGCGTAAGGGCGCAGAGTACGGTGGTGGAGCTTCTCGCTCGGTCGCATCATCGATCCCCGCATTGTCAGCTTTGTTGTCGTCCAATCCGTTGAATCCTTCATCGATGAGCCAGTTTTCGCCTGCCCCAACTTTTGGATCATTACGAGGGTAGTTCTGATTGATACCATCGCGTTCGTACTCGATTGTCCAAGTATCGTAGACACGACAATCGCCAAATTTAAAATAGCCAAAAGTGTTTGGATAAAGTGAAGGAGTATCAAACCTATTAAGTTGTGCGCGCGTATCCGCCCGATAAGATAGCTCACTGCCTACGTTCTTTGGCAGATAGGTTAAAGAGGAAGCAAAACCGAGATCAATATAGGCGCCAGTTCCGATCAGGTCATCGGTGTTGCTATTTACAATATATCCCGGATCTCCCGGCACCAGAGGTTCCTGTCCCTGTAGTCGTGCCTGTTGCTGCACGCCTGTTTCTGGACTTTTTGTAGGTGGTTCTAGATAGCTCACGACTTTTGCTAATGGGTCGTATACGCGAATATCAAAACCGATGACCTGATCAAGAACGATATCTTCACCCAAACTGTATACATCCACCTCAAACTTATGTTTGTAATCCCATTGGAATGGAAGACGTGTCGGATCAAATCGATATGGAAAATTCTTGTCTATTCGGGTCTTTATATTACTCCCATAAATCGTACGGCCGGCCGAGGGTATGTGAGCGACGCGGTTTTGACGCAGTGACAAATCCGACAGCGTATTGGCACTGAGGGTACCGTCAGGATTTACCCGTACCGAAACGTCGTTTTCGTTCAGAAACCTCCGGATCTGGTTGGCCGCATATCCAGGAATGACGCCATTTACATTCAGGTCGGGGCGAATCAACAATGCACGGCGACGCAGGGTAGCCAAGGGCATACCGTTGTGTAGTATCGGAGCAATCAGGCCTTCGCTCGGTTCATCAAATGTTCCGTTACCGTTGTTGTCGATTCCATCCTTGAGGAATTCTGTATTGCGAGGTTCTAGCCAATAAATGATCTCAGCGTTTGGTGACGTGATCGTCTTGTCCAAACCAGGATTGCCATGATGCATTACTTTCCAATTGACTCGACCGGAAAAAGGCACTCCCAGTCGCCGTGAAGTAAACATGATGACATCATCCGTATCGCCTGATAGGGTGTCAGTTGGGGATTGGATCAAATCATTATCTTCGCCTTCGATGATTTCGAAGTAGCCTGCGCCTGAGTTGGTCGAGATATTGGGAATAGCAGGGACCGTGATCCCCTGAAAATCCTCACGCAGGAGATTGATCGTGTTACGCAATTTTCCAGATAATTGTACGTTTGCCCGGCCTTTGTTGACGGCACGGGTTATTTGCCGAAAGGCTTCGATGACCCCGAGCACGAGCAATAAGCCGACAGTTGAGGCGACGAGAAGTTCGACGATGGTAAAACCACCATGGTGGCGACGTTTTCGATTCATAGAAACTTCTGTGCAAAGGGTACAACAAGGATGTGTGAAAAACAAATTTTTTTGGGAAAAGCACTACTTAGTAATAATACTCAACCGCAACGATTTGTGGAACGTTATTTTTGTGTTGAGGGGTAATGAACCATAGAACATCATGTTGTTTTTCCGGTTGTACCTATTGGGAAAGAATTCTAATTTCTCACGTTTCCACCCCGAATTATCACGAATTTTAGTATTGGGTAATCCAATTGTCGGTGTGAACGGTTCAATCGAGACGATTGCTATTTGATTTAAAAAAATACAGACATTCTCAAGAGCGATTTAGATTTCGCCTAGACAGCAGCAGCGGAAATTAAGTCCAATACGGCTATGAAAGCAGCGATTCATAAAAAACTTGGGATTAGTAGAGCGGAAGTTTTCGTAGCCGTTGTTGTTGTCGTGCTGTTAAGCGGAATTTTGCTTCCTTATATACTGAAACAGCGGACAATGAGTCGCCGTAACATGTGTGAATACCGACTTACGGGACTCGGTTTCGCCGCGGTGTTAGCAGAAAAAGACAGCCAGCAACTTCCGACGTATCGCACAGCTTGGCCTGAACTACACAATAGTCCGGTGCCGGTAATCACCAGTGACCGCATTGTCGGTTGGCAATTTTCATTGTTACCGTATTTGCGTTTGACCCAAGAATCCTCCACAACAACGGATGCGGGCGAGGCAGTCGCGCCTGTGGTTGGTCCGCGACAGCAACATTTTACCGACTTTGTGGACGATTCTACGGCACAAGCGCAGCAACGACTGCGCAAACTGTATTTGAATGATTTTGTTTGTCCAGCCAATAACCCTCCCGAGATTGACAAAGGCATTTTGCCAGGGGGTTGGAATTCTTACGTTGCCAACGGCGGCTTGCCGGATGCAGTCGAATCACCTGATTCAATTTACACGATGGATGCCATCGCGAATGGATTGTTTGTTGATGATCCAGCTTTATCGAAACACGCCGGCCAGCGAGCACTCTTGGGATTTCAGTATGTTGCAGACGGAGATGGGCTTGATAAAACTTTGATGTTGTCTGAAAATATTGACAGTGGTAATTGGACCGATATTTCTCAGGCGGCGTTACTTTTCCATTGGAAAATTGACACGCCGCTTCCTGAGGGCATTAAAATACCTCGCGTGCTAGGAATTAACATTCAGCGGGGGCTCGCAATTTCCGGTGATATCCGTTTCGCTCGCATCTCAAGCAACCACCGAGGGGGTGCGAACGTGATTTTTGTTAGCGGGCGTACTCAATTTCTAAGCGAGAACATTGACCCGCGAGTCCTGCGATATATGATGACATCTCGTGATGCTGAATGTACGTGGCCTGGTACGGCCATTTCGATTTTTGAATAGGTCGGAGTTAGCGGTTAAATTCGTCGCGTACGTCGGCGATGATTCTCTCAATCCCGCAATGATTGGGGGCGCCAATTAGATTGCTGATTTTCGTGAGATCAGGGACTCGCCGGCGAATATCTTCAAACGACTCGTCATACGCATCCGTATACGTTTGGAACTCAACCTGCGATTTAGAATCACACACTTCGATTACTTTGTTAGCCAACTCCAGAATGGTAATCGGCGTGTCGCTGCCAATGTTGATGACTTCGCCGACTGCAGCATCCGTCTGCATCAAAGTGAGGACGGCTGCGATGACGTCTTCTACATGAGCAAAGCAACGGATCTGAGCGCCGTCATCATGAACGATCAACGGTTCGCCCTTGAGTGCCGCTTGCACAAATCTTGGCAATACCATCCCATAGGCTCCGGTTTGACGTGGGCCCACTACATTGAAAAACCGTCCAATGACGATAGGCAGGTTGTGTTCCTTAACACAAGCGAGCGCTAGAAACTCATCAATCGCTTTGGATACCCCATAGGACCAGCGTGGACGGGTTGTCGAGCCGAACACGAGGTCGTCTTCTTCGGTCCAAGTTTCTTTTGGATTCTTACCATAGACTTCGCTAGTCGATGAAAAGAAAGTCCGTACTGACTCGCCGTTTTCTACTCGTTGACGCAGCGCCGCCATTAACAATTGTGTCGGATAGATGTTACGCTCGATTGTTTCAATAGGTTTGCTGGCAATAAGCGCCACACCAACGGCAGCCGCTAGGTGGTAAACTTGATCTTGTCCAGCAACCACTTGGTTCATGAGGGCCTCATTACCAATATCACCTTGGATATAGGTCAGCGCCGGATTCTCAATAACATGGACGAGGTTGCTTGTGCTGCCCGTCGACTGGTCATCGACAATCGTGACTTGGTCTCCCCGCGCAAGCAGCGCGGTTGTGAGATGTGAGCCGATAAAGCCCGCTCCGCCAGTTATCAAAACGTTCGACAAGAATTATGTCCTTTTTGAGTTTGTTATAGTTGCTTTTGCGGTGATTACTAAAGATATCTAAGTCACCTGACTACACTAAAACGACAGACGTACATTGGTGACATCGGCAATCAACGCCTTAAATAATCACGTAAATCGGTTTTTTACGGTGACCGCACGTCCCCGCGCTTGTTTCTTCGATTGTTCGTAATGAGTATACTATTACTAATTGGAAAAAACATTTACTTAATTGATTTATCGTGAGGAACTCTCGCATTACGAGATGTTGTATTAATATGTTCAAGCGTAAATTCCGCATCCTATCACCGAATTTGAAAACATCCTTATTATTCACTTTGCTTGTCACCCAAGCTCTGACACTAATGGTGACAAATATATCTGTGGTACGTGCTCAAGAAGAAGCTGCCGATGGCATTATTAAACTCAAAGAAAAGTCGTCCCAAGACGCCTTGGATGTCTACTCCGACGCGGCCAAATTTCAAAATGGTGCTAAGTTTGAAATTGCCGTTGAGGAATGGGAAGGGTTTCAAAAAGAATTCCAAGATGACCCCTTAGCTCCCAAAGCAATTTACTATTTGGGAATTTGTGCTTTACAACTGCAACAATATGATAAAGCGGCGAGTGCTTTTAAATTTACGGCAACACGATACGCACAGCATGACAGCACGGAGTCAGCATTGTTTTATTGGGGCCGCACGCGGTATGCGCAGGCCTCGTCGTTGCAAGACGATAAACAAAAACAAGCTCAACTTAAAACAGCTATTGGCGCATTTGAAAAACAGCTAGCCGCCTACGCCAAAGGCGCTTTGGCAGATCAGGCGTTGTACTTAATGGGTGAATCCCATTATGGCTTGGGCGATAAAATCGCTGCGATAAAGTCATACCAAGCGGTCGTCACGGGGTTCCCCAAATCCAAGCAGCGGGTAACAGCAGTCTATGCTTTGGGTGCTACGCTTGAAGAAGAAAAAAAATATGCTGAAGCAGGGCAGGCCTACGATATTTTCTTAGCGGAATTTCCAGAAGATTCGCTCCGTACAGAAATACGAATGCGTAAGGCAGAGACAATTTTACAGGCTAAAAATTATAAAGAGGCCGCCGAAGTTTTTGGTGAAGTTGCTGCGGTAGAAGGTTACGCACTCGTAGACCACTCGCGGATGCGACAAGCATTTTGTTTGTTGCAGTTAAAGCAGCATGAGGCAGCCACAGCAATTTTCTCGGCAGTTTTAGCCGCTAAAGAAACAGCTGATTTTCACACCGAAGCTGCGGGGCATTTGCTGTCGATCTGTCGTGCACATATCAAGGACAAAAAGCATGACACGGCGCTTGAACTAGCGGATGCATTTATTGCAAACGTGACGGATGCTGAGTTAATTATCCAAGTGAAACTCGTAGCTGCTGATGCACTTGATGGTCAGCAAAAATATGCTGATTCACGCAAACGCTATATCGGAATTGTGGAGCAGCACAGCAAGCATGCCCTAGCGGCAGATGCTTTGTACTTTGCAACATTTGCTGCGTTACAGCTTAAACAGCACGATGATGTCATTGCCGACGCGAAAGCCTTTTTGGAGAAATATCCCAAACACGAATTTCAATCAGATGTCGCTAAACTCCTAGAAGAATCTCGCATCCTTAAAAGTGCTGATTTATTTCAAGATAAAAAGCATGCTGAAGTCGTGGAAATACTGTCGGCGTCAATCAAGGATAGTCCGCAGGGTTCACGAGTGGTCGACAGTTTATTGCTTTTAGCACGATCTAGTGCCGCCTTGAAAGATATCGCCGCGGCGAAGGATTATGCCGCTCGGCTTATCAAAGATTTCCCTGAAAGCAAACTCGTGGCTGAAGCCCAGTTTCGTTTGGGAGAATATCATTATGGTGAAAAAGAATATGAACTGGCGATTAAAAAGTACGCAACAGTCGTCACAGACCATTCTGATTCCGTTTTTGTCGCTAATAGTCTTTATAGTCAAGCCTGGAGTGAAGTGCTGATCGGCAAACCAGATGTTGCTGAAACCACCTTCACTGCTTTGATTGAAAAACATTCGGGGCACCAATTAGTGAGTGCGGCACTATTGGGTCGCGGCAAAGTTCGACGACAACAGAAAAAATTCAAAGAGGCGATTGAAGATTTGGATCGGTTCTTGTCAGCCAAACCGGACGTCGACCAACAAGTGGATGCTTGGTCTGAAAAAGGCAAGTCGCAAATCGGTTTGCAGCAAAATGCAGCAGCGATTGAAACGTTCAATCTGCTGCTCACAGCCGATGCCAAGTATGCCGATGCCGATGCAATTCTTTATGAAATCGCGTTTGCTCAGCGAACGCTCGATAAACACGATGCGGCTAAAGCAACCTTTGCAAAACTTGTTGCCGCTCACGCTGGCAGTGCACTTGCCGGAGATGCCTATTTTCGGTTAGCGGAATATCAATATGCCGATGGACAATTCAAAGCAGCATTGGTTGACTACACCAAAGCAGCAGACAGTTCCCAAGGGTCCGACGCATTGAAAGAGAACATCCTTCACAAACAAGCATGGACACTTTATAAGTTAGATGATTTCAAAGGGAGTGCTGCTGGCTTTAAAGACCAAGTGTCCAAGTATGCTGCGGGTAGTTTTTTACACGATGGCCAATTTATGTTTGCTGAATCTTTATACAAACTCGGTGATTTCCCAGCTGCTGTTGCTGCATTTGATGCCATCACGCGTGTTACCTTTAAATCGCCCCAGCAGCATTTATTAGTGAGGTTGCACGGTGGTAAAGCTGCTAGTGAACTTAAACAATATGAGCAATCGCGTAGCTTATTGCAACAAGTTGTGGACAGCGAAGACGAAGTGGCTGACGGCTATCGCCGCGAGGCACATTTTGAAATTGGCTGGACCTATGACCGAGAGAAAAATTATGAAAAAGCATTAGCGGCATTTGCAGCAGCCGGTCGTGATCGCGGTCACATTGGCGCTCGATCTCATTTTATGATCGGGGACATCGCCTTTAAACAAAAGCAATTTATTGATGCGATCAAGCAATTTGATCGGACCATCTTGCGGTTTGAAGATGAGAATGCACCTGCCAATGTTAAGAAGTACCAAGCCTTAGCTGCATTTGAAGCTGGGCGGTGTAAAGAGGTATTGGCGGGAGTTGCCAAGGATGATAATAAATCGGACGAGATGCAGAAGCTCGTAGGCGAAGCAATTGCTTACTATCAAATGATTATTGATAAATACCCCGCGACTGAATTAGTGAAAAATGCGACGGAGCGTATCGTAGAACTAGGGAAAATAGAATAGTAATCAACGCCTAGGCATCTAAGCAGAACGATGTTATTGGCATCAATGTATGACTGAGGCACAGTTCAAACTACCATAAACGAATAGAGACCAGTCGAGACCACCAGAGAGGAATTCAGCGGATGAAAATGTTATTTTCACGACACGAGTTAAAACGAAGTGTCGTGTTGTTCAACATAATTGCGGGGTGCATAATTGCCGGTGCCATTTTTGTGCCCTTCGTACCACGGGTAGTCAACGCTCAGGACGGCGCGGGTCCGACAGCCGGTGCTGAAGCGAACAATAGTGAAGCTGTTGGTAACGAAGCAGTTGTTGATGGCGAAGTTGCGACCGTCGAGGCTGAAGGGATTAATATATTCACGCTCATTTTGCAGGGTGGTGCCTTTACGATTCCCATTGGGTTAATGTCTTTGATAACCGTGACGTTTGTGGTCGAACGATCTATGGCGCTGCGTCGTGATCGGGTTATCCCCACCGGCCTGATTACAGAGTTGGGGGAATTAGCGGAGACTCAATCACGGTTTGATCCGCGGGCTGCCTATCGATTGTGTCAGCGATATCCTTCCGCAGCAGCGACGGTGATTCGCTCGATGCTCGTCAAGGTTGGGCGGCCTCAAGCAGAAGTAGACCGAGCAACGACTGAGACAAGCGAGCGGGAAGCGGATCGATTGTACGGTAATATTCGCTGGTTGAATCTTTCCGCAGCAGTTTCACCGTTGCTCGGATTGCTGGGAACAGTTTGGGGAATGATTCAAGCGTTTCACGATACGACCGGATTGCCGGCGGGAGTCAATAAAGCGGATTTTCTAGCCGAAGGGATATATGTTGCGCTGGTAACCACCCTTTGTGGATTAATGGTCGCAATTCCAGCTGCTGTTTTCTCGCATTATTTAGAAGGGCGTTTGCAAAATCTGTTTCATGAAGTGGATGAATTGTTGTTTAGCTTAGCGCCTCAAATTGAACGCTTCGAAGGTCGTATGCGGTTTACCAATGCGGATGAAGATGCCGGCGAGCAAGAGGATGATGGTGCGAGTGAATAAGTTGTGAGTTGCGATAGTGAAGCAGGAATAATAAAAAATAAAAATAGCAGACTGACACGATCATGGCGGTAAAAATAAAATCTAGTCGAGCACTTGGAACACTCAACCTAACACCATTGATTGATGTCGTTTTCTTGCTATTGGTGTTCTTTCTCGTCGCCACTAGGTTTGCGGATGAAGATCGTGAGTTGGACGTGTTGCTGCCATCTGCGAGCGAAGCAGCGGCTGTGACGGCCGAGCCGAACGAGCTAGCAATTAATATTTCAGAAACGGGTAGCTACTATATTGGTGGTCAGACGGTGGATGAAACCGGATTGTTGGCAATCCTTAATACCGCTGCCAGCAATAATCCAATTGGTCAAACGGTGATCATTCGAGCGGACCACCGAGTGCCGTTTCAGTTTGTGACGACGGCGATGAATTTGTGCAATTTAGCGGGCATTGAAGACTATACAATTGCAACAGATAAGGATTAATTAGGAATCGAAGAAGCGGGCATTACAGAAAATACGGAGCAGACAATGGGTTCTACGCGCCAATTCGACAAGCCACAGCAAGGTTCGCAAAAACCTCGCCGTACGACGGTTCGTCGATATGTTCCGCGGCGGCGAGTTGTTTTTGACGAACAGCAATGGCCCGTTAATATTGTTCTTGTTGTTCTCGGTGGATTTTTAATCGGTGGAATTTTAGCATATCAACGATTTGATGACCCGCGTTGGTACGCCAGTCCTTGGCTTTCCCTGACGTTGGTGCTGTTTTTAATTACAACGACCATCATGACCTTGCGGATGATTGACAACCGTAAGGTCAAACGGACGATGCAATTTTCGGTGGTCGTTTGCGCGATCGTGCACCTCGTAATGTTGATCTATTCCGTAGAAAGTATGATTTTCTCCAAAGGTTGGAATTCTCCGGTTGCCAATAAGCAACTAGTGCGGAAAAAGCAACGAAAGCAAATGGAGTATCATCCCACGCCTCAGCAGCAAGCTGACAAACCCGATTTTCTCAAGCCGATTGATGCGGAAGTACCGGAACCGACGCCGCCAGAAGTTGAGAAACAAGAGCAAGAAGATCCGGTAACTCCGGAACCCGTTCAGCAACAACCACAACCGGATCCCCAACCTCAAGTCGAACCTGAGGTGGTGCGTAAAAACAGTTCGGCTGATAGTAGTATGGCGCGACAAAGTGATACATCTTCACGGCTTACTAAGCGAGATGTGAAGATGCCTGAGACTCCACAAGTGACGGTTGATGTTTCCCAAAACACGGTCCGAAAACCATCTCAACCAAAGCAGGCGGAACCGACACGCCAAGTCGCTCGTAGCCAAAGCTCCACAACCGCTCAAAAGGTAACCATTCCCAAAGTTGTTGAAGCTCCCGCTCAAGCCCAAGCTGCCAATGTGCAGCGCGCGGTAACTGAACCAAACCAAGAGTCGGTGGCAACTAATAACGCTTCACAAGCAACAACCAAACGGCAAACCTCTGAAAATCAAGAAGTTCCGAAAACACAAGTCCAGCCGCTGGAAAACCAACAAGCGACATCGCAGCGAACTCCACAGCCGCTGCAAGTTGTAAAAAATACGACAGCTCGTCAACAACAGACAGCGACACCTACGGTGCGCCCTCAACAGACACCACCGACGCCGACGATACCCGAAGTAACCAGCGCCGAGCCTGTAAAGCGGCAGTCTCCAATGGAGCGGCAAACGGTTCAAGCGAGTAGTCCTCAGCAGTCACGGACAACACCGCAGCCACAGAACCCAGTGGTCAAGCCCGTCGCCGTAACAGCACCCCAAACCTCAAAAACGGAACCGACCCCAGCTGAGCTGCAACCGAATCAGACGGCTCAAAAAGCGAATACCCAATCGCCGGCAGCCACTCCTAGTCCGCCAACGCCACCCGCTGCTGCGGCAAATGCAGTCCCTGTTGCTGCACAACAATCCAATCGAGCGGTGACCAGTGCTAATGCGTCGAACCCCAATTCGCAAGCGTCTCAAGTTTCACAGGTTACTAGAAATCGCTCAGCGGAATCGAGCGTGACGAATCCAGTGGTGACTGCGACTGCCCAACAGCGACCGACACAGCAAGCAATTGCAGCCGCGGCTCCCAATGCAGCCGCGGGCGCTGTTGCTCGAGCCAACACCAATCGCCGTTCCAATACAGCAAATAAATTGACATCGGTCCAGAATAATCCTCAGACTCAAGTCAACAAGGGTTCGACAATCTCCCAGCGACGTGACAGTGCAAACCAAGTCAGTGCGACGAATACGAGCCAGAGTAATAATTCGCCTCAACGCAGTAGTCGAGTAGCTGCGGCGACGGCTTCGCCTACCAATGCGGATGTTCCGGCAAATTCCAGGAGTGTTGCCACTAACCAAAACTCGTCGCTTGATGCATCAAGTCGGGCGACTTCACGAGCTCAGCAAGGCACGAGCGGTGGCAAGACGGGGCGTAACCAATCAACTGCAGCAGCCGCGGCGGAAAGCAGCAGCGAAGTGTCGGCAACCGCGGCGAGCCGCGCTGAATCGACACGTAGTACCGCAGCCAACGCGGATTCGTCGTCAGATGTCGCCAGCGTACAAAGGAATCGTACACAAGCGAACGTGGCGTCTGCGATTCGCGCAGCAAACACGACCGCGGAGGCAATGTTGCTGGCATCCCGGCAGCCGGCAGAACAAACCTTGGATGCGTCGGCGGCGACTGAACGCGCAGCTGCGGCCAACGCGGTAGCAAGCACTCAAAATGCGGCACAGGGTAGTGCAGCGGCGGATACTGGCGCACCGGCAGTACAAGCCGCAGATCAATTCAGCCGAGCGGCTGGAGGGGGGCAACGTCAACTTAGCAACGAAGCAGATAACGCGGACGTGGCCAGAAAAGTGACCGGCCAAAATTTTGAAGCGGTAGCAACTAACACGCTAGCCGAGGTGGCGGAATCGGTTGAAGGCTCCGCGGGGCAGACGGCTGCTGCTGCATTGACCGCAGATAATCAAACAGCGTCCAGAGCGGAGGCTGGTGCAGAACAGTCGTTGGTGGGTGATCGAGCGGAGAATCAATCAGAGCAGGAAGCGGGAGAAATGTCGGCGCAGATTGCTCAAAACGATGTGCAACGCAACGACTCTAGTCGTAGCGGGCCCGCCGGTGCCGCGAATCCTTTAAATGAAGATGAAATGTCAACTGCGGCTGCAGCTGGTCGAAGTGCCACTCAACGAAAAAATGCGGCGCTTAATGCGAGTGCTGTTGATGCTGTCGCAGCAGTAGCACAGCCGGGAACGGGTCCGATGAATCCGGCAACGGCTGCAACAGTGGAATCCGGAGTGGCCAGTGCGGCGACAGATGTGCAAAGAGCTGAAACGGGTACGGGGTCGGTAGCAGCGATGTCTGAGAGTTCGCAAACGGATGGCCCTCAAGGTCAGCAGGTAGCAGCCGCAGCGACAACTCGAGCTCCGCAATCCTCGAGTGCAGACGCTGCGACTGGGGAGACCGTCGCCGGCGGCGGAACTGCGTCGCCACAAAGAGCAAGCGAAGGGACGCCTATTAATGCACTTGCGGCGGTGCCAGCAGTGATGGTTGAAGGTGCCAATAAATCAGCGGGTGCAACAGCGGGTGTGGAAGTTGCTGCTCAAGATGATGCAGTCGGAAAAATCGCTGGTGGGGTGCAAGCGCCACCAACGGTGGGCCCTGTGGGAGCTGCTGCCGGAGCAGAAGTTGCTCAAGGGGAGAATAATATTGAAGCGGGGTCTGTAGGTAATCGCCGTGAACAATCGACGGCCGCTGTAGGAGACACAGAAACTACTGGGCAACTTAGCGGTAGTCAGGTTGCTCGTAGCCAGCAAGGCGGAGCACTAGCGGGGGATTTAGGAGCTGTCGCGGTTGCTGTTCCAGAGTTGGCGGATACTGGTGTGCCGTCGCCGGGTAATGTTGAATCGAGTGAAGCAGGGGGCGAGTATACAGTGGGGCCAGTATCACAAGCATTTGGAGAAGCGGCCCCGGTGAAAGTTGAAGCGACTGAGGGCCTCGGTGGATTAGGTGAGAAGATCGCAGCTGATGCAGGAATTGCAGATCGGCGCGCGAGTACTGTTAATGCAACGATTCAACTGAATTCTTCGCGGTTTAATCGTGACACACTGTCGGGACTTCCTGCGATTGACGTACATGCGACGATGGCTAAGAAATCATTCGATGGGCGGATGAATCGCGAAGGTGGCGGAAATGGTTCGGCGGGTCCCGAAACAGAAGAAGCGATTGAACTAGGTTTGGCTTTTCTAGCGAAATTCCAGAAGCGTGACGGTAGTTGGACGCTGCAACAATTTGCAGCGATCGACGGAGTGTCGGCGATCGAAAGTGATACTGCTGCAACGGCGCTGGCAATGCTGGCCTTTCAAGGAGCAGGGTATAATCACCAAGAACACCAATATAAAGAAGTTGTGGCGGGTGCATTGAATTTTATCGTAACTCACCAGACAGCTAGCGGTGATTACTATCTGCCACAAGGCACGCCTGAGAATCGAGTGGCCCGATTGTACGGTCATGCGATTGCGACACTGGCAATGTGTGAAGCTTATGGCATGACACAAGATCCGGACATTAAAGACTCAGTGCAACAAGCGTTGAATTTTATTGTGCAAGCACAACATACCGAACGTGGTGGTTGGCGATATACACCTGGACGCGAATCCGATACTTCGGTGACGGGGTGGATGTTGATGGCGATTGAAAGTGGTCGCCGTGCGGGACTGGAGGTCCCTGAACAAACCTTCGAGGGTATTCAGGATTGGTTAGATACTTCGCAAGATAAAGATCAACCGTTTATGTATTCTTACAATCCTTATGCACCAGTTAACACTCGGCAGGCGCAAGGTCGCAGCGCTACCAAAACGATGACCAGTGTCGGATTGTTGATGCGGCTATATTTAGGTTGGGACAAAGACGATGATAATTCAATAGCGGGTGCTCGGTATTTACAAGAAAACTTGCCCTCGATCCGTAAAACTCGGGACGCGTCTTTGCGAGATACATACTACTGGTACTATGCAACGCAGTTTATGTATCACATGGGCGGGGAACATTGGAAAAAATGGAATGACCGCTTGCACCCATTGTTGGTAAACGGGCAGGAAAAAAATGGAGAGTTAACTGGCAGTTGGGACCCGCGCAATCCTGTTCCTGATCGTTGGGGACCGCACGCCGGAAGATTATACGTGACCACGATGAATCTGTTATCGCTCGAAGTACATTACCGACATTTGCCGTTATATAATGACTAATACGGACCACGTAATAACCTCCGCCTTGCTATTGCTCAGAATTCGGCGGGCAATCTACAAAAATTAATTTCGTTGGTTTGTAACTCTTACAATGTAACGCTTACCAATGGGTTGTAATAATTACAATTATTGGGATTTCGTCTCTGAGACGATTTTTTAGAATCCTGTTAAAACCCCGTAATACTCGACATCGGAGAAGTTATTCTGGAATGCTCTAATGTTTGGCACGGTAGTTGCATTAATACTATTCCAGTAAAACAACGATCTGTTTTGGTTAGCTTTGCCGAGTTAGCCGGCAGCATCACCACCAGCTAACCTGGTGCGAAAATGTTTGATTTACTGTGGATCTAAGAAAAATTACTATCAGTGTGCGATAGTCGAAAAAACATCCCTCATGGGGATCGATTCAGTTTTCCACAGTATACAAGAAGGCCTGATTGGATTCCCGCATCCAACCGGGCCTTTTTTAATGCGCTGACTCATAACGCAGAACTAACACTAGGCGTTATTTAAGAGGCTCGTCGCTAACGCTTGAAAAATGATTTCATTCTCGTCGTATTCACGACTTTCTGCTTGGATGACGAACATGTAGGTGGCATCGTTTTTGAATATAGTTACGGCTGTCATGCAAAGAATGAAGTCGAGATAATTAAAGAACATGCGAATTCCAACGAGTTCTTCATCGCCGACGTTGATTTGATAATTTACTGTTTCTTCGTGTTCTTCGTACTCGGCATGGATAGCTCGTACCGATTGCCCGATCAATTCCTCGGTGTCCATTTGGCCATCATATCGATAAACAGACCACAGAATCGTTCCCTCATTTTGCAACGTTACACTTTGACAGATCGCCGAGTCGGTTTGTTGTTCAATGATCTTCCAGTTTTCAGGATACAGAAATTTTAGTTCAGCGTGTTCAAACATTTGCGGCATTTCTAAACGGGCTCCGTACGATATTGCGATTTAGGAAAACTAGAAGATTTGGATAAATCAATGAATAGTTGATCTTGAGGTCATGATTTGAATTTGCTACGTTCTATCATTCTTCTCTTCCATCTTCTACGCTTTTTGGGATGTTGGCAATTGACCACATCACAAAAATATTTCATTTGCAAAACCTACGTCCATATCCAGCGTCTAATGCCTACACTACCTAACAAACAATTAGCTGTATTTGTTGCGCTAGCCGCGGTTGTTTTATCTAGTCTGACTGGTTGCAGATTGTTCTCGCCGCGGGTCACGCTGGAGACACTGACAACAGCAGCTGAAATTGAGCGCAGCGGAGACCAATTGTACAAGAGTGGACAATACAATGCGGCTGCCGAGCGGTTTGAAGAAGCGGCAGCGATGGTTACATCGGATCAACGTGTTCGCCGGAAACTTGCGGATACCTATTGGGCAGAGCAGCGGCACAACAGGGCCATTGCGACGATGCAGACAGCTATTGAATTAGCGAACCCAGTTTTTGATCGCGAGTTACGTCAAGAATGGTTTGTACGCCTTGCGGAAATGTATTTAGATGTGGGTAATGTTGATCGGGCACTGCATTGGGTGGATCGAGCCATTGCAGAGAACCCGCAGATGTTATCAGCACGGGTTGTGCGGGGCAGCATCTTTGAGCGAGTGCAATCCTACAAAGCAGCCTTGGAAGACTATCATTATGCATTGAGTTTGATGGCTACAGAGCCGACTGCTGAGCGCGTTCGAGTCGAAATTGAAGTAGCTCGGATCTATTCGCATCAGCAACGACCGCATCGCGTGCTAGCAGTGACTAGTGCCATAGACACGCGAACCCTGCAACCGACGCAAGCCATCGATGTTCATCTAATACGCGCTACGGCGTTACGTGATCGTCAGCGGTTTGGCGACGCCGTTCGTGAATTGCAACAAATATTGGTCCTAGATACAAATCACGCCCAAGCTCATTTCGTGCTCGCAAGTACCTATTGGCAACAAGGTGATAATTTTCGGGCTCGGAATTCACTCGCTGAAGTTATCCGACTAAACCCAAATCATCCAGCCGCCTTGCGGTTGCAACAACAAATCACGTCCCGTGGTGGATAGGTGTGCGGGCGAATAAAATGGATCACCAAGGTGGCAAATGGGTGACGTCGCAGCGCCTCTTTAGGTTAATTTCCCAATGAGGTCTTGGCGATAGACGATGCCACTAACGATCGAGCGGGTGTTTTTGACGGCGGCGACATCAATATTGTTTTCTTGCATAAACACTAAAGCGGACGTGACTTGCATCGTGTTTTCAAAGAAATGCAAATCTTCGCACGTATCGATGTGTTCTAGTTCCTGTATCTTCATGTCCAACACCGAAACGATACCAATCAGGTTTTGTAGGCTTTCCTGACAGACAACGAGCGTGGTTACGCCCAGCATCTTGGCTGTTCGTTCAATTTCTGCATAACTGGCGTCGTGATTGATCAAGGCGGATTTGTTTAACCCCCGTGACACTTCGCCGACCTTCATCGAACTACAAGCAAATAGTTTTTGCGTAAGTGACCGTTGGTTTTCCGTCAGCAACCCAGCTAACTCACCTTGTTGGAACACGTTCAGCAATGAATGCCGTAACATCGTGAATTGCACCCGTAGCGGAGTTTCCCCGACGAGTGTTTGCAGAATACGCGCGAAAGCCCACAGAGCCAATGCGATAGGCGAAAAGATAATGGCGAAGACTAAAAACAACGGCCCGGCTTTGCGGATCAAAGCATTAGGCGAGTCCTTGAACGCCGCCTTTGGAATTAACTCGCCAAACAAAAACACCACGGGCACAAACAACGCTGAAAATAGAATTTCCACTCCGGCTTTGGGAAACATCACTTGGCTCGCCAGTACAATCGCAAACGAAGTGAGGTAATTGGCAAGATTGTTTCCTACGAGTGTCGTCGCAACAAAAATAGAGGGGTTATTAGTGAACCACAACAACGACTGTGATATCCAATCTCCATCGCGCCCATCCAGTACAAGCCTGACACGAGTCACTCGATAGAATCCAGTTTCAATGCCGCTGAAAAATGCACTCAACAAAATGCCAATGCTCAATAATGCCAATGGTTCCCAGGTCATGCCCCACCTCCGTCGGAGAGTAGTGATACTTCGACAGTACAATCTCCACGTTTGGCCACCGCTGTGACTTCAAGTTGCAGCGGCCCCCAGGTGCAGCGGTCTCCCTGTTTTGGCATTCGTTGCAGTACTTCATGCAGCACGCCCAAGAGGGTGGCGCTACGAGTGTGGGGAAAGGAAACTTGTAAATGTTTTTCGAGACGCCTCAGCGTCGCCAGTCCTTTGACTTGCCATAGTCCTTCACCGAGGTCAAGAATTGCCGTTTCGTTTCTCAGACGCTGAGTTCGACTTGGGGCCACAACAAAAAGTGCATCAGCGATATCTTCGGTGGTAATAATCCCGATCATATCGCCAAATTCATTAACAACGATCGCAACATCGGAACTATGATTGGTCAGACGTTGATGAACGTCTGCTACGGTTGCACACCACGGCACGGAGATGACAGGCGTTCCCATGCGTGATGCCGAATCGTCCATGGCAATAATATCTTGGGCATCGATCGAATAGAGAATCTCGGTTGAATCATGGTGTGTAACAAGGACATAACCACTTGGTGGAAATTCTTCCTGCAGGCTCTTCGTGGTAACAGGAGCTTGATACGTTACGAATTGTCGCCGAGGTCGCATCCATTCGTCTGCTCGGACTTGGGAAAGCTCCAAAATATTCCGTAACATTCGATATTCGTGTGGGTCGAGTTTGGCGTCAAGTGTGGAAAGCTCAACTGCTCGTGAAAGGTCAGAAATGTCCAGATCAGACTCAGTGGTCAATCTTGGCACGATAAGTCGCATGGTAAGAAGATGAAAGAAGCGAAGCAGTGGCACTAGTGGTTGGATTAACTTAATTGCTAGCAATAACGGAAACGAAACCAAACTGGCAAACCAGCGACTACGCAGTACCGCGAAACTCTTGGGGAGCATCTCACTTAATAAAATGATTACGAGTACACTGGCAACTCCGAACAATACGCCAAGGTGTTGAGTTTCTGGGTTTTGTTGTAGTTGCAATCCCACTCGCGCAGAGATGGAAAAGTAGATCATGTTGACGAGCAGGTTCCAAAAGAGGACCGCCGATAATAGGTAATCGGGTTGGTCCATAAGTCGAGCGGCAGTCCGCTGTGTGGCGTTTCCATGAGCGAGAATTTTCAAATCATGACGCTGCAAGTAAAAATATGCCGCTTCGCTTGCTGAGAACAAGCCAGAGAGAATTATCAGGATCACCATGGTAAGCAGCCACGGTGTTAGGTCAACCCACACGTTTGTTAGTCACCTACGCTACGGACACGACAAGGAAAAATACAGTAGTTACAGTGTATCATAGAACCACAAATTACCACGAATTAACACAGATGTTTAATTTACTCATCATCGCTTTTAGTGCGTCCCATGGCGACGTCGAATTCACCGATGGCAGGCATGAGCATGGCTAGTGTGGTAAACCCGTAGATGATTGTGACGACAGTAACACTGGTTAAATGGTGTTCGATAAAGAAGCTGGTAATTGCGTGGAAGGTTGCAAACGGTAATAGCAACGTCGACCAAAAAATGGCTGGCGAGGGATTGCGAAACCCGAGGGCCACATAGAGGCCAATGCTGCCGCCAAGAATGAACGCAAGAAACGGCGCCAATTGCTGCTCGAATGATCCGCTAAACGAAATCATGATCATGATACAAGTCACGACACCGAGGAATAAGAAAAACACGCTACCCATGCTGACACTGATTGCCGTTCGACTGTTGGCAAAATTCAGCCCGCAGTGGATTCCAAGTATGGTCACAAAGAAGAGCAGAGCAAGGAATCCGACAACAAGAAATGAGAATCCTTCAAAATCGATCCCACCTCGGATCGTCAAATACAAGCCAACGAGAATTGGCAGGATGACCATTTCTTTGGTGACATACAAAACACCCCAAAGCTTGCCAAAAATGAATTCACGGGGCGAGAGATCTGTGACCAACAGCAGATCCAGTGCTTGCCCATCACGTTCATTGGTTATGGAATTCACAGCGAGGGCATTGATGATGATCAAACTGACAAGAAATAGTGGAGCGATTGAAGACGCGACTGGTGGAATAATCGTCTCGAGTCCAACGAGTGTAGCACCGGCTTCGATGTCGGCAAGGTTTTTGTTTAAACTGAAAAGTGCTAACAGTGACATGCAGATATAGGCGATACGAATGATCAGAATTTTACGTCCATAGGCCCACGTGCATATTTCTCGCCAGAGCACCGGATTATCCCACACTCGCCGCGTTGCCTGTACCTCAGTCGTTTCCGTTGCCGCGCGGCCAATCGAATCGACATGGCCCCCGCGCGAGGCTTCCGCAATTTCTTCAATTTCCTCAGCAGATAATTGTTTATCCCAAATTGCCGACACATCATCGTGATCTTGAACAACGCTGCGGACTTCGCGCGTGGGATTCCAGATACGGACTTTTATGATTGCTAGTAGATTAAGGAGCAATGCGGCTATGCCGGCAAAGAGAGAAAAACAAATCGCTGGGTCGGACAGTGACCAAGAGGATTGATCGCCAATGCGAGGAACGGTGACTGCAGCGATTCCTCGAATAGGACTCGCCCAATCAGCACAGGCAGTCAACAGTGGATTTGACGCTCCCACGACACCAATCCCTTCCCATAGCCCAATCCACAGCACGATTGTTAAGGTTGTTAGCGATAGAGTTTGGAAAGTTTTTTCGCGCCATAACGCGAATGTGCTTCCGAGTGTGCCGGCGACAAGCGTGGCTGCGAATGTGATTAGAAGGACTCGCGCAACTTGGTCGTTCGAAACACCGCCAAATAATTGGACCGCTAGCAGCACGGGAATGGATGCTAGGACCATGATGAGTGGCGTCAGTAGAGCTGCGAATAGTTTACCGAGCACGAGTTGTTGGTTGGTGAGTTGGGTCAGAAGTAATAGGATGAGAGTACGTTTATCTTTTTCTTGGGCGACGGCACTGGCAGCTCCAAAGGCCGACAGGAAAACGAGTAGTGCCAATTGCAGGGGTGCGAGAATTTGAAAAAACGTAGCGCCGAATCGAGCGAGGTCTCCGGGGCTCTGAATAACTTGCGTGCCCGCTAAAATCATCCACGACGTACTCATTAGAATCAGCAGCGCGGTGACATAAATCGCGCGGAGTGCGTAATGGCGCGACCGTCGCGGCAATGTCATAGCTTCTCGAGTGAAAACTGGACCGAACAAGCTTGTACCTATGTTGTGGTTATTGTGAATGACAGTCGATGTAACCAATGCGATTGTTTGCTTAGAACCTACACTACTTGTCGGCGTTTATGGGGTTTTAACTGAAGTGTACTCATTGATGGCTGAAACAGTCGTTGATTAATCCATATTACGTATTGTGAGGGCAGCAAAGGTCTCTTTGCAGTGAAAGGCTTGTAAACTGTACGATATAATATCCAAATCGGAATTAGATGTTATCTATGATATTTGTTGTTTCAAGAGAACTCTTGCAATACGTCGATAGATTAATAGCGGTTCAAAGAGTATTTCGTAGGATTGCGAAGCTTTTATTTCAAAGAAGGTTGTTCATGAAAAGTCGATTTCTTATTTTTGTTGGTTTGATGATGGGATTGAGTCTGATAGCAGTCTCGCTAGAAGCGGTGGATACAGTTCCACCTTTGCCAAGCCGGTTTTCTGATGCCAACATTGATGAAGTACCAGATTTTCAAAAGCATGTTGTGCCTCTTTTGAGTCGCTTAGGGTGTAATGGCCGCGCCTGCCATGGGTCCTTTCAGGGCCGCGGTGATTTTCGTTTGTCGTTGTTTGGTTACGATTTTGCAGCGGATTTCAAGGAATTAAATGATCCTGATAGCCCTCGTATTGATACAGCGGATTCTGAGGATAGCTTGCTATTAACGATGCCGACCGATGCGGATATCCATGGCGGCGGTAAACGATTTGATCCCGCTGGTTGGGAATATCGCGTTTTACACAATTGGATTCAAGGTGGTGCCGCCTTTGATGGGGATAATGTTGCCAAGCTAACGCGTTTGGAAATTAGCCCCACGGAAATTCAGTTTTCAGCTACCGGCGAAGCGGAACAACTGACCGTGGTTGCTGTGTGGCAAGATGGGTTGCGCGAAGATGTTACTCCGTTAGTGCGGTTTACTACCAATGATGACGTGATAGCAGCGGTTGATGAAAACGGTTTAATTACGGCCGGCAGTGGTACTGGTGATACGCATGTGGTTGTCGCTTATGACAAAGCTGTGGTACCGATTCCGGTATTACGGGCAGTGGGTAAACTTGCAGGTCGACGATATCCCAAAGTGGAAACGCCGACACGCGTGGACGAATTAGTTGTTGAAAAACTCCGCAAACTAGGTATTGTGCCAGCGGCCCTGTCTACGGATGCTGAATTCTTGCGGCGTTTGTCACTCGATCTGACAGGTACCTTACCAACCGCCACCGCCGTTGAGGATTTCTTGGCGGATACGTCTAAAGATAAACGTTCCAAGAAAATTGATGCGTTGTTAGAAACTCCGGCCTATGCGGCTTGGTGGGCAACCAAATTATGTGACTTTACCGGCAACAACGATCAACAGTTAACGAATACGTCTCCCGTACGTAATGCACCAGGTGAGATTTGGTATCGTTGGATCGAGCAGCGGCTTGCCAAAAACATGCCCTATGATGAACTCGCTGCGGGTATCATTTTAGCGACATCCAGAAAACCAAATCAATCCTACGTTGATTATTGTAAAGAAATGACTGAATTGCATGGTGATGATCGCGATCACAAAATTTTCCAAATGGAAACAATGCCATATTATTGGGCTCGGCGTGAGTTTCGAAATCCACCTGAACGAGCGATAAGTTTTGCCTATGCTTTTATGGGGATTCGCATTCAATGTGCTCAATGCCACAAACATCCATTTGATGTGTGGTCCAAGCAGGATTTTGCAGAATTCTCGAGCTTCTTCTCGGGTGTTGTTTTCGGCAATACGCCGGTTGGAGAAGATCGTACGGTTTATCAAAACATGCTCAAGGATTTAGGTATCAGTAAATTACGCGGAGGGGAACTACGGCGGGAGTTAACTAATAAAATACGAGCGGGCGAGACGGTACCGTTTCCCATGTTGTATACACGGGCACCCCGCAAAGTTGATGAGAATGGGCGTTCCAGCGGAAGTCCTTTGCAGGAAGCCTCTATTCTTGGAGGAAATGTTGTCCGGTTCGAGCGAGGTCAGGATGTTCGTGAACCCTTGATGCAATGGTTGCGTTCGAAAGAGAATCCCTATTTTGCAAAAGCGTTTGTCAATCGAGTGTGGGCTAATTATTTCAACGTTGGCATTGTCGACCCGCCCGACGATCTTAGTTTGGCAAATCCACCTAGCAATGCAGCGCTACTGGATTACCTGACACAAGGATTTTTGGATCATGATTTTGATATTAAGTGGTTGCAGCGGGAAATAATCAACAGTCGTACGTATCAATTGAGTTGGCAAACCAATGAAACTAATCAAGCGGATGATCGCAACTTTAGTCATCAAGTCCCACGGCGTTTGCCAGCCGAAGTAACTGTCGATGCAATTGCGATGGCAACAGCTTCTGACCAAGAAGCTCAGCGGTTACATGTGGAGATGAAGGGACGGGCGATTTCAATCGCTTCATCCAGTGAACGGTTCTTGCAAGGTAATAATTCAGCTACATTTGGCTTGATGGTGTTTGGCCGCTCGACTCGTGAAAGTAGTTGTGAATGTGATCGCAGTGACGATCCTACTTTATTACAGACGGTCTATTTGCAAAACGACCAAGATGTCTATCGTTTATTGGATCGCCGCAATACAGGGTGGTTGTACCAAGTTTCGCAGGAAAACAAGTGGGCTATGACCGGAGTTGGTCGCGCAAATAATAGCTCAAATTCAACATCCA
>LWDU01043094.1_pt1 | contig 26035 bp, 25 predicted proteins | sample 727161 | NCBI WGS metagenome assembly LWDU01 (sample SAMN04566230, study PRJNA314399) | hydrothermal vent metagenome | isolation source: deep sea hydrothermal plume seawater | place: Mexico: Gulf of California, Guaymas Basin | collected 2004-07-11
TACTTTGACCGTATTGGCCAAAATATCAACGCCAGCAAGCATCTTAGCCCGTGCCGACGCATCAAATAATACTTCTTTCGCCATCTCAAAATTCCTCCTAGAGGGTTGCAAGTAAATTTAAATAGAAACTAGTTCAACAAAGCGACTTATTTTGATTTTTTCTTTGGCTTTTCAATGATACCGAGAATATCTGACTCACGAAGAATCATTAATTCTTCACCATCAACTTTGATTTCGGTACCGCCAAATTTACCAAACAACACATGATCACCTTTTTTTACGTCCAACGGCGTTATGGACCCATCTTCACCACGAATACCATTTCCTACGGCAACGATCGTACCTTCAGATGGTTTTTCTTGCACAGTATCTGGCAAAATAATTCCACCTGCTGTTTTTGTTTCTTCTGAAAAACGACTTACAACTACGCGGTCGTGCAACGGTTTAAAACCCATTGTTTCCTCCAATTAATCTATAATAATAACGTGAATTAGTAATTTTCTAATTCGAACTCGTTTTGATCTGCCATTTGACGTCATGCTTTAAATTAGCACTCTCATATAACGACTGCCAGAAAATAGTCTAGAAATTGCCTACGTCAAGCCCAGAACTCAAGTTTTCATCAGATTATCTTTAAGTTTAACGAAAAAAGTACATAAAAATGAATTTTGATTGATAGTCTAAGTTAAACTTAAGCCTAAGAACCACTCAATATCAGTTTGTCTAGGCCCACGCGTTTATATTTACGATAGAGAAAGAATCCGAGTAAAATCGAAGCTAGGAACAGAATTATACTGAGAGTTATACGAAATTTTAAATCTATATGGAAACCACTTCCTAATAGGGCAAATATTACCGTTTGTGGAATATACCCTAGTATCGAGCCACCAATAAAACTAGGTGCCCGGGCACCGGATACTCCCGCTATCAAATTTGTTACAATATTACTACCCGCCGGCATAAACCGTATCAATAACGTTGTGACGAACGTATTTGCACTAAAAAACTGATCAGCCTTAGAAAGGCGACCCGGGAATTTTGAGTTTACCCAATCACGACCGACAAATCGCGCGAAGAAAAAAGCTAATATACAGCCAATTGCACAGGCTACGAGTGCTACGATAGTTCCTAAATTTAATCCAAACGCATAACCCGCTAAAAAGGCAATTATTTGGCGAGGAAACCCAACAGTTACCAGTAAAGCCGCTACCACAATAAAAATAAACTGACCTTTTAGACCATTACTGCCAACATAATTATCTATCCAATTTTTATCGATAATTTCGCCAAATTCAGAAGTTTTAAGTAAAAAGCCCAAAGCAACGAGCAAAATAATCAAAATCAAACTGCGAATAAAGAGCTTTAAATTCATTCCGGTTCTTTAACTTCTGGATTTATGGGACGACACCTTAACCACACCATGCCAAATAAATCAAAAATACCAACCCACAGACGGTCGAAAACACCGTATTTAGATTTACCCCGTTCTCGCGACCGATGGGAAACCTTAATTGGGAAGACTTCACCACCACTTCGAATCATAAGGGCAGGTAAGAACCGGTGCATATGATCAAAACTTGGTAAATCCATAAAATCCGTAACTCTGAATAATTTAAGCCCACATCCGCTATCCATTGTTAAATCGCCTAATAAACTGGAACGAATTGCATTGGCAATTTTCGACGAAAAACGTTTGATGAAACTATCTTTACGCTTAGCCCGTTGGCCACAAATCATAATGTTTTTTGTTTTGCCAACATGTTTCTCGTAAGCTGCCAGTAGATTTAGAATATCGGAAGGATTATTTTGACCATCTCCATCTAGCGTGACAACTAATATCGACCGCGCTGCCTTAACACCAGAGCGAACTGCAGCGCTTTGGCCAGATCTTAGGTTATGAGTTAATACTCGTAAATTTTCTATCTCAGATTTGAGCTGGACTAGTTTGCTAAGCGTGCCGTCACTGCTACAATCATCAATAAAGATCATCTCATAAGGGATAATATTTTCGAGCGTTGCCTGAATTTCAAGAATTAGAGGCTCTACGTTATCCACCTCGTTAAATACAGGGACGACAACTGACAATTCTATATTGGAAAGCTCTATATTATTTTTCTGATCTAACATATTTATTAATGATCTAACTGCTCAGCTTTGTTCATTTTTTACCTTCTACACTGCTATCAAACTTGTTAAAAGTGCTTATCTCTATATACGCGTTCTCAATTTTATTACCGTTATCGTAGATAAAGATGTTAACTGATATAACCCTGTCTTATTATTAATTCTATTAAATTAAGATAAATGATATAACGAGGGTAGAATATGGTTAATACAAAAGTTAAAGGTTATGCTGGAGACATAACACCAGCCGAAACATGGGAAATTCTACAAAATAATGAGCATTCCATCTTGATTGATGTTCGCTCTACAGCTGAATGGGCATATGTAGGTGTCACCGATTTATCAAGTATAGGCAAAGAGGCCTATACAATCGAGTGGAAAAGTTCCCCCGATATGTTAATCAACTCAAATTTTATCAACCAGGTAAAAGAAATTTGCACTAATCGAGAGATAAAAATACTTTCGCTCTGTAGATCGGGTCAGCGATCAATTTCAACATCGCAGGCGCTTACTGATGCTGGTTTCAAGCAGTGTTATAATGTACTTGAAGGATTTGAGGGTGATAAAGATAACGCTGAACACCGAGGTCAGAGCGGTGGCTGGAAATTTCATGGCCTTCCCTGGAAGCAAAATTAAACCAAAGCAAAAATTAAAAGACATATAGTCGCATTCTCTAACCGGCCGTTTGTCGTATTTTCTAACCAGCCGTTTAGAGTAAAAAGAATAAGTTTTAAATTTTATACTTTCAATGCTTGGTCCAAATCTTCAATTATATCTTCAACATCTTCAAGGCCAACTGACAATCTAACCAAACTATCAGTGATCCCAACTTCCAAACGTCCTTCAGGAGTTAATCGCTGATGGGTCGTTGTCGCTGGGTGGGTAAGCAGGCTCTTAGCATCGCCTAGATTATTAGAAATATCTATCAAATTCATCGCATTCATAAACCTAAACGTGCGAGCCATATTACCTTCTAATTCAAAACAAATAACCGTCCCGGGACCACTCATTTGCTTCTGTGCCAACGCAAATTGTGGATGACTCTCAAGTCCCGGAAATAAAACTTTTTTTATAACTTTTTGGTTCTCCAAAAACTCAGCTACTTTTTGTGCCGATCGACAATGGTGCTGAACTCTGATTTCAAGTGTCTCCAAACTTTTCAAATGAACCCATGCATTAAAGGGGCTCAAAGATGGCCCGGTATGGCGCATGTATTGTTTAAGATCACCGTCCGACCATTCAATGTCATTGGTCAGGACACAACCACCCATGGCACGCCCCTGTCCATCAATATGCTTAGTCGCTGAGTAAATAACAACATCAGCTCCAAACTCCAACGGCTTTTGTAAAATCGGTGTCGCTAATACATTATCAACAATTACGCGAGCGCCAACTTTATGGGCGATTTTGCTGACTTTCTCTATATCAATTATATCCATTTGGGGATTAGAAGGTGTCTCCATAAACACAGCAGCCGTTGGCTTATTTAAAGCTGCCTCCCATTCATCCAAATCCGTGCCATTAACCATCGTAGTTTCAACACCAAACTTTGGTAAAAGTTCGCGACAAATATAATCGCAAGATCCGAATAATGCCTTGGAAGCAACAAGCCGATCTCCGGCTTTGACACTAGCTGCTAACGCTGCGTTGACAGCTGCCATTCCCGTAGCCGTTGCGCGACACGCTTTGGCATTTTCCAATAAGGCCATCCGTTCCTCAAACATACCTACAGTCGGATTGGAAAACCTGGAATAAATAAATCGATCTTCCTCTCCCTTAAATGCCCTCTGCGCTTGTTCTGCAGTCTCATAAACAAAACCGGATGTTAAGAAAATACCTTCATTGGTCTCTGCAAAATTAGATCGGTTTGTTCCACCTCGCACTAAATTCGTTGCAGGTCGCCAGCTTTTATTTATGGTATTATTGGTTGTACTATTATCAGCCATTTTACGTCTCCACATTCTAATGCAGCCAGAACATTTCGATAAAAAAATCCCGGCCAGAACTGGTCGGGGCTTATAACGCACCGACCTTTTAGCTTTGTTTATTTAACGTGGCCGCAATCCGGTCGTCCAAATCACCACGATATTTGTACAATACTACGGTTTTACACTCGGTCAAGATATTATCTTTTTACAAATACCAATATAAATCTTGAACCGCTTGCCAGCACCATTTTTCTCACCTAAAACCTTAGATGATTTATAAAATAAGAGGCCATTATGACTGATATCTCAGCTGCCGACGATATTTTTTTTAACCGTACAGCTATGGACCGAACTCATGTTGAAAATATCGTCAAAGATGCTCTTCACGGTGCAGATGATGGTGAGTTGTTTCTAGAGTATAATCAATCCGAAGCATTTGTATTTGATGACGGACAGCTTAAAAACGCTAGCTTCGATACAATGCAAGGATTTGGTCTGCGAGCAATTGCAGGCGAAACGGCCGGGTATAGTCATGCCTCCGAGTTAACCGAGGATGCACTAAAACGTGCAAAATCAACTGTAAAAGCTGTCCATGCTGGGCACGGTGGTACCATGGCAACATCACCATCGAAGACCAATCAAAGCCTTTATATTGATGACAATCCTCTAAACCTAGTGCCATTTTCAACTAAGATTAAATTACTCTCAGATATTGATGCCTATGCCCGTAATAAAGATAGTCGGGTCAAACAGGTGTCAGCATCCCTGTCAGGCGAATGGCAAGCAGTACAAATCATCCGTGCCGATGGAAACCGATCTGCCGATATTCGCCCTCTCGTCCGATTGAATGTTTCTATCGTAGCCGGCGAAGGCGACCGCATGGAATCCGGTAATTATGGTATGGGAGGCCGCGAGACCTATGAACTCTATTTACAAACGGAAACCTGGCAAGGAGCCGTAGATGAAGCACTTCGCCAATCACTGGTAAATCTTACCAGCATAGCAGCACCTGCCGGCGAAATGCCAGTTGTTCTCGGACCCGGCTGGCCTGCCATTCTGTTGCATGAAGCCATCGGTCATGGCCTTGAAGGCGATTTTAATCGTAAAAAAACCTCTGCATTTTCAGATCTTATGGGAAAACGCGTTGCAGCCCGTGGCGTTACTGTCGTTGATGATGGAACAATCAAGAACCGCCGCGGCTCTTTATCAATTGATGATGAAGGAACACCAACTCAAAGAACAGTTCTAATCGAAGATGGTATCTTAACCGGATATATGCATGATCGGATGAATGCTAACTTAATGGACGTGCCTAGCACGGGAAATGGCAGGCGAGAAAGCTATGCCTATGCGCCAATGCCGCGGATGACGAATACTATAATGGAAAATGGCAATCATAAACCGGAAGACATTATTAAATCAGTCAAAAAAGGTCTTTACGCAGTTAACTTTGGTGGTGGTCAAGTTGATATTACCTCAGGAAAATTCGTCTTCACCTGCACCGAAGCCTATCAAATCGAGAATGGTAAATTAGGTGCTGCTGTTAAGGGCGCTACACTTATTGGCAGTGGTCCAGATGCTTTGAAAACCGTCTCGATGATCGGTAACGATATGAAGTTGGACCCTGGCGTCGGCACTTGTGGTAAAGATGGCCAAGGGGTTCCCGTTGGTGTTGGTCAACCAACAACACTTCTTGAAGAACTAACTGTAGGTGGCACTGCCGTTTAAAATTATTGGGTATTAAAATTTAAGGGGCTATCTCTAATTTTCCATTAACACCATGACGATTAATTAAATCTAAAATCAGGCCACTGTCTTTTGCTTGCACAACAAATTCTCCCAAAAAATCTATGGCAGCTAGATTATCCTTTTTTGTGCCAATAGCTTGCTGAACTGTCATATAACGACCATTAAGAATACGACAGTCGTTTAGCTTTGTAAGGTTTTCATTTAATGCGGGTCGAAGTCCAGCTAAAGCTTCAAGGTTTTCAGCGACGAATAAATCGACCGCTGCTGGTAGACCCTCAGCGCGATGTAGTTTTGCCTTTGTCAATGTCCGTGTAAGGTATAAATCATAAGCACTTGTACCGGACACCGCAACGCGAACACCGGTTTGGTCAACATCTTCAATAGTTTGAAAAACCGACCGCCCGGGAACAATATACGTGGCTTCTATTTCAACATAGGCGTCAGTGAAGTTAATAAATTTAGCGCGGGCTAGCTCATCAGCAATCAACACAATATCGCAGGTTTGCTGACTAATCGTATCAGCCGTTTCACCAGGCGTAACACAGGGAACGTAGGTTACATTAACGCCTAATTTATCTGCGATTGCTCGGGCAATATTGGGCGATACCCCGTCAGGATCACCATTTGGAGTTTTATCCGTTACAAGAAAAATATTAGCCATATTGATGCCCGCTCGTAACGTACCGGTTGGGGCAAGCTCGGAAATAACGTTTTCATACATCGAGTTCACCTTAAATTACGGAAAAATGAGAATTATACAAATTCACTACCCAACACCAAAGCATTCACAGTCTAGCTTTTTTATATCTACATGAGATATCATAAAAGATATTAGATGACGAACAAACGATAAGTCTAGAGGCGCGTAAGCTTAAAAAACTGATTTTCAAACCATTTGTGAAAATCTCGAAATAATTATAACGATTTAATAGGCATATTCAGTGTAGACTGGATCAACTCTTCCCCCCCAGTCTTGGTCAAAACGCATTAACATTTCTTCGGCAGGGGTGATTCCGGTTTCAGCAATAAGCTGCAATGGTTTAAGAAAAGTAGTTTCATCCCGACCTGACTCATCGATTTTAGCCCGATTCACCAAACCTTGCTTAGATATTTTCAGTATATCTTTTGCTAAATCTTGAAGGTTGCCATCACGGAATGGGGTTTTTAATGCCATCGTTGGCACCTGATCACGAAGTCCAGACACCTCCTCAAAAGACCAATCGGCGATCAACGTCGTAACTTCAGCCAATGCTTTATTATCATAAAGTAGCCCAACCCAAAAAGCTGGTAATGCACAGAGATTCTTTGACGGCCCACCGTCTGCCCCCCGCATCTCAATAAACTTTTTAAGGCGCACCTCAGGAAAAGCAGTAGTTAAATGATCTTCCCAATCTTTTATACTCGGTTTTTCACCTGGCAAAGCAGGTAACCTACCAGCCATAAAGTCACGAAAGGACTGACCAGAAGTGTCAATGTATTGACCATCGCGATATACAAAGTACATCGGAACATCAAGCATATAATCAACATAGCTTTCAAAGCCAAAATTATCTTCAAAAACAAATGGCATCACGCCGCAACGGTCAGGATCTGTATCAGTCCATATATGACTGCGATAGCTCAAGAAATCGTTTTTTTGACCATCTTTAAAAGGAGAATTTGCCCAAAGGGCTGTCGCCAAAGGTTGTAGCGCTAGCGCTGCTCTGAACATTTGAACCATGTGATATTCAGAACTAAAATCAAGGTTTACCTGAACCGTACAGGTTGCAAGCATCATGTGGTGACCTAATGTGCCCCGACTTGGCATATAGTCGCGCATAATTTTATAGCGTCCTTTCGGCATCCACTCAGTATCTTCTAAAGACCATTTGGGCTGGTACCCCAGCCCAACGAAACCTGCACCAATTTTTTCTGCTACCTCTTTAACCTGTCCAATATGACTTGTTACTTCTTGACAAGTTTGATGGACAGTTTCCAAAGGTGCGCCAGAGAGTTCAACCTGTCCTCCTGGCTCCAATGTGATTGAACTGCGGTCCGGCAAACTCAATGCTATCGGCAGGCCATTCTCCAATACTGGCTTCCAGCCATAGGCCACCAAACCCTCGAGCAAACTTTTAATGTCAGCTTGGCCAACTTCTCCACTATAAGGTAGTGGTTTTAATGTCTGAAGATCGAATGCAAATTTTTCATGTTCTGTTCCAATACGCCAATCTTCTTTTACTTTACAGCCAGAAGCTATGTAATCAACGAGTTGTTCTTTATCGACGATTTGTTTAATATTATTCTGGTCAGACATTAAAAATTATTTCCATAGTTATATTTTGATTTCTATTAGTTCATTCCACAAACCCAAGGCAACCGTTGCAGCAGTTTCTGCTCGCAGCAACCGTCGCCCTAAAGTAATTTTCTTTACAAAAGCCAACTTACTAAGTTTGGCAAGCTCAGATGGAGAGAACCCCCCTTCTGGGCCAATTAATATTGCATCACAAGGTATATTCTGTTGTTTAGATCTAAGGGACGACATTTTTGCAGCCTCTCCTTTGATATCACCCCCTATTGCCAAAGTTTCATCCATTACCAACAGCCTACGTGCCGGGTTCCATTTGTCTAGCACTTCGGTCAATACTTGAGGCACGGTAATATTGGGAACCGTCAATCGTTGACATTGCTCTGCTGCCTCAACTGCAGTGGCATTTAACCGGTCAGTATTTACCCGATCGGTATTTGTATAATCTGTTATCACCGGCAGCAATTTTGCTACACCTAACTCAGTTGCTTTCTCAACAATAAAATTAATACCGCTCCTCTTTATTGGTGAAAAAAGCAGCCATATATCAGAGTCGGGGATTTGCATGCGAACCTGGTCCTTAATATCCACCAACATACTTCTTTTCTTTAAATTTAATATTTGGCCTAAAAACTCGCCATCTTTACCATTAAATAAAGAAAATTTAGCGCCAACTTCCAGCCGCATCACATTTTTCAAATAATGGAGCTGTCCTGTCCGAAGCTCAAGCTGGTCTCCAAGATGGAGTTCTTTATTAACAAATAGTCTGATTAATGATGCCATTAATATTCGTTTACTTTATTTTTTTGAATTTTACCAACCATCAAAATATTTTTTACGAGTTTATAAAAAAACTCGCCTATAAATTTAAAATAAACAATGGTATTGTGTGCAGGTACTTAGCTGTCTTTTGAAAAATAAAAATATAACGCATATAACTTCTTGTCCATTGATTAAGAGATATTCAGGGCTACACTGTTATGATGGATAATGAAATTATATCTGATATACCTCGCGGCAATTGGGTCGATAGATGGCTTCCTTCAAATATCCGTCCCTATGCACAATTAGCGCGCTTTGATCGTCCGATTGGTACTTGGTTATTGCTGTTTCCATGCTGGTGGTCTCTTGCCCTAGCAATAGAAGACTGGACAAATGTGACCGAATTCCTATGGCTATTTATCTTATTTGGAATTGGTGCAAAGGTCATGCGGGGAGCCGGCTGTTGTTTGAATGATATCGCCGATAGGAATTTTGATTCAGGCGTCGCCAGAACTAAGGACCGGCCAATCCCAGCTGGTATTATTAGCGTCAAACAAGCCCTTTTCTTTATGGCCATGCTAAGCACTCTGGGTCTTATAATCCTTGTACAGTTCAACAATTTTGCTATTGCAGTCGGTGCAGTCTCTATACTTCTTGTCGCTGTATATCCATTCAGTAAGAGATTTACTTATTGGCCGCAATTTATCCTCGGTTTAACCTTCAATTGGGGAGCTTTATTGGGCTGGGCTGCCGTTCGAGGAGAAATACAAATACCAGCTATACTATTATACATAGCTGGTATATTTTGGACACTTGGCTATGATACTATTTACGCTCTTCAAGATAAAGTTGATGATGCAATAATTGGAATTAAATCAACCACCTTAGCTCTCGGCCAGAGAACACGTGCCTGGTTATATATATTTTATAGTTTTGCAATTTTTTTTATGGGTTTGTGTGGCTGGTTTCTTGAACTCTCATGGCCATTTTATGTTGGTCTTTGTTGCGCCGCTGTTCAGGCAATTTGGCAGGTCAAAAAACTCATAATGACTAGCCCTAACGACTGTCTTGCCAAGTTTCGATCAAATCGTCTATTCAGCTGGTTCTTTCTTGGCGGAATTATTGCTAGTCAAATACAGTAAATTTGAATGCGACAGTTCAAAACTCCCGCTTAATTCTTGAGTAAATAAAGTCAAATTAGATTTTTTTATATGTTTATCCCAAACGTTTTTTGACAATTTCACTGACTTTACCAAAATCCAATTGACCCGCATAGTCTTCTCGAAGTTTAGCCATTACCGCGCCCATTTCTTTTAGACTTCCAGCACCTAGTTTTTCAATCACTGCTATAACTGCAGCAGTCATTTCATCATCATCTAGTTGTTCGGGCAAGAATTGCTGAATAACTTCAATCTCCTCAGATTCGCGAGCAGCCAACTCCGGGCGGCCACCCTTATTATAAGCTTCGATTGAATCACGACGTTGCTTAACCATTGATTGGAGAAGTTGCAAAATGCGATCATCACTAATGCCTTCTTCATCGGCACCCCCCTTTGTTCGATCAGCAATATCACGGTCTTTAATTGCCGCATTAATTAGACGCAAAGTTGAAACTTTAGTTTGCTCTTTTGCCTTCATGGCCGTTTTAAGCACATTATTTATTTGCTCTCGAAGCATCGAATTACTTCCTCCATTTGAGTAGTGGGACATTAGCCTAAAGCAAAACCCTGAGTCAAATCGATTCAATTTTATAACTCATTGTTATAAATAGTTTTTTTTAACTTTATTTCTCTTGACCCAAACCCCCACATCGCATATGAGATGCTTTCAGCCTAACGTGAAAGTAAAAATTGATAAAACTTTGGCCATTGGCAAAAAATATTTTATGGGACGAGCGTTCTGACCAGATAATCAATTCGTTCGAATATGCAAGGATCCGCCAAAACTATGACGGGCGCCGATAAAAGAAACCTGCAATATACCTGTCCCCCTAACAAGGACGCGGCGTTAATTCTTGATGATGGAGCAATTTTCTGGGGTAACGGGGCCGGCAAACAGACATCTGCCACGGGTGAGCTATGCTTTAATACATCTATTACTGGCTATCAAGAAATTCTCACAGACCCATCTTACGCAGGTCAAATTATCACATTTACATTTCCTCACATCGGAAATGTCGGAACCAATCCAGAAGACGATGAGAGCCCTAGACCGAACGCCCGTGGCTGCGTATTTGCTTCAGATATCAGCAATCCTTCCAACTGGCGCTCCACCCAACATCTTGATTTTTGGCTGAAATCACATGATTTACCAGCCGTCACGGGAATTGATACCCGGCGCCTAACACGGCGTATTAGGGATATTGGATACTCTAATGCAACCATTGTAAATAGTTCGGTAGATCCTGACATAGCGCTCAAGAAGGCCAAAGAATTTGCCGGTCTTGAAGGTATGGACCTAGCAAAGGAAGTTACCTGTACCCAACCTTACAAGTGGAACGATAGTACTTGGTCAATCAAAAATAACTCTGACCAAAATTCTGGAATGGGCCTCCATGTGGTCGCAATGGATTTTGGTGCAAAACAAAATATTTTTCGTTGCTTAGCTGCGACTGGTTGCCAAATAACAGTTGTACCTGCGTATACATCAGCTGAAGATATATTAAAAATAAAACCCAACGGGGTGTTTCTTTCTAACGGTCCCGGAGATCCAGTTGCAACTGGTATTTATGCTGTTCCAACAATCAAAGGACTTCTTGACAATGGCCTGCCTATTTTTGGCATCTGTCTTGGACACCAGATGTTATCCTTAGCGCTTGGCGCAAAGACAAGAAAAATGCACCATGGTCACCATGGTGCCAACCACCCCGTTAAAAACCTTAAAACCTCAAAAGTCGAAATTACCTCCCAAAATCATGGCTTCGTCGTAGAAGCAGAAAGCTTACCTAAAGGTGTTATTGAAACTCACCGCTCTCTATTCGACGGTACACTCGAAGGGATCAGGGTTGAAGGAAAACCAATTTTCTCCGTCCAACATCACCCCGAGGCATCTCCCGGCCCCCAAGATAGTAACTATCTGTTTGATGAATTTATAGAATTAATGAGAAGTTAATGCCAAAAAGAACAGACATAAAGACCATTATGATTATTGGAGCTGGACCAATTGTTATTGGTCAAGCTTGTGAGTTTGACTATTCTGGAGCACAAGCATGTAAAGCTTTACGCGAAGAAGGATATCGAGTTGTTTTAGTGAATTCAAATCCTGCAACAATAATGACTGATCCTGATACAGCGGATGCAACTTACATCGAGCCAATAACAACGGAGTTTATTGAAAAGATTATCGTAAAAGAGAAGCCGGATGCAATTTTACCGACTATGGGCGGTCAAACTGGTCTTAATGCAGCAATGACACTATGGAAAAATGGGACACTTGAGCAACATAATGTTGAATTAATTGGAGCTAAGGCCGAAAGTATTGATAAAGCCGAAGACAGACTAAAGTTCAAAAATGCGATGGATAAAATTGGTCTGGAAAGTCCAATTTCATCATTAGTAGAAAATTTAGATGAAGCCGCTAATGCACTAGAAAAGATTGGTCTACCGGCGATCATTCGTCCAAGCTTTACACTCGGCGGAGCTGGTGGAGGAGTTGCATATAATAAAACGGAATATGATCATATTATAGCAATGGGTCTTGCGGCATCTCCAGTAAACTCCGTGTTAGTTGAAGAATCAATTATTGGCTGGAAAGAATTTGAAATGGAAGTTATCCGCGACCATGCCGATAACTGTATAATTATCTGTTCAATCGAAAACGTTGATCCGATGGGCATACATACGGGTGATTCAATCACAGTTGCCCCCGCTCTCACATTAACCGACAAAGAGTACCAGATCCTTCGCAATGCCTCAATTGCCGTGTTGCGAGAAATTGGGGTCGATACCGGCGGCTCTAATGTACAATTCGCAATTAACCCCAAAGATGGACGCCTTGTAATTATTGAAATGAACCCAAGAGTATCACGATCTTCCGCTCTTGCATCAAAAGCAACAGGCTTTCCAATTGCCAAGATAGCTGCTAAATTGGCTGTTGGATATACATTAGACGAATTAAGCAACGATATCACAGGCTCAACACCAGCAGCCTTTGAGCCCACTATTGATTATGTCGTAACCAAAATTCCACGCTTTACATTCGAGAAATTTCCACAAGCCGAAGCACTATTATCAACGGCTATGAAATCTGTTGGCGAAGCGATGTCAATCGGTCAGACCTTTGCAGAAAGTTTACAGAAAGGTCTGCGTTCAATGGAGATTGGACTGAACGGTCTTGACGAAATCGAAATTAATGGTGCACCAGATCCGGATAGTATTAGAGCGGCCTTATCCCAGCATCATCCTAATCGCATATTATATGTTGCCCAAGCAATGAGGCATGGCCTTAGTCTTGAAGACATTCATAACACATCAAAATTTGATCCGTGGTTCCTAGATCAAATCAAAACTATTGTCGATACAGAACAAAGTATTCGGATCAACGGCCTTCCTAAAGATAAATCCAATCTATTGGCAATTAAAAAAATGGGTTTTTCTGATGCGCGCCTGGCTAAACTTACCGGTATATCTGAATCAAATATCAATTCTTTAAGAAATAATTTAGGTGTGCACCCAATCTATAAACGAGTTGATACTTGCGCAGCTGAGTTCCCGACACAGACTTCTTATATGTATTCATCATACGAAGGAGATGGCCTAAACATACCTGAAAGTGAGGTCAACCCAACTGATTCAAATAAAGTTATTATCTTAGGCGGAGGCCCAAACCGTATTGGTCAAGGCATCGAATTTGATTATTGCTGTGTCCATGCTGCCTACGCGATGAAAGATGCGGGATATGAAGCTATTATGGTCAACTGCAATCCAGAAACAGTTTCAACCGATTATGATACTTCAGATAGGCTATATTTTGAACCGCTGACTAACGAAGATGTTATTGAACTAATTCGTGCTGAGAAAGCCCGTGGAACTATCCATGGTGTAATTGTACAGTTTGGTGGCCAAACACCATTAAAACTTGCAGCAGCACTAGAAAAGGCAGAAGTAAATATTTTAGGTACGTCACCAGATGCGATTGATCTAGCTGAGGACCGACAAAGATTCCAGAAATTACTCGGAAAACTAGGCCTCAAACAACCACCCAATGGAATTGCGCGGTCCACGAGTGAAGCAGAGAGAATAGCTGACAAAATAGGCTATCCGGTGGTAATCCGCCCATCTTATGTTTTAGGCGGTCAGGCAATGGAAATTGTACACGATGTTAAAGGCTTACGCCAATATATGGAAATGGCAGTTACTATCTCTGGTGAAAATCCGATACTCATCGATTGGTATTTACGTGACGCAATTGAAGTTGACGTCGATGCAATTTGTGATGGTAACGAAGTTTACGTTGCCGGCATTATGGAACATATTGAAGAAGCCGGTATACATTCAGGCGACAGTGCTTGCTCTTTGCCACCCCACTCCTTATCAAACCAAATAATTAAAGAATTGCGCAAACAAACAAAGGTTTTAGCCATAGGGCTTAATGTTATAGGTCTAATGAATATCCAATTTGCGATACAAAATGACATAATATTTATACTTGAAGTAAACCCTCGTGCCAGTCGAACCGTTCCATTTGTTGCAAAGGCGACTGGCGTTCCTATTGCCAAAATTTCTGCTCGGATTATGGCTGGCGAGAAACTCTCCAACTTTAATTTAACTGAAATTCTCAAACCTAATCATGTCGCAGTAAAAGAGGCGGTTTTCCCATTCTCTCGTTTCCCGGGCGTTGATATAATTTTAGGACCAGAGATGAAATCAACTGGCGAAGTAATGGGTATCGACTCAGATTTTCCTCGCGCTTTTGCAAAATCTCAATTAGGCGCTGGAGTAATATTACCGTCAGAAGGAACAGTCTTCATTTCCGTCAAAGATGGTGATAAAAGGATCGCCAAAGAAATTGCCTATGAACTTCAAGAACTTGGCTTCAAAATTTTAGCAACCGGCGGCACGGCTAAATTTCTCACGGATGCTGGTATTAAAACTAAATTGGTTAATAAAGTGCTTCAAGGGCGCCCCCATTGCGTTGACGCAATTCTTTCGGGTGAAGTACAAATGGTCATTAACACAACAGAGGGGCCACAGGCTATTGCTGATAGTTTTTCTATACGAAATTCGTCACTTTTAAATAATGTGCCACAATACACTACTATTACCGGTGCTGCTGCTGCTATCAGCGCAATTAAAGTACTAAAAATTAATCAATCGGATAATTATAATGGACTTGAAGTTAAGCCGCTGCAATTCTATGTTAATCAGTCTTTATAATTAGTTTTATTTTGAAACAACCCACGATAACGTACCGTGGGGTGTATTATTTTTGTTTAAAAGGTTTAGGTTATGGAAAGAGTTCCAATGACAGCTGGTGGACTAGCCGCACTCGAAGAGGAATTACGGCAGCTAAAGTTTAATGACCGCCAAGAAGTTATTAAGGCAATTGAGGTTGCCCGTGAACACGGCGATCTATCTGAGAATGCCGAATATCATGCTGCGCGTGAAAAACAAAGTTTTATTGAGGGCCGCATCAAGGAGCTAGAATCGGTCATAAGCCTAGCAGACGTGATTGATCCAACAAAACTATCTGGTGATATAGTGCGTTTTGGTGCAACAATTGAGCTAGCTGATGAAGATACCGATGACAAATCTACATTTCAAATCGTTGGTACTTATGAAGCGGATATTGAAAACGGCTTATTATCAATAACCTCACCAACTGCACGAGCTCTTATAGGAAAATCACTTGGCGACAGCGTTGAAGTAACTACCCCAGGCGGCTCGAAATCATACGAAATCATCAAGGTGGAATATAAGTAAGCTCAATACAGAAAAGAGAGCCATACTTTTTATGTGTATAATTCCAGGAAAATCATTCATTACAAAAATACGATGTGATTTAGATTAACAATTTAACTCGACCTGTTTGCGCCGCGTTTGGTAACGCTTAAGTTTCTAACATTAGTGACACGTGGGCTTTTAATGGAGTTTGATTCAGGGTTAAACCGTCCAGATGAAAATTTTTGCGCGGCAAGAACAGGATTGGCAATCCGCTTTTTTCCTTTTCTTGCTTTAGCCCTTTCGCGAGCTCTCGTTTTGCTCATATGAGAATTTCCTTTTAGATATAGGTTTCATGTATTATTTTATTTATGACAAATGGCAACTTTCGATAAACGCTTCACTGCTAACTCGTAAAAAGAATAAAAGATAACTACTCCTCTTGCATTTCTCCATTTGGAGAGATATCAATAGCCACCCCTGGTTTAGATTTAGAGGAGCGAATAGTAAGAGAAGATTTTACATGGGCTACGTTCGGCGCAGGGGTAAGTTTTTTCATCACAAAGATTTGATATATTTCCCAATCCTCAGCCACAACCTTGAGTATAAAATCCGTCTCACCCGCCAACATGTAACATTCGCGGACCTCGGGCCAGGAATTTATAAGATCTTCAAAAGCAACCAAATCTGGCTCAGCTTGACTAGTTAATCCTACTTGGGCAAAAACTGTGACGTTATAACCGAGTCCTCCTGGCTCTATATCTGCATGGTAGCCTCTGATAAAACCAGCTTCTTCAAGTGCTCGAACCCTCCTTAAGCAGGGCGGAGCAGAGATGCCAACCCTGTTAGCCAATTCAACATTTGTTATTCGACCTTCATCTTGTAACTGACGTAAAATATTACGATCAATAAAATCCAGCTTTACACGCACCATGATTTTTATCCTCAAATTCGATTATAGTTTAGGACGGGATAGAAAAACACGCAATATTATTTCAATTTATACATAAATTTTACGTATAAATATTTTTAATCATAAAAATTTTCCTATCAATATACAAAGCTAGTATATTGTTCCCTTGCATCGAACCCGAACGCTTCCTATGTTATTTCTTTTTAAACGAGTAATAAACGGAGTTTGTATTACCTATGTCCGATCACCATTATGATGTACTTATTCTAGGTTCTGGGGCCGCGGGTCTTACCGCTGCCATCTATGCAGCCCGAGCTAATTTAGAGCCCACTCTAATCCATGGAATGCAACCCGGCGGTCAAATGACCATTACTACAGACGTTGAAAATTTTCCAGGCTTTCCCGAGATTATACAAGGCCCTTGGCTAATGGAGCAAATCCAAGCACAAGCCGAAGGCGTAGGTACCAACATGATATCCGATTTAATTATTGAGGCCAATCTGCAAAAAAAACCATTCAAACTAACAGGTGATTCGGGTAATACTTACACATGTAATGCTTTGATTATTTCAACTGGAGCAGAAGCAAAATGGCTCGGTTTAGATAGTGAGCTTAAATATCAGGGCTTTGGAGTTTCTGCTTGTGCGACGTGTGATGGTTTTTTCTACCGCGGCAAACAAGTTGCCGTTGTTGGTGGCGGAAATACTGCTGTAGAAGAGGCTATTTATCTGACAAAACATGCCACCAAAGTTATGCTTATCCATCGCCGAAATAGCTTACGTGCTGAAAAAATGTTACAAAAACGCCTATTAGCCAATCCTAAGATTGAAATCATTTGGGACTCTGCTCTAGAGGAAGTTATGGGCAAACACGAGGGTCCAATGCCCGAAGTAACTGGCATAAGGGTCCGAAATATTAAAACCGATAACATTACAGAATACAGCCTTGAAGGAGTTTTCATTGCTATTGGTCACCAACCTAACACCAGCATCTTCGTTAACCAACTAAAAATGGATGAAGAAGGTTACTTGATTACACAACCGGATAGCACGGCAACCAATATTCCAGGTATTTTTGCAGCAGGTGATGTTCAAGATAATAAATTCCGCCAAGCTGTAACTGCCGCCGGTACAGGCTGTATGGCTGCACTTGAGACCGAAAAATACTTAGCTAACATAGTAAATCAAACAACGATGGCGGCTCAATAATAATATTACTATATAATTCCTAAGCATTCGTAGATAAAATATAGAAATTACTGATCAGCTTATATCTATGTTTGTTTTGTTCTTTCTAGGACAATTAAAAAATATAGTGGGACTAAGAAATGGATTGGGATAAGCTTCGAATTTTTCATGCTGTAGCAGAAGCTGGTAGCTTCACGCACGCTAGTGAGGCCTTAAATCTGAGCCAATCAGCAATCAGCCGTCAAATTAGCGGGCTAGAGCAAAGCTTAAACATAGTATTATTCCATCGACATGCTCGGGGCCTTATATTAACCGAGCATGGCGAGGATCTCTACCTAACAGCCCATGACGTTTTTCACAAAGTTGCTATGACCGAAGCTCGTTTAACTGAAAGTAAAGAACGTCCAGAAGGCTCCCTTAAAATAACAACCACTATTGGTTTTGGCTCGGTCTGGCTAACACCGCGAATTAAAGAATTTATGGATCTTTATCCAGAAATTGATTTAACTATCCTACTAGTCTACGACGATTTGGATCTTGCTATGCGTGAGGCTGATGTGGCTATTCGTTTAACCCCGCCCCGCCAACCTGATCTCGTTCAACGCCATCTCATGAAAATTCATTATAATGTTTATGCTTCTCCTGAGTATTTACAATTACATGGAATGCCAAAAACACCGGAAGATTTGGATACGCACAATCTCATCACCTTTGGTGAAGAGGTTGGAGATCAAAAAGACCTATTACCAGCTCTTAACTTCTTACAAGGTGCGGGGGCGAAGGGCGATCGCCGCAAACCTGTTCTACAAGTGAACAATATTTATGGTATATATAGAGCCGTTAGAAGCGGTGTTGGTATTGGAGCACTTCCCGATTATTTTACTGAAGGCTCGTCAAACCTCGTGCATATTTTACCTGAGTTACAATCGCCACAAACTGATGTCTATTTTGTATATCCGGAAGAGCTTAGACAGTCTGCACGAATTGCTGTTTTTAGGGATTTTTTAGTGAGAAAAATCCTCGAAAATCGCAAATAATCCCTTTATTGTAACTAATTAAACTACGTATGCAAAATATGCATGGGTGAGATGTCTAAACAGCTATAGTAGCGAGGTCCAAGTAAGGTTATACACTGCCCACGCGACGCTTCTTGCGGCGCTCCTTTAGATATTATTTCTAAAGGAAGGGTCTTTTGATCCTACGTCTCCCAGACGTGAAACCTCCCTGTTAAACTTGCTGGAAAACTAACGTTTTCCAGCTTTTTTTTGAATGTCCCGCAAATTTAAATATTAAAAGAAATAACCATTAGACATAAACAGATATTTATTTCACTAGTTAAAAGGTGATACTAAGAATGTTAAAATGAAAAATCCAATTTAAAGCTGAGCACCTCTAAAAGTCACCACCCTAGACAATAAACAAACTTAAATTTATCTAATGCTTATATTGAGTATTGATTAAGGTAAATTAGGTCTCTGTGTTGACGCATTTTCCAGAACGCTATGGGTTTGTTGAACCATCTCGCGCCAAAGAAAAGAGTAGGCAAGCTGGAATACCGATTTCCACAGCTTCATACTTAATTCATTATCTGAAAGAAGTTTTTTCTATTTCTTTATTCACCAGTTATATTTTCTAGGATCTTATTCTTTACTTTAATTATCACTTTTCTCAATTCTTTTGGATTTTTTCTAATAGGCACTGGGAGTTTTTGTCCTGTCGACGTCACCATAAAGTAACCAATTGTATGATTAACAACGTAGTCCTGATCACTCGGACCTTTTTTCTGAAGAGCAAAAGTGGCCCCAATATTAAAGGTAAATGATTTTAATTGGGTTGAAGTTCCGGTTAACCCCAGTAAATTCTGATCAAAATGCAGAATGTATTCCTTAATAACTTGTCGAGTATCTCTGCCGGGATCAATAGAAATAAATATTGGCTGATATAAATGTCGATCATGCCCCATACCTTCTAATGCAATGGAAAGATCATTCAAAGCAGTAGGACAGATATCAGGACAGTAAGTGTAACCAAAATAAATGATCCCAAATTTATCTTTTAACTTCGAGAGATTCCACGAGTTACCGGACGAATCTTTTAGCTCTGCTTTTAATAAACGCTCAGACTCCCACTTGCTTGCAAAAAATTCCGAAGCAAAAAAAACAGCAGCGGTAATTATAACAAACCCTAAAATAGACATTATAACGTAGAAATTTTTATGCATAAGGTTTATAAATCTAAAATGGATAAAGAAGTCAAATACGTATTTATTGTCGCCGGCCTAATTTTTTTAATTTTTGTTGCTGCGCTACCCTTTTTTGGGCGAGTAGCTTCTAGCATGCCTTCCTTACTCACCCTTTGCGGTATTCCTATCAATTGAATACTTTATCAGCTAATGCTGATGCTTTTTTTTATGGTCCATTTTCATCATGGAAGACGAGCCAATATTTTTAACTTCTACGACGACTTTAATTTTGCCAGCTTTTTTGAACTCAAGTATCATTGGAAACTTAAATCCTCGCTTGAGTGATTTTTGAATACCTAACATCATGATATGCAAGCCGCCAGGTTTAAGACTCACAGAACGTCCAGCATGGATCTTTAGCACCTTAACATGGCTCATTTTGGCAATTCCATCCTCAACGATTGTTTTATGGATTAAATTTTTTCTTGCTAGGGGTGAGCTCATGTAAATAAGACTATCAATTTGTCCGCCAGAATTATGTATCCTCTCAATATAAACTGCCGCTGTCCTAGCACGACCTGGGGTTGCCCGGGCCCAAATATTAGAGATTTGAAGGTTACCCAATGAATAATTCTCGGCAGACAAAACCTGGGAATTTCCAGTTATTAACGCACTGGCAATAAAAATTATTCTTCCCATTTCTCCCGTTCTTATTTGCAAAAACATTCTACTCCAAATTATCACAAGCGCGCTGAATTCGCTTGCAGGCCTCTACTAAAAGCTCTGTTCCAGTTGCATAAGAGATTCTAAAAAATGGTGATAATCCAAAAGCTTCACCAAAGACAACGGCAATTCCCTCAGCTTCAAGCAAATACGTCGCAACATCAAAATCACTTGTTAAAACTTTACCTTCCGGCGTTGTTTTACCAATCATTCCTGCACAGCTTGGATAAACGTAGAAAGCACCTTGGGGTGTTAAACATTCAAGGCCTTCCGCCTGATTTAGCATTGATACCACTAAGTCACGACGTTCTTTAAATATCGCGTTATTTTTGGCAATAAATTCTTGTGGCCCGTTAAGTGCTTCAACTGCTGCAGCCTGCGATATAGATGCCGCGTGGCTCGTACTTTGCGATTGCACCTTATTCATTCCTTTAATCAGTTCTAGAGGACCAGCTGCATAACCAATCCGCCAACCCGTCATCGCATAAGCTTTTGAAACACCATTAAGAGTAAGCGTCCTATCATACAGTTTGGGTTCCACTTGAGCCGGAGTTGTAAACTCAAATTCATCATAGATCACATGCTCATAAATATCATCAGTCATGAGAAATACGTGTTTATGGCGCAGTAATACGTCCGTTAGCGCTTTAAGCTCTTCCTTAGAATAAGCTGCACCCGTAGGATTTGAAGGAGAATTAAGTAAAAGCCATTTCGTCTTGGGCGTAATTGCAGCTTCTAATTGCTCCGCATTTATTTTAAACCCGTTCCCCTGCTTAGCTTGAACAATAACTGGCTTACCCTCGGCAAGTAACACGATGTCAGGATAAGACACCCAATATGGTGCTGGTATTATAACTTCATCGTTTTCGTCAACGGTCGCCATTATCGCGTTATAAATACTTTGTTTGCCTCCACAGGCTACCTGGATTTGTGCAGGTGTATAATCAAGGCCATTTTCGCGCTTGAACTTAGCACATATTGCCTCACGTAATTCAAGTGTTCCAGGGACTTGAGTGTATTTAGTTTGTCCTGCTCTCATGGCGGAAATCGCGGCTTCTTTTACATTTTCCGGTGTATCAAAATCGGGCTCACCTGCTCCGAGGCCTATGACATCAACACCAGCCGCTTTGAGCTCCTGAGCTCGGCCAGTTACAGCCATAGTAGCTGAGGGTTTTATCCGATTTAATCGCGAAGCGATAAGGGCCATCTTTTTCAATTCCTTAATTATATTAATTGTTAGGGTATTGGTGAAATAACCCGCAATTTTGCGGCAGACTACGCTCCAACCTAAAAGGTTGCAATAGTGAAAAGGGCAAAATTTTCTTCTAAAACAATTTGAGCTCGCGCAACAGATGATTAAAGGCCCAACCAACCTTTTTCTCGATCAAATATACAAAAATCGCATTCCTTATTTTGATTTAAATTTACCTTCTTTATTTCTCAACTAGTAACCACCTATACTGGCGGTTGCAGGTAATATCTAGATTGAATAAGATAAACTGTTACTTTAATGAGACAATAGACCCATTTGGATTTCATGATTAATGCAAAGCCTCACCCCAAACGATATATATTTTGTACCTCAAAAACGCCCAATAATAAAATCAGGAATACCGCTAAAAGTCGTCTCAGCGTTTAAGCCATCGGGAGATCAGCCTGAGGCTATAGAAAAACTGGTTGCCGGTCTAAATGCAGGTGAGAAGGACCAGGTTTTACTTGGTGTTACGGGGTCCGGTAAGACCTTCACAATTGCCAGAGCTATCCAGGAAGTTAACCGCCCGACCTTAATTTTGGCACCAAACAAGACACTTGCTGCCCAACTATATGGTGAAATGAAAGAGTTTTTTCCAAAAAACGCGGTTGAATACTTTGTATCCTATTATGACTACTATCAACCCGAAGCTTATGTACCTCGGACAGACACTTACATCGAAAAAGATGCATCCATCAACGAGCAGATCGATCGTATGCGTCACTCAGCTACACGCGCTTTACTGGAACGAAGTGACGTAATCATCATTTCCTCGGTTTCGTGTATTTATGGCATAGGCGCCGTCGAAACTTATGCTAAAATGACTGAGAGGTTAATAACCAGCCAACATATTGATCGCAACACACTATTAAAACGTATGGTTGAACTTCAATATACGCGAAATGATACGGCTTTTTACAGGGGTACATTCCGCGTAAAAGGCGACGTAGTTGAAATTTTTCCTTCCCACCTTGAAGATCGGGCATGGCGTCTATCCATGTTTGGAGACGAGATCGAAGCGATCTGGGAAATCGACCCCCTCACAGGCGAAAAAATTGAAACTCTGGATGATGTAACCATTTATCCAAATAGTCACTACGTAACACCACGCCCAACAATCTTACAGGCAATTCCAAAAATTAGAAGGGAGCTTAAGAAAGTTATTTCAGATTTTGAGAAACAAGGGAAATTATTAGAAGCCCAACGTATTGAGGAGCGTACAACATTTGATATAGAAATGTTAGAAACTACTGGGCACTGCTCTGGAATTGAGAATTACTCTCGATATTTAACGGGACGGAATCCAGGAGAACCGCCGCCTACACTCTTCGAGTATTTGCCTGAAAATGCATTGGTTGTTCTAGATGAAAGCCACGTTACAGTCCCTCAACTAGGAGCAATGTATAAAGGAGACTTCTCACGTAAAACGACGTTACATGAGTTCGGGTTTCGTCTGCCATCTTGTCTCGATAACCGACCACTTAAATTTGAAGAATGGGAGGCGATGCGCCCACAAACAATGTGTATTTCAGCTACACCAGGCCCTTGGGAACTTAATCAAACCGGTGGTGTCTTTATTGAACAATTGGTTCGCCCTACAGGTTTGATTGATCCGCCTTGTATTGTACGACCGATTGAAACCCAGGTTGATGATTTGTTATCTGAATGTCGCGAATGCGCAAAAAAAGGTGAGCGTGTATTAGTCACAACTCTTACCAAACGAATGTCAGAAGACCTAACAGAATTTATGCACGAAGCTGGGATAAGAGTGCGCTACCTACATTCTGATATCGATACACTTGAGCGGATCGAAATTATCCGCGATCTTCGCTTAGGTGCATTTGACGTGTTAATTGGTATTAATTTGTTACGGGAAGGATTGGATATCCCAGAATGTGCCTTGGTGGCAATATTAGATGCCGATAAAGAAGGCTTCTTGCGCTCAAAGACCTCTTTAGTTCAGACGATTGGAAGGGCTGCACGTAACATCGACGGCCGGGTTATATTATATGCGGATAAAATAACTAACAGTTTGGAATACGCAATTGGCGAAACTAATCGCCGCCGCTCAAAACAACGAGCCTATAATGATAAACACGGTATCACCCCAGAGTCGGTAAAAAAGGGTATCTCCGATATCTTGGAAAGTGTTTATGAAATGGACTATGTTACTGTTGACACGGGCGTTTCTGGCGAAATTGAACTAGTGGGTAGTAATTACCAAACCCACATAAAAAACCTTAACGATCGAATGAAAGAAGCTGCAGGTAACCTGGAATTTGAGGAAGCTGCTCGAGTTCGAGATGAAATTAGACGGCTAGAGGCTGTCGAACTCGGGCTTAATAAACCCGGCATCTCTAAATTAGCTGCTGCACAGGCAGGCTTAGATAAAACCAAGTTACGGCAGAAAAAACCACAAAGTCAGAACCGTATAACAGGTTATAAATCAAAGAAAAAGAAAAGGCGACGAATATAATTCGTGCCATTTTATTTGGAGGTTGGTTAAATCATAAGTTCGGTTCATTCGCAAATCAAAGACAATAAATTTAAAATCGGTCTTTTTGCAGCTAATTGTTCAGGTGGTATTGCAGCAACCAATGCTAAAGAACGATGGACACCAACCTGGGATAACAACCTCAATTTAACTAAAATGGCGGATGAGGCTGGTATAGAATTTATGATTCCTTTGGGTAGGTGGGCCGGATATGGCGGTGAGAGTGACCATAATGGTAACTCTTTTGAAACATTGGTTTGGGCTGCAGGTTTATTGGCCGCGACAGAAAAAATAAAAATTTTTTCGACTTTGCACGTCGCAATGGTCAATCCGGTATTTGCTGCTAAACAAATGGTAACAGCTGATCATATTGGTCGAGGTCGATTTGGCCTCAATATAGTATGTGGCTGGAATCAGGAAGAGTTTGCAATGCTAGGTATTAACCTGGATGCTCATCAAGAACGTTATGAACTGGGGGAAGAATGGATAAAAATTGTTACTAATATCTGGCAGGAAGAAAAGCCTTTTAGCTTCAAAGGTAAATTTTTTCATTTAAAGAACGTTCAAGCTAAACCTAAACCAATTAGCCAACCTAGGCCAATCATCATGAATGCAGGGCAATCCGGCCCAGGCTTAAACTTTGCCGTTCGCAATGCTGATTATCTATTCCGAGCCATACAGAAAATGAGTACCGCAAAAACAGAAATCCAAGAGGTAAAAAAACTATCGGAAACGCTTAACCGAAATGTTGACGTTTTTACAAATGCCTACTGTGTTTGCCGCCCCACTAATCGCGAAGCTGAAGAATTTCATCACTATTACGCAGTGGAAAATGCTAATGAAGAGGCCGTAGAAAAAATGTATGTCGGCCGTGGTATAAAAGATAACCCTGATCTTTCTGATGCCGTTAAAGCAGATATCAAATTACGAATGGCTGGCGGTAACAGTGGCTACCCTCTAATTGGTGATCCCGATACGGTTACGAGTAAAATAAAAATGCTGAGTGAGGCCGGTTTTTGTGGGATTGCCATGGGTCTTGTTAATTTCCTCGATGAATTACCGTACTTTCGCGATGAAGTACTCCCTCGACTAGAAAGAATAGGATTACGTCATCCTATCTAATTATTTTTTTATAGGAACAAAGAAACATAATGAATATTAATGATATTAAGGAGCCTCTCGGATGGCGAGCTAAAATTGGCATTATAACACCCACCGAAAACACTATTACAGAACCTGAATTCAATACTATGAAACCTCCAGGGGTAACCGTCCATTTTACGAGGATGCCAATCCATTTTAATCCAGAAAAAGATAAATTCAAAAGTTTAATGGAGGACCTAGAAATACGATTAATTGAACTCAAGGGATGCGGTGTAAACGTAGTAGCCTATAATTGTACAGTTGGATCAATGGCCTGTCCAAGCGAACTGCTTATAAATAAACTAGAAGATGTCTCAGGAGTAACTGCGGTTTCAACAGCCGGCTCAATTATAAAGGCGCTTAAAGAGCTAAACATTTCAAAAATAGCGTTAGCTACACCGTATACCCAAGCT
>LWDU01041390.1_pt1 | contig 26034 bp, 24 predicted proteins | sample 727161 | NCBI WGS metagenome assembly LWDU01 (sample SAMN04566230, study PRJNA314399) | hydrothermal vent metagenome | isolation source: deep sea hydrothermal plume seawater | place: Mexico: Gulf of California, Guaymas Basin | collected 2004-07-11
TCTGCGTGCCATCAACTGTTGTGTCGTTCACGCCGGTGGTCGTCACCGTCTGAGCGGCGTTCCAGTTGCCCGACGTGAACGTCAACTGGGCCGGCGACACGGTCACTTCACCAGTGTCAGAAGCCGTGACATCGACGACCACATCAGAAGACGGCTGGGAGTTGAGCACCACAGTGAACGTGTCGGTTCCACCCGCTTCGGTGGTCCCTGTCGAACCGTCCGACTCGGAGACCGAAACTCCCGGCGAGTCGTCGTCAGAGGTGGTCGCCGTGACCGTCTGGTCGGCCAGCGCGTCGAACGCGTTGTCGCTGGAGCCGTCGACGACCGACACCGTCACCGCCGTCGTCTGGTTGCCGTCGGTGGCACTGTCGTCCACACCGGTGACCGTCACGGTCTGCGCGGTGTTCCAGTTGCCAGACGTGAACGTCAACTGGGCCGGCGACACGGTCGCCTCGCCGGTGTCAGCCGAGACGACCGACAGGACCACGTCCGAGGACGGTTGGGCGCCCAGCACCACGGTGAACGTCGCCGTGGAACCCGCTTCGGAAACCGTCACCGCAGTCCCGGACAGGGTGACCGAAGCGGTGTCGTCATCAGAGGTGGTCACCGACACGGTCGAATCAGCCACCGAGTCGTACGCGTCGGCCGACGAACCGTCGACGACAGCCACGGTGACCGCCGTCGTCTGGGTGCCGTCGATCAAATTGTCGTCCACACCGGTGACAGTCACGGTCTGCGCGGTGTCCCAGTTGCCCGACGTGAACGTCAACTGGGCCGGCGACACCGTCGCCTCACCAGTGTCAGCCGAGACGACCGACAGGACCACATCCGAGGACGGCAGGGCCGTCAACACCACCGTGAACGAATCCGTCGACCCCGCCTCGGACACCGCGGTCGACCCACCTGACAACGCCACCGTCACGCCGGCACCGGTAACGAGGTTGCCCGAAGAATCCAACTTCAACACGAACGAGTTGACGCCGCCGTCCAAGTTTAATTCGACGGTGCCCGCACCTATTAATTCGACGGTGCCCGCACCCGGATCGAAGTCGACCGCGCCCCCGAGGCGGCCCGACGAGAAGGACCCGGCGGTGTACACGTTGCCCGACGAATCGACCGCCACCGAATAGCCAACGTCGCCGGAGGTACCGCCGAAGCTCTTGGCCCACACGTAGTCGCCCGGTAACTGCCGTTCGTGCCGAGGTTGGCAGTGCCAGCACCAGGGTCGAAGTCGACCGTGCCGTGGGAGTAGTAGGTGCTGAAGGACCCGGTGGTGTACACGTTGCCCGACGAGTCGACCGCCACCGACTTGGCCGTATCCGGTTGGGATCCGCCGAAGCTCTTGGCCCACACGTAGTCGCCCGACGAGTCCAACTTCGAAACGAACACGTCCTTGTTGCCCGACGCGGTGAGGTTGGTAGTGCCAGCACCCGGGTCAAAGTCGACCGTGTCATTGAAGTATCCGGTGGTGTACACGTTGCCCGACGAGTCGACCGCCACCGAATAGCCATAGTCGGTGTTGGTGCTGCCGAAGCTCTTGGCCCACACGTAGTCGCCCGACGAGTCCAACTTCGAAACGAACACGTCGTAGTAGGCGCTGGAGCCGTTCGAGGTGAGGTTGGCGGTGCCCGCACCCGGGTCGAAGTCGACCGTGCCGCTGAAGCGCCCGGTGGTGTACACGTTGCCCGACGAGTCGACCGCCACCGAATAGCCATGGCTGATGCTGGTGCTGCCGAAGTTCTTGGCCCACACGTAGTTGCCCGACGAGTCCAACTTCGAAACGAACACGTCGGTGCCCGACGCGGTGAGGTTGGTAGTGCCCGCACCCGGGTCGAAGTCGACCGTGCCGTCGAAGTGTCCGGTGGTGTACACGTTGCCCGACGAGTCGACCGCCACCGAATAGCCATAGTTGCGGCTGGTACCGCCGAGGCTCTTGGCCCACACGTAGTCGCCCGACGAATCCAACTTCGAAACGAACACGTCCATAAAGCCCTGCGAGGTGAGGTTGGCAGTGCCAGCACCCGGATCGAAGTCGACCGTGCCGTAGAAGTACCCGGTGGTGTACACGTTGCCCGACGAGTCGACCGCCACCGCATGGTTCAGGTTCACAGTTGTACCTGGGTAGCTGCTGAACACGGCGACCGCACCGTCATCCGACGACCAGGCACCCACCGGCGACACCGGCATCCACACCAGCGTCGACACGACCAGCACCGCCGCTACGACAACGCGCCACACACGTGCCGCCACACCGGGTCGACGCACAAAATCGACTTTCACTTCCCAAGGCTACGTAAACCGGCAGAGGCACCCGCAACCAGGTGGTGGTGGACGGTGAACTGGTCGGGTAGGGGCCCGAGTGGTCGGCGACGCCAGAAGCCCTAGGTGTAGATGGGCGTAGGCGGTACAAGGGCTTTAGGCCGGGGCACCAGACGCGCCGAGGGGGTGGGCAGGGTACAGATCCCTTGCGACGGGGGTCTGGCACGCCCCGTCGACTTCCTTGAAATAGAGGGCGTTTAGGGGTTTTTCAGGGGTCTGCAGCAGGGCAAGGTTTGGGGCAACGATTCAGCCCCAAAACGGGCCAAATCGGCCACTCGAGGGGTAGACGCAGCTCAAACGCTCCGAGGCACCTGGCCCCATACGACAACAGGCCTCGCCGTCAAGTATCCGGGACGGATGACCCCGGATACCTCGACTCTTATCGGTCATGGTGGAGGTGATGAGAATCGAACTCACGACCTCTACGTTGCGAACGTAGCGCTCTAGCCAACTGAGCTACACCCCCGCGACCGCCGACGATCGTAGCGGGATGCCCGCTGGGAGGGACCGCCCGGTCGGGGCCGTCAGATCAGTTGGCCCTGCGGCTCAGCACGGCCTCGTCGCTCATCGCGATGGAAGCGCCCAACCCACCCAGCATGGAGCCGCTTGACCGGAACGGGATGACCATGGCCTCCCGTTCCACCTCCAGCTGGTGGCGCTGGGTCACCAGCACCGCGTAGCCGACGAGCACCATGTCGACCAGGAAGTGGGCCATCCAGACGACTCCGCCCACGGCTACACCGGCCATGAACGTGAACGCCGCCATGGCGTCGACGACGGGCCGATCCGACGCCCACGGGAACAGCTGCCACTGCGGCACCGGCCGACCGCAGGCGGGTGGGGTCGAACCTGACGGATCCGCGCCCGGCAGCCACCAGGGTGAGCACCGGACGCGCCAGGGCGTTGCGATGACGGATGATCGGTGGCAGCAGGACCGCCATCCACAGCACTCCCAAGCCCAGCAGGATCAGCACCGGGTCCTCCCTCTCCGTAGGCCGTGACGCACGAGGGCACCGTAGTTGTTGATCCCTGCGGAATGGTGGACTTCCACGCGCGTTGAGCGCGAATCTTCGCGCGCAGCGCGCGAAGCCGGTCAATCCGTCCTACGCCAGTCCCCGGACCGTCCACCCGACTTCTCATGGAGTCCCAGGGACTCCACCTGCATCGAGCGGTCCAGCGCCTTGCACATGTCGTAGACGGTCAGGGCGGCCACCGAACAGGCCGTCAGCGCCTCCATCTCCACACCCGTTCGATCCACCGTCTCGGTGACCGCCTCGATGTCGACCCATGACGGGCCGACGACAAGATCCACCTGGACCGAGCTGAGCATCAGGGCATGGCAGAGCGGGATCAGCTCCGAGGTCCGCTTCGCCGCCTGGATGCCTGCGACACGCGCAACTGCCAGGACGTCGCCCTTGGCCACCGTCCCACCAGCCAGCGCCTCGGCTGTGGCGGCCTGCATGGTCACCCTCGCCCGGGCCACCGCCCTGCGCCGGGTCACCTCCTTGTCGCCGACGTCGACCATCCGGGCCCGACCCTCGGCATCAAGATGCGTGAAGCCCGGAACCGCCACGCTGCTCAACCGCCGATCTGGGACATCGAGCGGTTCGGACGGATGAAGTCGACGCTGGAGATGCCGTGGCCCGCCCACTTGGCGGCCACGGCGTCCTGCAGTAGCTCGCTCAGATCCTCGTCGGAGGCGCCCGACCGGAGCAGCGACCGCAGGTCGAACTCCTCCACGGCGAACAGGCAGTTCCGGAACTGGCCGTCGGCGGTAAGGCGGATCCTGTCGCACGTGTCGCAGAAGCTGCGGGTCACGCTGGCCACCACACCAAAGCAGCCGGCGCCGTCCAGGTACCTGTAGCGGGTGGCCGGCGCCGACGTCCGGTCCACCGGCTCCAGCGGGAAGACCTCGGCGATCCGGGCCACGATCTCATCACAACCGACCACCGCACCATCCGACCAGGACCTGTCGGCGTCCAGCGGCATGAACTCGATGAACCTGACCTCCACGCCGCGCTCCCGACCGAAGCGGGCCAGGTCCACGATCTCGTCGTCGTTGACGCCGCGCATCACGACCACGTTCACCTTGACCGGATCCAGTCCGGCCTCGATCGCCGCATCGATCCCGTCCAGCACGCGCCCCAGATTGTCGCGTCGGGTGAGTTCGACGAAGCGGTCGGCGTGCAGCGAGTCGAGCGAAATGTTGATCCTCTTCAGGCCGGCCGCCGCCAGGTCGCCGGCCAGCGCCCGCAGCGTCACCCCGTTCGTCGTCATCGTGAGGTCCACCGGAAGGTCCGCCAGCATCCCGACCAGCGTGGACAGGCTGGCCCGTACCGTCGGCTCGCCGCCGGTGAGTCGGATGCTCTCCACACCGTGTCGCTCCACCATCAGGCGTGCGACCCGTTCGATCTCCTCGAAGGTGAGGAGTTCCTCCCGGGGAAGCCACTCCAGCCCCTCGGCTGGCATGCAGTAGGTACAGCGGAAGTTGCACCGGTCGGTCACGGAGATACGCAGGTCGCGATGAACGCGCCCAAAGGTGTCGATCAACTGTCGGGCCACGCTGCCAAGCGTAGGGCGCCGGCTGACAGGTCGGTAGGTCGGCAGCGTGTGCCGTCGCCACACCGCTCAGCCCAGCAGGATGACCTCCACCAGGTCACCGTCGGCCACACCGTCGCCATCGGGCAGGACCGCCAGCCCCGTGGCGGTAGCCATGGCGGTCAGCTGGTGGGAACCCTGGCCCCCGGCGGAAGCCGCCAGGTACCGCCCGTCCCGGTACTCCACCACTACCCGTCCGAAGTGGACCTTTCCGTCGGCGTGACGCTGGAGCCCCCCCACCACCCGGGCCTGGACCCGCGGCCGCTCTAGGTCCACGTGACCCGACATGGCGCGCAGGGCGGGTCGGGCGAACAACTCGAAGGAAACCATGGAGGAGACCGGATTGCCGGGCAGGCCGAACACCGGCACCCCCTCGACCAGGCCGAAGGCCAACGGCTTGGCCGGCCTGATCGCCACCTGCATCCAGCGCATCTCGCCGATTCGGTCCAGCACGACCTTCACGTAGTCGAAGTCCCCCATCGAGACGCCCCCGGAGGTCAGCACGGCATCGCATCCGGCCACGCCGTCGAGGAGGGCTGCGGTGATCGCCTCCTCGTCGTCGGCCACAAGGCCCAGGTCGACGGGTACGACGCCCATCTCGTCCAGGAGGGCCAGCAGCGCCGGCCGGTTGGAGTCCCTGATCTGCCCGACCCTGAGGGTGGCTGGACCGTCCACCAGCTCGTCACCCGTGGACAGCACCCCGACCCGGAGGCGCCGGAAGGCCGTCACGCTCACGCAGCCGATGCTGGCAAGCACGCCCAGGTGCCCCGGACCCAGGGTGGTGCCGGGTGCGAACACCTCCGCGCCGGGAAGCAGGTCCTCGCCGGCGGATCGGACGTGGTTTCCCACGCCCACCTCGACGGCGACCGTCACCACCGCACCGTCGTCGGAAACCGCTGTCCTCTCCACCATCACCACAGCGTCGGCCCCGGATGGCATCGGCGCCCCGGTCATGATCCGGACCGCCTCGCCCCGGCGGACCTCGACGTCCGGAACGGCACCGGCGGCCAACGTTCCAACGACCCGCAGCTCGGCCGGAGGGCCGAGGGTGTCAGCCGCCAGCAGGGCGAACCCGTCCATTGCCGAGTTGGCGAACGGCGGGACGGCACCGGTGGCGACCACGGGTGCGGCCGTCACCAGACCTCGAGCGTCAGCCAACGGCACCTCGGAGACGACCGGCCCGGGGCAGCGGTCCAGTACGTGGGCCCGGGCTTCGGCGAGGGAGATCATCGACCGAGGATACTCAGCGCCTCCACGACCCTTCCTCGCCGGCCATGAGCCGTCTGATGTTGGCCACGTGACGGACCAGGACGAGGGCGCAGATGGCCGCGGCCACGAGGACCTCCCGGGTGGAGTTGCCGGCAGCGGCGACCGCCAGGGGAAGGGCCACGGCCATGGCGATGGACCCCATCGAGGCCTTGCCGGTGACACGGACCACCAGGGCGAAGAGGGCTAGCACACCCACGGCCAGCACCGGGAACAGGACGATCGAACCTCCGGCGCCGGTGGCGACGCCCTTGCCGCCCCGAAGGCGGCGGGTGACCGGAAGCACGTGGCCCACCGTCGCCGCCGCCCAGCATGCGAGCGCCAGCGGACGGCCGGCGACCGCCATTCCCATGAGGACGGCAGCAACGCCCTTGCCCACGTCCAACGCGAAGACGACCAGGCCCGCCCGGCGTCCAGCGGTCCGGTAGACGTTGGTGGCGCCCGGATTGCCCGATCCGGCCGACATCGGATCCACACCCGACCGGCCTGCCACGACCTGGGCGGACGGCAACGTCCCGAGCACGTAGGCGATGGCCACCACCAGATAGTTCACGGGAACAGCATCACCGACGGCGGACCACCCAACGCGGACCTCCGGTAGCATTGGCGGTCGACCGGACATGGAACGACCCCTCCACGACCCCCGGCGACACCACCACCATGCCTACCTACCAGTACCGCTGCCAGTCATGCAGGGAAGAATTCGAGGCGCGTCAGTCCTTCACGGATGAGGCCCTCACCAGTTGCCCGGATTCAGACTGTGGCGGAGTCGTCAACAAGGTGTTCAGCAGCGTCGGCATCTCCTTCAAGGGCGACGGTTTCTACAAGAACGACCACGGTTCGGGCGCCAAGGGACGCAAGGCCGACGCCGGCTCGACGGTGAAGTCGGATTCGGGCTCCACCGACACGGGTTCGACCAAGGACTCCGGCTCCGGCTCCGAATCCTCCGGCAGTTCCAAGGGCTCCGACTCGTCCGGCGACTCCGGTGGTTCTTCCAGTTCATCCAGCGGTTCAAGCAGTTCCGGAGACAAGGCCACCGCCTCAGCAGCCTGAGCCCGGCCACCGCCGGGACCCCTCCCCACTTCTCCCCCCACCACGAACTCCCCGCCATCGGCGAGCGGAGATCCGGGAGGAACCATGTCCTACCTGCTGGCCAGGCTTCGACTCTGGGCCGCACACCACCGGGTCATCTGGTGGACGTGCGCCGTCGCCTTCGCCGGGCTGACCGGCATCACCGTGCGAGCGGCCATCCACGTCGCGCCCTGCCCGGCCATTGCCGAGACCGACCCTGACGGCCCAATCGGCGACGAACGGGGCGTGGCGTTGGGGCGCGGCCCCGACCCCCTGCCGGTCGAGGTCGGCGACAGGCTGGACCTCTGGTCGGTGGATGACATCACCGCCAGGGGCCACCTGGTGGTGGCAGGCGCCCGGGTCCTGGACCACGACGACCGTACGGTCACCGTTGCGATACCCGCCGATCGCGTCGGTGAGGTGGCCGCCGCCCTGGACCGGGGTGACCTGCTCACGGCACTGGTGCCCTGATCGGCAGTGCCGACGTCCGATCCGCCCCTCAGCGCAGCGAGGTGGCCAACAGTCCCAGGACCCCGAGACCGACCACCACCCGGTAGCCGGCGAAGGCAGCCAGACCCACCCGGGTCATGAGGCGCAGCATCAGATGGACCGCCAGGCCGCCACTCACCGCGGCAGCAGCCGTTCCCGCCAGGAACGGAACCCACCAACCGGGTGGAACCGAGAGGTCGATTGCCGAGACCAGCCCGGCGCCGGCGATGACGGGAAGGCTCATCAGGAACACCAGTCGCGCTGCGGGCTCACGTTCCAGCCGCATGCCACGTGCCACCGACAGGGTCACTCCCGAGCGCGACACCCCCGGCTGGAAGGCCAACCCCTGGGCGATGCCGAGGGTTACGGCCTCGCCGAACGAAAGGTCCTCGAATCCCCGCTGGCCCGGTCGGCGGTCGGCGACCCACATCACGATTCCGAAGACGATGAGGCACACCGCCACCAGCCACGTGCGGTCGCCCAGGTCCCCGGTGGTCGACACCACCACCAGACCCAGGAACCCGGTGGGCACCGCAGTGGTAGCCAGCAGCATGGCCGTGCGGGCATCGCCGGCCAGCGGCCCCCGCCTCACCAGCCAGCCGGTCCCGGCCGTGACGTACCGGACCACATCGGCCCGCAGGTAGACGACGGCACCCAGGAGGGTTCCCAGGTGCAACGCCACGTCGAAGGCGGCCTCCAGCGATCCGTCACCGCCGAAGTCGTCCCACCCGAACAGCCATGGCAGGAGGGCGAGGTGCCCGCTGGAGGAGACCGGCAGGAACTCGGTGAGGCCCTGGACCAGGCCCAGCAGGATGGCGTGGAGGAGCGGCACGGCCCGTTCCCGGCGTCCCTAGACCCCGGAGACCGTCAGCTCGCCGATGACGAGGGTGACCCCTGCAGCCCGCATCGGCAACCACTGGAGGTCGTCACCGATGGCCGTCACATCGTTCAGCATCTTCTGGATGGTCGAGGCGATGGTGAACTCGCGGACCGGCTCCGCCAGCTCCCCGTCCCGGATCCTGAGGCCCTCGGCACCGGTGGAGAAGTCCCCGCTGACCGCGTTCACACCCGAGTGGAGCCCGCTGACCCCCTGGATGAGCAGGCCGTCACGGATTCCGGATATCAGGTCCGCCGGTGACCGGTCGCCGGGCACCACGGCCACCGCCCTTATGCCCACGCCCGGAGTCGACGAGTAGCCGCGCACGGCCGAGCCGGTGGACACGGTCCCGGCCCGCCTGGCCGTCTCGCTGTTGTGCACGAAGCGTTCGAGTCGACCATCGGCCAGCAGGACGTTGCGGCGCGTTGCCAGGCCCTCTCCATCGGTCTCGGTGGCCGTGTAGGCCGCTGGATCGGTCGGATCGTCGACCAGCGTGAGGATCGGCGCCGCCACGTCCTCCCCGAGCCGGTCGGCGAACAGGGACCGGCCCTTCTGCACGGCCTCACCGCTCAGGGTGCCACCCACGATGCCGAGGAACTGGGCACTCACCCAGGGGTCGAACACCACCGTCATCCGACCGGACGGCGGCTTCACCGCCCCCAGCATCCGGGTGGAGCGCTCGGCGGCCTCAGCCGCTGCGGCCTCCACGTCCAGGTCACCGGGCTGGCGACCGAGCGAGAACCCGAAGCCGGTCTGGGTCTCCCCGCCGGCCTCGGCAAGGGCGTACGCGGACAGGAAGCACCCGGTCTCACGGCTGGTGGAGCGGATCCCGGTGGTCGTCGCCACTGCGCTGGAGGACACCGAGTCGGAGTACTCGGCCGACTCCACGCCGCTGATGCGGCTGTCGGCCGACAGGGTGAGGCGTTCCAGATCCAGGGCCATCTGCACCTTGGCATCGATGGAAAGGTCCAGCAGGGCATCGCGGTAGAGGTCCATCCCGACCGGTGCCACGCCATCGGGCACGGCGAGGGAGCAGTGCTCGTCAGGTGTGGCGAAGCCGAGGTTGTCCCTCGCCTCGCGCATCACCTCCACGAGGGCATCGGGATCCAGGGTGCCCGCGTACGCGAAGCCCTGGCGGCCGTCCCGGATGACGCGGATGCCCACGCCACTGGACTCGGCGACCGTCAACGACTCCACCTCGCCCTCGTACGCCCGCACCTCCGTCTCGCGTTCATGGACGACCACGGCCTCGACCTGCTCGCCCGAGTCGGCCCATCCGACGATGCGTTCAGCGATCTCCAGCAGTTCGGACACCTCAGGCCGCCGTTCCGCCGACGGTCAGCCGAGCCACCCGCAGCGTCGGCGTGCCGTCCCCGACGGGGACCCCCTGACCATCCTTGCCGCAGGTCCCCGGCGAACCCATGGCGAAGTCCCCGGCGATGGCGTCGATGTCCAGAAGCGCTGCGGGACCGTTGCCGATCAGGTTGCCGTCACGGATCGGAGCCGTGAGGCGCCCGTCCTCGATCAGGTACGCCTCGGTCATGCCGAACACGAAGTCGCCGGTGGCCGTATTCACCTGGCCGCCACCCAGCTGGGCCACGTACACGCCCCGCTGGGTCCCGGCCAGGATCTCCGCCGGGTCGTCGTCGCCGGCCTCCAGGTAGGTGTTGGTCATGCGAACCATCGGAAGGTGCCGGTAGCTCTGCCGGCGACCGTTTCCGGAACTCTCCCTGCCCTCCTTCCGGGCCCGCAGGCGGTCCCACATGAAGTCGGTGAGGACGCCGTCGCGGATCAGGACGTTGTGCTGTGCGGGTCGGCCCTCGTCGTCGATTCCGTAGCGACCCCACTCGCCTGCCATCGTGCCATCGTCCACGAGGCTGACCATCGAAGCGGCCACGACCTCGCCCCGGCGACCGGCGAACACCGACGCCGCCTTCGCTACCAGGTCCGCTTCCAGGCCGTGTCCACAGGCCTCGTGGAACAGCACCCCGCCGCCACCCGGTCCGACCACTACCGGCATCTCCCCGCTGGGGGCCGGCACCGCATCCAACTTGGTCAACGCCCGACCGGCGGCCCGGCCGGCCAGTTCCTCAACGTCCACCCGGTCGAACAGCTCGAAGCCGATGGTGTGGCCCACCGACTCCCGACCGGTCTGCATGCCTGAATCCCCACTGGCCACGCAGGACACGGAGAAGAGGGTGCGGATCTGCCGATCACCCGTGAGGAGTCCGTCGCTGTTGGCGATCTGGATGCGCCGCTGGCTGTCGGCGTACCTGACGGTGACCTGGGTGATGGCACCGTCGCGTGACCGTGCCGCATCGTCGGCCCTCTCCAGGAGGGCCACCTTCCGGGCCTTCGGCACATCGGAGGGGAGGATCTCCACCAGGGCCGACGCCGGGCCGCTCATGGCATCCAGCGCCACGACCCTCACCCCCGACCCTCCACTGCGCGCAGCCGCCGAAGCCGCTGTGGCGGCCGCCCGGAGGCCGGCCGGGGAAAGGTCCGCCGTGTGGGCGAAGCCGGTCGTCTCGCCGACCACCACGCGGATGCCGGCACCCCGGTCACGACCGCTGGTCAGCTCCTCGATCCTCGAATCGTCGAGCAGCGCCGAGGTGGACCTGCGGTCCTCGACGAACACCTCGGCGAACTCGCCGCCCGTGGCCATTGCGACGCCCAGCGTGTCGAGGAGGACCTGCGGGTCGAGCATCGCCCCGTCGCCACCGGTCATGTCGGTCACCTGCACCATCATCGTCTCCAGCACCGCGTAGGTCATCTCAGCCCGGTTCCCCGGGCCATGGACGGATGCGTAGGGTACCCGTCGTGCCACCCATGCCCGGGTTGCGCGGCCGCGCCGCTCATACCGTCACCGACGCCGACACGGCAATCGCCATGCGTTCCGGCGAGGTTCCCACCCTCGCCACGCCACGCCTCGTCGCCCTCATGGAGGAGGCGACGGTCGCGGCCCTGGCCGGACATCTGGGCGAGGGGGAGACCAGCGTGGGCATGCGTATCCACATAGACCACCTGTCCCCTTCCGGCCCCGGCGCCGGCGTGACGGCCGAAGCGGTCCTGGAGGCCGTCGAGGGGCGACGTCTGACCTTCGGCGCCACGGCCATGGTCGGCGACACCGTGGTCGCCACGGCTAGCATCGTCAGAGTGGTCGTCGCCACCGAACGCTTCGTCGGTCGCCTCGATGCAAAGACTGACTGACGTCGACGGCCGGGCCGGAGGTCCTGACGTGACCGACCCGGATCGCCCGGAGGCCAACCCGGCACGACCCAGCCGGTCCCATCGTGCCGGCGACGGCACGGGTCTCCACTGGTGGGCCGAGGTCGTGCTCATCCTGACCTTCTACGTCGTCTACTCGGCGGTCCGGAACCGCTTCGGGTCGGAATCGGTCGACGTGTCGACAGCACTGGCGAACGCCGAGCGGGTCATCGACCTGGAGAGGGCGCTCGGCCTCTACCTGGAGCCCGGGCTCCAGGCGGCCTTCCTGAGCCAACGATGGTTCATCCAGTTCTGGAACCTCTTCTACGGCACCTTCCACTTCGCCCTCACGGTCTTCGCCCTCGTCTGGGTCTACCGACGCCACCCGCACATGTACGCCCGCCTGCGTTCCACCTTCCTCTGCACCACCGGCCTCGCCCTGATCGGCTTCGGCCTGTTCCCCCTGATGCCCCCACGGCTGCTCTCGGACTGCGGGCAGTTCGGGGCCTGCCTAGCCGCCATCCACCCCTTCGTCGACACCGTCGGCGACTTCGGCGGGCTCTGGTCGTTCGACTCAGGCACCATGGTCAAGGTCAGCAACCAGTATGCGGCGATGCCCAGCCTCCACTTCGCGTGGGCGGCGTGGTGCACGGTCGCGTTGTGGCCTGTCATGTCCTCACGAGCCGGCCGCCTGATCGTGGCCACCTACGCTCCGGCCACCCTCTTCGCCGTCCTGATAACCGCCAACCACTTCTTGGTCGATGCGCTGGGTGGGCTGGCGGCGCTGGCGGCAGGCCACGGGCTGTCCGGCGTGCTCCTCGCAGGGTGGCGACGACTACCCACCGGCACCTGACGGTTCCACCCCTCGCGGGTGCACCATGGGGCTCCGCGGCTACCGTGGTTGCCTGGTTCCGACGACGGAACCCGACCCTTCGATCCGGATCCACCGGACCGGCTCCCTCGATCGGACCGAGCCCCCATGCGACTCGACTCAATCCGGACCCCGGATGACCTGCGCGACCTCGGACCTGACGAACTGCGCTGCGTGGCCGCCGAGATCCGCGAACGGATCGTGGAGACGGTTGGTCGCACCGGCGGCCACCTGGGTTCCAACCTCGGGGCCGTGGAGCTGACGCTGGCCCTCCACCGGGTGTTCGACAGTCCCAGGGACGCCATCCTCTGGGACACGGGCCACCAGACCTACGTCCACAAGCTGCTCACCGGCCGAAACGCCGAGTTCGACGGCCTCCGCCAGGGCGGGCAGATGTCGGGCTATCCCTCGCGGGCCGAGTCCGGCCATGACTGGATCGAGAACTCCCACGCCTCGACGGTTCTGGCATACGCCCACGGCCTGGCCACGGCAGAGGCCACCACCGGCGGCAACCGCCGGGTGGTGGCGGTCATCGGCGACGGATCCATGACCGGCGGCATGGCATTCGAGGGGCTCAACAACCTGGGCCACAGCGGCCTCAAGGTGACGATCGTGCTGAACGACAACGGCCGCTCGTATGCGCCGACCGTCGGTCGGTTGTCGGAGAGCCTCATCCGGATCCGCTCCAACCCCACCTACATGCGGCGTCAGCGGCGCCTGGAGGACCTTGCCGAGAACCTCCCGTGGGTGGGCGAGCTGCTGGAGCGCAGCATCAGCGCCACGAAGGCAGCCCTCCGCGACATGTTCGAGCCGACGGCCTTCTTCGAGGCCCTGGGCGTGCACTACCTGGGTCCCTTCGACGGCCACGACATCGCCGAGATCGAGGACGCCCTCCGCAACGCCGCCGAGTTCGACGGACCGGTGGTCGTCCACGTGCTGACCCAGAAGGGGCGCGGCCACGCTCCGGCGGAGCAGGACCCGATCAAGCACATGCACGACACGGGCGGCGTGAAGGTCGGCAGCTACACGGCGGCGTTCACCGAGTCGATCCTGAAGGCAGCCGAGTCACGGCCGGAGGTCGTCGCCATCACCGCTGCGATGCCCGACTCGACGGGACTGCTGCCGTTCCGGGACCGATTCCCGGATCGCTGCTTCGACGTGGGGATAGCCGAGCAGCATGCGGTCACCGCTGCCGCCGGCATGGCCATGGGCGGGCTGCGACCCGTCGTGGCCCTCTACGCCACGTTCCTCAGCAGGGCATTCGACCAGGCCAACCTGGACGTCGGCCTGCACGGCCTGCCCGTGGTGTTCTGCCTCGACCGGGCCGGCATCACCGGCGACGATGGACCCTCCCACCACGGCGTGCTGGACATGGTCCTGTTGTCCAAGATCCCCGGCATGACGATCCTGGCGCCCTCCTCGTACCAGGAGCTCCAGCAGATGTTCGAGGACGCCCTGGCGATAACGGATGGTCCGGTTGCCATCCGCTGGGCCAAGACCCCCGCCCCGCACGTCGGCTGGGACGAGGTGGGCAGGGGCCTCTCGGCCCGTCAGGTAAGGGTCGCCTCCGATGACCGCACGGTCTGCCTGCTGGGTGCCGGAAAGATGCTGGCGGCCGCGGTGGAGGCCGCCGACCTACTCGCCGCCGACGGAATACACGCCACGGTCTGGGACCCACGGTGCATACGCCCGTTGGACGAGACGATGCTGGACGACGCCGCCGCACACCGCCTGGTGGTCACGGTGGAGGACGGGTTCCGTGAAGGCGGCTTCGGCACGGGGGTTCTGGACGACCTCTCCAGCCGATCACCGCGGACGGAGGTGGCCGTACTGGGCGTGCCGGTGGCCCACCACGCCCACGGAAAGGTGGACGACCTGCTGGCCTCGTTCGGGCTGGACGGTCCGGGCATCGCTGCGACGGTTCTGAAACGCCTGGGCTGAGCCCCGGGCGCCCCCGGGCAGGTCGTTGGGTCAGGTGGACCCAGCGGATCAGGTGAAGAAGGGGTTGTCCCCGGCGGAGTGGTCCGTGGAGTCGACCACCTCGGTGATCTCCGGGATGGCTTCCAGGATCGCCCGCTGGATGCCCTCTGTGAGGGTCGCCTGACTCATGGAACAGCCCTGGCAGCCGCCGCCCATCGTCACATAGGCGGTGTGGCCGTCGACGCCCACGAGGGTGGCGAAGCCACCGTGGGAGGCCAGCATCGGGTTCACGTTCTGTTCCAGGAGCTGCGCGATCCGTTCGGGCACCTCGCCCTCGAGGAGCAGCTCGCCGACATCGCCCAACGGGTTCGGGCGGTTCGGGTTCCGGATGATCAGACCCCCCTGGGCCGGGTTGCTCGGCAGGTCGAGGGTGGCACCAGCCAACTTGGAACGACTCTCGTCGCCGACGGCCATCTGCAGGTCGCCGACCGACCAGCGGTGGCTGTCCGACGGCAGCTCGTCCACGGGGGTGAACGCCAGGTCGTACACGTAGTCCACCCCGGACACGCCGGTGACGTCGATCTGGAGGGCCAGTTCAGCGGAATCGTCCTCACTGTCGCGGACCTCGCGGACCTTGGCCAGTGCGGCATCGGTGACGGAGATGACCGGCTCAGCGGTCTCCCCCTCGTGTTCCAGGACGGTCTGCTCGCTCATGATCTCATGGTACCGGAGTCACCGGTCCGCGCTTCGACCCTCCCGACGTGGCGGCGATAGGTTCTCCGGCCATGGACGACACCGGACCTGCCACCTCGCCCGTCACCATCCGCCGGGACGGCGACGTGGCCATCATCCACCTGGACGATGGCAAGGCAAACGCCCTGGGCCACGTGGCGATCGCCGACCTGTTGGCCGCCCTGGACGAGGTGGAGGCCTCCGGAGCCGACGCCGTGGTGCTGGCCGGCCGACCCGGCCGGTTCTCGGCGGGGTTCGACCTGAAGGTGATGCAGGCCGGCCCGGACGAGGCCCGCAGGATGCTGAGTGCCGGAGTCGACCTATTCCTCCGCACCTACCTCTTCCCACGTCCAGTCGTGGCGGCATGCACCGGACACGCCATCGCAGCGGGTTCCATCATCCTCATGTCCACCGACCTGCGCATCGGCGCCGCCGGGGATTTCAGGATCGGCCTCCCGGAGCTGACCATCGGCATGCCGCTGCCGTTCTTCGCCACAGAGCTGGCCAGGGACCGGATCTCGAAGCGGCACCTCTCACAGGTGTTCCTGGGACGCATGTACGACCCGGAGGGAGCAACAGACGCCGGCTTCCTGGACCAGGTGGTCGACGCCGAAGCGGTGGTGGATACCGCAGTCGAGCAAGCCCGGACCCTCAGCGGCGTGAGTCGTGGCGGCCTGAAGCGCACCCGGATGACATCTCGGGGAGCGATCGCCGATGCCATCCGGGCAGGCCTGGACGAGGACCTCTCCCACTTCTCCGTCCAGGGCTGACGGGACCGGAACCGGAGACGCACCGGGCCCCGGACCACGATGAACGGCCGTTACGACGCCCTCCTCCTGGTCGCCTTCGGCGGCCCCGAGCAGCCCGCCGACGTCCAGCCGTTCCTGGAGCGGGTGGCGGCGGGGCGCTCCATTCCTCCCGACCGCCTCTCCGAGGTGGCCGACCGCTACCTCTCGGTCGGTGGAAGATCGCCGCTGAACGCCAGGATGCGTGCCCTGCTGTCGGCGGTCAGGGCGGAACTGACCGTTCGCCACATCGACCTCCCGGTCTTCTGGGGAAACCGGAACGCGGCCCCCCTGCTGGCAGATGCCGTGGCGGAGATGGCCGCGGCGGGGATGGAACGGGCCCTGGCGTGGACGGCATCGCCATATTCCTCCTACAGCACCTGCAGGCAGTACGGCGAGGACCTGGTGGCGGCCCGTTCGACCGTGGGCGACGGGGCACCGACCATCCACATGATCCGACGCCACCACGACCACCCGGGCCTTCTGGAACCGGCCGCCGACCGACTCTCGGAGGCCCTGGCACGCCTGCCGGAGGACCGCCGGAACCGGGCCCACCTGCTCTTCAGCGCCCACAGCATCCCGACCGCCCTTGGCGATACATGCGACTACGTGGCCCAGGTCCGGGAGGCCGCCCGGCTGGTGGCCGCCCTGGTGGATCCAGCCGGCCACCACCCTCACGAGGTCGTCTGGCAGTCGCGGAGTGGCCCACGTCGGGTCCCCTGGCTGGAACCCGACGTGGCGGACCGCATCGAGGCACTCGCCGAAGACGGCGTGGATGCGGTCGCGGTCTCACCGATCGGGTTCCCGGTCGAGAACTTCGAGATCGCCTGGGACCTGGACACCGACGCCTCCCGCCGGGCCGAGGCCGTGGGCGTGGCGTTCGCCCGCGCAGCAGCAGTGGACGACGATCCGCGCTTCGCTTCCATGGTGGTTGACCTGGCCGTGGAGCGCCTCGACGGGACCGCAGGCGGGCCTCGGAGGGGTGCCGGTGCCATGGGCATCGGACCGGACACCTGTGCGGGGGACTGCTGCCCGGACCTACGCCAGCGGGACCACCCCAGTGGGGATCCCCGGATGCCGGTGTCCTGACGGGTAATTTCAGTGGTGATGAACCACGCCCGGATCGCCACTGAAGCCCTCCGCTTCCGGCTCGGCACGCTGGTCACCAGGGCTGAGGGTCCGCAGGGCCTTGACCCGGTCGAGGCGGGCGACATCCTCGTCACCTGCGGCGACCCCGGGGTGGACCAGGCTCTTCGCATGGTCGGACAGACCTGGATGCAGGCCGGGCTGGTGCCAGAGTCCATCGACCTTCCATGGTCGGCAGGCGACTCGGCGCGACTCCGGTCGGTGGGTGGAACCGCCCTGCTGGATGCGCTGGATGAGCTGGTGACCGGCGTTTCCCGCTGCCGCTTCCGCAACTGACACCGTCACCGACTGATCCCGTCCGGCCATGCCGCGGCGGGACCGATGCCCCGAAGTACGGTCATCACAAGGCCCCGGCGGGCGCTGTCGCACCCCTGCGCCATGCTCGTCGGACGACGACCGACCGGACGACAGGCGACCATCCAGCCCCATGAGCAAGCAGCAGAAGCTCCTCCCCGACGACCAGTCCTTCGCCCGTGACGTGGTCGACGTACCGGTCGCCGACGAGCTGAAGGAATCGTTCCTGGCCTACTCCCTCTCGGTGATCACCGCCCGGGCGATTCCCGACGTGCGCGATGGCCTGAAGCCGGTCCAGAGGCGGATCCTCTACTCGATGCTCCGAATGGGAATCCGGCCCGACACCCCGCACAGGAAGAGCGCCAGGGTGGTCGGTGACACCATGGGCCGCTACCACCCCCACGGTGACGCCGCCATCTACGACGCCCTCGCACGCATGGCCCAACCGTTCTCCAGGGGTATGACCCTGATCGATCCCCAGGGCAACTTCGGTTCGCTGGACGACCCGCCGGCAGCTTCCCGATACACCGAATGCCGCCTGACCACCGCCGCCATGGCAATGGTCGGAGAGCTCGACGAGGACACCGTCGAGTTCCGGGCCACCTACGACGGCGAGGCGGTCGAGCCCGTCTACCTGCCGGCCCTGCTGCCCAACCTCCTGCTCAACGGCACCACGGGAATCGCCGTGGGCATGGCGACCAACATGCCCACGCACAACCTGGCGGAGGTCTACGAGGCGATTGCGCTCACGATGAACCAGCGGCGGCCGAAGCCCACCATCGACGAGATGCTGGCGGTACTCCCGGGACCCGACTTCCCGAGCGGCGGCATCGTCGTGGACGATGGAATCCGCGAGGCCTACGCCACCGGTCGGGGAACGATCCGCATACGGGCCCGTGCGCACGTGGAGGACGTCGGTCGGGGCCGTCAGGCAATCGTGGTGACCGAGCTCCCGTACCTCGTCGGACCGGAGCGGGTGATCGCCAGGCTGAAGGAGCTGGACGAGTCGGGTCGGGTGACGGGAATCACCGACTTCAAGAACCTCTCGGACCGCCACACCGGGCTACGCATCCAGGTGACGGTGAAGCCCGGCCACAACCCGCAGGCCGTCCTCGGCGAGCTCTACCGACTGACGCCCCTGGAGGAGACCTTCGGAATCAACAACGTCGTGCTGGTGGACGGCGAGCCCCGCACGCTCGGCATCCACGAGATGTGCCGCCACTACATCGACCACCGCCTGGACGTCGTGGTGCGCCGCACCCGCCACAGGCTGGCCGGGGCCGAGGAACGACTCCACCTGGTCGCTGGCCTCCTCACGGCGCTGGACGCCATAGACGAGGTGGTAGCCATCATCCGCGGCTCCGAGGACACGGCGGCGGCACGCATCGGCCTCATGGAACGGTTCGACCTCAGCCGCATCCAGACCGACCACATCCTGGACATGCCCCTCAAGAGGTTGACCGCCCTGGAGACCCGTCGGCTGCTCGAGGAGCGCGGCGACCTGGAGGCATCCATCCGTGGCTTCACGACTCTCCTCGAATCCGAGAGGCGGCAGCGGACGCTGGTGCTCACCGAGTTGGCCGAGGCGGTGGAGTCATTCGGGCGGCCCCGCCGTACAGAGATAATCCACCCGGACGACCTTCCGGTGTTCGACTCCGTGGCAGCCACCGACGACGTGACCGACGAGGCCTGCATGGTCACCCTGTCCACGTCCGGCCAGATCGGAAGGCTGCCCGTGGACGGCTCCAAGCGGGCCACACCGGGTCGACACGACGTGCTCGTCGCCTCGCTGGCCACCCGCACCACCGCCACCGTCACGGCAGTCACCTCCGATGGTCGTGCCCTGCAGGTCGTCGCCGCCGAACTGGCCGACGGCACCGGTCGTGCCCGTGGCGCCGGAGCCGCCCAGGCCTTCGGCACCAATCGAGGCGAGGTCATCCACACGGTGGTCGCCGAGGGCACCGAACACCTGGTGGTTGTCACGGCCAACGGCGTGGCCAAGCGGCTCACCCTCGACGAGGTGCAGGCCACCAGGAACGGCAGGCAGCTGCTGAAGCTCCGGGCCGGAGACCGCGTGGTGGCGGCATTCACCGCCCCTGGGGGCGTCGACCTCGTCATCGTGGCCTCAGACGGCCAGGCGCTGCGCACGCCGGTCGACTCCGTGAGCGTCCAGGGTCGTGGGGCGGCGGGTGTCGCCGGCATGAAGCTGAAGGGCGGAGCGGTCGTCATCGGTGCGGCGGCCATCGACGGCGACGACACCCTGATCACGGTGACCGACTCCGGTGGGGTGAAGGCCACCCCGACCTCCGAACTGGAGTCCCGGGGCAGGGGCGGAATCGGCGTGAGGGTCTCGAAGCTGGCTGACGGATCTTCCGTCTCGACGGCACATGTGGGCCCGCCCATTGGCCTGCTCGCCATCATGGGAACCGACGAGGACCCACGGAAGCCGGACCCGGTCCCCGTACCCCTGATGCTCGAATCCACCAGGCGTGACCTGGTCAGCAGCACCTCCGAGCGACAGATCCTGGCCATCGGCCCGGCGAGGTGGTGATGGTGTCCACCACAGCAACGCCGAAGCCCGTAGGGAAGAAGCCCACCCCGGCTGCCCGGAAGAAGCCCCCTGCAGCAACCCGGAAGTCAGGAAACGGTTACGACGCCGACGCCATCCAGACCCTGGAGGGCCTGGAGGCGGTGCGGAAGCGACCGGGCATGTACATCGGAGGCACGGGTTCGCAGGGACTCATGCACCTCGTCTGGGAGCTCCTCGACAACGCCATCGACGAGGCGGCAGCCGGCTTTGCCGACCGCATCGACATAACGCTGCACCGTGACAACTCCGTCGAGGTGGCCGACAACGGCCGCGGCATCCCGATCGACCGGCACGCCAAGCGAAAGGTCTCCGCTCTCGAGGTAGTCCTCACCGAACTCCACGCCGGAGGCAAGTTCGGTGGTGGCGCCTACGGGGCTTCCGGCGGGCTGCACGGGGTCGGGGCATCGGTCGTCAACGCCCTCTCCGCCAAGCTGATCGCCCAGGTGGACCGTGACGGCCACACCCACGAGCTGTGCTTCAACGAACGGGTGGCAGGCCAGTTCTCGGGATCCACCTTCACCGCCAGCCACCATCTGGAGAAGGTGAAGCGGATCTCCAGGAACAAGACCGGCACCCGGATCCGCTTCTGGTCAGACCGCGACATCTTCGACCCGGAAGCCCGCATCGACATCGGCCAGGTCCGGGAACGCGTCGTCCAGGCCTGCTTCCTGGTTCCCGGCATCAAGATCCGCGTGGTCGACAAGCGGTCAGGAGGATCGGCCGAACCATTCGAGTTCGTGTCCCGTGGAGGCCTGGCCGACCTCGTGGACCACCTCTCCTCAGGCGGCAACGCCTGTGAGGTGATCACCCTGTCGGGCATCGACACCTTCACCGAGCGGGTACCCGTGGACGGAAAGATGACCGATGTCCTGCGGGAGTGCCTTGTCGAGGTGGCCCTCCGCTGGGTGAAGGGATATGAGACGAGGGTGGAGTCCTTCGTCAACACCATTCCCACCAGCCACGGCGGCACCCACACGGCCGGCTTCGACCGCGCCCTCACCCGGGCCGTGAACGACGTGTTGCTGAAGGACACCCGCAAGTTGGCGAAGCTGGCCCGGGACAACAAGCATCGGGCCGTCAGGGAGGACGTCCAGGAGGGCCTCGTGGCCGCCTGCAAGGTGGTGTTCGCCGAACCCCAGTTCCGTGGCCAGACCAAGCAGGAGCTGGGCACGCCCGCCATAGAGAAGATCGTCTACGACGTGGTCAAGCGGGGCCTCACCGACTGGTTCACCGCCAGCGGCCCCCGCACGCACGTGACGGCCGTCCGGGAGAAGCTGGCCAACGCCGTCATCAACAGGGTCACCTCCAAGCAGATGCTGGAGACGCGCCGCAGGGCCGCCAGCATGGGCTCCACCGGAATGCCCGACAAGCTGGCCGACTGTCGCAGGCACGGCCCGAACTCGGAGCTCATCATCGTGGAGGGCGACTCGGCTGCCGGACCTGCCAAGGCTGGTCGTGACGCCGAGTACATGGCCATCCTCCCGCTGCGCGGCAAGGTGGTGAACGCCGGCAAGGCGACCATGAAGCAGGTCCTGGACAACGCCGAGGCCCAGGCCTCCGGCAGGGACTTCGACCTGGAATCCGCACGGTACGGACGGATCGTGATCCTGTGCGACGCCGACGTGGACGGCAGCCACATCCGATGCCTGCTCCTGACGCTCATCCACGAGTACATGCGCCCCCTGCTCGAAGCGGGTCGCGTCTATGTCGCCCAGCCGCCCCTCTACTCATGTCGCATCGGCGACACGGTCCACCGCGCCTTCTCCGACGAGGAACGTGACGAGATCACGGCGAAGTTGACCAAGGGCGGACGAAAGGCCGGGAACCTGAGGTGGAACCGGTTCAAGGGCCTCGGCGAGATGAACGTCGAGGAACTGGCCGAATGTGCGCTGGACCCCGAAACCCGCATCCTCCGCAGGCTGACGATGGACGACGCCGCCACTGCCAGCGAAGCCGCCGAACTCTTCGAGACCCTCATGGGATCCGACGTGGCCAGGCGCCGTGAGTACCTGATCGCCAACAGCGCTCTGCTGGACCCTGCCGCCCTGGACGTCTAGGAGGACCACCGTGCCCGACCTGCCCCGCAGCTTCTCACCATCCTCAGCCGGCACGTACCGCCAGTGCCCCCGCCGCTGGCGATTCCGCTACGTCCAGAAGCTCCCCGACCCGCCGGGTGAGCCGGCCCTGCTGGGCACCTTCGCCCACCGTGTGCTGGAGCTGCTGTGCGGCGATCCGGCTCCGGAACGCACCATCGATCGAGCAAGGGAACTGGCCAGGCAGGTCTGGCCGGAGACAGCCGAAAGCCGCGACTTCCAGGCCCTGCAACTCGACGAGGCATCCCAGCGGGACTTCCGATGGCGAGCATGGACCGCCATCCAGGGTCTCTGGTCGCTGGAGGATCCCGCCGATGTGGAGGTCCGGGCCACCGAGCAGAAGGTCTCGGCCAACCTGGACGGCGTCCCGTTCTTCGGCATCGTGGACAGGTTGGACGCCGACGCCTCCGGCCTCGTCATCACCGACTACAAGTCGGGCAAGGTTCCCCGGGAACGCGACCGGTCGAAGTCGCTGGACCAGGTCCTGCTCTATGCCGCTGCGGTGGAGGACAGCTCGGGGGAACGGCCCGACCGCGCCCGACTGCTCTACCTGGGTAGCGAGATCCTCGAGACCTCCGTGACCGAGGACTCACTCGGTGCCACCACCGAACGGTTCTCCGACACCTGGCGCCAGGTCGGCGAGGCCTGCGCCGGGGACCGGTTCGAGCCATGCACCGGTCCGCTGTGTGGGTGGTGCCCCTACGTGGACCGCTGCGACGAGGGACGCCTCGAGGTGCAACAACGGGTCGCCGCAGGCCGGATGCGCGCAGACGCTCCCGCCAGGGCGCTTCTCGGCCTCTGACCGCCGGCGTTCAGCCGGCCCGGCGGCGGCGCCAGAGCATCAGGGCCATGACCAGCGCCGCCACGGCGCCCAGCACCCCCAGACGGTGCAGCAGGTCGGCACGCTCGTCGGTCATCTCCACCTGTGGGGCCTCGAACGGCCTCAACTCCTCGGGATCGGCCGTCGTACCGTTCTCAGCGGCCACGTCGTCGGGCACGGCGTCCACCACCGGCACCGACTCCAGGAGGCCATCGACCGGGCTTTCATCAGATGGCGAGGGGCGGGCCCGTCGGGCCTGTGGGTCATAGGCGGTCATCAGGCGGGACTCCCCGGGATCGGCGACACAGAACCGCCCCGCGACCCGGACCCCGACCACGGGATCCGGTCCAGCAGGACCTCGAACTCGGCAGCCGCCTCGGCAGCACCCGGGCGGCGGCCCAGCGCATGTATGGGCAGCGAATGTGCCGCCGCCTCGGCGACGGCGGCCCTGAGGCGGATGGGAGGCAGGCACCGACCCGGGTAGGCCTCCTCCAGTTGTCCGCTCCAGTAGCGGCCGTCACGCGTCCGACCCAGGCGGTTCACGGCGATCCCCACCAGCCCGGGCCTACCGTCGCTGCGTCGGAGCCGAATGCGCTCGATGGTCTGGAACATGCGGGCCACGCCGTCAACGGCCCAGGCTCCCGGCTCGGTGACGACGAGCACCAGGTCCGCGGCGAAGAGGGCGTTGACGGTGAGCAGCCCAAGTGATGGGGGGCAGTCGATCAGCACCAACTGGTGGTCGGATCCGGCTCCATCCCCGAGGGCCATGGCCAGACGGCCCTGGGCGCCCAATGGGTCGGAGGCGAGTTGCGGTTCGAGGACCGCCAGACCCGGTGAGGACGGCACAAGACGCGGTGGTGGTCCGACGTCGGCCGACCAGGCGCTTTCGCACTCCACCGCTGCGAGGCCACCCCTGCTGTCCTCCGTCAGCACCTGCTCGATACCGGGCCCCGACTCGAACACGCCCAGGCCCGTCGTTGCGTTTCCCTGCGGGTCCAGATCCACGACCAGCGCCGCGACGCCACCGGCCGAGGCCGCCGAGGCCAGGCCGAGCACGACGGTGGTCTTGCCGACCCCGCCCTTCTGGTTCACCACGGCCACTGTGACCATCTGGGCAACCTAACCGACCACAACCGGTGCTCCGGGTAGCCGGTGGCCGGGCCCGGTAGACGCCGTCGGGCCGGCCATTACGATGCGCAGGTGCCCGAGCTCCCGGAGGTCGAGACGGTTCGGCGCCAGATCCAGCCCCTGGTGTCGGGCATGGCGATCCTGGATGGCTGGTCCCATCCCTCGGCGAAGTTCGCATCGGCACCCGACGCGGTCGGCCACCGGATCTCCGGTGTCTCGCGTCGCGGCAAGTACCTGCTGTTCGGCCTCGAGCCGCTCGCTCCGAGCCCTGGCGGCCGACGGGAGCTGGTGGTCCACCTGGGGATGACCGGCGCCCTCTTCGTGGACCCCGGACCGCCTGACGACGACTACTCCCGGGCCTGGTGGAACCTCTGGTTCCGGGACGTCCGACGATTCGGTCGGACGGTCGTGGTGCCCTGGGGCGACCACCGGTCCCTGCCGACCCTCCGGGACCTGGGTCCCGAGCCGTTCGATCCGGCGCTGACCGGCGCCACCTTCCACCGGGCACTCGCCACCAGCAGTCGCCGGGTCAAGACCAAGCTCCTGTCGCAGCGGCCCATAGCCGGAATCGGCAACATCTACGCCGACGAGGCCCTCTGGCGGTCTGGAATCCACCCGGGCGCCAGGCGTCTGGGACCGGAACGCTCGGAACGACTCCTGGTACACCTACGCGCGGTGCTGGGCGAGGCCCTGGACCACGGCGGCACCACCCTGCGCGACTACCGGACGCCGGACGGTGGATCGGGTCGAAACCAGCACCGCCTCGACTGCTACGGGCGGTCGGGGCAGCCCTGCAGGTCCTGCGGCGACCTGCTCACCTCCCGATCCATTGACCAGCGCACCACCACCTGGTGCCCGACCTGCCAGGCCCGCTGACGTGCCGGCGGGGGTGCCCCGACCGTCGCCATGCAGACCTCTACGCTCGGCGCCGTGAGCCTCCTTCGTCGACGCGGCATTCGGATGGCCCTACCGTTGACCATGCTGCTGCTCGTCGTGGCCGCCGCCCCGGTCATCGCCGGCTCCTACGACGCTGAGATAGCCCTGATACGTACCGACATCGAGGAGAAACTTGACCTCATCACGGGGCAGCACGACCTCATCACGGGGCAGCACGACCGCATCTCCGGGTTCGAGGACGACCTGGTGGCGCTGGACCACCAGATGATCGACAACGATTTGGCCATCAGCACCGAGGACATCGAGCTGAGGGTCCTTCCCATACGCCTGGAGCTGCTCGCCGACCGGTTCATCCAGGTCCTGGCGTCGCGCAGTGAGCCTGCGAGGCTCCACCAGACCATGGCCATCGACACCTACCTGAGGAACGACGAGCGCATGAACGCCGTGCTGACCCAGTCGGCCCAACTGGCGGCCGACTCACTGGATGGTGTACGCGACCGGATGCTCTACGAATCCGTGATCGACGAGTCGAGACGCCGACTGGACCTCATCGATGCCGAGCTGCGGCTGTCGGCAGACGCCGTGAGGGGCCTCAGGGCCCTCGCCGGAGAGGCCGAGGGGAGACGGCAGGAGGCCATGGATGCCCTGTCCGGGACGAGGGACGCGAAGCCCCCCATCCGGGTCGCCATCGTGGACGCCCGGACCGCCATCGTGGACGCCCGGACCGCCATCGATGACGCCCGGACCGCCATTGCCGGCTACGAGGAGGAGATACTCCGCCTTGAGCTACTCGCCGTCACCCGCAGGTGGACGGGAACGCAGGGAACCGACATCGGTCGTCCGGCCCTGGCGGTCAAGATCGACAACGTCACCAGGGCGCACCCCCAGTCGGGACTGAATGCCGCCGACGTCGTGTACGAGGAGATCGTGG
>LWDU01039635.1_pt1 | contig 26024 bp, 24 predicted proteins | sample 727161 | NCBI WGS metagenome assembly LWDU01 (sample SAMN04566230, study PRJNA314399) | hydrothermal vent metagenome | isolation source: deep sea hydrothermal plume seawater | place: Mexico: Gulf of California, Guaymas Basin | collected 2004-07-11
CTGACAGAAGCCATTGCCGACCAGAACGGCTTTTGCGTCGAACCGACCCCCGAATACATGGACACCTACCGCCCCATGTACGCCCTACCCGAATTCCACGCTCTGCAACACCACCCCGCCCTCGTCGGCCTGCTCGGAAAACTACTCGACGGCCCCGTGCTGCCGCACCCGCGTTTGATCGGTCGCACTATTTTCCCCAAGCGCGAATCCTTCACCACCCCGCCACACCAAGACTTCATCCCCATCCAAGGCACAACCGAGACCTATACCGCCTGGTTCCCGTTGCACGATCTGCCGCCCGACATGGGTGGATTGGAGGTCGCCGCCGGTTCGCACCAGGGCGGCGTCTACAAATTCAGTCCCGCGCTCGGTGCCGGAGGTTTGGCCATTGCCGACCCGCTCGCCGACACTTGGACGGGTGGACCTTTCGAAGCCGGTGACGTGCTGCTCTTCCACAGCATGACCGCCCATCGCGGCGTCGCCAATACCGGCGAATCGCTGCGACTCTCGATCGACGCCCGCTACCAGCGTGTAGACGCCCCGATCGCCCCGGGTAGCCTATTACCGCACAGCCAACCCAATACCTGGGAAAACATCTACCTCAATTGGCCCGATAGCAGCTTGCAATACTACTGGCGACAATACGAATTGCACATCACCGATTACGACGACAGCTATCATGAAGAACGCGACCGCCAGGCCATGGAACTCGGCGCGCAAGGCGACCCGCTCTCCGTCTCGGTGCTCCAGCGCATCATCGCCCGCGACAAGGACCTGCAAAAACGCCAACGGGCCGCCGAGTTGCTCGCCGCTATCAAAGACGGCGAGACGACAGCACCCTAGCTTTCGCCGCCCCGAACGGTGCGATCATTTGTATTGGAGAAACACACGGCGATTAACGTAAAATGCCGCTTAACCACAGACGCACGCTTAAAGAGAATGTAGAAACCGCATAAATATCTTAAAAAAACGCACCCCTTAACCCGGAATGCGATCGGCCCACAAAACGAATAACACCATGCTTTTGTCTTACGACGATCCGCCGTACGCTCCCATCTACCCGCTCAATCCTCTTTACCCAGCGTGCCGTCGATCCTCTGCTGGAAATCATTGATCTGCATCGGCTTTTCAATTAAACCGACGAAGTTATGCCCCTCAATTTCTTCGGCTACCACATTGCCCGACAAGGCGAGCACCGGTAAATTGGGGAATTCTTCCTTTAGTCGATCTGCCAATGCGAAACCGTCCATACCCGGCATCTGTATATCGGCGATAACCAGGTCAGGTTCATCTGCGCGGATCGCGGCCAGGGCCTCTTCGCCGTCACCCGCCTCGCTAACCTCATAGGCAATGAGTGATCTCTGCACCAACTGCCGCACCGCCTGTTCGTCGTCGACGATAAGGATCCGCAATTTCTCGTCAACCACGCGCCTGTCGACGAGGGCCTGGGCCTCTTCCACCTCGATCCCGGCTTTCTCCGCCAAGAGCGCCACCGCCACCGCCAGCTTTTTTTTAGCCTCCCGCTGCTCCTTCTGCGAACGCACCTGGTCAAGAATAGAGCCATGCGCTCGCATGTTATCATTGGTGATCTTGCTAGACAGGATCTCGACTATATTCTTGTAGATATTCATGTGCATCCGCTGATCTGCATGCAACATCAACTCAAAAGGGCCGCGCTTAATGACCAGCAGCTTGCTCTGCTTGATCGCTTCGACCGACGCCGAACGCTGCTGGTGGTTGAACATGCCCATCTCGCCCACAGTGGTGACCGGCTGCAAGACGGCCAAACGAACATTATCCTCAGCCTTGACCCCAAGTTCCCCCGCGATGAGGATGTACATCTCATCGCTATTCGTACCCTGGGCGCAGACCACCTCACCCGGAGCGCAAGGCCTCGACTGACAGAGGCCGAAGATTTTCTGAATCTGGGACGGTGCTAGGCCTTTGAAGATGGGAATCTTCATCAGCGTCTTCAGTAGTGTTTTACTTTTTTCCATTAGCCCCCGCCATGCTGATTATAGGTCCTAAGTAAAACATGCCCACGATACAGTATAAACCCGCTGCAAGAGAGACTCAAGTGCAAATACGCCTGCCCATCACTCGGCCCCGTCGAGCCTGAAGGATGCAAAAAATAGCGCGATATCGGGATTATCATCAAAGGCATAGGGCGCTCCAGCCGCCATCAAACTATAGAGCCGCGTCCCCAACTGTAGGCTCTGTAACCGCAAGAGGCTCTTGTCCGATGCCCGGATCTTCGTCTGTCGAGCCGGGTGGCCGGCCATCTCTACCATCTCCTCCGCCAGCATTTCCCCTTCCATCTTGCTCAACATCCGCTCCCGGCGGGAGACGGTCGCGCTGTCGGGCCCGACTCCTACTGGTATCTCGCCATAGGAGATCGCGTATTGCACCTCATTGCGCGCGAACATCAGGTATTGGAACTCCACCTCGCCGAAGGGTAGGTCTTCGCGCAACTTGCGGAGATCAGGTTTGCCGGCCGTCTTCGCGACAAAGGCACCCGGTTCGTAAGCCAGTTCCTCCCACTCGGGCTCACCGCTCATCCAACCAATGAGATTGTACGCGGCGATCCCGCCCAAAATCAGAAAAAAGAGCTTTACTGAAAAAAAGTCTTTTTTTTTGTCGCGCGTATCACCCATCGTTAATGGACCTTGACTAAACTAAATTCGTCTTCGTCGCGGGCGCTGAGTTGTTGCAAGGCAAAGTCAGAAGTCAGTCGCAAAACCTCGACAGCCAAAGGATCCAGCCCCCCGGTTGTCTCTTCAAGCCCGATCCCCAGTGTCAGCGAATCCCCGTTCAAGGAGAGCCGATCGCCATCAACGGCACAGCGATAACCGATGCGATTATCACCCATCAATGGTTCCTCGTGTACCGGCACTGAGAGCCGTCCGACAATCGGCACCTTACCAAAAACCTCAATCTGCAATCTTTCCAGGTCTATATCCACGCTGTCCCCGTCCGCAGACCAAGTGCCGTGCAAGATGAGAAAACCCCCATCGAGCGCGTCGAGTGGCTCAGTGCCAATATCGATGCCGTCAATCGCATTCAATTCCTCAATGCGCTTTAGGAAGGCCCCGCCCACCCTATTGGCAAAAGATCCATCACGAGAGAAGGTGTAACTGAAATCGAATTCCTCCATCTCGACCTCGGCCAATTCCAAGCGCCATTGCCCCTCTAAAGAGCCCTCCTTACCCACAAGCGGAGTATCGACCGTCTCCTCCGACAAACATCCCGACAAACTCAATACGCCGAGCAACAACACAGCCCGTAATTTCCACATCACAATTTCCTTTTCCATAAATATTAGCGACTGTCGAAAAAATGCCGCCAATAGCCATAATCTTGTGCACAGCAGACGGCGGGAATTTCCGGGCCAGCTCCTAGACAAAGACCCGCATCGGCGGATCCTCCACCTGTAAACCCCGCTCACAGGCCCATTCCCGCAAAGGCACGCGCCCGCCCTCGAATTCCGCGCCAAAAAGCTGGGCGGGTATATCATCCATACTCGCTAGGGTCCGCTCGCCCGGCGAGGGATGCTTGTGGGCCCAGAATCTATAGGCGTAACTGATCAGCATCCCCTTGGCGATGCGGTCGGTGAAATTAATCGCCGGCGTGTGATAGAGGCTGGTGCTAAATATATACGCGTCTCCAGCCGCAAGCGACAACTCCAGAAATTCCGGCGGATCCAGTTCGCCTTTGGCAAAGGCCAGTGGCCGCTCAAGCTTGTGGCTGCCTGGCACCAAGAGGGTAATGCCCGAATTCGTCTGGCTGAAATCCGTCAGACAATACCCGATGCGCACCGCAACCGTACCGCGGATCGGGTTGTTGGGGGCAAAATTATTGAGATCGCGGTGCCAATTGCGAAAAGACCGCCCGTCTCCGTCGGGATAGACCGGCTCACGCGAAAAGGGTTGCGGGTGTTTGTAGATTGCAGTGGCCCGCATCAGATGAATATCGGGCGAGAGCAACTGCATGACCAGGGAGACCGCGGGCGACTGCGTCGCCAAGGCGACAAGCGCATCATCGTGCAATAGATCGATATGGCGATTGGCGTAGAAATTGTGCACCGGCCCCGCCGTCTCCATAAAGCGATCGCCGACAGCGACAAACCGGGCGATGGCCTCTGCATCCAATAAACCGGGCACCACCAAGTAGCCATTTTCTTCAAAAAAAATGCGATCTTGCCGGCTCAGGGGTATAAAATCCAAGATAGCCTCTCCGTCTACTCCGCCCGCTCCATATCACCCTCTGGCCTTTTCGCGCGACGCGAAATCAGGCCAGACCCAACTTTTCTTCGGCGCTGTCTACGGGGATATAACCCAAAACTTCGCGCGGGTGGTCGATATCGACCCAAGACCAGCGATTATTGGACACGCCATAGAAAATATCGAAGCGCAAATCTTCGGGCGCCTCGATTGTGCGCTCGACCAACTGTACAACATCGCGCACACTGCACCAGATGGCACCGCCGCGTTCGTCGCGGGGATGGTCTTCGGCATTGACCCAACCGATGCGCAAACAGGGCACCGACATATGATGCACATCGGCATAATAGCGCGCCAACGCCTCGCCCCATACCTTGCTCGCCGGGTAGAGACCGGTCGGCCGAGGTGCCCACTCGTGGGTGACCGTGTTGATTTCGTCGATATCGACCTCGTCGAAACGACCTTCGGCGATCGCCTTGTAGGGATCCTCCTGCTGATACCCCCAAGACACCATGATCGAACTGGCGAACACCACGCGTTCAACCCCCTTGCGGTGCGCGGCTTCCATAACATTCCGCGGCCCGACGATATTACTGCCAAGCAGACTCTCCCAACTCGCGTCCGGCCGTGGGTCGGCGGCCAATTGCACGACGACATCCATGCCCTCAACAGCCTGTTCTACCACGCTGTAATTGCTCAAGTCCGCAAGGATGAATTTCTCCTCCGGCACCACCACCTGTTCATTCTGGGGCGCTCGCTCCGAACGCTGACGTCTCCGCGCCAGCCCATAGACGTCATAACGATCTGGCTGCGCTTGCAGGTGTCGATATACAGCTCCAGCGATTAATCCGTACACGCCGGTAATTAAGACTTTCTTGGGAGCCATCGCAGGTATTCGTCTCCTCCATAGTTCAATGTGGGTTAATTACTCGATTATGGCGATATGGTGCAGGGCGCGATAGCGCTGATCATAGTCCATGCCATAACCTACGACAAACGCGTCTTCAATCTCGAAACCGCAATAATCCACCGGCACCTGCAATGCCCTGCGGGCGCTTTTATCAAGTAATGCGCAAGTCTTTAGCGAATGGGGTCGCCGAGTGCAAATCATATCTAGGACGAAGTCCAAGGATCGGCCCGTATCGACGATACCGTCGATCACTAAAACGTCCCTGCCCTCCACCGCGATGGTAAGGTCCTTGACCAGTACAACTTGCCCAGTGTTTTCAGTACCCTGATAGCTCGAAACATCGACGAAGTCGTAGTCCAATTTCGCCAACATCTCCTCGGGCAAACGATCGATCAACGCCATCATAAACTGCGCCGCTCCGGTAAGAATCCCGACAAAAAGCGGCGCCTCGAGATAATCGGCGGCGATCTCAACAGCCAATTCGCCAATGCGCCGCTCCACTGTTTCGCGATCAATCAGCACTTTCAACGCGGACTCACCTACCTGCCTTTAAATATTCTTTTGAGTATACAGCTTTTGCTCTTTTTTTTCCAGTATCAGCCTCTCTCGCAATCGAGTAGCCTATCAAAAGCCCTCATCAAGATAGCTCGATCCTCGGCCAGATCCGGTGGCAGGTGGCGATCAATAACGAATAACCCTTCGTTCGACACCTCGAGATAATTGCACAATGCCTGGATGTGAAACTCGGCCCGGGTCGTGCGCAATGAGCAATGGGCCAACCGCTGGCGAATTTCACTGCGCAAATAATGTTCTAATAGTATAGGGAATTGTTGAAAGAGCTCTTCGGAGGTGAACATAACCCGCAATTCTTCGAAGAAAGGCAAAGCTCGTACCGTATCTTCGGTCCACTCGTTCTTTTTTATTTTCCAGCGCGGGTCCATCATAACCTAAAGTGTACGACAGTCCGGCTCTTTCCCAAAGAAAAAAGAAAAAGCGCAGATGCAAAATGCCCCTGCGCTTTAATTGAACAAGAATAGATGATCTACTAAGCAGCCTGACGGCTATCGACACTAAGTGCAGGGATCGGATGACATATGGCACAAGCTAATTGCACGCCATTGCGCCACCAATCCGTTGCTCCGCAACACGGGCACTGCGCTTCCCTCTCAACTAGCGTTTCGGCGGGAATACCCGGTCGCACACTAGAGGCTGCCCATGCGACAAATGCACTCAACTCTTCCGCGCCTGCCAGGTCGAGATCACCCTGCCGATAGGCAGCATCAATTCGTTCGCACAATAATTCCAGGTCGGCCCAGGAACGAGCCAGGGCAATATCTGTCCGTAGGGGAAAGGTGGTCTGTTTCAGTCCGGCAGTCTGCATCTGCATATCCTACCTTCCTTCGACGCCCTTGTCACAGGGGAAACGCGAGTCGAGGCGCTGCATCCGCCTTAACGAGAGTGTGGGGACAACTCTAACGGCCCTGGCGCCTCGATTAGACCAACTCGACCTCTGCTTCTTCGCCTGCTGGTTCAACTGCCGGTGCTTCTGCACCTGCAACTTTCAGATTGAGAGATAAACGCACTTCTGTCTCGAGACGAGTGCGCAGTTCGTCGTTCTCGCGGAGGAAAATCCGCGCGTTCTCGCGCCCTTGGCCCAAGCGATCCCTGCCATAGGAAAACCAGGTACCGCTTTTTTCGACGAAACCACTATTGACGCCCAGATCCAACAGGTCGCCTTCTCGCGAAATACCCACATCATCGCCGCGAAACATGATATCGAACTCGGCTTCGCGAAAAGGCGGCGCAACTTTGTTTTTGACGACTTTGATACGGGTGCGGCGACCAATGACTTCGTCGCTGTCTTTTATCGCACCGATACCGCGAATATCGAGACGTACCGAAGAATAGAAGGTAGTCGTCTCTGGGCTGCCGAACATCACGCCGATCTTCATACGCAATTGGTTGATAAAGATCACAGTGGTACCTGACTTTTGCACCGATCCTGTCAGTTTACGCAAAGCTTGCGACATCAACCGCGCCTGCAAACCCATATGTGAATCGCCCATATCGCCCTCAAGCTCTGCCTTCGGCACCAAAGCCGCAACCGAGTCAACGACCAGAACATCAATGGCGCCACTGCGCACTAACGTATCGGTGATTTCTAACGCTTCTTCGCCCGAATCGGGCTGGGAGACGAGCAAATTGTCTATGTCGACACCCAATTTGCGGGCAAAACTCACATCCAAAGCGTGTTCGGCATCGACAAAAGCGGCCACCCCCCCCATCTTCTGCGCCTCGGCAACTATACTAAGAGCAAGCATTGTTTTGCCGGCGGCCTCAGGGCCAAATAGCTCAACAATACGCCCCCTGGGCACCCCACCTACTCCCAGAGCCGCATCCAGCGAAATAGAACCCGTGGGAATCACTTCGACATCCATCCCTGTCGATTCACCCAGACGCATAATCGAACCCTTGCCAAACTGTCGCTCGATTTGATCGAGGGCTAAGCCAATAGCCTTGTCCTTATCGTCGCCAAACGCTTTGGAAACGTTATCGCTGGTGGTGCTTTTGCTTTTTGCCATGATCTCCTCCTAGCCTGTACGCTTGAAATACGTGAGAAATCTATACTATCTAATTGCTATGTCCTATACATTTGTTGACTGAACAAAAAAATAGTATATTAATGTTCAGGTGTCAAGATCTTTTTTAATTGAAATTGATTAACCTGCCATGATCCATCCTATCAAACGACATGCCAAAAGAAATAGCCTATATAAGATATATGTAAACAATACCTTATATAGGCTATAGAAAATTCGCTATAATGGGAATGTAGAGTAAAAGAGACAGCTATGTGAAGATAATGTAACAGCTAAGGAGGAAAAAGGCTCAAAACAACGTGCACTACTCAGGCCACCCTAAGGCCTACTCTGCAAACGCCAATTCTTCCGCCGCCTCCATCCCCCCAACCCCTATCACTTCCATCCCCTCCGGCTTTTTCCACCCCTTTAAATTGCTGCGCGCGACCAGACACTGCTCAAAACCCAAACTTCGCGCTTCCGTCACCCTTCGATCGATTTGATTGACCGGTCGAATCTCCCCCCCCAAGCCGATTTCGCCAATAGCCGCCATTTTAGCATTGATGGCCTTGTTGCGGAAACTCGACACAATCGCCAACCCCACACCCATATCCACCGACGGCTCGTCAAGGCGCATCCCGCCGACCACATTAACAAAAATATCATCGCCCGACAGATCGTGACCGCAGCGCTTTTCGAGAACCGCGATGATAATCGATAAGCGCTTGGCGTCGATGCCGGTGGCCAAGCGCTGGGGATATCCGAAACTAGACCGGGAAACCAAGGCCTGAATTTCGATCAGTAGCGGGCGAGTCCCCTCCATACTACAAACGATCGACGAGCCCGAAACCCCCTCGGCACGTTCGGCTAATAGGATCTCTGAGGGATTCGACACTTCGACCAAGCCATGGTCTCGCATTTCGAAGATGCCGATCTCATTGGTCGAACCAAAGCGGTTCTTGGCGGCGCGCAATATGCGGAAGTGATGATGGCGTTCGCCCTCCAGATAGAGCACGGTATCGACCAAATGCTCCAGCACCCGCGGACCGGCCACCGTGCCCTCCTTGGTCACATGCCCGACGAGAAATACCGGGATGCCGCTCTCCTTGGCCAGATAGACCAAGCGCGCGGCGCATTCCCTGACCTGTGTCACGCTGCCGGGTGCGCTCTCCAATTCGGGCATATAAATAGTCTGGATCGAATCGATAACGATCGCCATCGGATCGGCGGCTTTCAATTGATCTAGAATTGTTGAGAGATTTGTTTCTGCGAGCACCAGCAACTCCTTACACAATGCCCCCAGACGCCCGGCGCGCAAACGAATCTGCGCCGCCGACTCCTCAGCGGAAATATAGGCGATACGCAGATTGGAAGCCGACAGCTGGCCCGCCATCTGCAGTAAGATCGTCGACTTGCCGATGCCGGGGTCACCGCCAACCAATATCACTGAACCCGGCATGATACCGCCGCCGAGAACCCGGTCAAATTCGCCGATGCCGATTTGCAGCCGCTCGTGGTCCTGGTCGTCAACCTCGGTGATAGCTTGAAACTCGGCGCGCGGCGGGGCCGCGAGATGCTCGCGACGCTTATCGACCTCCTGCGGCCGCTCTTCGACACAAGTATTCCACTCGCTGCAAGCGGCGCAACGCCCAAACCAGCGCGCGGCGTTGTGGCCACAGGATTGGCATACATAGGCAGAACGGCTTTTTTTGGCCATGGATTTTTATCCGTTTAGGAAGAAGAAATACGCGCAATGACGACTCTGGGTACTTTGTTCAAATCGGGTTTCGTCTGAACCTCGGAGAAGGATGCAACCTGCGCAAGTAGCGCTGCAACCGCTGTACTTTGCCCTTCGCCGACTTCCATGAGCAGATAGCCTCCAGGGCGGATAAACTCAGGTGCTTCCTGCACGATCCGACGATAACAGTCCAGACCGTCCTCCCCCCCATCCAAAGCCAGATGGGGTTCGTGGTCTTGCACTTCTGGTTCGAGACACGCCAAATCCCCATGGCGCACATAGGGCGGATTGCAAACGACAATATCGAATGGTGCTGTATCTGCGAGCGGCGCAAAAAAATCGCCGCAAAACCACTCGACGCGTTCCTGCAACTCATGGCTTACACCATTAGCTTTGGCCACCTTTAGCGCGGCCGCCGATATATCCGCGGCGACGACTTGCGCGGTGACCGCCTCTTGAGCCAAAGACAAGGCGATCGCCCCCGACCCACAACACAGATCGAGCACCCGACCTCCATCCGGCAGATATTGCAACGCCGCATCGACCAATATTTCGGTCTCGGGGCGCGGTATCAACACATCGGGGGTTACACTGAGTTCTAGATTGCGGAAAGCGGCCACGCCAACGATATACTGCACCGGAACACGCTGCAACCGTTGGCGCACATAATCGCGGTAGAGGTCTACTTCATCGGCGAGCAGAAGGCGTTCGAATTGCAGATAGAGGTCGAGGCGTTTGATGTCCAGAATGGCCGCCAACAGAAGTTCGGCCTGCAGGCGGCCATTTTCTAAATCTCTTGAATCAAAGAAACGACTCGTTTCTTCGAGAATCTCGAGCAGTTTCCAGGTGCGCTGGCTCATCGCCGTCAGTTAGTCGACCGTTGCACTGGCCATCTCCAACGCATCCTCTTGCGCGGCCAGGGCCAACTGCTGCACGAATTCGCCGAAATCACCGTCGAGGACTTCTTCCAGACGATAAAGTGACAAGGTAATGCGGTGATCGGTGACCCGGCCTTGGGGGAAATTATAAGTGCGGATCTTGGCGCTGCGATCGCCACTGCCGATTTGGCCGGCGCGCGTGGCGGCGCGTTCGGCTTTTTGTTCGGCCTGGATCTTGTCGAAGAGCCGGGCGCGGAGGATTTTTAAGGCTTTATTCTTATTTTTCAGTTGCGACTTTTCATCCTGGCATGAGACGACCAGGCCCGTCGGTTCATGCGTAATCTTTACCGCCGAATCTGTCGTGTTGACGCTCTGGCCACCGGGACCGCTCGAGCGGTAAACCTCAATTTTGAGATCCTCCTGGGCGATATCGACTTCCACATCTTCGGCTTCCGGCAATACCGCCACTGAAGCCGCCGAGGTATGAATCCGACCCGAGGCCTCGGTTTTGGGTACGCGCTGCACGCGGTGCACCCCGCTCTCGAATTTGAGCTGACCGAAAGCCCCTTTTCCCGACACCATAAACACCGCTTCCTTAAAACCGCCCGCCGGATTCTCACTGGAGGACAGTTCTTCGATCTTCAAACTATTGCGCTCGGCGAAACGATGATACATCCGATAAAGATCGCTGGCAAAAAGCCCCGCCTCGTCACCGCCAGCTCCTGCACGGATCTCGATAATCGCGTTGCGACCGTCGTTGGGATCCTTGGGGACAAGCAGCACCTTGAGCTCTTCCTCCATACGCGCAACTTCCCCTTGCAACTCGTCGCGCTCGACCTCGGCCAATTCGACCAGGTCCGGCTCGCTACCATCGGCAATGATCTCCTCAGCTTCGGCCAGTTGCCCATGCGCTTCGCGGTATTTGGCCGCAGCATCGATCAGCTCCTGCAAATCGCCAAATTCCCGCGCCAGTTTCTGATACAAAGCCGGATTCTGGGTGATCGCCGGATCGGCCATCTGCGCACTAAGGTCTTCGTAGCGTCGTTCGTATTCGCTCAATTTATCTAGCATGGCACTTACCTCAATCTATACTTGAACCGCCTTGGCCTCTTCGCCAAGGACACAGCGCAAAGCCACCAGCGCGACCTCCAACTGGTCGTCGTCGGGCTCGCGGGTCGTAATACGCTGCAACCAAAGCCCCGGAGCGATCAGCACCCGGGTCAAGGGGTGATTGCGCTTCTTGCCCGAAATCTTGAGCAATTCGAAGCTGATCCCCGCAATAAAGGGCAATAGTGAAAAATGGGTGGCAAAACGCTCAAAGAGACTCTGAGTATGCCCGACAACAACGACGAAGAGCGAGCATAAAACTGGTCCCGCAGCGCGGGTGTAATCGACCGAAGCCCCGCGCCGCGACAACCGTCAACTCGGCACCGGCCTCTAAGGTAAAGATGCTCTTGTGCTCGGCACCGTGGTACTGGAAAACCCGCTGGATCTCGCGCCAACGACTGATCGTCCACAAATAGAGGATCAACAAAGTCGTCCGCACCGCCCCCGCCACCAGATTGAACTCCAAGGCGTTTTGCTGCAAGCCGAGGAATTGCGCGGCCAACAGGGGTAAAAAGAAAAACAGGCCGATACCCAATCCGACCGAAAAGACTAATGTCGCTCCTAACGCCAGTTGTTCCTGCCAACCACTCTTCCGCTGCCCTGCATCCCGCCCCACCAAGCTCTCACCCGCTGCCGCGTTCCCATCCTCTTCCTCGCTGTACTGCATCGCGACATCAGCCGAGAAATTGAGGGCTTTGAGACCGATGATCATCATCTCAAAAACCGCGCAATACCGGAATATTCAATACGCGATAACGCCGTGCCAGAGAATCGTATTCTTCCTCACGCACCACGATCTCCTGATCAGACGCGCGCACCGCGGTGACGATTTTTCCCGGCACACGCATCATGACTCCTTCGATGACCGCTTGGCCGCCAACCGGCAGATCCTCGGTGAGTTGCTCCCTATCCATTGGGCCTCGTACACGAAAAAGGCGATAAGACCTCTCTAAGAGAGGATCTTACCACCTTTTTATCAAATGAGTATAGCTAAGCCTGAGCTTCAGCCGCCGTTTCCTCTCCGCCTTCAGACGTCGCTTCCTCAGCGGCCCCCTCAGTGCCATAACGGCGGTTGAACTGCTCAATGCGCCCACCGCGATCCATGATCAATTGCTTCTTGCCCGTATAGAAAGGATGCGAAGCCGAGCTAATTTCTACCCGAACTACTGGATAGGAGTTGCCGTCTTCCCATTCCATCGTCTCTTCGGACTGGATCGTCGAACGCGATAGAATCTTGTGGTTACAGCTCGTATCGAGAAAAATGACCGTTTGATACTCGGGGTGGATATCCGTTTTCACCTTTACACTCCTCTACCAACTGAAGTTCTTGTCTAAGAGCTACATAAAATAGGGTCTAATCGCAAAAAAGCAAGGCTGTTAGTCGTTCATCGCCTTGAGGAATTCCTCGTTGGACTTGGAACCCTTCATGCGCTCCTGCAGGAATTCCATGCCTTCGATGACCCCCATCTGGTTGAGAATGCGGCGCAAAACCCACGAGCGGTTCAACTCGAACTCCGAGAGCAACAGCTCTTCTTTGCGGGTACTGGTCGCGGTTACGTCTACCGCCGGATAAACGCGGCGATTGCTCAACCGACGATCCAATTGCACCTGCATGTTGCCGGTCCCCTTGAACTCCTCGAAGATCACCTCGTCCATTCGGCTACCGGTTTCAATAAGCGCCGTGGCGACAATCGAAAGGCTACCGCCTTCTTCGAGATTGCGAGCGGCAGCGAAAAAGCGCCGCGGCCACTGCAAAGCCGTCGAGTCGACACCACCGGTGAGAATCCGTCCGGAGTGCGGCGTCACCGTATTGTAGGCCCGCGCCAAGCGGGTGATGCTGTCGAGCAGGACGACCACGTCCCGTTTGTGCTCGACAAGACGCCGTGCCTTCTCGATCACCATCTCCGCCACCTGCACGTGCCGCGTAGCCGGCTCGTCGAAGGTCGAGCTAACGACTTCACCATTGACCGAACGCAGCATGTCGGTGACTTCCTCGGGGCGCTCGTCGATAAGTAACACGATAAGAATCGCCTCTGGATGGTTGGCAGTAATAGCGTTGGCAATCTTCTGCAGCAGCATCGTCTTACCGGTAAAGGGCGGTGCGACGATCAGACCGCGCTGACCTTTGCCGATCGGCGATAGCAGATCGAGAATCCGCGTCGTCATATCCTTCGGGTCGTGCTCCAGTTTGAAACGGTCCGTCGGATGCAAGGCGGTCAAATTCTCGAAGATCGTCTTGCTCTTCGTCACTTCCGGATCGTCGAAATTGATCGCCTCGACCCGCAAGAGCGCGAAATACTTCTCGTCATTTTTCGGCGGCCGAATCTGACCGGAAATCGTATCCCCGGTGCGCAGACTGAATCGCTTGATCTGCGAGTGGGAAACGTAAATGTCGTCGGGCCCGGGCAGGTAGTTATAGGTCGGCGAACGCAAAAAGCCGAACCCCTCCTCCAACACTTCCAAGGTTCCCTGGGCAAAAATTAACCCACTGCGCTCGGTCTGGTGCTTGAGGATCGCAAAGATCAGCTCTTGCTTGCGCAGCACTGTGAACTCAGAAACTTCCAATTTCTTGGCCAGTTCCTGTAAGTCCAGGATATTCATGCGCTGGAGCTCGACGATGTTCATTTTGGAAGTTTTGTTTTCAGGCGGCATTCTTCCTTGCTACCTTTCTAACGGTTAAGGTGCGAGGGATGCCTACACGGACATCTAGTCCCAATTCAACACCATTAAGTATTTGAAACAATGCGAGAGTAAAATTAGTAGCGGAACGCGACGATGCAGCAAAAACGTCGGAACCTAGGCGTGCAACGTGCCTTGATTAGATTTTAAAGAATAGCTGCAGAAGGATTGTCGTGAGATTGATAAGATTTAAAGAGCGAGTGGATTTTAGAGCGGAATGAACCACCAGTCTATACTGTAGCCACTGGGTCGGATCATCTGCTTTGAGAAAGGGAATGTACGACCGAACAGCAGGTAGTTTAATCAGGGAAAAGTATAGAGGAATCCTTGCCTTGTCAAGGTCTTTTGCCATTAAACGTAAGAACCCCGCTTATCTGAGCGCGGTTCTTACGTTTAACTATATCGGCTATAAGCTAACCCTGTATACTGAGAGCGTTCGCGACAACCTTGCCAAAATCATCAGCAAAGCGGAAAAAATCATCAAAATCAACTGCACCATTCGGCGAAATATCGAAGCGCGAATCGTAACCAACATCGCCCTCGCTCTTACCAAAGTTATCGGCAAAGAGGAAGAAGTCGTCAAAATCGACCGTATCACCTTCGCGGGTAAACCATCCGAGAATCGCATTGCCATCGGCATCAACTGGAGCCGTTACCGGCACTAGCACCGTCGACGACTGATCGGCAAAGGCCAGAAGCGGGGCCAGCGTTACAAAGAGATCTTGTGTCTCCTGTATCTGCCGTTTCAACTCAACCAACGCATCTACTGGCGTCGGCTCGTTGGGAAAATTGTCGACACCATCGGCGATTTGGAACGAGACGACAATACTGCCCTGTTGAATATCGGTGATAATAATCCGACTAGGGTCGATCCCGAGCGCCTCGGCCAATTGCCGTATAAACTCATCAGTGAAGAGAGTTACAGCTTCCTGATCCTGAAGATCTAGGTTGCTATCAAAGGTCAATTCACCTTCGATCCTAGTTTCGACAACGACTTCGGAAGCCCCACCGACTAGCACGATCCGAGCAAAATCTTCAGTAGAGCCAGGTATTACATCGACATTCGTCTCGTTATCTGAATCGAAGGGTCTAACATCATATATATAAGAAGCCCCTTCAATGACAACATCGTCGACAAACTCAGATATTCCTGCGCCCAACGTAGCGACCAATTCTTCAACGCCCTCTTCTTGCTGGCGATAAACGCGATAACCCCGCACATCGCCGGTCGGTACAATTTGGCCACCAAAGGTCGTAAAAGACCGGGCATCATCGACCGACAGCGCCCACGTGAGTGCTACGGTCCTCGTATCGCCACCAGAGGCCACTAGGGCTTGTAGGTCGGTTACCGGTGCGGGAGGAATATTGTCAATGGCGGCGACGGGTCCAGAAGTAGCCAACTGCGCCGTCACGGGAACAGCGCAAAAGGCCGCCAACGCGATAAGAATCGTAAGTTTCTTCACAATGCCCTCCTTGTAAGGAAAGGATGGGGGTACATGACGTAAATTGAGACGGGCCTTAAATCTAAGCCGTTCACTTGCCCCGGGTCAAGCAGTTTTTAGAGAACAAAAAACGCGATGCCTATAATAGGCACCGCGTTTTTATCTAAGATAAGCAAAGCCATAAAGCCTATGCTTATTGGATACTAACCGCCGACGTAGGTCCCGGTCTTGCCAAAGTTATCGGCGAAGATAAAGAAATCGTCGAAGTTGACTGCGCCACTGGCATCCAAATCAGTCGCCGCAGTAAAATCCGCTTGGCCAAAGTTATCGGCGAAGATGAAGAAGTCGTCGAAGTTGACCGTGGCACTGGCATCAAAATCGCCGACAATCGTATTGCCATCAGCATCGACCAAGACAGAAACCTCACCCGGGTCAAAACCCGCACCCACAAGATCTACAGTCAGTGTCGGCTCATCTACGTCGTCACTGGTGATCGTTATCGTGCCTGTGTACGCCTGGGCGAGTAGTGGTTCAAAGGTGATACCAATATCAATCTCTTCGCCACCGGTCAAGGTGAAAGGCACCTGAGTCAACTGTACGACATTTCCGTCTTCATCACTGCCAACAGCGGTAAATGCAGCGTCGCCGCTGAGAGCTATTTCACCGGTGATTAATAAATCACCAACATTTGTCAACGTGAGATCGAGGCTTTTGGTCGTCCCAATCGCGATGCTAGCAAAATTGAAAGCACCACTAATCGAGATATCACCAACGTCGAGCCCCCCTTCAATCGAGGCGGTCAAAGCAACAACCGTGGTGCGGTTGTTAGGATCGTTGGTAACCAAGACCAATTCACCCTCATAATCGCCGTTGAGATTGCCAACATCACTGGCGGCGAATGTCACATCAATGCCGTCAGTCTCCCCTGCGGCGAGACTCAACGAAGCTACATCGACAGAAAAGCCGGTGCCTGTGATCTCAGCCGTAACTATCAATACCGCGTCGGGATCATCGGGACTATTGAGGAAGGTAAACGTCTCCATCAACTCCTCGTCGATCTCTGCAACCCCCATGTCCTGCGAGCCTGAAGCGAACGAGGTAGACGAAAGAACTGGGCCCGACGAAAGAGCCGCCGGATCCGCCTCTAGCTCAGCCTCAAGGTCGCTCACGGCGTCCGCCGCGTCCGGACCAGCAATTTCAAACGAAACGATGACACTGCCCTCTACGATACCGGTAATGGTAATGAGCGCAGGGTCAATACCCAGCAATGCAGCCAATTCAGCTATAAAATTAGTTGAGAAGTCATCAACCGCGGCCTCATCTTGCAAATCCAACACTGCGTCAAAAGTCAAAGTGACAACCTTGACCTCTTCATACCCCTCGGGCGCTTCTCCCAAAGCCGTCGGCGGAGGACCTAAATTGACCTGGTCCGACTCAACCGCACTGCTCTCGTTACCGGCACCATCGGTGACGGTGACCAAGTAAGTGTAAGTCTCGCCCGTGATAACCGTGTCATCAACGAACGAAGTCGCGCCCGCACCTGCGCTACCGACCAACACAGGATCAGTAGTGCCAATGACTTGGCGCCAAACTTTATAGCTAGCCACATCGTTGACGTTAACAAAGACGCCACCCGACGTGAAGTCGCTACCCGCCGGAGCCTGGCGACCAAAATCATCTGTAGCCAAAGCCCAAGCAACGTTTACACTATTCCCGGTCTCTATATCAAGCTCTGCCGTTACTGTAGCAACAGGACCTGGTGCAAGATTATCCGCGCTACCAACAGCCGCTGAGCTTACTGTCATCGCAGACATAACCGGACTCGCGCACAGAAAAACACTCAACCCCATTAGGGCTAAGCTTGTAATAAAAACTTTTTTGCCTCTCGACATGTCCGTTTTCCTCCTCATCGATGCTCGATGCTATCCCCTGCACAACGCGGAAATAGTCGGCCCTTGATTTGGACCTCCTGCAGAGGCCACAACTGAAATTGAAAGTGTTTAGTTTATACTAAAATATAGCTTAAGGATCAGGGAGAGAATTGACGTAAATTTATAGTATTATAACTCAGAGTCAAGCAATTTCTTTTGTTCTTCCGGACTGCGCTGCCTCCCTTTCCGCGCCAAGTTGCTAAGACTAAGCAAAGACGCTGCACTTAGAGCTACAACAGCCCCTAATATCCCTTGTGGAGTAGAGGCATCTTGCGGGAGATCTAAGACAATAAGCTATAAAACGCGATAACGCTACGAAGTACATAAATTGGCTTATTCCATTATGTAAGGTGTATTCCGCTCCTTTAGCGCTCGCGAAACACAAGTAAATCCAGACCGTACGTTAAAAACGTTTATAGCCTTAGGCTGTGATTCAGCACACCAAAATCGCGCTTTTTCGACGTTCTACTCGCTTCCTTGACCCAGCTAGCGAGCCAGAATATCTTAAAAACCCTGAACCCAGTGCCAAGTATATAAAAAAGAATGACACCTAGCAATGCCACGCATACCCGAAGACATTCTCGAGCGCATTCGCGACGCCACCGATATTGTAGACGTGGTCTCCGAACACGTGCAACTCGGTAAAAAAGGGCGAAGTTTTTTTGGGCTCTGCCCCTTCCATGACGAGAAATCTCCATCTTTCAGTGTCAATCCCGACCGCCAGATCTATCATTGCTTCGGCTGTGGCGTTGGAGGCAATGTATTCAAATTCCTTCAGGAAATCGACCGAGTCACTTTTATGGAAGCGGTCAAATTCTTCGCCGAACGCACTGGTATTGCTCTGCCAGAACACTCCGGCCCGTCACGCGAAGAAACCGATTCCGCCGATCGACTCTATCGAGCCAACGATCTCGCGCAGAAATACTTTCACCACATGTTGCTCAACGATGAGGCCGGTACGGGGGCACGCGAGTACCTGCAGGGCCGCCGACTCGAATCTAAAACGATAGAGCGCTTCGGCTTAGGCTACGCGACACCGGGATGGGACGGTCTGCTCAAAGTCGCCGGCCGTCGGGATTTACCCCCCCAAATCATGGAACAAGCAGGGCTCGCCCTGCCACGCCAAAGCGGCAACGGCCATTACGACCGTTTCCGCGACCGGGTAACCTTCCCCATTGCCAACCTCTCCAACCGCACCATTGCCTTCGGAGCCCGTGCCCTTCAGCCGGACCAGGAACCCAAATATCTCAATTCACCCGAAACACCGATCTACCACAAAGGGCGCGTACTCTACGGTCTTTCCGATACCCGCGACGCCGTTCGCCGCGAAGATAGTGTTATAGTGGTGGAAGGATATATGGATTTGATTAGTCTGGCGCAGGCCGGCATCCAACATGTGGCCGCCACCTCGGGCACAGCATTGACTGAAGAACACTGTCGCACATTGGCCCGCTATGCAAACAAAGTCGTACTGCTCTTCGACGGTGATGCCGCGGGCTCCACCGCCGCGATGCGCGGCTTGGGAGTGCTCTTGAGTACCAAGATTGACGCCCGCGTCGTCTCGCTACCCCCTGAGCACGACCCCGACACTTTTGTGCAAGAGCACGGTCCCGACACGCTTTTGTCGCGAGCCGAAAACGCGCAGTCCGTCCTCGACTTCTATCTACAACAACTCGCCCTGCACCACGATCTTTCCAGCGTCGAGGGCAAGAGTCGTGCCGTTGAAACATTCAAACCATTGCTGGCTAAACTGGACAAGCCGCAAGATGCGACTCGCCGCGACTTGTTGCTGCGTGAAGTGGCACAACGCCTCTCCGTTGACGAACAGGCCCTGCGCGAAGAGGTAAAAGCCTCGGTGCGCCATCCGCGGGCGCCCCGTCGTCTTGAAAACGAACCGCCACAAGCACCTCTCCGCGATCCTCCAAAACTCGAGCTTGAATTCATCGGCCTACTGCTCAATTTTCCGCAATACATTCCGGATACTGCACGAGAGTTCGCCCCAGAAACGCTGACTGACCCCCGTCTCCAGACGCTGTGCCGCATGCTTTTTAATCGCCACGCCGAGAGCAAAGCTATCGATGTCGGCATGATGATAAATGAATTGGAAGACGACACACTCTCTCGTCTGATTACCAAATGCGAAGCCGAGGGATTCGACGAAGAACAATCGGAACAACAATGGCGCGACTATTTGCGCCATTTCCAAAAAAATTCTAACCAAGCCCGTATCAATATCGCTCGCCAGGCGCTCGGGCAGGCGGCGGCCAGCAACGACGAGGACGAAATCGCGCGTATCAGCACCGAACTAGTGCAGCTCAACCGACAACGCCAGGCCTTTCTCGCCGAACAAAACTCTTGACCCATCTAGGAAATGCCCTAGTTTCAACTTTGTTAAATGGGCCTATAGCTCAGTTGGTTAGAGCAGCGGACTCATAATCCGTAGGTCCCAGGTTCGAGTCCTGGTGGGCCCACCGAATCATTGCGTTGTCCAACAAGCGGTTGCAGGCTCTTGCATTGGGGCCTGCAACCGCTTTTTATGTAAGTGTAGGCGGGAAAATCTGGCGACTTGCGCTTTTTCTAAGATGGTTTATATTCTGTTTATCTCTCGTTTCTACAACCGTTGCAGAAACGTATTACGCATGTTGGCAGTTGTTCGAATGCTCGTAGATTCCGACCTAGGCCCAAAGTAGCACGTAGATCCTATCCTTTAAGCCTTCATCAGTCGATCCCTACCTGAATTTTTCGGCACACTCTGTTCCAACGATACATTAAAGGATAGTAATCATGGCAGATCGCGAGACTGGAACCGTCAAGTGGTTTAATGACGCCAAGGGCTTCGGTTTTATTGAGCGCGAAAGCGGCGATGACGTCTTCGTCCACCATAGCGCCATTCGCGGCGAGGGTTTTCGCTCGCTCACCGACGGCCAGAAGGTCGAGTTTGAAGTTGTCCAGGGCCAGAAGGGTCCCGCAGCTGAGGGCGTAGTCGCTCTTTAGTATACCAGCGACATTAGTATTAGAAATAGGGCGGTGTAATCAGGTATACACCGCCCTATTTCTATGCCATTTCGATATTGCGATTAGTCTTGCCGAGGTGCAAACAACATCTAACAGCTCCCTTGATTTAATTCGCAGCAAGTACTATATTTCGCCCCTATGTAATTCGGGCGATTAGCTCAGCTGGCTAGAGCGCCGGTTTCACATACCGGAGGTCCGCAGTTCAAGTCTGCGATCGCCCACCATTAAAAGAAGGCCCTGGAAGCGAAAAATTGCTTCCAGGGCCTTCTTCTTTTAGTTTTCATAAATATAATGTAAATAGCAGTTTATTCCTCATAATCTGTCTTTATACCTCATTTTCTACTGGCATCAGTCCTTCCTCCTTCCTATTTTCTCCAATACCCATTGATACCTATTAAAACCCGCAAATACCCATTGTAACACACTAAAGTGCGTTACAATACGCGTTACGCAGCTATCTGAAAGGTGCCCATTATGGCTTCTATAAGCCCCTATCCAGAGCGAAACTGTTGGCGCATTTCCTATACTATCTATAAACAATACTGTGGACACTTTTTTTAAGTCGTTGATAAACAATAGTTTACAGAAATCAACATTAAATGATATAACCTATTTATAAATAACGATTTACGAATATAAGCGTCATGCGAATTAGCTCAAAATAGAAAAAGTGTCCACAGTATTAATAAAGGGAAGAAGAAATTAAAGCGTAAATCCAAATATTCTCAGACCAAATCTATCGCCCGTTTAACAGCCGGCCAGCTAGAACAAGTCGAAGAAGCCACTAAAAATGGCTATGCGCCCAAAGAACGTTTGGAAGAGTGGATCGACAAAGGTTGGATCTCAGCAACAGACGCCAGCCAGATCTTTGCCGGCTACGAAGAAGTCCTTATCCAGGCCCGCGTTCTAACCCCCACCGACTACGATGTACTCCTCAACGCCTTCGAAAATTACTGGATCGATAAAACCGATCGGGACGTGACGGGTAAAAACCTCAGCAACGACAAGAGCCACGCCCGGCGCATTATCCACTGGCTGGAAGATCATTGCCCCGATCTAAACGAGATGACGCCAGCAACCGTCAAAGCATATCTCCTGCATCTAAAAGAGCACGACTACGCCGACAATACGGTCAAGAATCGCCTCAACATCTTCCGCCAACTCATCGACCAGGCCGTTATCCTCGTTATGATCGATGATAATCCCGCACGCAAGGTCAATCTCAAGCAAGTCAATGTGCGTCTACGCGGCGTAGCTCAAGAACGACGTGTCTTGAAGGTCGAAGAGATTCCGAATATCTTCGAAGCCTTACAACGCCACCCGAACTTGATAACCGGCTGCTTACCTACTGTAGTCCACTTGGGGCTCTACGCGGGCTTGCGCAACGCCGAGATGTGCTGGCTGCGTTGGGATGCGATCGATTGGAACAGCCGCATCATTACGATCAAGGAATCGCTCTGCGAAGAAACGGGTGAGTTGTGGAAGCCCAAGGACTATGAGCTGCGCCGGCTGGACGTCAAGCAAAACTGCATAGACTACCTAGCCCGCGAGCAGGAACGCCATAACAAAGCGGGGTTTGAAACTCCTTTTGTCATGCCAGGAGGTAGTGCCAGGCATCCCGAATACAGGACGCGTCCGCTACACCAGGATGCACCGCAAAAGGCTTTTGCCAAGATGGTCAAGGCCGAGGGCCTTGACCCCGCGATCACCGTCTATTGCTTTCGCCATACCTATGCGACTATGGCCTTGCGCGCCGGCGTCGATCTGCGCACGCTACAGAAGCGTATGGGGCATTCCGATATCAAGACGACGATGGAGTATCTGCACTATATCGAGCCGGAAGAGCATCCGATGGATAAGCTGCCCTATTAATGACTGCGCTTACATCCGGCGATACTTGGTCTCTGCGGCACACCTCCCACTACTATGAACCCTGTGCAGCGTGAGGTTTTGGGATAGGTTATACTGTTATCGCCCTGCCGCAAATCTACGAGGAAGATTTCCTTATTGTACCTTTCCAACCACAGCAGAGGATGAATGGAAGATGCCCACAACAATTGATCCAGCGATACAACATATTGTAGTACGTGCCGCGGACAGTGTACGCGTGCGCTCAGACACGGCATCGGTGGTTGAACGGGCTGATGGCACCCTGCTGGTCGCCTATCACAGCTACTCCCACGGACCCGAGGGGGGAGGTGATTTTGGCGCGGCAAAGATCTATCTGGCGGAGTCCGCAGACAGCGGTCGCCATTGGACGAATGAGCGCATGGTGGCCGACATCATACCGGGCGATCTTAATGTCATGAGTCCATTCCTGTGCCAGGTGGAGGACGAGATATTGCTCGGATACGTGCGCAATCATTCCGCAGGTGATACCAGCATGCACCTGCATCGTTCACGCGATGGAGGAACGTCTTTTGGAGACTCGGCACCGATCTGGGAGCATGCCGGTGCATACCGGATCCAAGGCGGTGCATCCAGCTTAGTTCGCCTTAACTCAGGTCGCCTGATATTGCCGATCCAGAGCTGTGATGAGGTTTGGGTAGCCGATGAGAATCAATCCATCGGTACCTATTTCAGCGACGATGGCGGGCATACCTGGACCCCATCGGCCAACAACATCGGTCTGCCGATGCGAGGCGCTATGGAGCCATCCATTGCACAAAGGGCCGACGGGTCGTTGCTAATGAGCATGCGCACCCAGCTCGGTGCGGTCTTTTTCGCTGAATCCGACGATGGCGGTGAGCATTGGTCACGAGCGCAGACCAGCGGTCTGCGCTCGCCCGAGAGTTGTACTTGCTTGCGACGACTACCGGATTCCGAGGATTTGGTATTGTTCTGGAACGATGCCGAGTACCTCTACGGTCATCACCACTTCGGTATACGATCACCCCTGAGCGCGGCCATCTCGAGCGACGGCGGCCGATCCTGGTGCAAAATCGGCGATATCGATGCGGGAGACTGCATGCTGACTAATCTCAGTTGCACCTTCCTGTCCTCCGGTGCGGCGATTATCACCTATCTCACGACACCGGATCCAGAGATCGAAAACGGCGTCTACCGTGGAACCCCTTCCACCAAGGCTGAGCGCGACGCTCAATTTGTGATGGAGCTCAAGGCAGCCCTCATTCCGCAGGCCTGGTTCACCTGCACCGACGCTTTCCGGGCGCAGCAGAGCGCGGTCAAACCTGCGGAGGAAAAGAGCCGCCACCCATCGGCTCTCCCGCCGCTGACCAGGCAGGCCATCGACGCCCACTTAAACCGCTACTGCGAAGAAAGAGTGCCTGAGCACGTTCGCGGTAAAATCCGGCTGCTCTTCAAAGTCCGAGGTCTGAGCGTCACGCTCTTCGAGTCCAGATCGCTATGGAACGATCCGACCCAATGGGTCGACGGGAAGATCGCACAGTTTCGCTATGATCTGGAGACGGGGACATGGGCGCTCTACTGCGCCGACCGCAACGGACGCTGGCAGCGCTATGATCCGCAAGCCCCCAGCAAAGACTTTGACGATCTGCTACAGGAAATCGAACGGGACCCAACAGGTATCTTCTGGTGATAGGAATTCCCGCCCTCCATTTGCTGCTGTCTTTCGACCCAGTCAGTCCCTCTGAATGGCGCGTAAATCTTCGCCGGCGATATGGCGAAGATTGTGAAAGCAAAAACCTACGGTCTACAGCTCGCACTGAATCTCTTCTGAAAAGTGGACACTCCGAAGAGTCTATATATTTACTCAAGGAGGTGTATCCATGACCCGGAAGTATGATCGTGAATTTAAACTGAAGGCGATCGGCTTGGCCGCCGAAGAGGGTGCCCAAGCGACTGAAGTTGAAAGGCGTTTGGGGCTAAGCCAGGGGATAATCCGCCGCCTTTCCGGGCAAGGGCCACTTGTCGGCGAGTGATGAGCAAGTCCGCGATTTACAGCGCGAAAACGATCGGCTTCGTCGGGAACGAGATATCTTAAAAAAAGCGCTGGCCATCTTCTCAGAGGGACGGTAGTGGATCGCTATCGCTTCATTATTGAGCACCGCACGCTGTGGCGTGTTGGGGAGATGTGCCGTGTATTGGAGGTGTCTCGAAGTGGATTTTATGCCTGGCAAAAACGCGATCCGAGTCGGCGTCGGCAAGAAACGGAGCGATTGGATCAAGCGATTAAACGACTCTACCAGGCCAGCCGCGGTCGGTCGGGTAGTCCTAAAATCACGCGGGGGTTGTGGGCTGAAGGCTGGACGATCAGCGAAAATCGAGTCGCTAAACGGATGAAGGCGATGGGCTGGCGCTCGATTGTGCGTCGCCGGTTTCGGGTGACCACCCAATCGAAACACGCGTTTCCTATCGCCCCCAATCGACTCGGACGCCGCTTCCAAGTCGAGGCGCCCAATCGGGTATGGGTCAGCGACATTACCTATATCCGCCTGCAACAAGGCTGGGTCTATTTGGCCGTATTCATCGACCTTTTTTCGCGTCAGGTCGTCGGCTGGGCGCTTTCGAGATCGCTAGATCATGGGCTGGTGCTTAAATCACCTTACCTATACCTCAACACCTATTTGGAAAGATGTCGTGTGAGAGAAGGGAAATAACCCCGAAAATACCTATTGTTTGAGGATTAATGAAAGGGCTATGGATTGTGTTTGTTTGAGAAGAAGAAATAGAATAGAAAAAAGGTTGGAAACATCAGTCGTTCGTGTCACCAAACCTTATCTATGGTTTATGATGGGGAAGTGGTTTCTATTCGTCCAAGCCAATGTTTCCTTGACTATCGGTCTTGAGTAACAACGCACAAACACTCGCCACCAACCCCACCACCATCAGGAATCCAATCATCCGTTTCATAATCCTTACCTCCGCTATGAATGGAATTAACTAATGCCCAACCTCTCCCCCGGCGAATACTTGCTATGTTGAGATTTCACATTACTACGAGCCATATTCACATACTTTGAGGTGGTCGTTTGGTTCGTGTGCCGCTTTGAGCGGCAACTCGCTATATTGACTATTTCATTCCCCGGTCTGTTCGCGGCTATAATTGGGTTGTTAGTAGTCGCGTCAGGACAAATAATCTCTTGTTTAGTTTCTACAGAAAGAAATTCAAGAAATACAAGCGAGATATTAGGGCAACATACAGAAATATTGTGGCAAATTGCTTCAAATACAGAGACTAAGGCAGAGTAGAGCTGATTGATGACCTCTATGGACGGGACACTCTGGCATACGGTGACAGATCCGAGAAAGTGAAGGAGCGGTCTTGGCCACTCCGGAGGGAATACACAGTCGACGAAGCTACGTCACCACGACGGACTGACAATCCATGTACTGCCGCCGAGTATTCCAGGTATAGCTGCAAGGACTCGAGATGTCTGACCCCACCACGGCGTTCGTCCGCCAGAAACTCGGACAGGTTCACTTGACTGTTGCTGGAGGAGAGGTCGTGAATGTGCCCTCGACAGTGTTCCAGGAGTCGTGCACTCCGGTCCCGGTGAATATGAACGTGAACTTCCTTCCATCCGCCCTCATCCACTTGTTGG
>LWDU01041182.1_pt1 | contig 26022 bp, 20 predicted proteins | sample 727161 | NCBI WGS metagenome assembly LWDU01 (sample SAMN04566230, study PRJNA314399) | hydrothermal vent metagenome | isolation source: deep sea hydrothermal plume seawater | place: Mexico: Gulf of California, Guaymas Basin | collected 2004-07-11
ACTTTTAAAAGAAGGTAGAGAAATTAAAGATAATATTATAGCTGAAGCGAAAGATAAAGCAAAGATTGAGTCTGATAAAATATTAATAACAACAAAGGAGCAAATTAATAATGAAAAAATGAAAGCAATTACTGAGCTTAAAAACCAAGTTGCTGAGATGTCAATTGATATTGCTGAAAAGATTTTAAAATCAGAGTTGTCTGATAAAAACAAACAAAAAGAGTTGATTGCAGAAGCTTTAAAAAGCAATAAACTTAACTAGTATATAATGAAGCAATCAAGAGTAACAATAAGATACGCAAAAGCCTTATTTCAATTAGTGATTGAGCAAGATACACTGGAGCAATCCTATAGAGATATGGTGTTGCTTCATGCAGTTTGTGCTGAAAGCAAAGAACTTTCACTATTACTAAAAAGCCCAATTGTAAAAACAGATAAAAAATTAAAAATTTTAGAAGATATTTTTGGGTCAAAAATTGGTAAAGTAACTATGTCGTTTATTAATATAATTACTACTAAAAAAAGAGAAAGTTTATTGACTTTAATCGCAAGTAGTTTCATCACGTTATATAAAGCCCACAAAAAAATTGAAACTGCCACAGTTATTACTGCTGATCCCCTGGATGAAGTGCTAAAATCTGAGGTGATTAATTTTATTAAAAAACATGGTGAGCACAATGTAGAATTAACTGAAAAAGTTGATTCAACTATTATTGGTGGAGCAATCATCAGAATGGGAGATAAGCAATTAGACGCAAGTGTATCTAAAGCAATTTGTGAATTAAGACAAATATTTAACAAAAACTTGTATATACAGGATTTCTAATTAAAAAAACAAAAAAATGGCAGAAATAAAACCAGCTGAGGTATCAGCAATTTTAAGACAACAATTAGCAGGATTCAAATCAGAATCTGATCTACAAGAAGTAGGAACCGTATTACAAGTAGGGGATGGTATTGCTCGAATTTATGGCCTAACAAATGTTCAATCAGGAGAGCTAATTGAATTTGAAAACGGAATAAAAGCAATCGTTTTAAACCTGGAAGAGGATAATATTGGAGCGGTTCTTTTAGGTCCATCAAAGGGGATTAAAGAAGGGGATGTAGTAAAGCGAACCAAAAAAATTGCTTCTATTAATGTGGGAGAAGGAATGTTGGGGCGCGTAATAAATACTATTGGAATTCCAATTGATGGAAAGGGACCAATTAAAGGAGAAACTTTTGAAATGCCCATTGAAAGAAAGGCTCCAGGGGTTATTTTCCGACAGCCAGTAAATGAACCACTTCAAACAGGAATTAAAGCGATTGATGCTATGATTCCGATAGGGAGAGGGCAAAGAGAATTGGTAATTGGTGATAGGCAAACAGGAAAAACAGCTGTTGTAATCGATACGATTATCAACCAAAAAGAATTCTACGAAAGAGGTGAACCCGTATTTTGCATTTATGTAGCAATTGGACAAAAAGCATCAACTGTTGCAGCATTGGCCAAAAAATTAGAAGATGTTGGAGCTTTAGCATATACTATAATTATTTCCGCAAACGCTTCTGATCCTGCGCCAATGCAATTTTATGCGCCATTTGCTGGAGCTGCTATTGGTGAATATTTTAGAGATACAGGTCGTCCTGCACTAATTGTATTTGATGATTTATCAAAACAAGCAGTTGCTTATCGTGAAGTTTCCCTTTTACTTAGAAGACCTCCAGGGAGAGAAGCATATCCTGGGGATGTGTTTTATTTACATTCAAGATTATTAGAGCGTGCTGCAAAAGTGATTAATGATGATAAAATTGCTGCCCAAATGAATGACTTGCCAGAATCATTAAAAGGAAAAGTAAAAGGTGGCGGATCATTAACAGCCCTCCCAATTATTGAAACACAAGCAGGGGATGTTTCTGCATACATCCCAACCAATGTAATTTCTATTACTGATGGACAGATTTTCTTAGAATCCAATTTATTTTTATCAGGTGTTCGTCCGGCAATTAATGTGGGGATTTCAGTTTCTCGTGTTGGCGGGAATGCGCAAATTAAATCCATGAAAAAGATTGCAGGAACCTTAAAATTAGACCAAGCACAATATAGAGAATTGGAAGCCTTTGCAAAATTTGGTTCTGATTTGGATGCTGCAACTACTGCTATTATTGAAAAAGGAAAAAGAAATGTGGAAATTCTTAAACAAGGACAATATTCCCCACTAAGAGTAGAAGAACAAGCAGCCATAATTTATTGTGGAACCAATGGACTATTGATGGACGTTCCGGTTAATAAAATCAAGGAGTTTGAAACCGAATTCATTTCTTTTATGCATCAAAAACACCAAAATATTTTAGATGATTTGGCAGTAGGGAAACTAACAGAGGAAATCACATCTACTATTAAAAAAGTAACTACTGACCTTTCAAAAAAGTACGTAAAATAATCTATGGCAAACCTTAAAGAAATACGAATAAGAATTTCTTCTGTTGAATCTACCATACAGATTACCTCTGCCATGAAGATGGTATCTGCCGCTAAACTAAAAAGAGCTCAGGATGCAATTATTCAACTAAGGCCATACGCAAATAAACTAACTGAGATGCTTGTTAATTTAAGCGCAAGTTTAGATAGCGGAGATGGAAATACATTTTCGAAAGAAAGAGAAGAAAAGAACATTCTTTTTGTAACAATAACCTCAAACAGAGGACTTTGTGGAGGATTTAATTCTAATATTATTAAACGCACAACAGCATTAATAAAACAGGAGTTCGAAAACTGTAATTCTAGCATTATTTCGATTGGGAAAAAATCATCAGAAGATTTTCCAAAAAAGGGGTTTAATGTAATCAGCACTCATGATGATTTGTATAATGAGATTACATTTGAGGCAGTTTCCGAAATTGCAGAAAGTATAATGAATGATTTTGCTAACGCAAAATACGACAAAGTATTTTTGGTATATAATCAGTTTAAAAATGCGGCAACCCAAATAATTATGAATGAAAATTATTTACCAGTTGAAACGCCAGAAGATGAATCGGCTACTATTGGAGATTATATTTTTGAACCTTCCAAAGAAGAAATTGTAGATGTGTTAATCCCAAAATCTTTGAAGACACAACTTTTTAAGGCGATATTGGATTCTCATGCAGCAGAGCATGGCGCTAGAATGACTGCCATGCACAAAGCAACCGACAATGCTAACGATTTGAAAGATGACTTAACCCTTTTCTACAACAAAGCAAGACAAGCGGCTATTACTGGAGAAATTCTGGAAATTGTAGGAGGAGCAGAAGCGCTTAACGGATAAAAAACAAATTAAATATAATTGTTAAAAAACCCACTATTAGTAAGTGGGTTTTTTATTTTAGAAATGATTGAAACTTTTATATTTGTATAAAAATTATCTAAAAAGATGGACTACAAAAATATATTGTTTGAATGCAAAAATGCAATTGCATACATTACAATAAATCGCTCAAAACAACTAAACGCTTTAAATGCGGAAACAATAGCCGAATTAAGCAGTGCAATCACTTTAGCAGAAAATGATAAATCAATAAAATGTATGATAATTACCGGAGCTGAAGATAAAGCTTTTGTAGCGGGAGCGGACATAAAAGAATTTGCTAATTACTCCAAAAAAGAAGGAGAAAACCTAGCAAGAAAAGGACAAGAAAGTTTATTTGATTTGCTTGAAAATTGTGGAACTCCAAGCATTGCGGCAATTAATGGTTTTGCACTGGGAGGGGGATTAGAACTTGCCATGGCTTGCCATATTCGCATTGCATCTGAAAATGCAAAAATGGGGTTACCAGAAGTTTCCTTAGGCGTAATTCCTGGCTATGGAGGAACTCAAAGGTTGGCTAATTTAGTAGGAAAAGGAAAAGCAATGGAGATGATTACAACTGCAGGAATGATATTGGCAGCAGATGCAAAAAGTTGGGGATTGGTAAATTATTTTTGTACCCAAGAGAAATTAATTCCATTAGCAGAAAAAATAGCTTCTAAAATTATTCGTAATTCACCTAGTGCAATTGCTAAAGCAATTAAAGCTGTGAATGCAGGATTTGAAGAGGGTATAAATGGTTTTGAAGTGGAGAAAAAAGAATTTGGAAATTGTTTTGAGTCGGAAGAATTTAAAGAAGGAACAAATGCATTTTTAGAAAAAAGAAAAGCAAATTTTTAACAGTTGAATCCTTTAAAACAATTAGCTGGGCAAACCGCTATTTATGGGTTAAGCAGCATAGTAGGGCGACTACTCAATTATTTATTAGTTCCCCTTTATACGCGCTATTTTATCCCAGCTGAATATGGAGTCGTCACCGAGCTATATGCCTATGTTGCTTTTTTGGTAATTATACTTACTTACGGATTAGAAACAGCTTTTTTTAGGTTTTCCCAAAAACAATACGACAAGAAATTAGTATACAGCACAAGCTTAATTTCCTTAATTATTAGCTCAATAGTCTTTGTAGGACTAATGATTTTTTATCAACTACCCATTTCCAATTGGTTAGAATATCCAAACCATCCTGAGTATGTAATGTGGTTTGCACTTATTATTGGGCTCGATGCAATCTCCTCAATTTCATTTGCAAAACTCAGAGAGCAAAGACAGGCAGCCCGTTTTGCCCTGGTTCGTTTGGTGAATATTTTTATTAATATTGGACTAAATCTTTTCTTTATTATTTATTGCCCTTATGCAGTTGAAAACGGTCTGCCGACTACTGGTTTTGTGAATTCAGTGTATGATCCAGCTGTGGGTATTGGATATATTTTTATTGCCAATTTGATTGCTAGCGGGGTTACAATACTTATGTTATTCCCTGAAATGATAAAATCCAGCTGGAAATTTAACACTATGCTTTGGAAAAAAATGATGTGGTATGCACTGCCGCTATTGGTAGCTGGTTTGGCCGGAATGACTAATGAAACCATTGATAGAATTTTATTAAAACATTTGTTGCCAGACACAGTCGATAAAATGGCAGTAATTGGTGTGTATGGTGCTTTTTATAAGATTTCAATAATTATGATTTTATTTATTCAAACTTTTCGTTTTGCAGCTGAGCCTTTCTTTTTTTCACAAGAAAAACAACATAATTCTAGAAAAATATATGCGGACGTACTTAAATACTTTACCATTTTGGCATCTTTAATCTTTTTGGCTGTAATGCTTTATTTGGATGTGGTAAAACAATTTATTGGCAGTTCTTTTCATCACGAAAAGGGAATAGAAATAGTGCCGATTTTACTTATGGCAAATTTATTTTTAGGGATTTATTACAACCTTTCGATATGGTATAAACTAACAGAAAAGACAGGGTATGGCGCCATGCTTGCTATTTTTGGAGCCATCATCACTTTAGGATTAAATATATTGTTGATCCCAAAAATTGGTTTTGTCGGTTCAGCATGGGCAACATTGGCTTGCTATTTTAGCATGATGTTGGCATCTCTTTTAATAGGAAGAAAACACTATCCAATTCCTTATGATTTTAAAAGAGTGTTTACCTATATAATTCTTTCTTTTGGGCTTTATAAAATAAGTGCTTATTTCGATACTTCTATGCTAATAAATACCGTTTATTTATTTGTGTTTATAGTAGCAGTTATTATTTTAGAGAAATCAAAAAAAGAAGTAATTTCCGAACCTGAATTATTCGACTAAAAAATGAAAGTAAAAATTGTAAATAAATCAAAACATGATTTGCCACACTATGCGACAAATCAGTCGGCTGGGATGGATTTAAGGGCAAACTTAGAAGATCCAATTGTCCTTAAAACATTAGAGCGAACATTAGTAAAAACAGGACTTTTTATAGAACTTCCTGTTGGCTATGAAGCACAAGTCAGACCAAGAAGTGGATTAGCATATAAAAAAGGAATAACCGTTTTAAATTCACCCGGAACCATTGATGCAGATTATAGAGGGGAAATAGGAGTTATTTTGGTGAATTTATCAGATAAAGAGTTTGTAATTGAAGACGGGGAAAGAGTGGCGCAAATGGTGATTGCAAAACACGAACAAGCAAATTGGGAGGAAGTTATAGAACTTGTAGAAACCGAAAGGGGATCAGGAGGATTTGGAAGCACTGGCGTAAAATAAAACAAATAAAATAATGAAAATTATAGTTCCAATGGCGGGTAGAGGATCGCGTTTAAGGCCACACACTCTCACTATTCCAAAACCACTTATTCCGGTTGCAGGAAAGCCAATTGTACAGTGGCTAGTGGAGGATATTGTAAAAGTATGTGGAAAAAAAGTAGACGAAATTGCATTTGTAATTGGTGATTTCGGAAAAGAAGTAGAAGAAAGTTTAGTAAAAGTGGCAGAAGGACTCGGAGCAAAAGGAAGCATCTATTATCAAGATGAGCCGCTTGGAACAGCTCATGCAATTTTATGTGCTAAAGATTCTTTAGAAGGAAATTGTGTGGTTGCCTTTGCAGATACACTATTCAAGGCTGATTTTACTTTAGATAGCAGTAGGGATGGAATTATTTGGGTTAGCCAAATTGACGACCCATCCGCATTTGGTGTTGTAAAATTGAATGAAGAAAATATAATTACGGACTTTGTAGAAAAGCCAGAAACCTTTATTTCTGATTTGGCAATTATTGGGATTTACTATTTTAATAACGGAGAATATTTAAGAAGCGAGTTGCAATATCTTTTGGATAATAATATAAAAGACAAAGGGGAATTCCAGCTTACAAATGCTTTGGAAAATATGAAAAATAAAGGCACTAAATTTTCTCCAGGAAAGGTAGAGGAGTGGCTGGATTGCGGGAATAAGGATGCAACTATTTATACAAATGAAAGGGTTTTAGAGTATAATGGAAATTTGATTAATGACAGTGTTCAAATTATAAATTCAGAAGTGATTCCTCCCTGTTTTATAGGGGCTAATACAATAATTAAAAATGCTAAAATTGGCCCTCATGTTTCCCTTGGCAGCAATACAGTAGTTGAAAATAGCGTTATCAACAAAACCATTATTCAAAACGATAGCATGATTACTAATGCAAAGCTTAGCAACTCCATGATTGGAAACCATGTAAACTTTGATGGCAAAAATACCCAACAAGAGGTAAGTATTGGCGATTTTTCTGAAGTAAAATAAAAGGTGAAAAAAGGGATATTAATTATATTATGTCTTATGAGCGTGCAAACTTTTGCACAATGGAAAAGCTATTATCCAGAGGGAACCACAAGAAAAAATACTAAAAAAGAACAAAAAAACAACATTGAAAAAGATAATAACCAATTCAAATTTAACACTCATTTTTACAATGCTCTCAGCTTTAAATCCTTGGAAAATTTTGAAGAGGCACTAAAAGAATTTGAAAAATGTATTAACATAAATTCAGAAAACCCCGTTCCTTATTACGAATCAGCAATCATTTACAAATTATTTGCACAAGAAGAATCGGCTTTAGAATTTTCGAAAAAAGCATATCTTTTAAATAAAGGAAATACATGGTATCAGTTACTTTATGCAGAACTACTCTCAACAAATGGGCTAAACACAAAAGCTGCAATTATATACAAACAGCTGATAAAAAAATACCCTGGTAATCAGGAATATTATTATTTATTGGCTGATAATTACATTTATTCAAGAAAATTCTCAGAAGCAATAAAAATTTACAATCAATTAGAAAAACACAAAGGATTTGATAAAAATCTAATTATCCAAAAGCAAAAATTGTATTTGGAAAAAAATGATGTGAATGGGGCAATTTCTGAAATTCAAAAAATAATTGATGCTGATAAAACGGATATTAATGCCTATGAAATATTATCAGAACTTTACTTGCTAAACAATGAAAAGGACAAAGCGTTTGAGGTATTTAAAAAGATATTAGAGCTAGACCCTGAGGATGCAAAAGTGCATTTAACTTTGGCTGATTATTATAGAAATCAGGGAAATAATAATGAATCCTACAAGGAATTAAAAGCTGCTTTTTCCAGTGTTAAATTATCGATTGATGTAAAAGTGAGCATCCTTATTTCTTATTATTCGCTTACCGATTATTATGAGCAATTAAAAGAACAAGCCATGGAACTTTGTGAAATTTTGGTAAAAACGCACATTGGAAATCCAAAAGCCCATGCTATTTATGGCGACTTTTTGTATAAAGATGGACGAAATTTGGAAGCAAAAATACAATATAAAAAAGTGATTGAACTGGACCAAAATAGACCACAAGTTTGGAGCCAGCTTTTGTTTATTGAATCGGAATTGGAAGCTTATAATGATTTAGAAACAGAAAGCGAAAAGGCATTTCAGTTATTTCCTTCTAATCCAGTTTATTACTTTTTTAATGGCATAGCTAATTCTCAGCTAAAAAACTATAAAAAAGCTATGATTTCCTTAGAAATGGGTTTGGAATTTGTAATTGAAAACCCACCCCTTTTGGTTCAGTTTTATTCTACTATGGGCGACATATATCATACGATTAATGAGCACCATAAATCAGATTCTCTTTATGATTTAGCGCTTGTTTATGAACCAGATAATGTGCAGGTTTTAAATAATTACAGTTATTATCTTTCTCTTAGAAACGAAAACTTAGAGAAAGCAACCCAAATGTCAAAAAAGAGTAACGAGCTGTCTCCTGAAAACGCTTCATTTCAAGATACCTATGCTTGGATTTTATACCAAAAAAAAGAGTATGAATTGGCAAAAACCTGGCTAATAAAAGCCTATGAAAATGGGGGAAAATTGAGTCCTGTAATTACAGAGCATTTGGGGGATGTATGTTATCAATTAGGCGATTCCAATAGTGCATTAATTTATTGGGGAAAAGCAAAAAAATTGGGAGAAGGATCAAAATATTTAGAGCAAAAAATAGCTGAAAAAACCCTTTATGAATAAGCAAACGCTAATTTTAATTTTGTCTTTTTTTTTCATCGCAGCATGTAGTGTAAAAAAAAATACGACAGCTAATATCACTACTCCTCCAAAATCAGCAAAAGCACTTATCAGCAGGATTGAGGCAAATAATAAATCACCAGAATGGCTATCATTAAAAGGAAAAATAAGTTTAGATAAAGACGGTCAGGAGATTAACTTTTCAACTAATATTCGTATCAGAAAGGATAGTATAATTTGGATGTCGATTAGAGCACCATTTGGCATTGAGCTTTTTCGCGCATTGCTTACGCCAGATAGTATTTTTTTTATGAATATTCCTAAATCTTCTTTTATAAAACAACCCATTTCCTATTTGCATGAGCAGTTAAAAACAGAGATTAACTTCTTTCAAATTCAGCAAATGTTTTTTGGCACCCCCTCTATTTTAAAAGCAAAATATAGTTTTTCAGAAGAAGAAAAATACGCTATTTTTGCTAAGGATAAAAAAATAGGGGAAATAACTTATTTTGTAGAAAAAGAAAACTTTAGAATAATAAAAGGGGAATATTTCAAAACTAAAAATGAATATTTTAAATTTAGCTTATCCGACTATACTACAAATAATGGCTTTTTAATTCCTAAAAGTTTAATGCTTGATGTAAGGGTAAGCGATAACTTTTTGGCTGAACTCAATTACTCTAAAATTACCGCTAACAAAGTATTAAAAATGGTTTTTTCTATTCCAAAGAACTATGTTGAAATTAATTAAACATATATTTTTCATAGTACTTATTTTACTTTCTACTACGGCTTTTTCGCAAAGTAAAAAAGCATTGCAAGAAAAAAAAGCACAAATAGAAAAGGATATTCAATACACCAACAAGTTATTGGGAAAAACAAAGAAGAGTAAAGAAAAATCCTTAGCATATTTAAGCACGCTAAGTAAACAAGTAGATAATAGAGCAGAATTATTACAAATGCTAAATATCGAAATAGGAGTAATTGAAAAACAAATCGGGAAAACCGAAATAAAGATAGCGGAAAATAAAATAAAAATACAAGATAAAAAACAGGACTTAGAAAAATTGGAACAGGAATATGCAAAAATGATTTATTATGCATACAAAAACAAACACGCGTATGATAATTGGGTTTTTATTTTTTCTTCCAAGAGCTTTAATCAGGCATATAAACGGCTAAAATACTTGAAACAATATGCTCAACACAGAAAAATGCAAGCCGAAATAATTACAGCTACAAAAGAAGAGCTTACAGAAGAAATAATCGATTTGGAAAATCAGAAAAACAATTTACAAAAAGATAAAGAGAATAAAAAAGCACTTATAACATCTAAAAAAACAGAAGTAAAGCAGCTAGAGACACAAAAAAATGACAAAAAAACATTGATTAAAAAGCTTAAAAAATCTGAAAGCTATTTCAAAAAAGAATTACAAAAACAACAACATGCCGCAAAACAGCTAGATGAAAAAATACGAAAAATAATTGAAGAAGAAATCAGAAAAGCAAGAGCTAAAGAAAAAAAGGGAAACAAAGAAGGGTTTTCGCTTACTCCTGAAGCAAAGGCACTTTCAGATAATTTTTTAGAAAATAAAGGAAGGCTTCCTTGGCCACTTGATAAAGGAATTATTGTGCAAGGATTTGGGAAACAACAGCATGTTGTTTTCAAAAATATTGAAACGCATAATAATGGAGTAGATATTGCTACTGATAGGGGGGCAAAAGTAAGGGCTGTTTTTGACGGGAAAGTGTCAAGAATATTTTTAATAAAAGGGGAAGGGAAAGTAATTTTGATTAATCACGGAGAATATTTTAGTGTTTATTCTGGGCTAAAAGAAGTAAGTGTACAAACAGGAGAAAAGATATTTGCCAAACAAGAAATAGGCACAGTAATGACAGATAAGAACAGGCAGAAAACACACCTTCATTTTGAGATTTGGAAAAATTATGACAAACAAAACCCTTCCCATTGGCTTTATAAGGCTTACTAACAAAGAAATTACTATTTTTGTAGAGGAATTAAAAACCAATTAACATGAACAGTTTACTTTTAGCAATACCCGGTGGAGCATCAATAGCACTAATTGTTGTTGTAATTCTATTACTTTTTGGAGGCAAAAAAATCCCAGAATTGATGAGGGGTTTAGGGAAAGGGATTAGCGAATTCAAAAAAGGAAAGAATGAAATCGAGCATGAGCTTAATGACACAAACGAAAATAAGGAAGATAATTAATTAGGCCTATTCCTATTGAACTCCTATCGCTCCTTAAATAGTATAAAAGATGCTATAAAAGCTAAAAAAACTACTTGCCTTGGCCTAACCAAATACTATTTAGAAAATATTGAGGAGCTAAGAACCCTTAATGCTTTTGTTGAAGTTTTTAAAGAAGAAGCAATTGCAAGAGCAAAAATAATTGACAACAAAATAGCAGAAGGAAAGGCTGGAAAACTTGCTGGAATGGTGATTGGTATTAAAGACAATATTTGTTACAAAAACCATAAGGTAGGAGCAGCCTCAAAAATGTTAGATGGTTTTGAATCCCTTTATAATGCAACAGTAGTTGAACGGCTGTTAGCAGAAGATGCCATTATAATTGGCAGATTAAATTGTGATGAATTTGCAATGGGCAGTGCAAACGAAAATTCATATTACGGTCCAACAAAAAACCCAATTGACGAATCAAAAGTTAGCGGAGGCTCTTCCGGAGGTGCAGCAACAGCTGTTGCGGCAAACCTATGTTTGGCAGCTTTAGGAAGTGATACAGGAGGATCTATAAGACAACCAGCATCCTTTTGTGGAACGGTAGGATTGAAACCAACTTATGCTAGAGTTTCAAGGTTTGGGCTTATTGCTTTTGCTTCTTCATTCGACCAAATTGGCCCAATTACAAATACAGTTGAAGATGCAGCAACCATATTGGAAGTAATTGCTGGACAGGATGATTACGATAGTACAATATCGACAAGAAAAGTGGAGCAATACACTAAGCTTTTAGACGATAAAAAGCCAAAAAGAATTGCTTATTTCCCAGAATGTTTTGAAAGTGATGGTTTAGATAGTGAAGTTAAATCTGCAATATTAAAACAAATTCAAACTCTAAAAAGTAAAGGTCATATTGTTGAGAGAGTTTCTTTCCCTTACTTGGATTATTTAGTGCCAACCTATTATGTACTAACTACTGCTGAGGCATCCTCTAATTTAGCTCGATTTGACGGGGTGCATTATGGCTATCGTAGCAAAAAAGCAGATAATCCTGAAACCACTTATCTTAAAACAAGAACAGAAGGTTTTGGAAAAGAAGTTCAAAGACGAATCATGTTAGGAACCTTTGTTTTAAGTGCTGGTTATCATGATGCCTATTATACAAAAGCGCAAAAAATGAGACGATTAATTCAAGATAAAACCAAAGAAATATTAAATGAATTTGATTTTATCCTTACCCCAACAACGCCTCATACTGCATTTGAGTTAGGGTTAGAAGTAAAAAATCCGGTTGCCATGTATTTGGAAGACATTTTCACGGTTTTAGCAAATTTAAGCGGAAATCCAGCCATATCGCTACCTCTTACAGAGCACTCGAACGGAATGCCTTTCGGGACACAACTAATGGCAAAGCCATTTTATGAAAGCGAACTCCTAGCTTTTTCACACAATCTAATGAACAGTTTGTAGTTAAAAACTATAAGACTTAATTTTTAGCTTAAAGCAAATTATTCCGAATTTTGCTCTGATAAATATTTCTTATGAGAAAAATAATAGTTACTATAATAACACTTTTAGTATTTCAGTTTACTTTTGCAGGCAATACACATCTCTTTTTTTCTGATTCAATAAAAACCAAACAAATAAATTCGGAGAAAGATAAAAAAGAAACAGAGTCAGATTTGATTCAAGCACGCCTTAAAATATTGAACGAAAAAAGCCCAATAGATTTGGTGTATAATAAAGCAGTTGAAAATTCTATAAATTCATACTTGAAAAAAAATAAAAAGTTAGTATCAAGAATGGTGGGCTTGGCACCACAGTATTTCCCAATGTTTGAAAGCTGTTTAGATAAATACGACATCCCATTAGAATTTAAATATTTAGCTATTGTAGAGTCTGCCTTGAATCCAAGAGCTCGTTCTCGTTCTGGGGCAAAAGGCTTGTGGCAGTTTATGTATGCAACCGGAAAGCAGTACAATTTAAATGTAACTTCTTATTTAGATGAAAGACAAGATCCGTACAAATCGACAGAAGCGGCTTGTCAGTATTTTGCAAAGCTCTATGAAATGTTTGGCGATTGGAACTTGGTATTAGCGGCATACAATGGAGGCCCGGGCTATTTATCGCGAACAATGGCAAAAACAGGACTGTATGATTATTGGCAGTTAAGGCCTTATTTAAGAAGAGAAACGAGAGGATATGTACCAGCATTTGTAGCGGTAAATTATGTAATGAATTTTTATCAGGAACATGGAATTGAAATTGAACTACCACAAAATTTCATAGTCCAAACAGACACAATTACTTTAAAAACCCAAATAGAATTCTCGGTTTTGGCGGAACTAATTTGTATTTCAAAAGAAATTATTTCCCAATTAAACCCAAGCATTACAAAAGGGGTTTTCCCTAAAAATACCAACATCACTCTTCCTTCTGATGTAATGATAGATTTTGTTGTAAATGAGCAAGCAGTTTATACTTTTATTAAGGCAGTGGAGCAAAAAGAAATATTAATAAACGAAACACGATTTGTATATGTGGTAAAACAAGGAGATTATTTAGGAAAAATTGCCCAGCAAAATGGAGTTCCAATTAATGATATTAGGAAATGGAACAAACTAAAAAATGACAAACTTACTATTGGAAAAAAGTTAGTGTTATTTCTTAAAGATGATTTTAAAACAACAGCACAAAAAAAGACAGAAAACCCTGTATATATTGTAAAGCAAGGCGATACGCTTTGGGATATAGCAAATAAATATGAAGGAATTAGCGTTAGTGAGTTAATGCGGCACAACAATTTAAATTCTAATCAACTAAAACCAGGAGAAAAAATACTTCTTCCTACAAGCTAGCTCATGCGAAATCAGTATTTCGTTTTACTTTTTCTCTTTTTATTTTCCTGTGATGGAGGAAAGAAAATTCTCCCAAAATCAACTGGCTCAGTAAATGAAATTATTGTGGTTGTTTCGGATGCTCTATGGGAAAAGTATCCAGGAAAGGCAGTAAAAGAAATTTTTGCAAAAGACTATCCTGGCCTACAGCAATCAGAACCGATTTTTAATATCATTAGAATTAAGCCATCTGATTTTACTACTATTTTCAAAACTCATCAAAATATAATTTTGATTTCCGAAAACGGAGAAGAAGGTAAAAAAAATAATTTTTGGGCAAGTCCTCAAATAGTTGTTGGCTTGCAGTGGAATACAGAAAGTGATAAGACGCAATTGATAGAAAAATGTAAAAACTATGCAGCTATTTTTTATCAAAATCACTTGCAAAAAGTGACAGAAAAAATTTCACAATCTAACAATACTAAAAATAATAATTTTGGAATAGATGTAAAAATCCCTTCCGAATATACAATAGTATTTGATAGTGAAAATTTATTCTGGACTACATATAATCCTCAAAAAAGCGATTTGATAAAACAAATTTTAATCTTTAGAATAAATGTAAATGAATTAAATTTTCAAGAGAACCTAATAATTAAAGTAGATTCCGTTTTAGAAAAAACACTAAAAGGAAAGGGGGAGGATAATTTTGTTCAAATAGAAAAAAGATTTCCAATAGAAATTTCAGACAATACTTACAGAGGGCTTTGGAAAATGGAAAATGAATTTATGGGTGGTCCTTTTCTAATGAAAATTTACAAATCAAAAAGTGGAAATGTAATCGTTTCTATTGGGATTGTATTTGCCCCAGGAGAAGCTAAAAAAAGATTTATGGTTGAAATGGATGCCTTGCTTTAATTGGGTAGGACAATCAATTTATCTCTAACATTACTCATCCCTTTTATACTTATTTCATAAATATAATAGCCAGAGGTTAAATTAGAAACATCTACAAACTGATTGGCAGCTTTAATATTTTCAGATAAAACAACTTGCCCCGCTAAATTGTAAATGCTCAAAACAGGGTTTTTACTTATGGCATTTTTAGGTGTGCTTAAGGTAAAATAATCTTTAGTAGGATTTGGATAAATACTAACATACGATATATAATCATTAGTAATTCCGTTTGGTTGAGAGAGCAAAACACTTTCCCAAATTCCCCTTCCAAAAGTGGCTGCCCTAATTTTACCAGCTCCATAATGTATCTCCAATTCATCCACTTGCACATTTGGAAGACCCGTCATAAAGGCTTGCCAATCGGTCATTGTATTATCTTTATGATAAACCCCCACATCTGTTCCAATGTATAAATCATCATTTGTTAAATCTTGATAAACAATACAGTTTACAGGAAGATTTGGTAAGTTAGATCCAGAAATATTTGTCCAACTATTACCCCCATCATTTGACTCATAAACCTTATTGCCATTAGAGTAATTTGAACAAGTAACCCAAACCCAATTGGGGTTGTTTGCCGAAACAGTAACATCAGAAATAGAGCTTGGAAGCCCTTGCATAATAAAGGCCCAACTAATTCCTCCGTCAAAAGTTACATATAATTTTGAGTAAGTGGCAGCATAAATTACATTCTGATCAGATGGAGCTAAAGCAATTGTTCGTATGGACCCTATTTGATTGTTAGAAATAGAATCCCAAAAAGCACCACCAGTCGTAGTTCTATAAACTTCCTCATAACCAGCAACAACCATATTGTTGTTTAATGGGTGCATTTTGTATGGGGTAACCCAGGCACCATCATAGGAAACCGGTTTGAAATTGTTCCAATTATTACCTCCGTCATAAGTTATTTTAACACCTCCGTATTGAGAAGAAGAGTATATAATGTCAGGATCATAAGGATCAATAATACACTCCATCCCATCAGAGCCTCTTATTGCATCCCAACCAGAAGATGAAAGCCTTTCAGTGCCATTATCTTGCGCTCCAGCTACTAAAATATTGCTATTGCTTTTTGACAGACCTAAACGATAAAACTGAGAAATTTCCAGACCATCACTAATATCAACCCAATCATTTAAGAAATTAACATATTTGTAAAAACCACCGTCATTTCCTGCATACAAAGTATTATTAATTGGATTGTATTCCAAGGCATGCTGATCTACATGCATATAAGCGTAATTTCCACTTCCGCTACTTGCTTCAATATTCCAGTTCTGCCCACCATCACTAGATTCCCATAATGCTATTCCACCAGCGTAAATAATATTTTCATCAGTAGGTGAAATTGCTAAACTCATATCGTACCAAGATTGCCCCCCTTCAGAAGTTCCATCTGTCTTTCTTCCTAAAATATTACATCCAGTATTAGGATCAGGGCAATCGAATTGAGTAGCCCATGTATCACCAGCATCAATCGATTTATAAAAACCATAAAAACCAGCATCAGATTTTGCAATAAGAGCATAAATAACATCAGGATTATCAGGCGTAATCCCCAATAAAATTCTATCTAACCCCCCTGTAGGCAAACCACCACCCAATATTGCCCAACCAACACCGCCATTTGTAGTTCTGTAAATTTTAGAGGAACCACTTGAAGCGTCTAATGCTGCATAAATAACAGAAGGATCATCAGGTTTGAACTCTACATCACGCATTCTTCCAGTTAGCGTACTATTCCAAGTAGTGCCGCCATCAGGGCTAATAGTAATCCCATTATTGGAAGCAACTACCAAACTATCAGGATAATTAGGATTAATAATTAATTTATTGATTCTTTTGCTCTGATTCACTCCATAACTTAATCCTGTTGTATTCCATGTATTTCCACCATCTGTACTTTTCAAAACGCCAATACTGTAAGTATCAGCACCATCTCCATCACCAGTTGCAATATACATTATTTGGTTATTTGTAGGATGTATAACAATTCCTGAAACCCCTATAACAGGTAAATCATCTGTGTTTGTAGACCAAGTATTTCCTCCATCAACAGTTTTCCAAAGCCCACCACCTGGAGAGCCAATCCAAATAATATTAGGATCGAAAGGATCGAAAGCAATTGCATTCACCCTTCCATTTCCTCTTTTTTTGCCATTCGACAAAATAATAGGCGTGTCAAATGGACCTAATGGCTGCCAGTTGGAGGCAGAAGAAATTTTAGTATTCGCTAATTTTTCCTTTTCTTTTTTCCATTCAGTAAACAAAGCGCTAGAAGGGAAAACACCATTTTCAGGCATTCTTTTTTCTAAAAAATATAAAGACCGAGCATAAGGTTTGTAGCCATTTCCTTTTGTGTAAGGATGCAGTGATTTGTAATTTTCAAAAGCAGTAATTTTTTCAGCAATAGTTGCGTTTTCATTTTGCAATAAAAGTTGATCCTCCCAAACTTGGGCAAAAGAAAAATTAAAACAAAACGAAAAAACAAAAAGTACGAATATTTTTTTCATTTGTATGAAATTAAAAATTGGACTGCAAAGATAAAATTAAATTTCTTCCATTTGCACTAATTCCGGAGGCAAATGTTTTGTAATGAATATCAGAAATATTTTCAATGGCAACAGAAAAGCTAACAGAATCATCAATTTTATGCAAGTATTTTAAATTAAAAGTGGTCCAAGATGGGGTTCCGTCAAGGGTAGCCTCATCCAAATTGTCAACTCCAGCAATGTCAAAATCAGCCTTCTTTTTCCAAGCGTTATAAAAGACATAAAATACTAAACTTTTGTTTTTAGTAATATTATATTCCAAAAAAGTATTTACATTAAAAGGAGGAATATGTGCCAAAGGTAAATTTTTAGCAGTTTCTCCTTTTGTATAATTACCTATTGAAGAAAAGCGAATCCGTTTCGTAATATTATAAAGAAGGGAAAAACTTATACCACTTATTTTTGCCTTTCCAATGTTTTGATTGCTTTGTGTTTTCATCATTACGCCATCATAAACAAGGGAGTCAGCCCCATTAAAAACAACATCCCTCCTTTCAATAGCGTCTACAAGTAATGTTTGAAACAGAAGAAGTTTAAACTCCAATTGGTCATTAATAAACTTCCGAATCTCTCCATCTATTGTCAATGCTTTTTCAGGAGTTAATTTACTATTTGGCACCACAACCCATTTGTCATTTTTAGAAAATACTTTTCCAATATCATCCATATTCGGATTGCGAAAACTATTGGAAATGGAAGAAATAAAAGACCAGTTTTTTGGCGTATATTTAATATTTATAGAGCTTGAAAAAGAAGAATTATTAAGGGTAATGTTATTAAAAGGAAGATGATAAGCAGAAGTGTCGTTAAAAATTGCATTTAATTTGTTCGCACTATATCTCAACCCACCACTTAGTGATAAATTATACGAAATAGATTTACTCAGCAAGCTGTAAAAAGAAAAATCATCACTTCCACTTCCTCCATCAGGATACCTAGTTGTTGCATATCCTTTTTTGCCAAAATTTCCATTTTGCCTGTAGGCAGTTGAATGAAGATTTTCTTTTCGCCCTTCTATACCATAATTCAACGTAAATTCAACAAGGGTTTTTTCAAAATCAAAGATTAAATCATAAATACTTACCTTTTCAAACCGTCTTGTGAAAACAGAACTATTCCAGCTACTTTTATGTCTTGATTCTTCTATGTTTTGAAAGGAAAAAGTAAGGGTTGAGTTATCAAAAAGAAAATGAGAATTATTCGTTTTTATAGCTAAAATTTGCATGAATCTTTTTTGAGGGCCATAATACCAATCGGAATATTTAATGTCGTCATTAAGCATGTCAAAGCGATTAATATCAGAGGAATAGCTATATTGTGTGTTTAGCGAAAGAAGTATTTCTTTACTAAGAGTAATGTCTGTTTTATGAATAAAATCAGCTTGTTTGTATGCCGTAAATAGTTGCTCATTTCCATTGGTTGCTACCGCTTCATTCCCCCAATTTTGGTAGCTGTGTAATCGCGTCTTCCCCATTTTACTATTGCCGAAAGATTTAAAAGTTAGCCCACTTAAAAAGTAAAATTTATTTTTTCCGTATTTAGCATGAAAATGACCTATTACAGCATCAGAAGCACTTTCAATTTGTTGGCTAAAAAAGAAATCGGAACTATCAGATTTAAGGGGTTTTATAGTTTCAATTAAAATAGCACCACCCAAAGCACCGTTTCCATAAGCAACAGAGGACAATCCATTAGCTATCCCAATTTTATTTAGAATAAAGGGATCAACGGTCATAATGTTTTGTAGGTGTCCGCTTCTGTAAATCATATTATTCATTTTAATTCCATCAAGAACAAGTAAAATACGATTTGCCTCCATTCCCCTAAGGTTTGGGCTACCTCCACCTACTTGACTTTTTTGAATATTAATCCCCACAGATTTTTGTAACAAATCACCAGTGTTAGCAGATTGTGTTTGTATAATTTTTTTTCTGTTTATTGATAATATTTGTGAAGATTTTTGAAAGGAAGACTTGCGATTTGTGCGCAATAGCACTTCATCTAATAAAGTGTTTTTAGGAGTTAAATAAAAAACACCTCCCCTGCTAATTTGAGATATTGAAGTTTTGACAGGGATATAAGCGATATGTTGAAAATTAAGAGTGTCCCCTTTATTGAAAATATTAAGATTACACTTTCCAAAATTATCGCTTATTGCGGAACGGATTTTATTAGTAGAAAAAACAGCAACATTCTTTATAGGAGATTTTGTTATCTGATTCTGAATGAATATTTCTTGTGCATACAGGGATTGGAAATTGCAAAAAATAAAAAGTAAATAAATTTGTTTCATTGCCGTAACTGCTCAATAACAGCATGGGATTTTAAATTTTTCAATTCGTGATGATGTAATTTATAATAATCTAATAAAATGAGGAGCACTCTTCCTCTTTCAGCATATGAGATGTCTTTTTTTATCTTAAATAATAATGCTTTAAAATTATATAAATCTTCTCCTTTTATGAAATGTATGTGTCCAAATTCTTTTTCTGCAAAACAACCATTTTGTAAATCGAAATAAGGTAATTCAGCATTTAATTTTGAAGGATAAAATCCTAAATATGAACTCAAATTAAAAAGAAAAAACAATGGATATGTGTTCGGTATTTCTTGGCTGTTTTCCAATTCTACGATTACATTTTCAATATAGTTAAAAAGAGCTTCTTCTTTTTCATCTTCAATCAGCACTTTTAGTAAAACTTCAGAAATAAAAACAGCTAAAAGCCGTCTGTTTATATCGAAAGGAATCCTTTCAAAAACCTGCGATATATTTATTTCTTTCAGTCGTTTCAGCCCAATTTTTGACTTTTTGAACATTTCTAAATAAAGAACTGTAAAGGGCTGAAAAAGCCCTAATTTGGACTTTGATTTTTTTTGCCGAACCCCATTTATGATAAAAGATTGTAGGCCAAAATCACGAGTAAAAATTTTAGCAATCACTGAACTTTCAGAATATTTGTAATAATGCAGAGCAATGCCCTTTGTTTTTTGGAGCATTAGTGTATAAAAAGAATTTTACTAACCATACTTTCTTCTCCATCAATGTTTGTGCTGAAAACTAAATACACCCCAGTGCTTGCCCTTTCTCCACTTTGATTTTGCCCATCCCAAATAGCTTGCCCACCATTAGCATAACTTTCAAAAACCAAATTACCATTGATATCGGTAATTTTTACATTTGCATTATCTACAAGGCCTCTAATTGCAATTTTTCCATTGTAATTTTCTTTAACAGGATTTGGGAAAACCATCACATTATTATGAGAATTATATCCTTTTGTGGCATCACTTCTGTATGAGATTATTCCTTTTTCAGTACCAATAAAAACCTCACCACTAATTTCATTTATTGCAATATCAATTATATTATCAGAAAACAAAGGGCTATTTTCAGTAGTAAAATGGTGAATTTCTTCAGTGCCATCTTTTGAAAGTAGAAAAACACCAGAGCCATTTGTCCCAACCCATTTTCTGTTGGCACCATCTATTTCAATACAATTAATCGTTTCGGTATCCAATAAATATTGCCCATATTCTCCTTGCTGAATAAGTATCTGCTGAGCATCATAATTACCTCCAGTAAAAACTAATTCCGGAGCGTAAAAAACAGTAATTCCTTTATCGGTTCCTACCCATATTTCCCCTTCCAAATCAACTGTTAAAGAGAATACTTCCAATGATGGTAAATTTCCCATTCCTACATTGGTATTGATAAGTTGAATTTCATCATCATTTGACTTGTCAATGGTCCCGTTATCATTATATACAAAAAGTCCAGCATTTTTTATTATGCCCCATTTTTGCCCGTAATTATCAATGACTAAATCTTTAAAATAAGTGCTTGGACCATCAATTCCGTTTAACCTAAAGGAATACCATTCTCCCGTTTTTGTTTTTACAACCAAAGGATTTTGAGCAAGAGAATTAATTGCCCATAAATTCTGTAAATCATCAAAATATAAATCGGAAACCCTAATCCAACCATTCACATTTGCAATGGTTACCGTATCTAAGGCGCCATTGGTATTTTGGTAATTATATTTCTCTACAAAATTTTTATTATCGAGCTTTATTATCCCCCCATTCCAGCTACTTAAATATACTTCAGAACTGTTTTTAGGATTTACCACAACACTTACCACATCATAGATACCTCCAATTTCTCCACTACTTTTATAGTCCCAACTGGAGTTGTTTTCAAAAAAGAACACTCCATCAAAATTCCAAATATTTTCTCGACTTGCATAGTAGCCACCTGGAGCAACCCACAAATCGTTTTTCCCCGCAAAAAGTTTAAAAACATTGGCCTTTCTTGGCCCATTAGGATCAATTTGTTGCACAAAATTGGTGGCATTATATTCTAGTAAATCTTTATCGAAATCAGCTATCCAAATATTTCCGTCCTTATCATAAATCGCATGTTTTGGATTAGAGATATTTTGGGTAATTATTTCAGTTGTACTGTCATTTTTTATAATATTGACTTGATCGTCAAGGACCACAAACAAACTATTATAGGAAAGATGAAGATGCTCTATTTTTTTACTAGGAGCACTGTATATTCTCCACGCATTATTTTCATAAATAATTACCACATCATTGTTGGCGCTATCACTCGTAGTAGCGTAAATATTCTCATCAAAATAGGAGATATTCTCAAATTTACTATTAGCATTTAGCCCGATTTCAAAGGCACTATGCTTTCTCCAGTTATGGTAATCAGATAGGTTTACCTCCTTAATATTTGCAGAGTATATCCCAGAAGATGTTGCTACAAACAAGGAATCTCCATCTAAACTTGTGTCATTTATTTTTACAAAATTACCGCCCTCCCCAATCTTATAAGTATCTAATATTTCTTCCTCTTCTGTATCCAAAACAACCAAGCCAAAGGGACAGGATAAATAAGCAATTTTATCAATGAAAAAGATATTGTTGATTGTTTTCTCTCCTAAAATGGGCTTTTGCTTAATATCAGAAATATTGATTATTTGCCCATCTTTGATAAGGTCAATATTACAGTTTTTATAGGCAATAAGCAGAGTTTTGCTTTGGGACTGGTAAGCAACTTTGGTTACCTCTGTATCAGATAGCCCATTTACTTTGGATATGCGATTTATCGTTTGGTCCGCTTTATTAAAATAAAACAAACCACTTTCGGTAATACAATAAATATTTTCCTCTACTTCTGCAATAAATGTAGCATTATGATATGGTAAATGGTCGCGCCAACTCCCTATTGCCGTGAGTTGAGCTTTAGCCAAAATTGGGCTGCAAAATAGCAGTAAACAAAAATATATTCTAATTGTTATCATCTTAAATACAATAATAATGCATTATTAGCAGATAACTTTATAATCCTTAAAAAATTGTTAGATAAGCTAAAAAGGATTGTTATTTTTGCGGCTTTGGCCCAGTAGTTCAACTGGATAGAATATCAGATTTCGGCTCTGAGGGTTGGGGGTTCGAATCCTCCCTGGGTCACATAAAAAAAGGCTCAAATTTGAGCCTTTTTTCTATTTTTCGTTTCCTAAAAAATTTATTGTAAAACGAGCTTCTTATTAACCCTTCCCTCATCTGTTTCAATTTCAAGGAAGTATATCGCTTTTGAATAGTTTGATAGAGAGACTTGCTTGGAGTAAACTCCAATAAAGTCATTTAATTTTTCAGTATAAAGAACCTCTCCAAGCACATTCAGAACGCTAAGATTGTACCCCTGTGCTTTTTCACTATTAAATGTAATCGTAAATACATCTTCCGATGGATTTGGATAAATATTAAGCCCATTTACATAGTTAGGATTTTCTACACCTGTTGAAATGGTAAGTATACGTGTAACAGGGTCAGATATACATCCATTAGCATCTTCTATTACAACCGAATAACTACCCCCAACAGTAGGTGTGACAGTTTGTGTGGAAGGCAGACCATTACTCCAAGTATAAATGTATGGAGAAGATCCGTTTGCAGCATTTGCTGTAAGAGAATTACCGTTTTGTGTAATTGAAGCAGTTATCTGCCCTTGACTTGGAGGATTACCAAGCCCAGGAGGATAAGATGTAAAGCCAGTTACATTATTAGTTAAATCTCCATCTATTCCCCCATTTGGATTGCTTACTGTAATCATAATAAATTCATAGCCTTGCATACCAGTAATTGTTGGAAGCACAAAGTTTGTTGATTGATAAGTACTAAGATTTCCAGTCCATGAAACAGTGGTATTAAATGTAGTATTTCCAGTAACGTCTACCTCAACATCCACTGATGTTAAATTATTAATTCCATTATTCATAATAGTTACCACAGGAGCGAGAGTCCCATTACACTGGATAGAAGCACCTGAATATAGCATTACATTAGGGTCATTTGAAAAAGTAGCTGCAGGATTACAAGAAACAAGGCTATACGGACTGCTGCTTTGACCAGCCTCTATAAGTGTTCGATCTGGACAAATCATATAAATAGTAGGCCAATATCCAATAGAATATAATGATGTAGTATTATCGTTATTTACAGTTCCATCAGTACAAAATACAGGATAAGGAGTTCCTGTTAGCCAGTCACCCTGAGTGCCGCATCCATTTCCTTGAAGGCAAGCAAGAGCACTTGCATCTCCTTCAATAAAGAAAACCATTACATCATCAGTTGTATTAGCGTCTACATTAGGGAATCCTTCTGGACCGTGATGGATGTATAAGTCCTCAAGTGCCCCACTTGTATGATAACTCCAACATGGGCCACACCATACAGCTGAGAAATCAAGAAAAACCGTATAGCTTCCATCTAAATAACTATATAAATTATGTGCTGTACCATTAACGTCAGTCATAATTGTGCAGAAGAGTAGGTAAAAGATAAAATTCCTACAAGCGTAATAAGTAAAATTCGTTTCATGATTGAAAAGGTTTAAGTTATTGAAAAACAGTTTGCTAATATACAAAAAAATATTAACTCTATCAAATAGAGGTTTGATTTACTTGAATAACCCGATAAGAATAAGCTGTTAAACAAACCATAGTTTAGTCTACAACAATTTTCTTTTTTACCGTACCATCATCATAAATATAGAACAACAAAGTGTTTTTTCTTTCTGGAGAATCTTCCCCTAGTATATTTACAATTTTTAGAAGCTTAGCTTCTTTAGTATTCTCATTAATTGATGTATTGCACCATATCTGTACCATATCTGTGTCATTAAATTGATCACCTAGTTCTGATTCTATATCAGCAAAAAAATGAAGAGGACCAGATGTAGGAGGGTTAATAAAGATATTTGAAAAATATAAATTACTAGTATAAGCACTTGTATAATTATTCCCATCGTTTGGGGAAGAAGTAGTTACTTGAACCCCATTTGATAAATTTTCAATTGTAAAAAATCCAACTAAAGAACCTGTACTATCATAAGCATTTATTATTGCAGAATTTGGACTTGTAATTAGCCCTACTTTTAATGATAATGAGATTGTAAGTGATGCTGTATTTATGGTAGTTGTTAAATTTGCATACCCAACAGAATCGCTAGCACTTAAAGACCCTATATTAAAAGACCCTCCATCAGAAGTAATAATGCTTATTTCTATATCTGGTTCGTCGGCACTTTGACTCACTGTTAATAAAAGTTCTGTAGATGCGTTACATTGTAAATCTGAAAGAGTATTGGTTATGATTGGATTGAACGGAGCGGGTAAAAACATAGAAGTAGTAAAAGTGTCAATTACCGACCAACTTGAGTTTAGTTGATTTGTAGAATCACAATAAGCCTCAATCTTCCATTCGTAAGCGGTTGAAGGCTGTAATAATGGAAGAAGTCTACTTGTCATCGTGGAATTAATATTCAATAAATTCATCCAGTTAGCAGCACCTACCTCTCTTGTTCTTATTCTATAATGATCAACGCTTGTAACTGCATTCCAATTTGCTATTGCCGAATTATGTGTAATATTTGTCACATACAAACCGCTTGGTGTTGGACATTGAGCAAAACTCAGATTCCCTAAAACTAAACATATAAACATGCAAAGTAACTTTTTCATTTTATTTAAGTTTTTTTTCAAATATACAAAATTTTACAGGAATATTTTATTTTTACGTAGTTTTATATAGAAAACACCATAAGTAATTGAAAATCAAATTAATAGAGAGGTTTTTCTAAAAACTGTTTTCAAAATATTTTAATGGGGAAACACTAGATTATAGCAAAAACCCATTAGAGGGCTTTATTTTAAGCTATTTTCTTTTCTAAACATATAAATTGTGCTAGAATACCCTCTTTTACTAAAAAATGCAATTATATTAGAAATTAATCCAATAGCAAATCCTTTCAAAAGTTTCTTTTTCCCAGATTTATATTTTTCACTTAAAATCGAAACATAGAAAGAATCAAAAAGCATGGGTTTTGTTTTTGCCAAATTAAATCCATACTTTTTAAAAAGAGAGTCAATACTTACTTTTGAAAAATGCCATAAATGAATAGGGACATCCCAAGCTGCCCAATACTCTTTGTAGTAGTTGGCGTCCCAACTTTTAAGATTAGGGACTGCTATAATTACAGTTCCATTTTTTTCTAAAATTCTTGAAAAATGTTCTATTGTTTCATTCAAATTTG
>LWDU01000469.1_pt1 | contig 26012 bp, 10 predicted proteins | sample 727161 | NCBI WGS metagenome assembly LWDU01 (sample SAMN04566230, study PRJNA314399) | hydrothermal vent metagenome | isolation source: deep sea hydrothermal plume seawater | place: Mexico: Gulf of California, Guaymas Basin | collected 2004-07-11
AACCAAGGATGAACTTAGAGAAATTCCTCCCGAACGTTTTTTCGATGATTTTTGTCACGCACCACGTAATGCAATTGCTGAACTTTGGCGTTCTGGAGGTTCTACCGGAATACCTCTTTTCTATCCGCGGACGTTCGAAGATTTACCTTATTGTATTTTATCTTTTGCCCGTAATTTAATTGCCCCAAATTTAGGAAAGAAAGATACAGCTCAAGTCTCTTTCCCACTGGGAATTCACCCTGTAGGACATGTTTACGCAAGGGCATGCCAACAACAACAAATAGGTGTAAATTGGGCTGGAGCCGGTAACTCTACACCTTCATTGGTACAGATTGATCTCATCAATCGTCTACAACCCAGTGTTTGGATGGGTATGTCGAGTTATGGGATCCACCTGGCGAATATGGCGGAAGATCAAGACATTGATCTGGCTGGCTCCTCCGTTGAAACTATTATGACTTCAGCTGAACCCATGTCAGATACTAAAAGAGCTAAAATAAGTCGCATGTGGGGAGCCGAAGTTTGGGACGGCTTTGGCATGACTGAATGTGGTATGATGGGCGGTGAGTCAAAAGCGCGCGATGGTTTTCATATTTGGACAGATTTATTTCATATTGAGGTAATAGACCTTGATAGTGGTCTTCCCGTTGCTAATGGTGAGGAAGGCGGCCTTGTTGTCACTCCACTATTCACAAATAATGCGACACCTTTCATTCGCTGGAGTTCAGGCGACATAGTTACTTATAAAGAATTTGGGGACGACAGCGATGGGCCCTACTCTGTCTTTCCAGTAGTCAAACACGCGCACCGTACTGTTGGCTTTTTCAAAGTTCGCGGCGTTAACATCAATCATCCTGAGTTAGAGGACTTTCTCTTTGACTATGAAGATCTCGTCGATTTCAAGGCTGAAATCGTAACTGAAAATGATCTTGATATTTTACGTCTTTCGATAGAAGTACTTCATTCGGGTAATCCAGATGAACTCTCTCAAAATATTATTAAGCATACAAAGAATAAATTTGAAGTGACACCAAGTGTGGTTGTACTGAAACGCGGAACTCTTGCTACTGAATTCGAAAGCTCAGTTAAGGCACCTAGGTTCGTAGATTTAAGAAATTAATGACTATAGGGTAGATATTATTATTTAGCTTCCTTAAATTGCACGATAATAATTAAGAAGAAAGGATCCTGCACAAATGTTAAAATTTGGCTATTTTACACTGAGTGATAATCACTATAAAGGCAGTACCCGCTCAGCCAACGAATTTGTTACAAATATCACCGATGAAGCTCTCTACGCAGAAGAGTTGGGCATGAACTCAGCCTGGATTGGTGAACATCACTTTAATTCTCTTGGAGTTCTCTCCTGTCCCGATTTAGTCTTAAGTTATATCGCTGCTAGAACAGAAAAAATTCGCCTTGCCCCTGCCGTTACAGTACTACCACTGCACAACCCAATACGGGTAGCAGAGCAATGGGCAACACTAGACCTGTTAAGCAACGGTAGGGTAGATTTTGCCATTGGGCGGGGTTATGACAGCAAGGAATATGCCCCCTTCCACGTCGATTTTGCAAATAACCAAAGTATTTTTGAAGAAGGTCTCGAAGTTGTATTGGAACTCTGGAATTCGAATAAAAAACTGAGCCATAAAGGCAAGCACTATTCATTCGAGAATGTTAGGATTACACCAAAACCCATCCAAAAACCAATTCCGACATACGTTGGCTCTTTTTCCCAACCTTCAATTGATTTAGCCGCACGCTTGGGCCTTGGTCTTATCGTAGCACCATTTGCGTCAACAATGAGTTTTGGTGGCTTGCAACAAGTCGCCGACCGCTACCGTGAAACCTGTGAAAAATTAGGTAACAAACCTCAGCGCATGATGTGTAGCTACTTCACGCATTTTGCCGACAATGATGAACAACAGGCCGAACAACGCGCGCGTCAAATTAGGTATTATAAAGAATGCGTTATTCCTTCCTTCCCTGGTGATCCAAAAAATACGCCGCCAAGCTATAAATATTTTAATGCCATGGTAGAAAAACTACATAATGTCCAACCTGAACACTTAACCGAAAACTCAATCCTTATTGGGTCATCACAACAAATAATTGATACCCTCAAAAAGGTAGAAGAAACGGGTATTGAAGAGGTGATCCTCTATATAAATGTAGGTCAAAAACCCCACAACCAGGTAAAGGATGAAATGGCAAGGTTTATGGCTGAGGTTGCACCGGCATTTAATGATTAATTGGACAACTGGAGACCACAATGGACGGTAAAATTGGTTTAGAAGAACATGTTTCGTTTAATGATACCATTGAGGATTCTAACGGATTTCTTGATCCTGGTATTTGGGATGAATTAAAAAGCCGGCTTTTAGACTTTCATGTCAAACGGCTTGGATTTATGGATCAATTTGGCATGGAAATGATGATTCTCTCTTTGAATGCTCCAGCCATTCAAGCCATTCCAGATATTGCACAAGCCACCGAAATAGCCAAACGATCGAATGACCTCCTGGCTGAACAAGTTGCAAAAAAACCAGACCGTTTTCATGCCTTAGCAGCACTGCCAATGCAGGATCCAGAATCTGCAGCACAAGAACTCCAGCGTTGTGTCAATGAACTTGGATTTTGCGGAGCTTTGGTCAACGGCTTCTCTCAAATTGAACAAGAAGAAAGTGCTGTCTATCTTGATCTCAGGCAATATTGGCCTTTTTGGAAAATTGTCCAAGAACTAGATGTTCCATTTTACTTACATCCGCGTAATCCTTTACCAAGCATGTCGCAAATATATGACGGTCACCCTTGGCTGCTTGGTCCAACCTGGGCATTTGGTCAAGAGACCGCCGTGCATGCCTTACGTTTAATGTGCAGTGGTTTATTCGATGAATATCCCGATCTTAATATTATCCTCGGTCACATGGGCGAAGGACTACCCTATAGCATGTGGCGGATTGACAATCGCAATAGCTGGGTTAAAGCACCGCCCCAGTATCCAGCAAAGAAAAAAATTGCTGAATATTTTAATTCTAACTTCCATATTACAACATCGGGTAACTTTAGAACTCAAACGATGATTGATGCGATATTAGAGATGGGATCAGACCGTATTTTATTTTCTAGCGACTATCCCTTTGAAGGAGTTGAGGAGGCCGCAGTCTGGTTTGATAATGCCAGTATCAGTGAACCAGACCGAATAAAAATTGGCAGAACCAATGCCATTAATTTATTTAAACTTTCAATCTAGTCATTTGCAGAAAAAAATTTTCATGCCTACCATAGACATACACACTCATTCCCTTTCCGAAAAATGGCTAAAATTAGTAAAGGAAAAAGGAAAACCTGATCTTGATGTCAAAATGCTCCCAAACGGCAAAGAATATTTGGTAGAGTTTGGAACGCCCTCTATGGGTCTTAGCCACGCAATGTTTGACTATCAGCAACGCATAAATGATATGGATGCCCAACGAATTGACATTTCTATCGTTTCCCTAACCTCGCCTAGCGCCTTCTGGGGGACTGAAGATGTAAGTATCGAATGCGCTCAAATTATCAATGACGATATGGCAGCAGCGCAAATCATCCACCCCGACCGCATCCGTTTTTTAGCAACCTTGCCATGGGAATACCCTCAACACGCTGTCAAAGAACTTGAACGGGCGAAAGGTCTTGGTGCTGTCGGTATAATGACGCTCGCAAACATCCGGGGGAAATTTCTTAATGATCCACTCTTTGATCCAGTTTGGGAAAAAATTCAGCAATGGGACCTGCCGGTTCTCATCCATCCAACCGTGCCTCCTGGTTCCGAAAAAATGGATCTTACTACACACCGATTACTAGCTCCTGTGGGGTTTATGTTTGATACAACACTCGCTATTGCGCGCATGATCATGGATGGTTTTATTGACCGATTTCCCAGTATTAAAATTATCGCCGCACACGCTGGAGGCTATCTGCCTTATGTGTCAAAGCGGATGGACCTGTTCTTTGAACAAACACAATTTGAAAAAAACATTACTGATTTACCAAGTACTTATCTTAAACGAATCTATTACGATTCAATAATTTATCAGGCCGATGGGCTTCAGTCTTTGATCAATTTAGCAGGGGCAGACCGAGTTATGTTCGGCACCGACTATCCTCACCCAGCCGATATCCCAGTATTAAAGGGGTTGGTTGAGGAGTTGCCATCAGATCAGACAACGAAGGTCCTGGGACGCACCGCCCAGAGTTTATTTAAAATTTAAACAGACAATCCAAGGATTGTTCTCGCAAACCACAAAAGATCTCGCTGTGCGACATAGTAAAGCCTAAGATGATCTTGTGACAATAGCGGGTGTAACACTTCAACGGTTATGTTATGCTCGTTGTTGGTTTGTAAGGTTACAATACGAAAAATCTATCCGCCCCTAAGCGAGAGGAATGCAGATGAGAATTACCCGTCGAAATTTTCTTGGGGGAATGGGCGCAGTTGGCATAACAGGGCTAATACCAGAATTAAATGGAGCCCAAATTATTAAAAGCCAAAGAAGTATAATAGCTGGCCCTGGGCGTTCAATGGTAATGGATTCTGGTAATCGGCTGACAGATCTATGGTTATATAATGGGTCTCTGCCTGGCCCAGAAATAAGGATAAAAGAAGGCGATCACTTAGATGTCCATTTCCTAAATAAGCTGAAAGTACCAACAACTATTCATTGGCATGGCATAAAAGTTCCTAATGAAATGGATGGGGTAGCTGGATTAACCCAGCCAGCGGTAGAACCAGGAGAAACGTTTTCTTATAAATTTGAAGTTTCTGAGCCCGGTACATTTTGGTATCACGCACACACAATGGGTTGGGAACAAGTGGCGCGTGGGTTGTATGGACCACTGATAGTAGAAGGGATAAAAGATTTTAAAGTTGATCACGATGTAACCTTGATGATCGACGATTGGCGTCTGGACAAAAATGGCCAAATAGATGAAACCTCAATGGGGAATCTTCATGATTGGGCACATCGCGGCAGGCTAGGTAATTGGCTTACCGTTAATGGCAAATCTCAGTTCAAGAAGTTGGTAAAGATAAATAGCCGTATAAGGCTTAGGCTGATTAATTCGTCCAACGCTCGAATTTTGAAAATGGAATTAACTGGTGGTGTTGGTTTTCAAGTTAGCTTGGATGGCAACCCCTGCAATTTAAAGGCTATTAGTCATTTTGAACTTGCTCCAGCACAACGAATTGACTTGATGATAGATGTTGGGACCGAACCATTGTTATTACATGATTTGAGCTCAAGGGAAAAAGTTCTTGCTAGCATTATAGAGCCGAGATTGGAATTTGGGGAAGGTTTGGTTGAAAAAAATATACCTGAAATAACTCCATTAAAAAGCATTCCCACTAATTTAGCTAACGCGATACGTTTAAAGGTACACATGCAGGGAGGTGCTATGGGAAATCTCTCAAAAGCGCGCTTTGATGGCGATGAATACTCGCTACGTCACCTTGCTCGAGTTGAAAAAAAAGTTTGGGCCTTTAATGGTGTAGTTGGGGTCTACGATCATCAGTTAGGTGAGGTACCGCTAGGTAAGATGATCATTCTTGAGGTATTTAATGACACGGCTTGGTCACATGCAATGCATTTGCATGGCCATGATTTTTGGATACGATCGTCAAAACAATCTAACAGTAATCATATTGATATAAAAAGGGATACATATTTAATGGATCCTAAAGAAAAAGCTGAATTTATATTTTTAGCTGATAATCCTGGTCAATGGCTTCTTCATTGCCATATGTTAGAGCACATGGCATCTGGGATGGGCGCTGTTATCTCTGTCGTGTAAATTAAAGCGTTTTTTCCGAACAACCACTTGTTTTAAAAAAAATTTAGCTTTTTGACAGTTGCCCCTCTGGCGGAATTGGTAGAGGCGCGGGATTCAAGATCCTCTTTCCGTAAGGAAGTACCAGTTAACGAGATGGCCCAAAATATTATAAATAATCCCGACGGAATTTATAATGAAATCCGTTAGGTAAGCAGATACAAAGAATGTTTAGCACTGAATGTTTATACAGTTCGGTTGACTGTTTAATTGCCAAATTGAGATAAATTAAAAGAGTGAATTACGCTGTCCAATCGGGGGCTATTAAACGACGCTTGCCATCTGCAGATTTTTGAATATCTGGTTTTTCCATATCAATACGATCCCAGAGTTTGCAGGTAACAACTTTATGTTTCTGATCTAATCCCTCGCAATAATTAGTATAGGTACATAGACGAACCTCCTCACCCCGACCTAATTTAACTTTTAAGAACCAATCGGGATCCGCAAGAGATTGACGTGCTGAGGCTACAATGTCTGCCTCACCACTTTGGAGTATCTTTTCGGCAATTTCAAATCCATGTATACCACCAGCAAGTACAATTGGTGTGTCAAAACCTGCGTCCCTAACAGCTTTCCTAATAAAAGCCGTTGGCGCAATATTTCTACCAAACGGGCCAAATTCATCAGAAATATAGGCCGGCATGCATTCATAACCGCTTTGACCAGTATATGGATAAGATGCCTCTCCAACACCTGGCTGCTTCGCATCATCAAACTTTCCACCGCGAGATAAGGATAAGAAATCCATACCCGCCTTAGCCAGTTCGACTCCAAAATAGGCTGCTTCATTAACATCGTTACCGCCCTCAATACATTCATCAGACAAGAAACGGCAGCCAATAGGATAGTTATTTCCAACGCGTTCACGCACGGTAGTAAAGACTTCAAGCGGCAATCGAGCCCGATTTTCGAGGCTTCCTCCATACTCATCTGCCCGGTTATTTTTACGTGATAAAAATGAAGCCATAGTATAGGCGTGGGCATAGTGGAGTTCGACATCAGCGAATAAACCAGGCAGGACGTGGGGTAGTTCCCTAATATGGTCAAATTGCACATCAGTAACCCGTTCACGGGCACCAATGCGAAGATCTTCTAATTCCCTTTGAGTCAGGATATTATCAAGCTCGTTATCATCCAGCGCACTTAAATGCTCTCTGATATCGTGATCTTTCCAATCTTCTACGCCGATGGCCGCTCGATGGCCATCTGTAATATTTAAAAAGCGCTGAAAATATTTTTCAGGTTTAGGGCGCCGGCGGATCGAAAGAAAATCAATTAATTGTATAAATAATTTGGTTTGTCCTCCACTCGCTCGATGGACAGTATCAGAAAGCTCTTTTAGGCCCGAAATAAAACGATCGTGACCTATCCGAAGGAGCGGTCCACTTGGTACTTCTCGGATGCCTGTCGCCTCAATAACAACACAGCCAGGTTGACCTTTTGCAAATCTTTCGTACCAAGCTAAAACCTCATCAGTTACGATGCCTTCTTCGGTAGAACGCCAGGGTACCATTGCTGGAACCCATGTGCGGGCCTTAAGTTCTATTGGTCCAATGGAAATTGGCGTAAACCAAAGCGAACTTGTTGCTTCGCTCTGACTTGGCCATTTCCCGGGAACAGGCTCATATTTAATCTTTTCAGATGGTTTCCACATAACAAGTCTAAATTCCAAATTTAAATTAAGATTAAAACATTTTTTTTAAAGATACACACCTTCAAAAAGATAATTGATCATTTTAAATGACACATCAAAACAACTATCTCTTTGCAAAGATATAATTCTAATTATATAAATTATTTTACGAAGTTAAATATAATAAAACCAAAAAATACATCGCATCATAATCTATAACCAACTGATTCAAAAGGTTTTAAATTATATGTTGCTATTTTGTTCTTTTTGTATTAATGTCAAGTTATCATAAAATTAACTACTTATAACAAAAGAGGAAATGGGCAATGTCTATAAAAGTTTTCGTCAAAGAATTTACAGCACTTGGTACACTATTTGTCGCTGGTTATCTTTGGATGGTTATCATTTGAACACTGCGGTTAGGAAATTAAGAATCTCATATTACTAATTAGATTTTATTTACAGGGCGAGGTTTTCGGTTTTCATCAATTGCTACATAGGTAAACACACCTTCAGTTACTTTAATAGGACCCCCAGGATGATAGTGATTGGTTGTCCAGGCTTCAATTTTAATGGTAATCGACGATGTCCCTATCTTTTGTAGCTGGGTGTAACAGCTTACAAGATCTCCAACTCTAACGGGTTTATGAAATTCCATCTCCTTAACACCAATTGTAGCAGTACGTCCCTCAGCTAAACGACTTGCCGTAACACCACCAGCAATATCCATTTGAGAAAGGATCCAGCCACCAAAAATATCTCCACTCGGATTTGTGTCAGCGGGCATCGCAACAACCGCGATGGCTCGATCTCCTTCCGGTTGCTCATGTTCACCAGGGTCAACTTCATTTACCATCAATTTTTCCTTAAACAGTATGGTTTACACTTGCCTTAGCAAAACAACTAATGCACAAGATATGGATATTAATTCACTATAAAACACAGTATAATGTTAATTAACATGAAAAACCAAATTAAAGGTATAATAAATGCCGGATCTTTTTGATAACGTTAAAGATAAGCCTGAAAAAAAGAATACAACAACGGCTGCCAAACCCAGAAAAGATAGAAGCTACTCCGCCAAAGATATTGAAGTCCTGGAGGGATTAGAACCAGTCCGATTAAGACCCGGAATGTATATAGGTGGAACTGACGATCGGGCCATGCGTCATCTTGTTGCTGAATTACTAGATAACTCGATGGATGAGGCCGTCGCCGGCGAAGCATCGCGTATAGATCTGGAACTCACCGCTGAGCATTACGTTACGGTAAGTGATAACGGCAGAGGTATCCCCGTCGACCCCCACCCTAAATTCAAAGACAAATCGGCCGTTGAAGTAATTTTAACTACCTTGCATTCGGGTGGTAAGTTTAGCGGTGATTCATACGAAACATCGGGAGGCTTACATGGCGTCGGCTTATCTGTTGTTAACGCGCTTTCCGATGATCTTACCGTTGAAATTGCGCGTGATAAGAAAATTTGGACCCAACGTTACGAGCGTGGAAAACCGACAACAAAGCTGGAAAATACGGGGAAAACCTCTAATCGACGGGGTACAACTGTAACTTTTCATCCAGACCCTAAAATTTTTGGCAATAAAGTAAGTTTCCGACCTTCGACACTTTATAAAATGGCACGCTCCAAAGCCTATCTGTTTAAAGGCGTAGAAATTCGCTGGAAATGTGACCCATCTCTACTTGAAACAGATTCTGAAACACCTGAAACAGCGACGCTGCACTTCCCGGGCGGCTTAAATGATTATTTACAAGGAACCTTGGAAGACAGGTCAACCGTGACCCCAACGACATTTTCTGGCCATGCCAAGCTCAATGGTAGCACAGGAACTGTTGAGTGGGCTGTCGCATGGCCGCTCGATGAAGATGAATTCTTCAATTCTTACTGCAATACTATTCCAACGCCTTTAGGAGGTACCCACGAAGCAGGCCTTAGAAGTGCGTTGAATAGAGGTCTAAAAGGCTATGGAGATCTAACCAAAAATAAAGCCGCTACAAAAATAAATGCGGACGATATAGTGGGAGGCGCCTGCATTATGTTGTCCGTATTCGTTCAGGACCCTCAATTCCAAGGGCAAACCAAGGAAAAACTCGCAACCATTGAAGTTCAGAAGCTGGTAGAAGGCTCCATTGGAGATCACTTTGATCATTGGCTTAGCGGAGACCCCGAAACTGCTAAAAGGCTCTTAGAACATGTCATTGAACGCTCTAACGTTCGTTTAAAAAAACGCCAAGACAAAGTTCTTAAACGCCAGTCTGCAACCAAACGATTACGCCTTCCGGGTAAGCTCTCAGATTGCTCGCAAAATTCAGCTGAAGGTACTGAAATTTTCATTGTAGAGGGAGATTCTGCTGGTGGATCGGCTAAACAGGGACGCAACCGTAAAACACAAGCTATACTGCCTTTAAAGGGTAAAATCTTAAACGTTGCCAGTGCCACCGATGATAAGATCCGATTAAACCAGGAAATCAACGATCTTAAGGAAGCCTTAGGTTGTGGTACCGGGGCCCAATACCGCGATGAAGATCTTCGCTATGAAAAGGTCATAATCATGACCGATGCGGATGTTGATGGAGCCCATATCGCGTCATTATTAATGACTTTTTTCTTTAAAGAAATGCCGCAACTGATTGAAAATGGACATCTTTTTATTGCATTACCTCCGCTATATCGTTTAACTCAAGGTGGCACAACACTCTATGCTATGGATGACGTGCACAAGGACCTTTTGATCAAAAACGAGTTCTCCGGTAAAGGCAAAATTGAGGTAAGTAGATTTAAAGGGCTTGGAGAAATGCCACCTGCTCAACTCAAAGAAACAGCAATGGCTGAGGATACAGTCCCACTTCGCCATACCGACGATGAGAAGGCCGAAGCCAAAGAGACTGCAAGACTAGTCGAAGACCTCATGGGCAAGAAACCAGAGTTACGATTGGCCTATATCCAAACCCACGCATCAGAGGTTGAAGACGCTATGCTAGATGTTTAGCAGATAGGGCAGGATTATCGTTTAAAACTAAGTTACTAGCCGGTTTTTTAATAAGTTAAAAAATATCTTGGAACTACATAACAATTAGCATAATTTATTCTCTGTAAATTATGAATTATCAAAGGATAGTATAATGGTCTCCGATAATACAGTAGATGACTATTTTGTAGAACGCATTGATAACGTATCTTTTGCAAATGGTGTTTTTAGAATTAGCCTGGGTACTCAGGAAGAGAATGATACGCGCGCCAGTGTCAGACTAATGATACCCGCCAATCAAATCAGCTCGATCCTTCAAGGAATGGCCAGCGCAGCTAGAAATATAGATCAGAAAGTTCAAGCAAAAATGGGGCAAAAGGTAAAACCAAAGCCAGCGGCAACGAAAGCTGCTCCAGCAGCAAAAAGAGCCCCAGCAAAGCGCGGCGCAAAGAAAAAATAAAAATTAAAGCTAACGCTCCTGCATTGCATCACCCATTGATGCGAGAAATGGCTCAAGAAAATACTCAAAAACTTTGCGCTGTCCTGTTTGTATATTAGCTACAACCTGCATCCCCGGTAGCAGGTTATAGTGAGCTTTTCCCTTTTCGAAATAACTTTTATCGGTTTGCACCATAACTTTATAATATGGAGAACCCTCAGGGGTCATCAAGGTATCCGGGCTAATTGATGCTACCGTACCAACTAACCCATCAAAACGCGCAGCATCTGCAGAGGCCAATTTGACAATTACATCCTGTCCCTTTTCAACATAACCAATATCCGCTGTAGCTAGTTTTGCCTCAATAACGAGGCGATCGCCTTCCGGCACGAGATCAATCACGGGTTCTCCAGCTTTAATCACACCGCCAATGGTCGCCACATAGAGTGATTTAACAATGCCGCCGACCGGTGCGCGTAAGATCGTACGGTCATAACTATCTCTATACTTTGCCATTCGCTGGCTCAACTCTGAATATGTCTGGCGTGCCCGGTCTAATTCCTTACGGTTTTCATCATCAAAAATATCCTGAATGGCAACTAAACTTGCCCGCCCTTCTGCCAGCGCGGCTTTAGCGCGCGCAATTGATGCGCGGTCCTTCTCAATACCACCTTTTAGGCCCCCCTCCTCTTTTAAAAGCTCAAGATGGTCGTATCGATTAGTTAAACCCTGACTGAGCAATTTCTTACTTATTGAAACCTGCTCTTTGATTAAATTTAAACCCGCTTTATTATTTTTGATACGTATTTTTACTTCAGCAACCGCCTGTTGGCGCTGTAATATTGATTTTTTCTGTTTCAATTGCTCACTTTTATGTCTCCGGCGCTGAATTTTAGCCCTTTGAATAGATTGCTCTACCAAGTCAGAATACTTTGATTTTAGTTCGGCGCTGTAATTAGGTTTATTTCTTGGTGACACTAAGCCCCCAAGGCGAATAACTTCGATTTGCAAACCAGCGAGACGCACTTCCAGTTCCTTTACATCGGCGCTGGATGCTGTTGGCGCCAAAACAACCAGCTTCTGCCCTTGTTTTACAATTTCACCCTCACGCACCAAAATTTTACTAACAATTCCACCTTCAAGGTGCTGGATCGTCTTAAGCTGGGATGACGGAACAACTTCACCCGTTGCTATACTAACAATATCCAGGGTCGTAACACTTGCCCAAACCATAAAGGCAATCGTCGTAATTGCGCAAAAAACATACGTAAAATGGGGCAGCATGAAAAAGCTTCTGGTTTTCTTTTCAGCTGAAGTTGATCCCGAGGTATAGTCAACAGCATTGTCAGGTAATTCTAGCGTAATTTCGTTATTTTCAGGGCCGGGTTTCTCAATAAGTTGATCACTCATTGTTCACCTCCTTCGCCTGCTTCAAATTTTGCGGCTTTTCCTCGACATCATTCTTTTTTTGTTTTTTTGCTTGAACAACCAAAACGCTAGGAACTGGTTTGTTATCCAAATCAAGAACAATATGCTTTCCCTGAACAATTTTTGGATCATGGGACATGACGATAATAGTGCATCCTGCTTTGGCCAACGTACTTAATACGGTATGGACAACTTTGACACCCGCTGTATCAAAGCTTTCGGTCGGCTCATCAAATACCACCAACTTACCATTGGTAATCAAAGCGCGAGCCAAAGCAATACGTCGCCGAATACCCTCTGATAAGCGCCAGCCATTATCGAGGATCGGGGTCTCAATTCCAGATTCACTTTCATCAACAAAACGCCGCAAGCCAACAGTATCAATAATTTGATTAAGTCGTTCGGAGCCCGCTTCAGGATTATTAACCAAAATGTTTTCACCGATTGTCCCGCCAATAAGCGCCGGTTCCTGAGGCAAGTATGTCACCTGTTTACGCCACCATTCTGCTGCCGTCTGCTGAATATCCAGACCATCAACTAAAAGATTGCCGCGGGTGGGCTCTAACAAACCGACAATCATGCGAGCTAAGGTTGTCTTCCCTGCCCCGTTACTACCTGTCACGATGAGGATTGAACCAGGCTCAATTTTTAGATTAATTTTTTCATATAAAGGATTGTTATCTTTACCATAATTGAATGAAACATCACGAAATTCAATGCCTCCAGAGTAATTACTTAAAGCCGAACCCCGCTCCTTCTCGAGCGGTAACTTTGAAAACTCTTCTATCAAATTTAAGGCCTGTCGCGCTTTAGCATACGTTGAGCCTAACTGAGAAAACCGCGAGATGGGTTGCAGAGCTCGAGCGCCCAGTATGTTAGCACCTATCATAGCCCCAACATCTAGTTCACCGGATACAACAAGAATGCCAGCAGTAACAATAACAGCAACACTCATTAACGCATTTGCGCTTTGCGTTAACGACTGAACTAAGCCTTGCCTAAGTGCCAACTTACGGCGCAACCACTGTAATTGAGTGACCTGACCACCCCACGAAGAAGTCAGATTACTTCCAGCGTTAAACGCCCGGACGGTCTCTGCTTCCCTGATGGCCGTCCCCAATAAGGCACTATTGGCGCTGGAAGCTTCGGTGACTTCATTTGTCACGGAATTCATACTTGAGGCACCTAAAATACCGCCAAAAAAGACTACAACGATAAAGGCTAGAACGACCAAAGCTATGGCAGGTACCAAAAGATAAAGTACAAATACAAACAAAAGCGCAAACGGAACATCTAACACAACGGTTATATTAGAAGCGCTATAGGCCTGTTCTATCGCCTGCTGACCTCCGAGTATTTCGCGGCGCGTATCTAGCGGAACCCTCTCCAACGCCGACAATTTTGAATGAACGAGCGTCTTATACCCATTTAATGCATGGTCTTCGTCTTTACTAGTACTGATAACCTGGGCTATATGCAATCTGGCTTGACGAAAGATAAGCTCCAGTACAATGGCGATCAAAACGCCACTGGTTAGAGTAATCAACGTCGCGTCAACCCCTTGTGAGACGTAGCGATTTAGCACCTGCATGACAAAGATTGGGCTCGCTAACGCTAGAATACTGATAAACAGCGTTGCAGTTACCAGTTCAAAGGTCACTGCCGGATTGGACATTAAACGGGACCAAAATTCTTTCATACGTTAAAAACCCTTGAAACCAGACCACAAAAACATAAATTCGAGTCGGTCAAATTGTAAAATCTAATGCTTTGACACTTAAAGAGCGCCAAACCACGCCCCATTAACTATTTCATATTGATATCTGCAAGGATAATTTAATCAAGAATGATAAAAGCATTATTCTTAATTGCTAGCCCACTCCCTGAAGATCCGACTCATCCAGAACACCGCCATCAGCAACGGTCAGTTTGATTTCCTGATCTATCTGAGCATCACCGTCGGCATCAATTTGCAATATTTTGGTATTTGCATTTGCCGTATTTTCAAATTTAGCTTGAGTATTGCCGTCATTATCCTCAAATGTATGACCAGCAGCATGCAAGACGAAGGTTCCATTCACCAATGAGGATATATCAACTTTATCGGTGCCGTCAGAGCCATCGCCACCTGCCTCAAAATCTATGATTTCATCCATCTCATCCGACGTTGAATCGCCCGCTTCATAAATAAAATGGTCGTTGCCGCTACCACCTGACAGTTTATCAGCGCCAAGACCACCCGCAATAATATCATCTCCTTCCTTGCCAAAAAGAAAGTTTGAACCACCATCGCCGATCAAGCTATCCGCCTCCAAGGTGCCTTCAATGTTTTCAATGTTACGAATAGTATCAGTGCCGTCGCTATGCACGACATCTGCACCTGACTGTAAGTCAACAACGACGCCCGTACTGGACTGATAAAAAGAAACGATATCACCTGCGCCGGCACCCCCATCAACGAAATTATTACCTGCGCCACCAATCAGCACGTCATCACCTGCGCCAGCGATTATAATATTATCAGCGTCACTGCCGGTCAGTTGGTCATCCTGATCGGTACCTGTAATATTTTCAATATTACTCAATTGATCACTTGCACCAAAGCCATCGGTTGCAGTTCCCGCTGACAGATTAACGGTAACACCCGCGCTACCTCCCGATGCGGCATCTCTCGAATAATCAATTTCATCAATACCCGCGCCGCCATCGATAGTGTCGGTACCTGCGCCGCCAACGATAATATCATCTCCGGCATTGGCGATGAACCAATCATTTCCACCCACACCAATCAGGCTCTCACCAGAAGCATCATGACTGCCAATCAGCAGAGTATTGCCATCAGTATCAGCATAAAATTGCTGTGCAACGTCAAAGGTTTCAAGGACACGATCCCCATCGATATCAATGGAGATAAGATCAATTGGATCAATTAGATGATTTTTAATCGTGACTGAATGATCATCGGCAAAGAGCCCATCCCCTCCTGGCGCCGAATAATTAATCTGCAAGTCACCGGTAACAAGATCAATATGTGCCGATGTCAGCTCAAAGTTGGTAGGCATAATTTGGGAGCTGCCCAATAATTCATGCTCGGCAGGTATGATGAGACGATCAATCTGATGCTGAAGTGGCTCAAGCGTATTTCTAATTTCAAGTTTTTCTGCGAGGTCAGTCACCGAGGCCTGCCAGTCGTTGTAAGATGCATCCGAAACAAGCTCGACCGCATCAAATATACCTTCCTTGAGATCACTGACATCTGTAGCATCAATCCAATCGATTTGAGCTAAATCCAAGGCTGTCTGGGCAACGTATTTCTCGCTGGTTTCGGTCGCTAGCAGATCTATAGCCGCATCTGAAGTTGCTTGGGCCGCCGTTAAATTACCCTGGGCCGTCGTATTGTCAGCAACCGCCGTATCGTATTCAGAGTTCGCAGTATCTTTCGCAGTCGTCTTGGCTGTTAAGGTCGAACTCGCCGTCGCCGCATCCGTCGTCGTCGTTGAAAGCGAGGATTGGGCCGCCGCTTCCACCGCAACCGCAGCATCATATTCCGCTTCCGCACTAACTTTGGCGGTCGTCTTAGTCGTTAAATCAGTTGCCGCCGCATCTGAAGCTGCCTGAGCCGTCGTTAAATTATTCTGGGCCGTCGTATTATCAGCAACCGCCGTATCGTATTCAGAGATCGCAGTATCTTTCGCAGTCGTTTTGGCCGTTAAGGTCGAACTCACCGCCGCCGCATCCGTCGTCGTCGTTGAAAGCGAGGATTGGGCCGCCGCTTCCACCGCAACCGCAGCATCATATTCCGCTTCCGCACTAACTTTAGCGGCCGTCTTAGTCGTTAAATCAGNNGTATCGTATTCAGAGATCGCAGTATCTTTCGCAGTCGTTTTGGCCGTTAAGGTCGAACTCACCGCCGCCGCATTCGAGGTCGCCGTTGAAAGCGAGGATTGGGCCGCCGCTTCCGCCGCAACCGCAGCATCATAGCTAGCCGTAGCTGTATTCAGAGCCGACAATGCATCCTCAACATCCTGGGAAGACCCATTGCCGATAATTTCAAAATTATCCAAATATAACTTTGCCTCGACAACTGTATCGCGCCAATTCATGACACCCATACCTAAGGTGTAACTACCAGCGTTCGTAATAGGATAACTAAACGTTTGCCATGCCGTTTGCCCTCTCGGGACCAAGTTACTGCTCGTCAACAAGGTTGTTTGACCATTTGTTGTAGCAAACGAAATATCTTTATAATAACTGTTATAGGAGGTTTCCTGGTTCACAAAGCTCCAATCAAAATTAACTGTCACATTGGCATCCAGATTTAATGTTATTTTTACTGCTGAACCTTCCGTTGCCGACGAGAAGATACTATCACTACTCGAAGCACCTAAAAATGACGTCAAACTCGATTTTGAAGTAGGTTGCGAGACCATGTTAACATAGTAATTTCCATCAGTTGCCACGCCCGAATTGTTAACTAATGAAACCTGACCAGTATAAGAGAAGTCACCCCAATCATTGTTTTCAAAACTAAAGGTCGTAGACAAGTTGCCCAAGGCAGCATCATAGGCCGTTTGTGCACTCGCTTTAGCGGCCGTCTTGGTCGTTAAATCAGCTGCCGCCGCATCTGCAATCGCCTGAGCCGTCGTTAAATTATTCTGGGCCGTCGTATTATCAGCAACCGCCGTATCGTATTCAGAGATTGCACTATCTTTCGCAGTCGTCTTGGCCGTTAAGGTCGAACTCGCCGTCGCCGCATTCGAGGTCGCCGTTGAAAGCGAGGATTGGGCCGCCGCTTCCGCCGCAACCGCAGCATCATAGCTAGCCATAGCTGCACCTTTTTCGGTCGTTTCAGTCGCTAACAGAGCCACCGCCGTATCGGCTACAGCCTGGGCCGTCGTTAAATTATCCTGCGCCGTTGTATTATCCGTAACCGCCGTATTATATTCAGAGATCGCCGTATCTTTGGTGGTTGTCTTTTCTGTTAACGTGGAACTTGCCGTCGCTGCATCAGATGTCTCGGTCGAGAGTGCCGACTGAGCCGCAGACGCCGCCGAAACCGCCGCATCATATTCACTCGTCGCCGTCGCTTTCTCACTAGTTTCAGTCGCTAACAGAGCCACCGCAGTATCCGCCGTTTCCTGGGCCGTCGTTAAATTATCCTGCGCCGTTGTATTATCGGTAACCGCCGTATTATATTCAGAGATCGCAGTATCTTTCGCAGTCGTCTTGGACGTTAAGGATGAACTCGCCGTCGCTGCATTCGAGGTCTTGGTCGAGAGTGCCGACTGAGCCGCAGCTTCCGTCAAAACCGCCGCATCATATTCACTCTTCGCCAAATTGAAATCAGATAGAGCACTTTGGTATAACGAATATTTTTCAACTTCCACTATTTCAGCCGCATCCCAAGTGTCTTTGGCTAAGTTCTTAGCGGAAATATCAGCATCATAAGCAGCTTTATCAGCAGCCTCTTTGAGAACCGCTTCATCCCATATTTCGTCCGCTATTAAATAATCCTGAACGGCGTTACCACCGACACGAATTTCGTCATCACCAAACCAGGCAACAAATGTATCATCGCCTAGACCACCTTCGATTATATCGTCTCCATCTTCGAGGTGGCTATACACCCCCGGCATGAACTGCCAAACACCAGAAACATCGGCCCAAACTCCTTGAACACCTCCGCTCAAGAGGTCATTACCAGCACCACCATCGATAGTATCATTATCTTCCGCACCAAATATTGTATCAACACCATCCTCGCCATAAACAGTGTCACTGCCAGAACCAGCTTGAACATAATCATCACCAGAACCTAGGTGAATTTGATCGTTACCAGACCCTGCCTCAATATTATCATCACCACTTCCACTAGAAATTATATCATTACCGCCGCCACCAAAAAATGTATCGCTCCCCTCGCTACCAATATAGCTATCGGCAAAATCACTTCCATCGACACTAGCAATATTCGTTATGGTATCAGTTCCTTCATTAGTAACTACAATCTTTTCCGATGAACTGAGATCAACTGCAATCGCATCGGTCGCATCGGAATAAATCAGGCGGTTATATCCATCGCCACCGTCAATATGATCGTCGCCAGGTCCACTAATAAATGTATCACTGCCATCCCCACCAATTAAGGTATCTGCACCCGCCATACCCTTAATGGTAACAGCTTCTGTACCAATAACAGTAATCGTATCGTTTGAAGCGCCGCCGATTAATGTGACCTCACCATTTTCTTTAGTTTCAACAATCAGGTCTCCATCATTAAAGCGGAGGGTTTCAATATCGGACAGTATATCTGTTCCCAAATTCGTGGCGGAATTTAGATCGGTTACCGTCAGCTGGCCATCAGCAGCAACCGCAAAGGTAAAATCAGCCTGATTACCATTAAAGACAGAAATATCTACGCCTTCGCCACCAACAATCGTATCGTCGCCTGTACCACCTGCAATAATGTCATCGTCAACACCGCCATCGAGTTGATCCGCGCCCTCAGCTCCAGTTAACACATCTTGGCCGGTGCCCCCGTTAATGACATCAGCGCCGGCACCACCCTCTATTGTATCATCACCAGAAAGACCGAAAAGCGTATCATCGCCTGAGCCTCCATCGATAACATCCGACCCTTCTGCTCCATGAAGTGTATCATCGCCCCCTAATCCGCTCAGAGTGATGGCTTCAACACCAACCACAACAATGACATCATCGACCGCACTTCCCCCGGTTAACGTCACTTCCCCTTCTTCCGTTGTCGACACCGCAATATCACCATCGTTAAAACGAAGCGTTTCAACTCCTGAAATCACATCAACACCCATTTTTGAGGTTGTGTTTAAATCGGTGAGTGTGAGCAGTCCGATGTCAGAGACTGAGAAAGTAAAGTCTTTTTGTATACCACCAATAATGACGGTATCACTACCTTCTCCACCAACTATGCGGTCATCTCCCGAGCCGGCAGTTATTTCGTCATCTCCGACGCCACCATCGAGATAGTCACTTCCTTCACCACCGGATAATTCATCTTGACCTGCGCCGCCTGTAATAACGTCAACGCCTGAGTTACCCGTGGCAATATCATCTCCGTCACCGCCGGATATAGTATCACTGCCAGCACCGCCGGTTAGAATATCGTTGCCCAGACCGCCATCAATACTATCATTACCGCCGCCACCAATTAAGACGTCGTTACCGGCCACACCTTCAAGTGATACGCCAGGAATGGCTTCCAGACTTGGTGTTTTAAAAAACTCGGCAGGAACCGTCTGCTCGGACTGGCCTTCATATGACCAATCCAGTACCATGAGATCGTTACCATCGGTTTCAAACATTTCCAGCTCAAATTCATAGAGCGCACCGGCCTCCATAGTAAAATTTCCACTACTCTGATATCCACCTTCGCTAACCAGCTCAGATACAATCCAATTATCAAAGACCTGAACTCCATTAATTGTTAATCGAGCGCCATCATCATGGCGGGCATAAAAACTAATATCTCCATCTGCTGGACCTTCTATATACCCGGTCCAACGCACAGCTATATCGCTATTCTCACGCGCAAAGCTGACAGTATCTTGTCCGTCTCCGAGATCGAGGACGGTATAATCTTTTATACCGGTAAGGGTTATGTTTTCAGCGCCGGGAGTTCCCTGAAGTTTGGTGATTGTCCCGAGGGTTCCGTCGGCATTAAAGCGCTGGGCGTAGATTCCCCAGTAGGTATCGTGCACACCATTGATAGTATTATGTTCCCCCATCCAGGTAATAACGAAACCGCCATCAACGAGAGGCGCGACGGAGGGATGCCCCTGATCATCACTTGTATAGGTATTGGCTCGGAACTCATTGCCGACTTCGTTGCCGGCTGCATTATAAATCTGACCATAGAGACCGAGCTGGGAGCCATCCTGATTATAGGAGTCCCAGGTAATGACATAGCTGTCATCATTGAGGATGGTTACCTCGGCATTCCTTTGATGGTGGTGGGTGTATGTATTGACCCTGAACTCTTCGCCGATAGGAGCTCCGTCAACATCATAGCGTTGAGCATAGATACCTTCATTGGATCCGTCTTGGTAAGATTCCCAGGCGACGATAAAACTGCCATCACTAAAGCCGTCTACGGATGGGTCACTTTGGTTACTTGACGTATATGTATTAACCCGGAACGACGAGATTGCCTCACTGCCGTCGGCATTAAAGACGCGGCCCCAAATATCGTAACCGCTACCGCTATCGTGATTGCCGCCATCATCGTCGCGCCAGGTGACAATAAACCGACCATTGGCAAGACCTCTTACGGCGGTCTCATATTGATAGCCAGACTCGACCCCTTCATTAACAAGGAACTCTCCGCCGGCCGGATCGCCGTTAACATCAAAACGCTGTCCATAAATATCGTGAAGGGTGCCGCCATGGCTGCCACTTGAGTGATCTTCCCAGGTCACGACAAAGCCACCATCTTTAAGAGAAGAAACCGACGACTGATACTGGCTACCAGAAATATAGGTGTTCACCATGAACTCATCGCCAGTAGCTTCACCTGAAACATCATAGCGCTGCGCCCGAATATCCCAACCAGAGCCGCCGTCGTGACCACTTTGATCCATCCAGGTAATAATGAAGCCACCATCTTCCAGTGTGGCAACCGACTCTTGGGATCTTACATATTGCTGGCCACTGGTATAGCTATTAACCTGGAACTCCTCACCGATTGTATCTCCAATTGGGTTATAGAGTTGCCCGTAGATACCATAACCCGAGCCGTCCTGATTATTCGACTGCCAGGTCACCACGTAACTGCCTTGCCCAAACGTTGTCACGGTCTGATTACTTTGCCGATCTGACATATAGGTATTGACGTGGCTCTCATATTGAGAGGCTGTCTCATCAGCTAATGTCAACTCAATACCATCACCAAATCTAAGGGTCTCAATACCAAAAAGCGTATCGGTTCCGTCATCGCCATCACTGGCCAGAAGATCGGTCACAGTCATAGTAGACAAATTAAAACTGTAGTTAGCGGCTTTACCGGTAAACTCGGCCACATCCATACCGTCGCCGCCATAGAGGATATCGTTGCCGCCGCCGCCCCTTAAAATATTATCGGCAGCATTACCATAGAGAATGTTATCAAGAAGATTACCAATACCGGTAATCGACGTGTCGCTACTCATGTATAATTGCTCAACATTATCATCGAGTGCTGTCGTCGTCAGGGTTGAGTAGACGACATCCGTTCCCTCATTAGCCTGTTCGATAACAGTATCTTCGAGGTCGCTAATATAATAAGTATCATCACCGGCACCGCCGATGAGAGTGTCGGCGCCAAGACCGCCGGTAAACTGATCATCCCCAAGGCCCCCTGACAGAGTATCTATACCGGCGCCGCCGAAGAGCGTATCATCACCGGCATCACCTGAAATAGTATCGCTACCGTCGCCGCCGTAAACCATATCATTGCCGTCACCGCTGCTCACTGCTGCGCCGGTCGATCCAGTCAGGGTTAAACTGTCATTACCGCCGCCGAGAGAAATAGTCTCAACGTTGGCGACACTTAAGGCATCCCGCATATCTCCAAGTGTAAGGCTGTCATCGCCGCCGCCAAGATCAACATTAACGCCGATCTGTCCGTCGGCAAGGGCAATCATATCATCGGCAACGCCGCCGGTTAGAGTTGCATTACTAACCGCATTGCCGTTGTTATCGAACTGACGGGCAACAATATCGTAATTATGATCGTTGCGACTGACAAAATAATTAGAATACCAGGTAATTGTAAATCCACCGTCGGCCAGGGCCGCCACTGACGGCCAGTGTTGCGAGCCATAGGTATCATTAGGATTAACCAGGAAGTTCTCGCCGAAGGTCGAGCCGTTGGCGTTAAATAATTGAGCCCGGATATCGCTGCCATTACCTTCATCATACCAGGTAACAACAAACTTGCCGTCGCTAAGAGTTGTCATGGATGGATAATATTGCTGACCTGACGTCTTGGTATTAATAATGAAGTCATTCTCATTAACCGCGTTACCCGACGCATCAAAGACCCGGCCGGCAATCGTATCGTAGGAGCCATCCTGTTTGTAAGATTCCCATGCAGCGGCGAAGCCGCCATTATCAAGAGCTGTTATAGCAGGTAGTTCCTGACTGTCTGATAAGGTTGTATTTAAGCGGAACTCAGAGACTAAAACACTTCCGTCACTATTATACATCTGCGCCCAAATATCACTGGAACTGCCGACACCGGTGCCATCATCATGACTGCCGCCGCCGCTATCTCTCCAGGTGATAACGTAGCCTCCACCTACCAGGCCGGTAGTAGCCACCTGATATTGGTTATCGGAAATAAAACTGTCATTGACGCGGAAATCATCAACAACGGTCGTTCCACTCGCATCGAACTGCTTGGCATAAACATCGTAACTGCTACCGCCATCATGGGCACTATGGTCTTCCCAGGCAACGACGAAACCACCATCTTCTGTTGCTGAAATCGAAGGCCTATATTGCGTATTTGAAATATAGCTATTCACCAGGAACTCACCGCCAACAGTATTGCCCGCTCCATTATAAATCTGCGCCCGAATATCCCAACCATTGCCTCCGTCATGGCCGCTGCTATCATGCCATGTAATGACAAAGTTACCATTCTCAAGAGTTGTGATTGCTGGCCAGGACTGATCAGATCCACTATGGCTATTTACCTGAAACTCATCGCCGAGGGCAGTACCGCTAACATCGTAACGTTGTCCGTAAATACCCCAGCTCGACCCATCCTGATTGGAAGATGCCCAAGCTATAACATAACTACCGTCAGTCAGTCCGGTAACCACAGGTGTCTGCTGGGTATCTTGGGTATAAGTGTTGACCAGGAACTCTTGTTTATCAGAAACCGAGAGAGAGACCTCGCTTCCATCACCAAAGCGAATAGCCTCCATATCCTCACCGAGGATATCAGTCCCGTCATCGCCATCAGCTACATTCATATCCGTAACCTGGGCTTTGAGAAGATCAATCGCATAGTCGCCAGAATCTCCACTATAAAAAGCGGTATCCTTACCGTCGCCGCCACTTAAGACATCATTACCCAATCCGCCGGTAAGAATATCATCGCCCTTATTACCGTGGATCTGATCATCGCCGGCGCCGCCATCAATATTAACGCCAGCAAAACCTGCCGGCGATACGGTCGTTACTCCTGGTATGGTTCCTGTTGCAGATGTCTGGCTGGTTACAGTCGTAGTCATCGCGAAATTATCAGGAACACTTCCGGCCTCTGCATTAACGGCTGCAGCGGACGCTTTAAAAGTTATCCCGTCGCTGACAGCCGTTAGCACAACTTCATCGATATTGGCGCCAATAGATGCGGTAACTTTGGCAGAAAGATCTGCATTCACGGCCTCAACCAAGCCCTGGCGAACATCTGCAAGCGTATCACCTGCGAGGGCGACATAGGTTACAGACTGTTCGTCAACACCAACACTATAGGCGTCACCCACCTCAATCGTCCCGGACAGACGCACCAACTCCATGGTTGAACCTGTCACTGTCGCTGTCTCAAGAGATGATTTAAAGGAGACTGGCATACCCGCCGCCGTAAAGTATTGGGCGTAAATACCTAAATTACTTCCGTCTTGCTCGCTACTCTCCCAAGTCACGACAAAGCCGCCATCATCCAGACCGATTACGGCAGGATCGCTTTGAGTATTTTCTGTATAGGCATTAACCCGGAAATCTTCACCGACCGCAGCCCCTTGGGCATCAAATATCTGAGCCCAAATATCCACACCTTCGCCGTCGTCATGGGCCGATCCGTCATCGTCACGCCAGGTAACAACAAAGCCACCTTCTTTAAGGCTGGCAACAGACGACTCATATTGAGAGCCGGAAACGTGTGTATTAATGAGAAACTCTTCGCCAACTGCGTCACCGTCATCATCATAAAGCTGACCGCGAATATCGGAACTGGAGCCGCCATCATGACCACTATCATCGCGCCAAGTGACGACAAAACCGCCCTCTTCGAGGCCAGCTACAGACGGCTCATATTGGTTGCTAGAAGTATAGGTATTGACCCTAAACTCACCATCAACTACCTGCCCGTTAGCATTATAGCGCTGCCCATAGACGCCATGGCTAGAACCATCCTGACCTTGCGATAACCAGGTGACCACGAAGCCGCCATCTTCAAGAGCAGCGACATCGGCCTGATATTGAGAGTCACTTTTATAGGTATTAACGCCAAAAGAGATGCCGATTGGATCACTGTTTTGATCAAACACTTGCGCCCGGACTTCATAACTACTCCCGCCTTGACCACTGTCATCACGCCAGGTGACGACAAAGCCGCCATCCTTAAGGCCGGTTACATCGGGATTATACTGATAGCCCGAAACATAGGTGTTAACCCGAAACTCTTCACCGGTAGTCTCGCCGTTCGTATCAAAACGCCGGCCGTAAATATCTGAGCTGGAGCCGCCGTCATTATGAGAGCTATCATCATACCAGGTAACAACAAAGCCGCCATCTTCGAGGGTGGCAACTGATGAATGATATTGCCCACTGCCACCCCGGACACTGGCAAGTTCATTAACCAGAAACTCACTGCCGATAGCCTCGCCCCGGCTATTGGAAATCTGACCATAAATACCAGTGCCATTGCCATCCTGACCGGAAGAGGTCCACGTTGTAATAAAACGGCTATTAGATAATGCCGCAATCGCCGGCTCTTGTTGGTGATCTTGAGTATAGGTGTTGACCTGAAAAGCTGTACCCGCATTAGATGAGAGGGTTGTCAGCGTGAGTGTATCCGCTGCAGTCCCACTACCAGCTTCAACAAAAGTGCCCAAATTACTATCCGCATTTACCGCACCAATCAGACCGGCTCGAATATCTACGATCGTATCATCTGCCTGCGCCGTATAGGAAACCGAATGCTCATCAACAGTTACGGTATAGACATCACTCTCATTAGAAGACAGGGTGAGGACGTCGACCTGATTGGCGTAATTAACCCCTTGTGTGAAAACCTGGTCATCGCCGCCGCCCATATTGGCGTGCTCAACGTTGATAAGCGTTGCCACATCATCGTGGTCGCTAAAGGTAATCCGGTCGGTCAGATCGCCAAGATTAACCAGAAGGTTATCGGCCGCCTCCGTAACTGTTGCCTCATCGGCTTTATCAGTTCCGACAAGCGCCATGATGGTAGGATTGCCAGTAGCATCAAAGCGCTGACCGTAGACTGAAGAATTATTATCAGAATACCAACTTACCAGGAAGCCGCCATCATCAAGAGCGGCAATGGAAGGCTGATACTGACTGCTGGCCGTTGTGCTGTTTACCAGAAACTCCGGTGTGACCACACTGCCATCATTCGCATGGACCTGAGCGCGAACGTCATTAGAGGAGCCGTCGCCGTAACCGCTGTCATCACGCCAGGCAACAATAAAACCGCCATCCTTCAAGCCAACAACTTCCGGCTCATACTGGGACGAGCTGATATAACTATTAATCCGGAACTCAGCCCTAACTTCCGTACCGTCAGAGGCAAAAATACGTGCCCAGACATCGTTGCTGCTGCCTGTTCCCGTTCCATCATTATGACTGCTGCCACCACTGTCACGCCAGGTGACAATAAAGTTGCCGTTAG
>LWDU01032153.1_pt1 | contig 25999 bp, 13 predicted proteins | sample 727161 | NCBI WGS metagenome assembly LWDU01 (sample SAMN04566230, study PRJNA314399) | hydrothermal vent metagenome | isolation source: deep sea hydrothermal plume seawater | place: Mexico: Gulf of California, Guaymas Basin | collected 2004-07-11
CATTTTATGAGATGAAGACAAATCTCTTTATCAGTTAATTGATGATGCCAAGTGCCAACATTATTGATTGGCCTAACCTTAAGTGTCAACTCTTCCATTATTTCTCTTTCAATTGCTGTTAATGGAGTTTCTCCAGATTCCAATTTACCGCCAGGGAATTCCCATTTATTTGCAAATTCATCTCCTTCACTACGTTTGGCTATCAAAAATGAATCATCATTTTCTATTAATGCTGCTGCCACTTCTATTACTGGCAGATACAACATATGGGCAATACAATCTTTGACAATGTCTTGACAGCGGCTAATCGAATAATTTGACTCAAGAGGTAAGTGAAGGAAAAAGCAAGGTAGTTCTCTTGAATACTTATCCTTGATTTGCAAATTGTGTATTGTGTCTAGGGTTCTGTATAATGTTTCATTACACAAATATTCACCTGCATCATCACTGAATATTACTTCATTGGAAAAGTTTTCAAGTTTCCAGTATTGATGCTGAATATTTGAAGATAAATCGCCACTACCAGAAATAGCAGTTGATACTATCTTTCTGCCACTATTATCCTCAATTCGCATATCAATAAGGTCTTTTGCCACTCTTTCAATCCTTGGCTGTAGTGATTTTTCAGCGAGGCCAATGTGTATTATTGCATCGTATTTGTGGCCATTTCTAAGCAATTCTGATACGACTTTAGAACCAGATAAGTCAACAGATAATTCAATTGTTTCAACATTTACTTGGATGACATCAAGTTGCCTCTTTCTTAGAGTGGCCCATGGGTCTGCAATAGTAGCACTATCTGGGAATGATTTTACCACCTGCCAAGAGATATTGGTTTGGTGCTGGGCGAATGGATGGAAACCCGTTAGTAGAACTTTCATCATTGCACCCGACTTCTGCTAATCGTCTAAGTTTTTGATATAATTGGCCCGAAACCGCCGTCATATTGACAAAGCCCCTACTACAGTTGATAGATGAGGCGGAGATTGATGGATGACATAGTCGTACAATTTCCGGTCGAAAAAAAAGGTTTGCGTCCGTTATCACTAATCAAAGAAATTTGGCGTGAGATCACTTTTGGAGTGGGCATGTGGGGCACGTTGCGACCACTTGTTGCAGCATTGGCCGCTGCTGTCCCATTCTTGTTCTTAGGCCAGCACTTCAATCGAAAACACAGAAGAGCAATGGATTGGACTCTATTGCAGATTCCATTGGCATTAACCGTAGTTCTCTGGATTGCTCTTTGGGCATATTCTATTTTTGATGCTTGGAAGGATGCAACAAAGATGGTAGTTGGTAAAAAATAATCCAACTCTAAATTTGGCTACTTACTTCTATAGTCCCTGCTGCCATTCCCGCAAGGTCGTCTTTATCGTCTTGGTCAAATTCATTAGGTAAATCACCTGATATGAAATTGGCAACAGTCACAGATTCAATTGCCCAATACATTACCGAATCTTCATTATTTGAATGGCCGGGTTTGTCTGATGCTTCATGGTCTGCCGGTGAAGTATATACCAAATTTACTAGGCCCAGCAAATGACCTGCTTCATGGACTATTACACTATTTTCAACATCTTCTGCACTCGGCCTATTGAGGAAACCGGCTGCACCATCAACCGATTCACCGAAAATTGCAATGGTTGAAGCATCTACTGCAACTCCTAACACATTATCATCATCATTCGTTTCAGCCGGGAATATTAATTGCCATCGTAATGTTTTGCCATTGGTTGGTTCGACTTGCTTATTGGCCCATCCTTGTTCTCGAACATCATCTGCACTCCATGTGCCGACATCAGCAAAATCAGTTTCAGTGAATTCTAAGGAAATCCCTTTTGAGAAACTACAAACTTCACCAATTCTTTGCTTTAGTAGGTCAGTACTGGAAGTTTCAGGTTTGTAGCCTGCTTCATAGTCAATTTCTAGGACCATTTTATCGTGCGAATCTGTCAAGCAAGCCATTGTTAAACCGCCAGGAATGCCTTTTAATTGGGGCATTACACCATCTAATACATCATCTCCAATACACCCTGAAAGAACTGGAGAGAACAACAAAATGCTCAGCAATACGATGAGTGGCCTGCTGTGCATGAATAATCGCCTACTTCCTTACATTTCAAAGTCATGTATTTCAGTTTACCAATCTTCGGGAATCTCAATTGGTGAAAAGAGTTGTCCAGGACCATTTGCCTTAGATAATTGAGTACGTGCAATTTGTTCCCATGGCCGCAATGCGAGTAGTGCATCGGCCAAAGTGAAATCGGTCTCAATCAATGTAACTCTAATCAAAGTCTCAAGAATATCCATTCTTTGCTCATCGACTATTGACATCACCTTTTCGAGTTCAAACGAAGATTGAACTGAAGAATCTATTTCATCATCATCAAGCAAATCCCAAGAGTGCATTACTTTGTTTGGAAACGTGTCACTACTAATTTCAATATGCTCATTTAAGGATTTCATCAATCCAGCAATTTGCTTTGAAACCACCATGCTGACTTCTACTAATGGCATACTCAATTGTTGAATCAAGTGAACCATTCGCTCTTGTAGAGTTACCATTCCCTGTAGGGCATTTTCAATATCCTCTTCAGCCATTTCAATACATCCGGCGCGAAGTAACTGTATTTCAATCATTAAGGGCATCTAAATATTGCCAGCCGAAATGCTCCCACTGGTCTTGTGACCAACCATCAGGGAGTCCGCTTGGAGGTATTGGAGGTTCTCCTCTAGACTCCTCAGCATCTTCTTCTGCCGCATCTGTATCCGCAGGTGCTAGCGGTGGAGGAATTGGTGCTGGAAGATTACCAGCAAGCGTATTTGGAGGAGGGAACACCAAGCCAGGTGGTGGTGGTAAATTCATATCAATCTCTGGTAGTTCCTTGGTATTGATATCTGCTAACACTTCAGCAGTTTGGTCACTCTCTTCAAATTCTTCATCCCTTAAAATTCTTCTACTCACTACCATGGTATAGACTCCAAATCCAACAGACAATATTGCAATGACGAACAAGATTATTGTGAATTGGTCTTCACTTGCCTGTTCCTTCAATGCATCTGCATCACGAGATGTTTGATGTTTGATGATAAGCGGGTCAACTGTTTTTCTATCCATTTCAACCCCATCAACTAGGACTAGCACTCTGAATTCAATTTGCTCTCCGGCTTCTACATCCGCTATTGCCCCTAATGAGGCTTGGATATCTGCACCGGCACCTGCTTCTAGTGATACAGTACTAATTTCCGCCCAGTTTCCGCCAACTATCAAACGTTGTAGCACAAATGCAACATCGCCCTTGCCTCCACTATTCTTGGCCTTTACAACCATGTTTACCTGTTGCCCTGTGATTGGGCTTGGTTCATCCCAAATTAGCGAAGTGGTGTCGGCATTCAAGTTGAAACTTGGCCCTAATAAAGCAAGATTCCATGAAGAAACGGATTACCGGATTCATCGGAACCGGAAATCCACACATCAACAACATATGATGGCAACAACATTGTCGCACCGGAATCTGTCAAATCAAGATGTCCGGTCCAAAAGAATTGCTCTCCGAAAGGAGTAGTATCTGGTAGTGGTAAACTTCCCCGTGAAATTTCAGCTTCTCCGGCTCTTACTCGGTAATGCAATACTGCCGGTTCATTCATATTGAAACCGTGGTCATCAATAGTTTCTAACATCACTAATAGGTCTGCACAATCACCAATAGAAAGTTCGCCTCCAGAAGAAACATCGTTCAAAATAATTGATGAAATTGTGGGTCTGCTGCTATCGACAGCAAGTCTAACACGAGGTACGAAATTTGTCTCGTCAAAGGCAAGTCCGGGTAGATCATCCAACTTCAATCTAAGGTCCAAATGTCCGGAACGTACTGCTGGAATCAGCAGGTCCAAACTAAATTCACCATCAAGTCTTGTAGATGTTTTCCATTCGTGGTCGTAGTCACCAAAAATAACATCAAATGCACCTGCAGGTGCAGGCATTTCATCTTCTGAGAATAATACTCGCCCACTTACTCTCAGTGCCTGACCGGCACCGATAAGAGTCTCAGCGATCTCAGAATTGTAATGATTTGTACTATCTCTTAATTCAATGGCTCGAATATGTCCTTCCATTGTGTCAAAGCGGAAATCATTATCCAAACTCCACCAGTCATTTCCTAATCCTGCTTCCGCTTCGAAACAAGGAGTTTCTTCTCCATCATTACACGGATCCGTTGGTGTCAAAGGTCTCTGGGAAAGTCCAAGTCAATTGGAACCTTGCCTTGATAATAATTATTGAGTCATTATTTTCATTAAGTTCAACCGACGAATAGATATTTGAAACTGCAATATTATCCGAGCCAGATTCCATCAATGCCATCGGTTGGCCAGTTCCATCATCTTGTAGAGTAATGAAAATTGAATTGTCATCATCAGAGAAATCACCTCCCAATGCTAATTGAACCGTTTGAATATCTCTCCATCCGTTTCTATCACTCAAAACGATTTGCGCAGTATATGCGATTCCTGGGTGTAGAGGTTCTAGGTCATTATGGCCTATGACAGTTGAATTGCTCAAATCTAATGCTGGTTCAAATTCCTCCCTAATTCTATAGGTGGATAAATCCGCCGACCAATCTGGAACTGCTTCACCTGGTGCATAACCACAAGGATTTGCAGAATCGGGACAAAATTCTGTTGTGCATCCTTACCTGTTACGAAGAAGGAAACATATTGACCATGTTGTAACATTGAATCATCGATGGAACCTTGGAAAATATTCAACCCACCGGCTCTGGTTTCAGGTGAGGAAAGAGTCTTTAGTTCATATTCATCAGCATTTGGTAAGCCATCAAAATTATAATCAGTGCAGCCAAGTGCTTCATTCGCTCTACATCCAATCCAATAATTCAAGGTTATTTGAGTTGGAGGGTCAACTGAATCTTGAATAAAAACATCGACCGATTGCCCACTTCCAGGAGGTGCTGCATGACGTTCAAGACCGTCTGCAGGATTAACTGATAGCAGTAGAGGAGAGTTTCCATCAAGTACCAATCTTATGCTATTATAGCCAGGATTGACAAATGTCGAGCCATTTATCATATTTACTGCCTGCACATAGAATACCATTCCTCCAGGTGATGATTCCAATGGTGATTGAATTGTGATATTATAATCTCCGAATGCAGGATTGGCTTCCTCTACTAAGAGTATAGGTTCATTGATTGGAACACCATCGTGAGTAACATTTTGTCCGAGTATCCTTAAGTTGAAATTACCTGCCTCTGGACTAAGTTGTGAGCCTTGGAAGTGTATTTGTCCACTGAAAGACAGATTGAATCCTCCGCGCACCCAATCTAAAGAATATAATTCTCTGCCAGTTTCCTCCCAAACCCTAAGACCATCGAGTTGAATATCATTTTCAACTATTAGATCTAATGCTTCAGTTTCCCAAGAATTAACTGCAGTTCCTAAATCATCCTCTACAGAAATATATGCTTGGGCACTACTCTCATCATCCCAAGTCCAGTTGACCTTCATTGGCATTCTAATGTTTAGAAGCCCATTTGCATCAGTCATAGAGGTGCAATTTGCCGTATCGAATTGGACTATTCCCCCTACATCATTGATCGTTGAGCAACTATCTCCTCTAACCCACGAAAATTTTGGATTGTCACCATATGAATGCTCAAGGGCAACCACTGTTTTTGTCACCCTATCTACTTCATCGCCATTGGCAACTCTGACAACAAGATTTCGGTATACTCCATCCGGTGATACTTGGCCACCTTCTAGGCTTGCATCAATTGCTCTAGTTTGCATTTTGTAAGCGACATCAATGTTTGAAATTTTAATTCTACCTGAAGTTGCGGCCTTTACGCCTATTGAGACCAATACATCGCCAAATCCATTTTCAGGAATTGCATCATTGAATGCTTGAATCATTGTAGGAGAGAATTTAACATCCACACCAACGACTGAATCATCACTTGCTTCAACTGATGATTCATTGAGGAATTGAAGTGACTCCCAGTCCCATTGTCCATCATTAGCAATATCTAATTTCGGCCGGTCAGGATATCCTTCTTCATAGTTGAGAATAAATGAATCAATTAGTGGAGTTGTTGTAATATCATTAGATGTAATATCGATTGTATAGCGCAGAATATCTCCGGCACCATCTGTTGAGAAACTAGTTTCTTGACCATTGATAGCAGGCAACCAAGTGGTACCATTGTCATTTGATACCATGACTTGTACAGTTGAACCACTCGGCTCGTCCGAAACCCACACCGGCCTTACTTTACCAACTTTAGTTCCTGTTGGATAATATGGTGAAATCCAAGAACCTGAAGAGGCGTAAGTAGTTGAATATTCTAAATCAACCCACCACGAAACAGCGGTAGTACCAATTAATTGGGCTTTCCAAACTAATTCCTTTCCAGGGAAATCAAAATGAATTGTTTCATTTGATTCAACTTGCTGCCAATGGGTTCCATTATCGGCTGATATCCAGTAATCAACTCTATCACCGATTGAGGCTGCTGATGAATATGTAACCATATTTGCAGCGACAACATTTTCAGAACTTTGAGTCACAGGCCCATACCAAGTTGTTGTTCCCGGGGCTGGTGTTGTTTCGTATTGCCAACCAGTTCCATATTCTCGATAGTATAGTGTATTACTACTCCAAGTTGAATATCCACTGTCAACAGTCACAAATCGTTCTCCATCAAACTGCAATCCATAACCAAGTGCTGAAACTTGCTTGATTCCTGATTGAGGTACTAAAGATGAGGATTGACCAGATATTGCCCACGCTTCAAGTTGGTCTTTGTCATTGTAGACAGTTCCTTTTTGACATCTCATGAAGAATGTCGTTGCATTGACTTCCAACCCTCTAACGAGTTTCCCAGTCTCGCCACATTCCCAAGTTGAACCACTTGTTGATGAGTAAGAATAACTTTCCTGTCCTCTTGTATATTGGCCAGGTGAGTTGCCATCAAATGTATAAGGGACAATTCTTCTTTGTGAATTGTGAAGTATCCAAACTAGATCTTGCTCTCTATCATATGCAATTCCAGTATAATCACCATATTGTGGTGATACATCGTATGAATCAATACATGTCCAAACATCATCACGTGAAATATCCATTTCAATTACTCGATGATATTGAGTTGGTGCTGAGGAACTGTATGTGTATTTGTACCCAGATAGAATTCCAAACAATCTTTCATCATCGGTTATCGTCCAATCTCTGAATCCATATTGACCATAATAACTGGAACTGTGCTTTTGAGGCAGAGTACACTCTGCCTTATCCAATGTTATTGTTGAATGGCGGCTGGCATTGTTCGGGTATAGTTTTTGAACAACATTGCTGAATTTTGAAGATGTCCAAGTTGACAAAAATAGCCAATCATGGTGCTTTAATACCGCGCCTTGTCCTTGTGCCATTAAACTAGATGAGGTCTTGGTAACCTGAGTAGAAAATCTGGACTCAGTGGAATTGGAAGTATGAGGTTGCCGTAGTGAATATGAACCATTGTCCAACCAAGCATCGGAATTTGAACTTACATTCTCATCATAGCCATGCGGGAAAAATATATGCTCAGGAGAGGATAACGCGAGACTTAAATCACCACTGCGTGAATCGGTCATTGAGTCTGTCCCTCTAATCCACTCTGCTCTATCATCTGTGACTTTTTGACTCCAACCGGTGGCACTGGCACCTGAAAGTGTCATTGTTACATCGGTAACCAATGCACCCTTAGGCAGAGTGATTTGCGCCCCAGTGTCCGGATTAGCACCTTGAAAGAGAGCAATATATTCGGCAGAGCCATCACTAAACTCGTAAACATGGCGAGCGACCCCTGCAGCTTCAACTTCATCGACAATCATGTCTGCAAAGGGAGTCATTGGAGACAAAATTAGAATAGCGAATAATAGGAACATTATTCCGCGACCGGGAGAAGATGTTGCTACCATATGACTCACGCTATCTCCCCACAATGGCTTGAGCCTTTCAATTAACCGCTTACAGGACAAACATATTGTCTCTTTTTAATGAGAATTAGATTAAATAGTTACAGCATCCATTTCTAATACAAAATGATGAGCAGTCAAGCGGTTTGACGCGAATCATAGCGGATTGGAGATGAATCTCCTCTAATTCCATCATCCTCATCATCATGAACTTCAAACCAATCGACCATCCAGTCACCATCGGTATCCCAATTCATCGGATCGCTACCCTCAGAAATATGGTCATTGTCCAAATCAAGGTAATACCATCCCAATTCATGTTCGCCCACACTCCTAACTGGAGATGTGTTTGGAGAGCCAGAGTAATAGATATCCCATAGGTCCGTTCGGTTACCTGCTAGTAGTATTTCATCATCTGATGAATCCAGCAGGAGGAAATTGGTGTCTTTATCATCAACAACATAAGCATATCTAATATCAGCACCATGCGATTGATCCATTTTCAAATAATTACTTGTTGACTCATCGGATAATCCGATATGAAGTAATGCACCTCGCAATTGCCACCATTCTGTAACAGGATTGCCTTGATAGACCATGCCGCTTAATCGAACTGCATTTGGACTTGTCAAATCTTTATCTGTAATTGCAAAAAATTCTTGGAAATTAGTATAAGGTTCATAATCACAACCAGCGCCACTACAATCCCAATTTCCATCTTTATCAGGGTCGAAATTAGCATCAATAGGATCTGTTGGGTTTAGAGTAAACCATGTAAAGGCCAAATCTGGCCGGCCCAACGTACCATTTGCACCTTGTTGTGAAAGTGGTAAACATGACATTGTAGAAGTATCGCACACACCACCGGTGACATATATGTACTATAATTATCATTGTCTTCATTCCATCCCTTATTGTATTCATACCAGTCTGGCAACATATCTCCATCACTGTCGTTATCACTTGGATTTGTTCCGTATTTGAAAACTTCACGACCATCTGAAAGATTGAAATCTTGTTGATGTGAAATTACGAGGCCATTCACAACTGTAGTGGTGTAAGTAACACTATCTGCGTCACTATCATTTTGGTCAGGACGGGTTGAATTATCCCATTCCATCCAATTGGTAAATGGTAAATCTCCAATTCCTGGTTGAACAATAACTCCTGAAGGAGTGAATACACGTTCATCCCAATTGCCTTGGTCTGCAGGAGTATCGAATGCTGTACGGTTATACCAACCATCATTATCTCCATCATAATCAACATCCCACGGATTAACTGGATTGCTGGCCCAATGGTTTTGAGTACTCAATCCAGGCATACCATATGTGGCATAGCAATACTCCCAACCATCTGGAATACCGTCTCCATCTGAGTCTGGATGTGTTGGGTCGGAGACACCGATTAGCGTGCGGTTGAAATTATCAGAATCAATAGAATTTAATTTTGCCATTCTATCTGCACTCGCTTGATCCTTTCCAATGAAATCATTATACAGGGCAAGTCGTGCTTGATATTGAGAGAATCCTAATTCCTCTACATAAGCAGCCATCGCATCTTCACCAAAATCAATTATTCCAACATTGGCTGGAACAGAATCTCTATTCAGGTATTTACCCCAAGTTCTTGACTCCCACTCTCTTAGATTTGAAAAGCGTTCATCTGTAGAAATTTCTCCATCACCATCACAATCAAATGAATCATTATCAGTATCCAAATAGACATCGCTATCGATCAGAGGGTTCATACTCCAACGGTTTTCCTCTAGATCCCATTGGGTAAACCAATATTCAAATCCATCATACATCCCATCATCATCAGTATCGGGCAAAGTAGGGTCGGTAATACCCATTAGCATTGAGATGAACGAATTTGGAGGTTCTCCCTGTTGCCAGTCATTGAAATCATCAAGCAATCTCTTGCCTCTAGTTTCCTTTGTTATCAAAATATTGAATACTCTTTGTGCTTTTTCAGTTGGCTGATGTAGGTCACCATCAATGTGCATTAATGGTGCATCAAATGGATGGTTACCACCATTATCTGGATTTGAATTTACTAAGTTAAACTCCTGCTTGTCAATTAATCCATCACCGTCACCATCGAAATTTCCATCGCCATCAACAAGCGGATTAAGTGTCCATGTTTGTGCAGAATCATTCCAAGAGGTGAATAGAAGTTCTACTCCATCTAACATACCATCACCATCGGTATCAATATTATTCGGGTCGGCTGTTAATCCAGTCAAATTTATTTGTTCAGAAGTGAGGAAACTGCCGAATGATTCTGAATTAAGAATACTAGGCCACTGTTGTAATGCATAAGCGCTTCCAACTGTAGTTACGAACCACTGTGGAGATGTGCGATTTTCATTGGTTTCAGACAGTTCTGGCGCTATTGAATTATATTCTTCCCAATTGGTCATCCCATCCTCGTCGGCATCTTGCCATCTATCCGCAGAATCTAGCGGATTAAGAGTCCATTCATCAGCCAATATATCCCAACGTGCATACCATATTTCCCAACCATCGGGCATACCATCTGAATCTGTATCCGAACTAAGAGGGTCTGCTGCACCTGAAATCGCTGAACTTTGAGTGGCTGTTATTGCCCCACTTGCTCTTTCGCCAAAGTTAGCCTCTGGAGCCCCATAATCGTCAATGTTTTGGAATAAATCAGTGGATAGACCATTTGGTAGTGTGACACCATCTAAAGTTTGATTACCATCAAACAAATTATTGCGTACATGGAATTCCAGCCAGTTAACAAATTGCTCATTCTGCTGTAAGATTCCGTCATGGTTGATATCAAAACCATCACCATCCGGATTTTCTAAGATATCTGAAGAATTTAGAGGGTTGATACCAATTCGTGAAGGGTCCCATGTGCAGGAACCCTTGGACTCCCAACCATCTGGAAGGCTATCTCCATCTGAATCCACATTATTAGGGTCTGCTATGAACCACTGCTCAGCAGCTTCTGAGGACTCACCATGTGTTTCCAACAACAATCCTTCAATTGCTGCACTCCTCACCAACGACCATTGATATTCACAAATATTTGCCAACCCATCTCCGTCAGCATCCCATTCGGCATCATCAGCACGCATAGGGTCCAAGGTCCAGTTATTGCCTCCATTAAACGAAGCACCAATCCATCTCCTGTGGTTAATTTCCCAACCATCAGGCATTCCATCACCATCTGAATCCCAATTCATTGGATCCGAACCTGTATCTGAACTTGACAATCCAAGATATGTTGCATTTGCACTCATTCCAGCCGGATCATTACAAATATACTCACTCTGGACAGTGTAATGGCACCATAAGTTACTCTGTTCGTAATAATATCCGAAATATTCCGCACCATCAGGCAAACCATCTCCGTCGCTATCTCCAACTTTGGGGTTTGAAGAATTAAAACCTTTTTCAGTTGTTTTTACATAGCGGAATTCATCTAAATTAGTCCAAAGGCGGTCCAAAAATCCATCTTGATTAAGGTCCAGTCCATCTCCATCTGTATCTAAATGTGCATCCCATGGGTCTGTTGGGTCAAGGCCATGGGCAATTTCCCAGCCATCGGGCATTCCATCATTGTCCGAGTCATTTGCCCCAGGGTCAATTAATTCCAAATTGGCAAATTGTCCCGGACTTGCTCCTGCGAAGATTGTATTATTTCCATCAACATCCAAGACGCTAATAGCAACAATTTCTCCAGCAATCCTCTCTTGAGTTTGCAACCCATAAACTGTTGAGTAATCCCCTGCAATAGCCCAAACTCCCCAAGCACTGCCAATTAGAATTTCATCACCTGTAGGATATATTGAATATATGTCATTGGTTTCTTTAATTGCAACTCCATCAATCCCTGGATGTTGATATTCACCACTATGAGTAATAGTATCCGTTATTAGGTCAATACGATGTAATCCCGCTGGAGTTCCAAACCAAAGTACTTGGGAATTTTCTGCAGTCGGACCATCGAGGACGATATCTCTAACCTCTGCCGGATTGCCAATAACTCCCAATGGTAAACTTCTAAGTTCATCGACAATTGCGGGAATACCTGTTGATTCAGGTGTGAAAAAGAATCGCCAAGCCGCTGAAGAATCATCCCTTGCAGAAGCGGTTTCAGAAATCAACAAACCTCTATCGGTTCCAATATACAGAGTTAACACGCCGCCATTAGGTGAACCATGGGCTATTGATGAAACACTCGCATTTGCTTCAAATAATGCACTCTTTATTCCATTTCCAAGTTCGTGAATAGCAGTAATTCTTGCCTCACCATCAATTTCTAGCACATTACCTATACCAGCATCACCAAGTGCTAATATTTGTTGAGTAGTACCTTCAATATTCAAATGCTGCAATGAGTTTATCTGGCCGATTTCTGCCCAATTCCATGAAGATAATTGGGATAATCCACCATCTGCTTGCAGAGGTGCAACAACCATGCCAACCGATGTTGCTATTGCCATTGCATATGCACTAGAATCTTGTGTTAAAATAAGTGAATCATATAATTCAACACCTTGCGGCATCCAGAACGGTAATTCCATACTTAGTGGTCACATACATTTGTTCACCATTTCGGTCTAAATCTACAATATCGTGGTGGATAATGCTCATTTCCTCCTCACTAGCAGTGAAACTTAGAGGGAATTGAGAGGAAGTGGATTCTTCTGCCCCTAGGAAAGCAGTTTTCAATCCTGGAATTATTGTATTTCCATTATCAAAGTGTATCAAGTATTCTTCGAAATTGGATAATTCTTCGCCAATTTTGAGCGCTGTGCGGGTGCGGCTAACATCAGGAGAAATTACTCCGTCGCGATTAAGATCCCAACCATCCATATCTATGTCTAGAAGTGCATCGGTTCTATTTAGTGGATCTAAGCCGAAATGCGCTTCCCATCCATCTGGTATTCCATCACCGTAACTTGGGAATAATCTTCTAACAGAAAATCCATCCCAATGATATCGGTCAGAATCTTCCAGTAGTGGGTCTGAACCGAGCCACAAATCTTCGTCAACAACATTGGTAGCATTCGTAGTACATGCAGATAATAGATTTTGGAATGTTGCGTTATCTCCTGATGGTAAATACGGCCAACTCTTCAAGATTGAGCCTTGCGGCAATGTAGCAGAACACCAAAGCCCATCAAGTTCAGTAGTATAATTAGAAGGTGCTCCGAAACGGTATTCTTCTGAAGAGGTGAACCTCTCAGACAACGATAATACACCATCTCTATTAACATCAAAACCATCTTCATCAGGGTCCTCTGAAAAATCTGATGAATTCAAAGGGTCAAATCTAAAACAATCAAAACGAAGATTAGCGTAATCAAAACCTCCGATTCTTGCGCACATATATGCTTCAAAACCATCTGGCATTCCATCACCATCAGTGTCGGAAACACGTGGGTCAAGATATTGTCTATTGCCTTCCTCATCTATCGTACCGGTAAGTCCACGGGCAAAACCAGGTTCTGTACAGTTTGCGGGATATGGCCAACAATATTCTTCTGTGGCATTTAATCCATCTTTGTCAATATCAACCAATGCATCTGAAGCATTATCCTTGTCCATTCCGGGAAGGATAATCTCTCTACCATCGATAGTACTCCAATTCATCCATTCTTCAAATAAATTTTCGTGGACATCCGGAATTCCATCTTTATCGGTATCAGTTTCTGGAGGCTTTTCTCCCTCTGTATCATTAGGGTGAATATTCGAAACCGGAGAAACCGCTGGAAATTGTGACATAAATAGCAAACTTGCTATGACTGCCAGTGTTGTGAGCAATGTTGTTTGACTGCGACGCAATTGATTCACCCTTGACAAAGCATACGCTTCGCTAAACTGTCAACCTCAAAACACTACTTATGAGGGTGGTGGTGCACTGTTCGGACATCACTTCACGCATATTATTCAATATTTCCAGCATTGGTGAGTTATTACTTCTCAATAAACCACACGACCTTGGCACTATTTAGGGGGTTTATTGAAAGCCCGTACGCGTCAGGCTATATTTGGTTGCGATGTCATTATCAATCACTCATTTAGGAACTGGTAGTCGTGGTAACTCCACGCTATTGGAATCTGATGATGTCAAGGTATTGATTGATCAGGGTTTTAGTGGTGCACAGTTGGAAAAAAGATTGGCAATTCTTGGAATTTCTCCGCAACAAATTGATTGTATTGTAATTTCTCATCATCACGGTGACCATGGTGGTGGCGCACGCGTTGCTCAGAACAAATGGAATATCCCCGTAATCGCAAATGAAAGGACGGTTCAAGAACTAAATTTGGACCCTATGAAAACCCAATATTTTGAATCTTTAGATATCGTAAAAATTGGTTGTGATTTGTCAATATTGGCAGTGCCTGTTCCACACGCTGGGGCGGATAATGTAGCATTTGTCATCAGCCACTCAGGAGAGAGAGCTGCCATCATCACAGACTTGGGTTCATGGACTGATGAATTAGTGCAACATGTTCGAGGTTGCCAGCATATTTCTGTCGAGGCTAACTACGATACTAACCGGCTAATGACCGGGCCATACCCCTACTCATTGAAGGAGAGGATTAGTGGTAGAGGTGGGCACCTTTCCAATGACCAAACCGGTGAGTTTTTGTCAATGGTTTGTACCGAAAAAACAAGGAGTATCACTTTGACTCATTTGAGTGAAAGAAATAACCAACCTCACCTTGCAGAATCCACTGTGCTGTTTCACATTGACGAGGTATTTTCTGGTGACATACATGTCTCATCTCAAGGCGGTCCAAAAATTACTCATTTCATTGGTCAAGATGCCCCAGAAAAAACCCAAATGCTTGCCGAATTAAATCGCTGAATAATAATTCATTGCGAAATAATCACCCCCTATGGGGGGTGAAAGGGTCAAGTGCTAAATGGGGTCAGCGTCGTGGGCTGTTTGTGAAGTCGTCACCCGATGCTCGTTCTCGCACTTCATCTAGCGGTGATGAAAGGGCGGTTAGCGAAGTTCTTGGAGTCATAATGATGATGGCTATGGTCATCACAATTATGGGAGGGGTTTGGGTTTTCCTAAATCCCTATCTTGTTGATTTTCAAGATAATACCAATTGGAAATCGGCTGTTAACATTGCAGATAGTATAGATGACCGGATCGATGTTGCTGGTTCATCGCCTGAAAATACTGGTATTCGTAATACATATGCATTGAAATCAACAATATTGATGCCTACTGAAAATGTCGAAAAATGGGCCATTTCTGCCGATTTGGTAAGTTCAGAACGTATTGAAATAATTAATCTAAATCATACAACTTTGACGATATTATCGGCCAATGAAACAGCCCGCAGTGTGACAATTGAAAACGAGGTTTCAAGTTTTACGCAATCATTTCAAGCATCGCATGAGCCGGTCATCATCCAACATAATATCAGCAGACAACATTGGATGATGATAACTGTTTATGATGAAGATAATACCCCTCTTCATAGGCAATTTGAAATTTCATTATCCGGATTAACAATCACAACATCATTTGGTGAAGGTGAGCACCAAATAGCATTGATGAATAATGCAAGAGCAGCAAAATTCCCAAATGAACCGTGGCAATTAACCCGCTTGCCGAATATGGAAATTGACTCACTTGCCAATGGCCAATTTCGTTTCTCTATTCTGCTAACCGATATCACATTGAATGGGAGTCTTGGCTCCTCCAATACAATCGCTGTCAACTTTGANNNNGGCACACTTGATACTTACACTGGTTACGCCCCTTACCAACGAGCAAGCGGTGCTGATGGTTTTACAATAGAAACACAAGGCAAAATTCTCAACTTCGAAGTTGACCTACAAAGAATTGAGGTGAGCCGATGAGGTATGACTTGGTAAGAAATGAGGAAGCGGTCAGTGCAGCCGTTGCTACAGTTATGTTATTTGGTGGAGTGTTATCCATTATTGGAATGATGATGATCTCAATGATTCCTGTGATAGAAGAATTACAAGGTTCTGTGGAAAGGCATGATATGTCGGCTCAAATGACATTGATGGCAACACAAACTGCTGAATTGAGTGAGTCTGGAATGCCTGGTGATTCAACCGAAGTTGAATTAATTCCGATTGATGGAGAAATAATATGGGATAAAACTCGAGGAGGAATGTGGTATTCAGCCACATGGTTTGAGGATAATTCATTGCGAATGCGAGGTGCATTCGATTTTGATGACTCAATTGAAATTCGTCATTCGGAAAGTGAAGTGAAATCAATTTGTATTGATGACCTTAGGCTCGGCCCGCAAAATCCTTACATTTATTCTATACCAAGTTGGGTTGATGAAGTACTATTTTCTGCTTCACCTGGATTAGCAATTCCGTTGGGCCCCATCGATATTGACATTTATCAAAATGGTACAAAGCAAGAACTCTCGTTGGCATTGGATGAATCTCACACATTAGATTTACAAGATATTGGAGAACTGACATTGAAATCATCGCATAAATTATCGTTATTATTCTCAATGGGAGATGGTGGTGCAACAGTCGTTTCAGCAAATGACAAATCACCGGTAGACAATACTGGACGTTCTTGGTCAATACCATTGCCATCTGGCCAATCGCAAATTCATGTAATCAGCGACATTGCTAACCAAGTTAGAATCTCAGGAGATATTAGCACCACTACGAGTTACTCTCTACCAAGTGGTTCATCCAGAATTGCTGTTGCATCAACTCATACGATTGATTTGCAAACATCGGATGTAATTCATGTTTCAACAAGTGCTAATTCTCGTCTATTATTACGCACTAATATTGACGGGGGCATAGGAAGTGCTCCTTGGCCTTCTAATAATGGTGCTTTGCTTGGGCACGAGTTTAACACTCCAGCACTAACAGGTGAATTAGCGATAACAAATCCTCAATCAGATTCAGTAACAATTACTTGGAAAGGTGGCGGTACTTCTGTACCGGGCCAATCAACGTCCTTTATTTCATGGCCACCCGCATCAATAGATGGCTCTCCAATTATTGACGCTAGTTCTGATATTTTCATTTCATGGTATGCATCAAGCAGTACAATAATGCAGCAAAATGTAAGTTCTGTCACCTTAGTTTCTGCCCATGATACTGGAGCAAGTTCAGGAAATACTTTCTACCATCATCAATCTGAAAGTAGTGTACAACATCAATTAATCTCATCGCTACAAGGAGTTCTAACCAACTTCAATGCAAGTATGAGCGCTAATCATTCCACAATACTAACAACTGATTCTCCAACGACTGCAATCACAACATCTGAGGGAACTAGCAAAATAGTTGCAGATGGTAATCCGATTAGAATCCATCATCTATCAGGGGGTAATGGACTAATACAAGCAATGCATGATGGAGAACAAAGATGTGTAGCAATAAATGTCCAAGCCAGTGGATGGATTACGACTTCACTACCTTGGCAATCATTCTCTGGCCGTTCAGAAGTTGATTTGGTCAATGGTTGGAAGAATGGATATCACCCTGCTAGTATGTCAATATCTGTTTTAGGTGTCGAAGGAGCAAATTCCTATTCAACGATTGGTACTGCTTGGGCATTCCATCTCTCAAGATTGACATACGAGTTTTCCTCATCTATAATGGGGCTGGAAGTTGCATATAGCGGCGGTGCAGTCGTTACCAACCATCCAGAGTTCAATGCATTCGTAGTGTCGCCACCATCTGATAGAGGGGGTCCTGGACCACGATTTGCTGCTACGATTCCATCTTTGCATCCATCCTCAAACAGCCTTAGTGGTGGTGGAAAAATGACCCTTGATATTGAATTAGAACATCGCCAATCACTTGCATCAACTACAGCCTATGAAGTTCGTAGAGGCTGGTCATCACCTTATGGAGAGGCGATTGCACAAGGTTCAGCAGACGGTCTAGAATCAAGTGAAGATTGGACTATTTATCCTGGTAGAATAGATCTGTTAACCGATTATGTGGGATGGGTTCCCGACCCTAGTTACGGAACTTCTGAATCTATTTGGCACACCAATGGTGTTGCAATCCAGTTTACATTACAGATGTCGTCATTGACTGTTGATGTTAGGGAGGAGATGTGATGATAGAATTTGGATTGCGCAGAGATGAACATGCTGCAGCCACAGAATTGGGTTATGTTTTTACTTTCCTTTTGGGCGTATTATTACTTACAATGTTTTCAGTTTGGGCTTGGGATATTGAGACTGCAACTCGCAGTAGATGGAATGAAAATGCAATTGAAGCAAATATGGATGACATTGCTGCAGCTATTGAAAGAGCAGATGAAGCAAGTCGTATCGATGGGGCAAATTATGCTGAATCAGTTGAATGGAGAAATTCTGAAGCGGATGAATCAAGATTTAAATTAATTCTAACCGATGTTGAAATCTCATTGGTTGATGAAGGAGGTACACTAGATACGAGTGTACTGATTTCTGCGACGGGCAGTGGTTCTCACGAAGGAGAACTATATCTTGGAGGGGCTGCAAAAATTTGGGTAGTTCACAATAACGGAATTACTTCAATTCAACTAGATAGGCCGCAATCAATGTGATGCGGATTATCGTGACATTACTGCTCGGTGAACTTGTGCTTGAACTTCTTGCATTCTTGACTTTGCACCCAGTTCTCTAAACACTGATAACGCTCTTTGAAGATATTCCATTCTTCTTTGCTTATCTGTTGCCACGCCACCTAGGCGTGATAGCAACTCACCAATTTGCATTCGTAGGTCATTTGCTTCTGCTAATACAAGAGCCTCTCTATAATGCTCCATTGCTTCTTCAGTTCTACCTGCATCTTGCAATACTTCTCCAAGTAATGTAGTAATTTCTACCAATGAAATCAAATCGCCAGCATCCCCCATTGTATCTAATGCAGATGAATAGTGATGCAATGCGACATCGGAATCACCAACCTTTGCGTAATAACGTCCAAGAACTGCTTGTGCTCTTGCATGCAATTGCACATCGTCAATACCATCGGTCTTCTCAAATGCAGTAAGCGCATGGTCTCTTGCTCTGTCAATTTCGCCTAATTCAATAAATGCTCTTGCTAAGATCAACTGGCTTCCAAGTAATTCATGTGAATCTGATTGTGAAAGTATTTTTTCAACTTCTCCATATGCTTCTAATGCCTTCGTTTTATCATTACGCCTTCTTAACAGATATCCCATGTTATTGTATGAGCGGGCTGCTCCTTTGGCATCATCCAATTCAATAAACTTCTCAAGGGCATCTCGGTGCATTGATAGTGCATCGTCTGAATTTCCTTGCTTCAGTGCAATATCTGCTAATGCTGATAGCACTTCTGCCTCAGTAATTGTTAATCCCTCGGATTCAGCGAAAATCTTAGTCTGTTGCAGTATTTCCTCCGCTTCTATAAATCGCCCTAACAAGACCAATACTTCTCCTCTCAATTGGTACAATTTTGTTTTGATTGAAATGTTCAAATTTTCTAGTGGGATGGATTCAATTAATCCAATAAGTTCCATGTGACCTTGACTGACTATTTCTCGACCCTGTTCCACAACTAAATCTGCGGCTTCCTCTCCACAATCACATTTAGTTAGGTGGAAAATTAATTCGATTGAAACATCAGGTGTTGGCTTTAATGAACGGTACCAATCACTGCACTTGCTATGTACATCCTTTCTAGTTTCATCATTTAATGAGCGAATTAAAAATTCACGAATTAAGTCATGCAAGTCATATGTTTCTGTATCAACATCACGAGCCAAACCCTGTTCTACCAACGAATCTAATTCATCAGTATCCAATCCTTGGGCTGCTAGTGCTTCCAATTTTACTGGCTCTCTAAAAATTGCTAGACATGTTAGAACTTGCTTTTGCTTTGCACTTAGTTTTGAAAATATTTCAACCGATACATAGTTTTCCAACGTTTCGTGGAACGCTCCAGCACTTGCTCCACGATTAATTAATTCAAGTACCAATGGATGACCTCTTGATAGTCCGTGGATGTGCAACCATTATTCCTTCCAGCCTCACTATCTAAACCATCCAGAGGCAATACTAAACTAGCAATTCTTCCTTCTGCATCCTTGGTAGGAACAACTGGCTTGAAAGAGCGTGAAAATATTACCAGCCCGATTTCTTCTTCACTACCCAATAACGCCAATGACATTGCTTGGAAAGTCTTGTGAAGGATTGAATCTGCAATTTTATGGAAGTCATCAATAACTATCAGTGCAGCAGTTCCCTCAAGTGCATCTACCAGCAAACGAGCAGCCTCTGATGGTTTTGGAACAGGGGTTGCTGCTAGGTAATCCGCAAAGTTTGAATCTCCAATATTTGCTAACCAATCTGCAACCGAATCAAAGAATGAACGAGAACCTTCCCAGTCTTGGCAACGATGGTACAATAGATTTCTTCGGTGCATGAATCTCTCAATCAACTTACTAGCAATCGTGGTTTTTCCTATTCCCGCTATTCCAGGAATTAGCAAGGTTGTTGCTCTTGCATCAAGTAAATTCACCATGTTATCAAGTTCTTGTTCTCTGCCGTAAAAATGTCTTAACCTTGGTAAGTCGCCGAGTGCTGTTACCAATTGCTTCTCAACATGCTTTGACAAATCTCTTTCTACCAATTCTTTTGAAAGCAATCTTGTGTCCAATATTCCATTATCATCTAGATATCGAATAAGGTCAACTGGCCTCATTGAAAAAGGCAATTCTTGGTTTGCATTACCGAGTGTTGTTGTGACGGTATTTCCACCTTCTAGTATTGCTCTAAAGGAAAAGTGCCGCAACCTCTTCCATGTATCATCCGCCATATTCATTCCCGGATCGGTGAGGAAGTATGCTTTACGCTTTCGAGAAACCCCTTTGACGTGTGCTTGTCGCTCAACTAATAATCCTTGATCTTTGAGTCCAGCAATTGCCCGTGGAACATTTGAGCGCGCTATTGAAACCGCATTTGCGATCCCCATTTGCGAAAGAGCAAAAGGAACTTCTACACTGCCTTTGTAATCAGAATAGTCAAGCAAATGCAGTAGAATTCTTTCTTGAACTCCGGGCTTTTGATTTGTTGCCATATTATCTCTCCAGTTGCAAAGACTTTCAATAGTTTCGGTTATCAAAGTCAGTCAAACTTCAACTTACTGTTGAAAATTTGGGTCTGCCACCCATTGATTTGTTTCTGCATCCCACAACCATCCTGGGTGCTGAGAAACCTCAGGTGTTGCGGCTTGCTGAACTGGTTCGGGTACTACTGCTGCTACTGGAATTTCAGGAGTTAGTTTTGCCTTACCCCAAGCATATGTGTCTTCTTCAACTTCAGCAGTTTGATCAACTGCTACTTCATCTTCATCCAAGTCTTCAAATTCAATAAAGAAAAATGCTCCCGCTGCTAATATTGCTATTATTGCTATTACTGCCAATACTACCTTCAAAATTCCACTTGAGGAACCAGAATCACTTGCAACACTCAGTGACCATGATTGATCTGCTGAAGTTCCAGGGTCTTGGAAAATTTGTCCGTCCATTTTGAAGATGACATTTCTTGAACCTTCGGTGTTTAATTGACTTGTGGAAATATCCATTGACCAAGTTCCATCCGATAGAACTCTTGTTGAGTTCAATCTCACACCACCTTGTTGAATTAGTGCTTGAACTGTACTTCCCGGCAATCCTTGTCCTCTAAATTGAGCCGGTTGCTCAAATGAAATATCACCTGAGTCAACTCTTTCCACTGAGAATGAAACAGACTTCACGACGATATTCACTTTGTGTGAATAGATAACTGAGTCGTGAATATCTCTCGCTTCAAATATGACACCTACTAAGGACCATTCTGAAACTGTACTATCAGAACGAGTGGCGGGGTTGTAAGTTGCAACTCCTTGAGAACTAATGGTGAGTAGCCAACCGTAATCATCATCATCCAAATTAGATACATCATCATAGATATCAAATGCTAATGCTTCAGCTGTGCTTCCGATACCATCTGGATCACTAAAGAACTCTGTTAAATCAATAACTGCACCAGAACCACATCTATCAATCGAAGATGATTGCGCGTCGCAGAAGATTGTTACTGTACTTGCCCATCCTGTGTCATTGAATGTAGGTGGTATGTTGTTGAGGTCGGTTGGATTGTCAATAACGATACGATTTCTTACCTCTTGTGAATAATCCTCACCATCATATGCACGAACAACCAGTTCATACTGTTGGTCATGAATTAAATCTGAAGTATCCCATACTGTAGACCATGCACCGTTCGGAGCGAAATTGGTTACAGGATTCGGTCCACTATTCAGTACAAATCCACTGGCCAAGTCAAATATTTCTATTTCCACTCTTGTTACCTGTCCATCGTTATCTCTTGCCACACCTTGGATGACAGTGTCTTCTGATGCTCTAATTGAATCCATGTCCAGAGGTTCACTAATTTGAACAATTGGCGGTTGGTTGTCATTATTTATTTGCAATGTTCTTGTTTCGGTAGAACAAGTGCCTACCATGTCAATACAGAAATCACTGTCACTTGCCCAAATCACAAATGTATATTGGCCAGTTGGCAATTCATCGAAGTGCCATTCATAGGACCATGCAGTAGAACCTGCTACATCGAAATGGGAACGATAAGGTTCTCCTTGTGAATTTTCTGGCCCGGTAATGTCAAACCAAATTCCCTTGATATCACTACCCCATGTTCCTGAATATGGATCTGATGCGGTACCAGAGAAGATTACTCTACCTGAATCATGGCTTGTTCCATCATTCGGAGTGTCAACTAATATTGTTGGAGCGACAAGATTTAACTTGAATTTTCTAACTTCAACTGGCGAATAATCGAGTCCATCATATGAACGGACACGGAAAGTGACATCACCTTCACCTTCTGGATGGGCAGATAAATCCCATGTGAAAGACCATGTTTGGAATGGATGATTTGAAAGTGTAATCTCACCATTTGACTGAGAGGTATCTACTGCTGAATACCAATCGATAGAGCCTGGTGGTTGAATTTCAACCTTCTTTACCAGACCAAATTGCGCTTCATAGGCAATAATATCATTTGCATATGGGGCTCCTTGTCCATCCCATGCAGAACCTGTAATTACTGCAGTTGTTGCGAATGAGAAACCATCGTTTTGCTCTACTGTAACACTAGGTTTGATGTTGACCAAATTAATTACGTCGTCAATTGGTCCTGAAAGAACATAACTGAGATCCTTTGTACCCTTTCCGAACTTGAATGCACTTACACTGTAGAACGGCATTTCACGATTGCCATTTTCGCAATTGGAGGTGTCAGAAATATCCAAAGCAAGGTCTTTGGAATCAACAAATGTGTCTCCATCATTATCATATCCATCGGCACATGAGTTTTCATCAACGTAAAGTGGTTGTCCTGTTTCATTTGTTTCACCAGGAATGATAACATTGGTCTCGCCTACTTGGTGATTCCAATTTCGGTCTAATAGGAAATCACTAGGAAGTGAAACTTGTTGGGTAAATCCGAATGAATCTGTTTCAAGAGTGTATAATGGTAAACCATTTGCATCGCTGATGACAACTGTCGCTCCTGCAACATTGCTATTCTTTGCCTTTACTTGGTATCTGACAAGTTCACCTTCCCTAACTTGTGCACCCCAAGCTGAATTTTGTGCTTGAGTGTGTACTTTGGAAGAGTCAAAATTTTGTAAATCTGCGTAGGAAAATACTGTGGAGTTCTCAACTACTTCTAATGCAAGTGGCATAAAGCGAGGAGGTAAGACCTTGGTTTGAGGAACTTGAAGACATTCATCTTGAACCCATGGGCATTCTGCACCTAACCAGCGAATATTTACAGGATATAATTCACCTGCAGTTGGATCTGGAATGAACTCAGATTGAACTGTTACTCTTGATTCTGTAACATTGTAAATTTGTGAAGCATTTGTCCATGTGTTTCCGGAGAAATATCCAATGCTTCCAAACTTATTACCATAATTATCATCGTAGTGCGAGATGTTGGCAGCAAAGCCACCTGCGGTATCTGCAACATTGCGTTGAACATTAACAATCGAACCCTTTGCTCTAATAATATCTCCTTGATTCCCTGAAATTGTATTGTCATAGATTGTTGCTGAGGACATAAATACGTGTACAGCAGGACAAGGGAAATCTCCTCCATACATCTGTGAGTTACAAATACCAGAATTATTTGAGATATAATTATTCGCAAGATATAAGCGAGCTGCAGTAGGAGTTGGTACTTGCCATCCTTGATCCTTAAAGTGATATTCTCCAATTAGAACCGGCTCCTTTGCCGTATCCTGAATTGTATTATTTTCAGCAACTACATCTGAAGTTCCGTAAATCCATAAACCGTTCCATCCACCGATTGGACCAATATTGCTGTTGTGTATTTCCAATGTGGAAGAACTCACTCCGATTCCTGAACCTTCAGCAGCACCACTAATATCAACATTAGTAATCTCAACAATAGCGCCATCATAAGCAGTAATTCCGGCACCCTCGCCAGTTGTAATTATCGTGCTATCAATAGTCAAAGTGTGTTTGATATTTCCAGTCTCCTTGTGAGAGTTTGTGTCAATTGCGTTACATAATGTAGTCACAGTTGAATTTGAGAGATAGCCAGAAGAGCCCTTCAAAAATAACCCATAGGTATTATCTTTAACTTCTAAATTATCTAACCCAATGTAAGAGTCCTCAAGATAAATAAGGGAGCGCCCACCACCTTGTTGACCACATTCGCCGTCATCGTTACCAGTAAATACTGAATTTTCAATCTTTAATGTAGCAAGAATTCCTGCGCCAGCACCATATGCTCGGACTGCTGCTGCATCATATTCTCTGCCATCTACACCCAATGTGAACGATGAATCCTTGAGTAATGGTGCTGCGAAATCAACTGCCAATACATTGGAAGTGTTGATATCTTTGAAAGAAAGGCCATTTGCAGTTGTTGAAGAGCCATCGAATACCAATGCACCATATTGAATCGATTGAAGTGATGCCACGTACATCGGATAACCATATGCATTTTCATAGTGAGCATAATTAATTGAGGTCAGTGCTTGGTTAATTGTACTTCTAATAATCATTCCAGAGCCACATGCAGCATCGACATTGTTGAGATATGTAGTCGTGTTATCGTAACATCGCCCAACCTTTGTGTAATCAGCAGGCAGACTCCAAACAAAGCGAGCCATGTTGGAAGCAGAACCAGATGATGCACCACAAGCGGTATCACCGATACAGATTGCGCCTGCAACATCAATGAATTTTCCAGGAGGAATATTGATCGTAGTTCCTGCATTTACAATTAACTTAGAACCTTCGGCAACAAGAATGTCACCGTTAAGATTCATAGTTCCAGACCATGTTTCAGTTCCAGTAATTGTACCTGAAGTAGTTTCGTTCACTGCTGATGCAGATGGCAATGCGATTAATCCAGTAAAACTGGAGAGTAATAATAGCATTACCAATGATAGGCTCTTGTGTGATGACTGTATTGACAAATTGTACACCTCGTAAACAATGCCATTATCCGCTTGAATATAACACTGCGCCTTAATTATCATAATAATGGTATCAAATACTGCCAATAATATCAACATTTTGGCCTTAAGAATATCAAATACTGCCAATAATATCATATTATTGGCTTGATTTTTGCCGCATATTGTGTCGCAGCACCCTCGTTTCCACTGATGAATTAACATTGCTCCGAATTGGATATTTCTTGAAGCCATAATTGAGATTTTAACTCCCCATATCCCCAATGATTATCATGAGTTGAAGCGAATTCATTCTGTTGTGCAGAATTCATCAGTGCTATTTTCACAGAGTCAATGCATGAGCCATTTGAGTCCTGATTAGGTTTTAATTCTGGATGTGCTTGTAAGATCAATGCTAAAGCTCCAGAAACAAAGACAGTGGATACAGATGTTCCGCTACTCGAATACCATTCACCATTATCACCAGTGCTGATTACCATATGCCCTGGAGAAACAACTTCGGGTTTTAGATTTGGATTTTGACGTG
>LWDU01038501.1_pt1 | contig 25986 bp, 20 predicted proteins | sample 727161 | NCBI WGS metagenome assembly LWDU01 (sample SAMN04566230, study PRJNA314399) | hydrothermal vent metagenome | isolation source: deep sea hydrothermal plume seawater | place: Mexico: Gulf of California, Guaymas Basin | collected 2004-07-11
ATTGGATTTCTGATATTAACGGGACTGCGTTTGACAACGATGCGAACGCAACTGCGGGGGGCATAGGTTTTGGAAATACAAGAATCGCAAGTGACGGCAATAATACAGACGTGACGAGAAATACGTTTGGCCGAAATATACGTGTGATGCGCAGTGATGGCAGCCTGAGCCCACCTAGGCCGCAGGAACATCTGTTTACACATATTGGGGTAGGCGGCGAGCGTGCCATCATCGGGCAAACATGGCCGGTTATTAAGGAAGTGTTTACTGTGTCTACAATTCCTGCAAATCGTACCGAAGATGATGGAACCCGGACGTGGCAACGGGGAGATAATGGAGATATTTTAACCATTCGGGGATCTGGGTTAAATTTGGCTCTTTCTATTGAGTTTGTGGATGGACATGGGAATCTGATTCAATCGACTGATATTGCGGGACGTCCGCCTGGAGCGATAAGTTTGAGAAGCGATAATGAGGCAAGCGCCCTGAGACCAGGGGTGTCGTTGCGGAAATGGGATGATCCGAATATTGACGGTGATCAGGATGGGTACGAAATACAAATTCGACCTGTGGATTTTGGGATGAACGGGATCCCATTATTTGACAGCCAAACAGGAACAAATCTTGATCCAAGAAGGCGGGTGGTAATTAGGACGCCATTTGGAACAGCAATTGCGCCGACGACCATGTGGAATTTTATTGAGCAATAATGCGTGAAGGATTTTTATCATTTTCCGGTATTGGCGCAAGAGGTGCTTGACGGTTTGTGCCCGAAAGAAAACGGGCGTTATGCAGACGGGACGATTGGGGGCGGTGGCCATGCAGAGTTAATTTTGAAAGCCGGCGTAGGGAGTTGGCTTGGGGGAAGCGATCGGGATGGCGCGGCTGTGGAGGCTGCGTCATCCCGGCTCGCACCCTTCGGGGATCGGGTGGACGTGCGACGTGGAGCATTTACCACTCTGACGGATTGGATTAAGTTGGGGACGCTTGATGGAGTGTTGTTGGATTTAGGAGTGAGTTCGCCTCAATTAGATGAGGCCGTGCGGGGTTTTAGTTTACAGAAGGAGGGGCCGTTAGATATGCGAATGGACGACAGGCAAAGTGAGTCAGCAGCGGAGTGGGTGAATACTCGATCCGCAGATGAGTTGGCGAATATTTTTTGGGAACTTGGCGGAGAGCGCCGGTCACGTAGGATTGCTCGTGCCGTAATTCGGCAACGCGAAATAGCTCCGCTTGAGACTACGATTGAATTAGCTGAAGTGATCGAAAAGGCGTGTCCACGAAGGGGCCGTAAAACACACCCGGCTACACGGACATTCCAGGCTTTACGTATGGCTGTTAATGATGAGGAAGGAGAATTGCGGAGGGGATTACCGAGAGTTGCAGGTTTATTAAAACCGGGAGGAAGGCTGGCGGTAATAACATTTCACTCGGGTGAAGATCGGATTATGAAACAATTTGGACGCGAGGAGACGCGCGATTATGATTTTGAGGGAGATGAGGATGTGCCCAATCTGCGAGTGCAGAGGCCGGCTCGAATGCGATGGGCTATCCGTGCCACGGAGGAGGAGGAAGCAAAGAACCCGCGTGCACGAAGCGCGCAATTACGAGTGCTGGAGAAACTAGGGGAAACGAAAGGCGAACTATGAACGCAATTCAACGAATCCTGTTAATTGGTGCCGCATCAGTTTTGATACCTGTAGTAACGCAGGCAGCCATTGGGCCTGTCGGTGAAGTTTTTACTTTGGGGGGTGATTTAGTGGGGCACCAAAGCAATCCGGAATTAGCATTTAATGCTAATGGCGGATTCGCAGTGTGGGAGCATGTTTCAAAAAACAGTAACGGGAGCAGGATTCTTTTGCAGCCGTTGAATGTTTTAATGGAACAAAATGGAGGGCCGATTCGGGTGAGTGATTCCACAATTCGAGAGGATGAGGCTCGCCCCCATGTGGCAGTGCTGCCCAATGGAGGAGCAGTAGTCGTGTGGGAAGCTGGTCCACGGAAGTCCCGGAATGTTTATGTACGGTTTCTAAATGAGAACGGGAGCCCGATGGGTGCCACCCAAGTAGTCAATTCATTCAAACGGGGCAATCAGGATAGACCTAACGTGGCTGTGAATGACAAGGGGGAAGTATGCGTAACTTGGGAAAGTCAGTATCAGGATGGCGCGGGAGATGGGGTGTATGCCCGGCGTTTCAATTCACAGGGAATTAAAGCCGGTATGGAAATCCAAATTAACCAAAGTATAAAATGGAGCCAATTCAATCCGGTTGTCACATCCATAAAAGATGGTCAATTTGTAATCGTATGGGTTGGCGAAGTTGAACAAGGCAAACAATATGCGATGGCCGGGACCGGTCAATATGGTCGCGCTGGGATCGGTGAAGAAATGCATCAGGTGAGCGTGTCGTTTATGCGGAGTCAAATTATGGGAAGGGCATTGGACGGACGGGGCAATTTATTAGGCAATGAATTCAGGATAGATGGCGGCAAGGCTCTTTGTACTAACCCGGATGTGGTAGCGACGGCGGACGGCGGATTCGCGGTAGCGTGGGAAGAATTAAATGAAAGCGGGCTGGGATTAGGTCAAGATATATACACTCGAAAATTCACGAATCAGGGCCAACCCCTTGGTGCGCGGAGTTTGCATAACCGGTATGGCGGAGGCGATCAGGTGAATCCGGCATTGGCAGCTACGGCCGATGGCGTATTGGTGACATGGGATTGCGGTTCATTAACAAAATCAGGAACAGAAATTCATGGAAGAATGTTAAAGGGTGGAGCTGAATTTCGTATAAATACTCGTGTAATAAATAAACAGAACATGGTTGCAGCTGCTGGAAATGGGAGCGGAATGTTGATGGTAGCTTGGGTGGACGTGATCGCCTCGACAAGTGTGTTGTTAAAAGCGCGAAGATATTCGACTAAGAATCCGATTGTTGATTTGGCATCAGGTTCCGATGTGGATGGAGGTGGGCAAGGGCCAAATAAAATTATACTAGCGGTTAAGACAGAACAAAAAAGTCCGGGCGGTGTGATGATGGAAGAAAAAAAAGAACAGGCTGAGGGAAATGTTATTGTAAAACATGAAAGCGAAATTTCCGAGGCGGTGAGAACGACACAAGCATCGGCCAGAGCTGCGAAAAACGCGGTCGCACAAGCGTCGCGCCAGAATACGCGCAACACGGGTCGCGTAGTGGTGCCTCCATCAATGGGTGTGATTGCGCGTCCTGTAAATGCCAAGGTAGTTAATGGTGGCGGTAGTCCGCAAAAAACGAATATCCAACCATCGGGAGTACAGTCAAGCTTTGGGATGTACGGAAGTGGGGGTGGAGGCTCAACTAGAATGAGTGCCGTGAGCGCGCCGTTAATTATCCAACGCTCAGCTGCTCGCAATGTGACAAGACCGGCGACCTCAGCAGCATCGGGGTACTCAAATCCGGCGCAGGTCAGAGGCGGCGGAACACCAATGGCGGGGGGGCGTCCGGCAGCTTCGGTTGCCTCAACGCAGGCAGCCCGTAATGCGCTTCTGTCAACCGCTCGGAATTACGTAGGGGCAAGGCGTATTGGATCACTTCAATCTGCGCCAACCATCCGGAGTGCGCCAGCAATTTCAAGATCGGGAACATCATCAACTCTAATAAGTCGTGCGACGTTTAACACTCAAACACGGATGTCTTCTATTCCCGGAAATCGTGGAAGTTATTCGCCGGGAACAGTTGCGCAAAGTAACACGACGCAAAAACAATTATTTGGGTTCCGAAGTACGCCATCGCCGGGAAGTGCAGTTCGTGCAACAGTCAGTGGCCCGTATCGGAGGACAGCAACTGTGGCGCAAAATCGGTTTTCAGCTATCCGCAATTTAGCAAATTCCGGCACCGCCGTGGCACAGCAGATGCGCAACACTCCGGTTCCTTCACAGGTGACGATGCAAAACGGTCGAATGAGTTTGCGTTTTAATAGCCGACCCGGCAGCCGGTATGTGGTGCAAATGTCTAATGACCGCAGCAACTGGTCGGCAGTAGGAACTCCGCAAGTGGGTACTGGCCGTCAGATGTCAGTACCATTCCAATCAAACGGCCAGCGCTTTATTCGCGTGGTGCCGCGCGACTAAATCAGTTTGGGAATAACAATGAATCGAAAACGCAAAACCATGTCGGTACGTTTCGGGCCTGCGTTCAAGGCGGTGTTGATTTGTCTCGTCACCTGCAGCCTCGGATTGGGGTATGTTTGGCAAAAGAAACAAATCAACGACCTCGGCGCACAGATTAAGGAGAACGAAAATAAGCTGGAGGATTTGCGGCGCGAAAACAAACGCCGCGGCGACACGCTGGCGTACTTGATGAGCCCGCAGGAATTGGACGCGCGCTTGCGCCAACTCGGGCTGGATCTCGAAGTGCCGCGGCCGGAACAGATCGTGGTGCTGGTTGACGCCAAAGCTAAAGCCGACCCAACGCGTCCGTTACGCACGGCAAGTCGGTAGGCCTTTCCTCCAGCCGAGGAGTGTGCATGGAGGAACAAGGCACCAAACAGAATCGCAAAGCCACAAGGCGCTGGCTTGTCTTTTTTGCCGCAGTGATGCTGCTCTCGTTCGGCGCGCTCGGCTATCGCCTTATCGACCTCCAAGTGCTGCGGCACGACGAGCTGCAATCGTCCGCGCGCGATAACACCATCCGCACCCTCATCCGCGAACCCCGCCGCGGCGACATCCGCGACATCCGCGGCAACCTCCTCGCCACCAGTTTGTTTGTGAAAACCGTGTGCGCCGATCCCGCGCTGATTGGCAATTGGCATCCTCACGTGGCACACGCGCTGGCGCCGATTTTGGATTTAGATGAACAGGCTTTGAGTCAGCGACTCAAGCCGCAAATGATGCTTAACGAACAGGGCATCCTCCGCACCAATCGCTACGTCGTCCTCAAGCGCAAAGTGCCGCGCGAAGTTTGGGAACAGGCGCAAGGCGCGTTGCGCGATATGGAGTTGGGGCTGGATGAAGCCAAGTTTACCCGAAAACAACGCCTTGCGTTTCGGAGTCTTCGGCGACAATCGGTTTTCGCCGATCGCAAGGAAGATCAGCTGCGCGTTTACCCCGGCAATCATCACGCCGCGCACGTGCTCGGTTTCGTCGGCGGCGTCGACCATCGCGGCAAGGAAGGCATCGAGCGCGTGCTCGATAGCAAACTCGTGGGCTCCCGCGGTTGGCGCGTCACCGAAACCGATTCCCGCAAGCGGGAAGTTGTCGCGCTGCGCCAACAGGATGTCGCCCCGCGCAACGGGCTGCACGTGGTGCTCACCATCGATTCCGGCGTGCAACACATCGTCGAGGCCGAGCTCGCCAAGGCGATGGCCAAGCACCAGCCGCTGGGCATCACTGCCATCGTTGTGCGCCCCAAGACCGGCGCCATCGTGGCGATGGCCAACCTTCCGGACTTCGACCCCAACGCCCCCGGCATCGCCAAGCCGGAAACCCGCCGCAATCGCGCAGTGACCGACACCGCCGAACCTGGCTCAACTTTTAAAATCGTCCCCGTCGCGGCCGCGCTCAATGAACGAATCGTCAGCCTTGCCTCCACGTTTCATTGCGAAAATGGATCCTTCCGATACGGCGGCCGCGTGTTGCGCGACCACCACGCGTACGGCAGTCTCACGGTCAAAGCCATCATCACCAAGTCCTCCAACATCGGCGCGGCCAAGGTGGGGCTGCGGCTCGGCGCGCCGCGGTTGCACGCCTATATGCAGCGGTTTGGTTTCGGTGCCCGCACGCGAATTAGTTTGCCCGGTGAAGTGCGGGGCACGGTGCATCCATTAAAAAAATGGAACAAACTTTCCATCACCCGCGTGCCGATGGGCCACGAGGTCTCCGCCACGCCGTTGCAAATGGCGATGATGATGAGCGCGATCGCCAATGGCGGAAAGTTGATGCGGCCGATGGTGATGAATCATCTCGAAGATGACCGCGGGCGGGTGGTGGTGCAGTATCATCCCGAGCCCGTGCGACAGGTGGTTTCGCCCGAGGCCGCGCGCGCCATCACCGAGGCACTCAAGACCGTGCCCCAACCCGGTGGCACCGCCAAGCGCGCCGCGCTCCAATACTACACCGTCGCCGGCAAAACCGGCACGGCGCAAAAAGCCGGACGCGGCGGTTATCTCCCCGGCAAATACTACGCTTCCTTCGTGGGGTTTTTCCCCGCCGACGCGCCGGCGTTATGCATCCTCGTTTCGATTGACGAACCGAAGGGCGACTACTACGGCGGACTGACGGCGGCGCCGGTCTTCAAGGCCATCGCTGAGCGCACCGCCGGTTATCTGGGGTTGCAACCGTACCCGTGAGTGATGAACGGCGCTGAGTTGCTCCACGGATTGCCGCACGAACTCGTGCGTGGCCAGCTCGATTCGACCATCACCGGCCTCGCTTATGATTCCCGCCGAGTTACTCCCGGCACCGCCTTCATCGGATTGCTCGGCACGCGCGTGGACGGTCACGACTTTGCCGCCACGGCGATTGAACTGGGCGCATCACTGATCATCACCGCACGCCCCGTCGAGTTGCCCGGTGAAACCGCAATCGTCCGTGTCGAGAATCCGCGCGCGGCGATGGCCCAACTGGCCGCGCGATTTCACGGTGAACCGGCGGAAAAACTCCACCTCATCGCCATCACCGGCACCAACGGCAAAACCACCGTTGCCTTCATCGTGCGCGAACTGCTGCGCGGCGCGGGCCGTCGCTGCGGCCTCATCGGCACGGTGGAGTACGATCTTGGCGACCGCGTTATCCCCGCCGCCCGAACCACGCCGGAGTCGCTCGAGCTGCACGCGTACTTCGCGGGAATGATCCGCGCCGGATGCAAATTCTGCGTGATGGAAATCAGTTCCCACGCACTCGCGCAGCACCGCGTGGCGGGGCTTGAATTTCAAACTACCGCCTTCACCAACCTCACTCAGGACCATCTCGACTACCATGGCGACATGGAGAAATACTTCGCTGCCAAGCGAACGCTTTTCACCCAACAACCCGCCGACGCGCAACGCCTCATCAATGCCGACAACCCCTTCGGTGAACGCCTCGCCGACGAATTTGCCGCCACCACTTTTGGTGAAGCGGTTTCCGATTTGCAAATCACCCAACTCCAATTGGGCCAGCAACAAACCGAATTCACCCTGGCCGGCGTCAATTTTACGATGCCCCTCATCGGACGCCACAATGTTTCCAATGCCGCCGCCGCGCTGGGCATCGTCCGCGCCGTCGGCTTGGAGTTGGCCGACTGCGTTCCGCTACTCGCGGCAATGCCGCCGGTGCCCGGTCGGCTTGAGCCCTTACGCGAAGGCCAGCCCTTTGCGGTTTATGTGGATTACGCTCACACCGATGACGCGCTGCGGCAAGTGCTCGGCACGCTGCGCGAAATTACGCCGGGCCGTTTACGCGTTCTCTTCGGCTGTGGTGGAAACCGCGACACCGGCAAGCGCCGCAAAATGGGCGAAGCCGCAGCCGATTTGGCGGATGACATCCTCATCACCACCGACAACCCGCGACATGAAAACCCGCATCTCATTGCCGAACAAGTCGCCGAAGGCTGCCCGGGAATGGGCCGCATCGAGTTGGATCGCGCGCGCGCCATCGACGAAATTCTGCGCGAAGCCAAAGCGGATGACACCGTCCTCATCGCCGGCAAAGGCCACGAAACTTATCAGGAAATCGAGGACGTCGTGATGCCCTTCGACGACCGCGAACAAGCGCGCGCCGTGCTCGCCGCATTACACGAAGGCCACTGATGCAACCGCGCCCACTCCAATTTGCAATCAAAGCCTGCGACGGACAGCCGCACGGTATCGATCCACACATTAATTTCCAGCGTGTGTGCACGGACACCCGCAAGCTCCAGCGCGGCGATTTGTTCGTGGCCTTGCGCGGTGAAAATTTCGATGGCAACCAATTCGCCGCCGCTGCCATCGCGGCTGGCGCTGTGGCAGTAATCGTGGATGCCCCGTGCGATGGGCCATCATTGGTTGTGCCCAACACTCGCCGCGCATTCGGCCAATTGGCCACTGCTCATCGCGCGGAAATGGAGGCCACGGTTTTCGGCATCGCAGGTTCCAACGGCAAAACCTCCACCAAAGAAATGCTCGCCGCAATCTTGCGGGCTCAAATGGAAACGCTTCACAGTGAAGCTAGTTTCAATAATGACATTGGCGTGCCCGCCACGCTGTTGTCCATCGAGCCGCACCATCGCGCCGTGGTTTTAGAGCTGGGCACCAACCATCCTGGCGAGCTGGCGCCGCTTGTAAAAATGGCTGCGCCGCAATTTGGATTGCTCACTGGAATTGGCCGCGAGCACTTGGAATTTTTTGGCAATCTCGAAGGCGTCGCGCGCGAAGAGGGCGTGCTCGGCGAATTGTTGCCCGCCGGTGGAAAACTTTTTCTGTATGGCGACGACGATTGGAGTCAATCAATAGCCCAACGCAGCAACGCACCGGTGACCACCGTGGGTTTCGGCGAAGCCAACGAGTGGCGAGTGAGCGCAGTAAACGTGTCCGAAACCGGCACAACATTTGAAGTGCGCGCACCCTCCGCTGAATTGAGCGGTGAGTACACCACGCCGTTGCTCGGCCGCCACCAAGCTGCCAACGCCACGCTGGCCATAGCGGCGGCGGCGGAGTTGAGGCTCGATCGCGAGGCCATCGCGCGCGGTTTGGCTGAATGCCCCGCGTCGGCAATGCGTTTGCAGTTGAGTGAAAAAAACGGCGTGCGCTGGTTGAACGACGCCTACAACGCCAACGCCGATTCCGTGAAGGCCGCACTGGAAACGCTGGCGAGTTTGCCGGTGAAAGGAAAACGCTACGCCGTGCTGGGCGAAATGGCCGAGTTGGGCGATCACGCCGAACTGGCCCATCGCGAGGCGGGCGAACACGCGGCAAAAGTTTTGGGTGGTTTAATTGCAGTTGGCGCGAGTGCAGCGATCACGGTTGGCGCCGCGCAAGAAGCGGGTTTGACAAAAGTTAAAGCCGTGCCGGACGCCGAAGCGGCGGCTTGTGTTTTGCGCGAATGGTTGCAGGCGGATGATGTGGTGTTGTTGAAAGCGTCGCGCGCGGCGCGATTGGAGCAATTGGAAGATTTAATTTAAGGGAGGATGTTTTATTATTTAAGCCAATTACCGGAATGGCTGGTGGTAAACGGCCACGCTCAATGGGGCGACTGGCTCTCGCCGCTGCGCGTGTTTCAGTACATCACCTTTCGCGGCGCGGGCGCGGCGGTGACGGCGCTGGTGCTGTGCTGGCTGCTCGGGCCGATGGTCATCCGCTGGCTGCAACGGATCGGCGTGCGGCAGGAATACGAAGACCGCGCGCGCGAGGACGGCAAGATGACCGACGGCGTTTCCAAACGCGGCGTGCCCACGATGGGCGGACTGCTCATTGTGGGCGTCATTGATCTCTCGGCGCTGTTGTGGGCGCAGTGGAATCCGCTGGTGACGCTTACTTTGCTTTCAATGTTGGTGCTGTGTCTGTTGGGTTTTTACGACGACTACTCAAAAATCACGCGCCAAAACAGCGAGGGCCTCACGGAAAAAGTGAAGCTCATTGTTCAGTTTATTCTCAGCGCAACCATCGCCGTGTATCTGTGGCGGTTGGCGGAAACGCGCCAACTCATCACCGACGTGATGGTGCCGTTCCTGAAGGATCCCATTCTCTCCGGGCCATCGGCCACGATGGTTTTTTCGTGGGCGGCGGTACTGGGGGTGGTCATCACCGTGTGCGCGATTATGGGCAGCTCCAACGCGGTGAACTTTACCGATGGCCTCGATGGGCTTGCGATTGGTAGTGTGCTGATTGTGTCGATGGTTTTTTATGTGTTCACTTACATCGCGGGCCACGCGGAATTGGCGCGCGAGTTGTACGTGCCCGCAGTGTCCGGCGCGGGCGAACTTTCGGTGGTGTGCGCGGGCATGATGGGCGCGTGCCTTGGGTTTTTGTGGTTCAACTGCTTCCCCGCGCGCGTGTTCATGGGCGACACCGGCTCACTGGCGCTCGGCGGCTCGCTCGGCATCATTGCCGTGCTGATTCATCAACCCTTTGTGCTGGTCATCGCCGGCGGCATTTTTGTGCTTGAGGCGGTGTCGGTCATCCTCCAGCGCGGCTGGTTTAAGTGGACACGGATTCGCACGGGCGAAGGCCGGCGTATTTTTTTGAAAGCTCCGCTGCACCATCATTTTCAGGAAAAAGGCTGGCATGAAAATCAGGTGGTCGTGCGGTTTTATATCCTTGGAATCCTCTTCGCCGTGCTCGCGCTGGCCACGCTAAAACTGCGCTGACCGATGGATTGGTCGGCACAAAAAGTTTGCGTCATCGGCCTCGGCCGCAGTGGCGTGGCGGCGGCGGAATTGCTGCTGCAACACGGGGCAGCCGTCACCGCCGTAGACACCGCCGATTCGCCAGCGCTTCAACAAACCGCCAATGCCCTCACCGCCAAAGGCGCAACTTGCCAGCTGGGCGCGAGTGAGATTCCTGATGCCTTCGATCTCGCCGTCGTCAGCCCCGGCGTGCGTTTGGATTTGCCATTGGTCGCCAATCTCCGCGCGCGGGGTGTGCCGGTTTGGGGTGAGTTGGAGTTGGGTTGGCAATTCACCGAATGCCCCGCCATCGCCATCACCGGCACCAATGGCAAAACCACCACCACCGAATTGATTGCCTCACTGCTCGGCCAAGCGCAACGCCGCACCGTGGCCGCCGGCAACATCGGCACGCCGCTTTGCGCCGTGACTGCACAGTCGCGCGCGCTTGATGCGGTGACACTTGAGGTCAGTTCGTTCCAACTTGAAACCATCGCTGACTTTCGTCCCGCCATCGGCGTGTTGCTCAACCTCGCGCCAGACCATCTCGACCGGCACGGTTCGATGGAAAATTACATCCGCGCGAAGGCGCGCTTGTTTGAAAACCAAAAGCCCTTCGACCACGCCATCGTGCAGCTCGAGGCTTTGCGTGAATTGGAAAAACTCAATCTCGTTCCGTCTTCCAAACTGATCACTTTCAGTGCCACCGATGCCGAAGCCGATTTATACTTGGATCGTAGCTTGCTCGTGAGCCGTTTGCCCGACTGGGCCGGCCCGTTGCTAGACCTTGACGAATGCCCGCTTGATGGCTTGCACAATGCCGAGAATCTTTTGGCCACGCTCGCGGTGGGGCGTTGCCTGAAAATTTCCGTGGCCGAAATGAAAGCCGCGCTCAGCGCCAGCCGCGCCGGACCGCACCGTTGCGAGTTCGTCACCGAAATTGAGGGCGTGCGTTTTGTGAACGATTCCAAAGCCACCAATGTGCACGCCTTATGCAGCGCGTTGCGTGCAATGCCGGCGGGCGATTCGCCCAAAAATATCTGGCTCATTGCCGGCGGGCAGGACAAGGGGCTGGATTTTCACGCCGCCGGGCCGGAGATTGCCAAGCGTGTGAAGGGTGCGTTTCTAATTGGCGAGGCGCGGGAGCAAATTCGTGCCGCTTGGGCGCTATTTTCCCCTTGCGAATTGGTGGCAAATTTGGTAGAAGGATTGGCAGAAGCAAGGAGGAAAGCTGTTCCCGGAGATGTGGTTTTGCTGTCACCGGCTTGTGCCAGTTTTGATATGTTTGACAGCTATGAACATCGGGGCCGCGCGTTTTGCCAATTGTTGGCGGAGCTTGGCGCGGACACCCGAACCGGCGTTTGAACGCCGCAACCGCTCCGGGAAGAAACCTGAATGGCGTGTGACTATTCACACGCTGTCGACAAGTTTTTCACAATGGGTTTGGCGGGCCATCCTCCTTGATGTTAACTAATGCCTCGCCTGCGGGCGTGGGAGACAAAGGAGGTGCAGACCCGAATCCGGGTTTCCACTAATAAAAAAGGAGAGAGTTATTATGAAGGAAAACAATCCAATCATTCCGCCGGGATTAAACTTTGAAGGTGCAAGCCGCGGCCGATCCAATATGCGAATGGCGGTCATCGTCGTAGTGCTGCTGCACGTGGCGCTGTTCACCGGCATTCTGTTCAACGCGTGCAAACAAAAGGACGAAGCCGCCGAAGGCATCAAATCCACCGCCGAGCAAATGGCCGAAATCGCCGGCCCGGCCCCCACGATAAAATCCGAGCCTCTGCCCGACCCCGTTCCCACGCCGCCCATCGGCAGTGGCAGCAGTAGCGGATTCAATCCACCGCCGATCATTCACAACCCGCCAATCGCAACTGGCGGCGGTTTCGAATCGACAACCGTGCCGCCGACGATTCCCCCAACCATTCCGCCACCACCCGTCACCGGCACGATGGAACACGTGGTGGCCAAGGGCGACTCGTTTTATTCCATCGGCCGCAAGTACGGCGTGGGAATGAACGCGGTGGCCAAGGCCAACCCGAATATTGTTTCCACGCGATTGCGGATCGGGCAGAAGCTCATCATTCCCGCCGCGACGTCCGCGCCGGTGGTTGCGCTGCCCACGCCCGATGCGGCCAATGTGTACACCGTGAAAAGCGGCGACACGCTTGGCCACATCGCGCTCAAGTTTCGCACCAAGGTTGCCAACATAAAATCAGTCAACGGATTGACCTCGGACTTTCTCAAGATTGGCCAGAAACTCACCGTGCCAATGAGAACCTCCGCACCGCCCGCGCCCATTCCCACGGCGGCCCCGGCATTATCGCCGACCACCGGACTGCCGATTAGCGTGCCGGCACCGCCCATCGCGGTGGGGCCATCGAGCAGCAGCGTGGTGCCGCCTCCGCCCGCGGAGTAAGGGTGGCTCCAAGCCGCGATGCGGTACGCCACCACCATTTTGGCTTTTTGCGTGGCCGGCCTTTTGGCGCTGGGCATGGTGATGCTCTACAGTGCCGGCATGGCCACCGGCGGCGCGCGTTATCTTATGATGCAGCTCGTGTGGGGCGGGCTGGGGCTGGGCGTTTGCTTTGCCGCCACTTCCATTGACTATCGCATTTTGCAACGCCTCGCGCTGCCGCTCTTCATCGGCACGCTGGTGTTGCTGGTGCTGGTTTTGATTCCCGGCATCGGCATCAAGCTCAATGGCGCGCGGCGGTGGTTTGACTTGGGGCCGATGAATTTTCAACCCTCGGAGTTGGCCAAGATCACGATGCTCATTGCCATCGCGGCATGGGCGGATTTGCATGTGAAAAAAATGCGCGAGTTCCGTCACGGGCTGCTTTTGCCCGGCGTGTTTATTGCCCTCACGCTGGGGTTGATTTTTCTGGGACCGGATTTTGGCACCACCATGTTGCTGGCTACGGTGTGCTGCATTCTGTTGTTTGTGGCCGGCACGCACTGGAAATATCTCATCCCGCCGATGGGCGCGGGCGCGGCGGCGATCACAGTGGCCATCATGAATGATCCGCTGCGCATGAAGCGCATCACGGCTTTCCTGCATCCCGAACAACATCGGGAGGACACGGGGTTTCAGGCGTATCAGGCCATGCTCGCGCTGGGGTCCGGCGGCACCACCGGTTTGGGACTGGGCAATGGTCGGCAAAAACTTGGCTTTGTGCCGGAGCATCACACGGATTTTATTTTCTCCGTCATTGGCGAAGAGCTGGGCGTGGTGGCGAGTTTACTGGTGGTGCTGGCGTTTGCGGCGATTGTCATTTGCGGATTATATATCGCGTGGAATTCGCGCGATCGGTTTGGAATGATTCTCGGCACGGGCATCACGTTTCTAATTGGCTTGCAGGCGTTCATCAACATCGGCGTGGTGACCAGTGCGCTGCCGAACAAAGGCTTGCCGTTGCCGTTCATCAGCTACGGCGGCTCAAGCTTGGTGATGATGCTCGGCAGCGTGGGGGTGCTGCTCAGCATTGCCAGCCGCGCGGGCGAATCGCCGCCGGAAAAAACCAAGAACCGCGAGCCGGTTCACGAACCACAGGAACTCTTGCCGGACGCTCCCTGATGGCACCCCACGTGGCCATTGCGTGTGGCGGAACCGGCGGCCATTTTTTCCCCGGCGTGGCGGTGGCGCGCGAGCTGCAACAATCCGGCGCGCGCGTGACGCTGGTGATTTCCGAAAAACCCGTGGATCAGCAAGCCGTCGCCACTGTGCCGGACATTCCACATTGGCGCGTTCCCGCCGTGGGATTCAGCGCGCGGCATCCCATTCGTTTTCTGCTTGGCTTGCGAGCCGCGATGAAAACCGTGCCAAGCAGTGCTCGCGATGGGCGGGTTCACTTCCGCCGCGCCTATTTGGTGCGGGCGTCGCCGCGGCGCAGTCACGTTTTTGCACGAGTCCAACGCCATTCCCGGCCGCGCCAATCGTTTACTGGCGCGGAGTGCGGATGAAATTTTCGTCGGCTTCGAGGCGGCGACCAAACATTTTCGGGGCCGCGCTCTCGTCACCGGCACGCCCGTGCGCGAGGCGTTTCGTAAACCATCCTTAAGCGATAAGCCGTTGCTACTCATCACCGGTGGCAGCCAAGGCGCGCACGTCATCAATCGATTGGCGACTGAAGTCAAATTAACCGAAGCCCCGATCGTCCATATTTGCGGCGCGGATGATTTTGACGCGGTCAAAGCCGCCTGCGCCAAACACTCGCCTCAAGCCGAAGTGCATGCGTTTGTTGAGGAAATGCCCTCAACACTAGCCCGGGCCTCGGTGGTGATTAGTCGCGCGGGGGCGTCATTCCTGGCGGAGCTGGCGGCGGCGCGGGTGCCGGCGATTTTGATTCCGCTGCCCAATGCCGCCGACGATCATCAGCGCGCCAATGCCCGCGTGGCGGGGCAGGGCGGAGGGGCAATTGTTTTGGAGCAGAGCGAAACCACTCCCGAAGGTTTGGCTAAAGTCGTTCGTGAGTTGATGAATGACGAGTCGCGCCTCAAAAAAATGTCTGAAGCGATGGGCGCGCTCGATGCGCCCGAGGCGGCGCGGTGCATTGCCGGGCGCATTCTTGCGCGCTTGGGATAACGTGCCGTGGACAAACCGCGCCGCAGCCTCTAAACCATCCGCCGTATGAAACGACTGAACCGCGAGGAGATGGCCCAATGGCTGACGGAGGCGACGCCGGGCGCGCCGGTGTATCTCGTGGGCATCGGTGGCTGCGGGATGAGCGGGCTGGCGCATTTATTGCTGGACGCGGGCTTTGCGGTGCACGGTTCGGACCTTCAAGAAAATGTCGAGGTGCGTCAGTTGCGCGAACGCGGCGCGGAAATTTTCATCGGCCACGCGCCGGAACAACTCATCAACGTCCGGCCCGGCCTCGTGGTTTACAGCTCAGCCATTCGCACGGACAACCCGGAGCTGGCCGCCGCCGAGCAGCAGAGCCTTCCCGTGGCGCGCCGCGCGGTTTTGCTCGCGGCGTTGGCGCATCGGCGGCGCGGCGTTTGCATCGCGGGGATGCACGGCAAATCCACCACCACCGCGCTCCTTGCGTACACGCTGGAATCGCTCGGCGCGAAACCGGGCTACGCGGTGGGCGCGTTGGCACCGCAACTGGGCTGCCACGCGCGATTCAGTGCGGATGGCGCGGACGATCCTTTTTTTGTGGTGGAAGCCGATGAGAGCGACGGCACGCTGCGCGAGTTTCATCCGCGCCAATCCATCGTGTTGAATATCGACGAGGAGCATCTTGATTTTTATTCCAACTTCGAAGCGGTCTGCGATGAGTTCAGCACGTTCGCGGCGCAGACGAGTGGCACCTTGTTTTATTGCGCGGACGATTCGCGGTTGGTGGAGTTGTATAGTGGACAGCCGGAGGCCGTGACCTTTGGCTTCCATTCCACGGCAGATTATCGCGCCGAGATTCAGGCGGATCACAGCTTCATCGTGTGGCGGGGCGAGGCGCGGTTGGGCGAATTTACAATCCGTTTGTTTGGCGAGAAAAACGTTTCCAACGCGGTGGCGACAATCGCATTTTTGCATCACAACGGATTTTCTTCGGAGGAAATTGCCAATGCGGTGGCTGGCTTTCGCGGCGTGGAACGGCGGCAACAGGAAATTTTTCGCGATGAGCGCTTTCGCATTTTTGATGATTACGGGCATCATCCGCGGGAAATCACCGCCACGCTTCGGGCCATCAAGGAACAATGCGGCGGGCGATTGGTGGTGGCGTTTCAGCCGCACCGTTATTCGCGCACGCAACATTTGCTCAGCGAATTTGCAGAGAGCTTTGGCGACGCGGATTTGTTGTGGGTCACGGAAGTGTACGCCGCCAGCGAGACACCCATTGCCGACGTGAACGGCCAGCGACTGGCGGCGGCCATCAGCAAACAAGGGCAACCGGCGAGCTACGCGGCCTCGCTGGAGGTGCTGCGCGAAAAGATGCGGGCGGCGTTGCAGCCGGGCGATGTGGTGGTGTTCATTGGCGCGGGCGACATCACCCGCGTGGCGCACGAATTGGCGGCGGATTTGAAATGATGAACGGCCAAACTAATTTCGAAGCGTTGCGAACCCAACTGAGTGAAGCCTCGCGGGTGGTGGAAAACGAGCCGCTGGCCAAGCGCACCACACTCGGCGTGGGCGGTCCGGCGGAAATTTTTATTGAACCCGCAAGCGAGGCGGATCTCGCGCTGGCGTTGCGTCATTGCGCGGCAAATGATTTGCCGGTGTTTGTGCTGGGGCGCGGCTCGAATTTGCTGATTCGTGATGGCGGCATTCGCGGCGTGGTGGTGAGTTTGCAAAACGAATTTTTTTCGCGCATTGAAGTGCGCGGCGTGGAACTCCATTGCGGCGCGGGCGCTCGCCTTAAACACGTGGCCAATGCGGCGCGCGATGCGGGCTTGGCGGGCTTGGAATTTCTCGAGGGCATTCCCGGCTGTGTGGGCGGCGCGCTGCGGATGAATGCCGGCGCGATGGGCGCGATGACTTTCGAGGTGGTGGAGCGCGTGCGTTTTATGGGCCGCGATGGGAAGGTGGAGGAACGCCCGGCGGCGGAGATGGCGGCGGTGTATCGGAGTTGTCCCGTGTTGCGCAACACCATCGCCCTTGGCGCAGTGCTGCGCGGTGAGCCTGCCGAGGCTGAAACAGTGCGCGCACGGATGGAAGATTTTCGTATGCGCCGCACGTCCTCCCAGCCGCACAATCGCAGCGCGGGGTGCATGTTCAAAAACCCCACTGAAAAACCGGCTGGTCAGCTTGTGGATGAGTGCAGGCTGAAAGGGCTTCGCGTGGGCGGCGCGAGTGTGTCGGATGTGCACGGCAATTTCATCATCAACGACGGTGGCGCAATTGCTAGCGACGTTATTGCGCTTATTGAGCAAGTGCGCGAGCAAGTGCTCAAAAAAACGGGAATCGAGATGCAGACTGAAGTGCAAATCGTCGGCGAATAATTCGCGCGGCGGCGTCTTTTGGATTGTTAATAAACTGTTTTTTTGTATACTCAGAGCAAGGAGGTTTGGCAAATCAGTTCCACATCACCGTCATGGCCGGAGGGCCGGGCGCGGAACGGGAGATTTCATTGCGCTCGGGCGTGGCCGTGCAAAGGGCATTGCGCGCGTCGGGCCATTGCGTGAGGGAAGTAGACCCGATGGATAAAAACTGGAAACTTCCCCCCGACACAGAGGTGGTATTTTTGGCATTACACGGCGAATACGGCGAGGACGGTCAGGTGCAAACCCGTCTGGAAAATTTGGGCGTGCCGTACACCGGCACCGGCCCGGAAGGCAGCCGTGTGGCGTTTGACAAGGAATTGACGAAACAAGTGTTCGAGCAAAACGAAATCCCCACCCCGCGCTGGACGATGCTGGCGAACACTGCCGCGCCGCCGCCCGCAGATTTGGGCGAAGGCTGGGTGCTCAAGCCGCCGTGCCAAGGCTCCAGCGTGGGCCTGCAAATCGTGGAAGCGCCGGAACAATGGAGCGAGGCCTTGGCCATCGCGGGCGATTATGGCGGGCCGGTTTTGTGCGAAGAACTGATTCGCGGCCGGGAAATCACCGTGGGCATTCTCGATGACGCCGCGTTGCCTATCGTTGAGGTACGCCCAAAGGACGGCCCGTACGATTACCACAACAAATACACCGTCGGTGCCACGGAATATTTTTGCCCGGCGGATTTGCCGGCGGACACTGCCGAGCGCATTACTGAAATCAGCCTGAAATCGTTCACGGTTGTTGGCGCATCGGAATTTGGCCGGGTGGATCTCATGCTCGATGAGGCGCTCAATCCCTTCGTGCTCGAGGTCAACACCCTGCCCGGGCTCACTGAGACGAGCCTCCTGCCCAAGGCCGCCGCCGCTGCGGGTATTGATTTTCCCGCGTTGTGCGGGCGGATGGTGGGTTTGGCTGTAAAAAATCATGTGGGGTAAAAAACGCAATCGCCGCCAGGGCCGGTATCGGCTGCTGGAAGTGGATTTGCCCGTGGGCAAGGCCCGCCGCCAGCGCGTGAAAGTGATCGCCCGCTGGGCCGGCAGCTTGCTTGGGGTGGCGGCGTTGTTCCTCGGCGTGTGGTACGGTGGCGCGTGGGTGATGCGCGTGGGCTTTTACGAGAATGAAATTTTCACCGTCAAAAAAATCGACGTGCGCGTGCAGGGCATCATCCAGCCGGCTCACTTGCAAAAGATGGCGGGAGTGCGCACCGGTGAAAATTTATTTCAGGTTGATCTGCTGCGCGTGAAGCGCGACCTCGAGCTGACGCCGCTTATCGAAACCGCCGCCGTGGAACGCGTGTTGCCCGACACGCTGCGCCTGCGCATCGTCGAGCGCCGCCCGATTGCACAGGTGGTGGGCTATCGCCAACAGGCCGATGGAAAACTCGCGCGGCAAGTTTACTGGCTCGACGCGCGCGGCGTGGTGATTCCGCCCATCGCCCCCGGCCTCACCGCGCAAAAGAAACAACCCAAATGGCTACCGCTCATCGTAGGCATTCCGCCCGCCAAATTGTTGCCCGGGCGCACTGTGGATTCGCCCGCGCTGCGTTCGGCGTTGCAACTCGTTAGCCGTTACGATCTTTCGCCCATGGCCGGCCTCGCGCACTTGCGGCAGATTGATGTGTCCGACAGCCGAACGCTGGGCGTCGTCACCTGGCAAGGCGCGCGCGTCACGCTTGGCCTCAATGGCTTAGACGCGCAACTCCAGCGCTGGCGGCAAATTTATGACCTCGGCCGGCAACATCATCGCGCCGTGGCCACCGTGGATTTATCCATTAAAAACAATCTCCCCGTGCGCTGGGTGCAAGCGCCTGCCCGTCCCGCGGGCGGCTGAAACCATGTTTGATAAATCAGAAATAATTGTGGGCTTGGAAATTGGCACCGCCAAAGTGTGCGCCGTGGTTGGCGAAGCCGATGCCGATGGCGCGCTGGAATTCCTCGGCGTTGGCACGGAGCCCACCCGGGGCGCGGTACGCAAAGGCGAGATTGTGAATGCCGATCTCGCCGAGGAAGCCATTCGCGCCGCGCTGGCTGCTGCTGAGGAAAGCGCGGATGTGGAATTGCGCAGCGTTTATTTATCGGCCACCGGTAGCCACATCGAGGGCAATAATTATCACGGAGTGCATCCGATCGCCTCGGTAGATCGCGCAATCGACGAGGAAGACCTTAAGGCAGTGGAACGCAAGGCGCATCCAAAATTGACCGTTGGACGCGAGGTGCTGGACGCGTTGCGGCAGGGTTATCGTGTGGATGGACAGGGCGGCGTGGAGAATCCACTGGGCCGGTTTGCCTCGCGGCTGGAGGTGGATGCCCACGTGGTGAGCGGCCAAATTACGCGCCTGCAAAATTCCGTATGTGCGGTCAAGGGGTTAGGGCTGGAGGTGGAGGCTCTCGCCTTCGCCGGCCGCGCTGCCGCCTGTGCCGCGCTATCGCCCGAGCAATGCGAGCTGGGCGCGCTGCTCATCGATCTTGGCGCGGGCACAACGGATTATGTGGTTTATCATAACCGCTCGTTGCGCCACAGCCGCGTGATTGCCGTGGGGGGCGAGCACGTTTCGAATGACATTTCCGTGGGGCTGAAGCTTTCCAACGCGCGCGCGGAAAAGCTCAAGGTCGACCACGGCGCGGCCTTGCCCGACCCCACCGCGCACGGGCGCACGGTGAATCTTACCAGCGACGTGGGTCTCGATAATCGGACTGTAAGCATCAGTCATTTGCATCAGGTAATGAACGCGCGACTGGAGGAATTGCTGATGCTCATTCGCGATGACCTTGCGCGCGCCGGGCTGCTGGCGCATTTGCGTGCGGGGGTGGTGCTCACCGGTGGCGGCGCGCGCGTGCCGGAGCTGGAACGGCTGGCTACGCAGGTGTTTCAAATGTCCGTGCAAACCGCCCGGGCCAAGGCGGGCAGCGGGCCGAGCCGTATTTTGGATGAACCCGAGTGCAGCACCGCGCTGGGGCTCGTAAAGCTGGGCGTGCAACAACGCGCCGCCCAGCGTCAATCGCGCACGGGCGTGTTCGATTGGCTGGCCGGCAAACTGGTGGGAGCATAAAATGTCAAAACAACCACAGACCCCCGGAGTGAATGTGAAAGTCGTGGGCCTCGGTGGCGCGGGCGGGCGGGTGGTGGATAGCCTTGCCGCGCTGGGCTTTCCCGCCGCGCGTTTTCTCGCGGTGGATACGGACAGCGAAAAACTCCAGCACTGCCAACTTGCCGCGAAACTGCAGCTCGGCGAAAGCGCCCGGCGCGGCTGGGGTTGCAGTGGCGATGCCGGCGCGGGAGCGGCGTGCATGCGCGCGGCGAAAGATACATTATCGGAAAAACTGGCGGACACCGATTTGGTTTTACTCGTCACCGGTTTGGCCGGCGGACTGGGCGGCGGCGGCGCGCCCGTGGTGGCGGAGATTGCCGCCGATGCCGGCGCGCTGGTGGTGGCACTGGCCATCGAGCCGTTTGATTTGGAAGGGCTTGACGCCCAGTCGCGCGAGGCCCTCCAACGGCTGCGGGGCACAGCCGACACCGTGGTGTGCATGCCCAACCAAGCCGTGATGGATCGGCAGCCGGGCGGAGCTTCGGTCCCCGAATGTTTTGAGGCGGCCAATAATTTGATTCTCGAGGCGCTCTTGGGAATGGGCCGGTTGCTGCGAACCGATGGCCAGATGAATATTGATTTTGCTCATTTCCATTCGATGATGTCCGGTCGCCACACCGGCTGCGTGATGGCCTCACTTGAAGTGATGGGCGATTCGCGTCCGCGGGCGTTGATGGACGCGATACTCCGTCATCCCCAGCTCGAAGCCGGAACATTGTTAGGCAAAACCGACGGCATCGTCCTGTGCCTTTCGAGCGGTGAAGATGTGCCGATGGATGAAGTGGAGGAAGTGATGAGCCATCTGCGCGATGCCGCGCCCGATGCCAGATTGTTGCTCGGAGTACACACCGAAGCGGGGCAGGGCGATGGCTTGGCCGCGCTGGTGATGATGCCGCGTCCGGCGGCAAACGTCGTGGCCGAAGTTGATTCTGATCCCGTCAACCGTCTGGAGGAATTTTCGGAGCAACCCGCGGCCGAAACCGCACCAGCCATCCCTATGCTTTGGACGGCGGATCAACAACAACTGCCTTTGGTCAACATTTCCAAGGGCCGTTTTGATAAAGGCGAGCCCACGCTTCACAATGGCGAGGATCTCGATATTCCCACCTATCAGCGCCGCAATATCATCCTAAACTGATGGGCCTGAAATCCCTCGCGTTGTCGGCGGCTTTGGGCCATTATTCCTTCAGCCATGCAGTGGTATACTGAACTGGCCTTATTGCTAATTTTCACGGGAATCGGCTTTTTTCTTGCCTTGGCGGAAACGGCTCTGCTGACTCTGGGCAAATGGCGTCTGCGCCAAATCACCGCCCATCAGCCCGAACGCGGAGTATTCATTCGCAAACTACTCGCCGCTCCGCACGATTTGCTGGCGACGATGACCTTCCTCAACACGGTGGCCCACGCGGCGATTATCGCCACGGCACTGGCCATTAGCTGGAAGCTCGATCAACAACATTTTATTTTTGTGGCCCTGTTGTTGGCTGCGGGGCTGCTGCTTTTTTGCGAAGTAGTGCCCAAGACATTGGCGATGCGCCGACCGCAATCCTGGGCACCACGAGTGGCGCGGCCATTGTTGTGGCTCGTTTGGTTTACGCGGCCGGTGCGGTTTGTGGCGCAGTGGGTGAACAATCAATTACTGCGATTGGTGCCTAAATCCGTGAAGCCGATGCCGGAACTTTCGGATGAAGAATACAGCGAGCTTATCGAACTCGGTTGGCAATCGGGCACGCTGGGAATTTCAGAAAAGGAAATCATCCTCAACATTATGCGCCTCGATCGCCGGCCGGTGGCGGATCTAATGCGGCCGCGTTCGCAAATGGCGTGCATCCCGCACAACCTCGAGCTGCCCGAGATGTTGGCCGCCGCGCGCAAGCAGCAGCATCGCCGGCTGCCGATGTACGATGAATCGCCCGACACGATCGTGGGCATCCTCAACGCTCCGCGACTGTTGGCCGATCCGACGGTGGATATGGTGGAGGTGATCGACTTTCCGTCCTTCGTTCCCGAAGAAATGAATTTGCTGGAATTGCTGAAAAGTTTCCAACGCTACCAGCACAGCATGGCGATTGTGCTCGATGAATTTGGCAGCACGGTGGGCTTGGTGACACTGGAGGATATTCTCAATGACGTAGTCGACGAGTTGCGGCGCGAGGGGGGCGCGGATGAATTTGTGATGGAAGAAATCGCTCCGGGCCAATGGCGGCTCAGCGGCAATGTGTGGCTGGAGGATTTCCGGCGTGAATATCCGCAGCTCCAGCGCGCGGAAGGCGTGGATACGATCGGAGGCTTGGTGGCATCGCAGATGGACGTGATCCCGCCGGTCGGCACGGAGGTGAATTACAGCGGATTGAAACTCAAAGTCACCCAAGCCGACGGCCGCCGTGTGTTGGAGGTGGAGGCGAAACGAATGGGGAGGTCACGATGACGGTTGTGCAATGGATCTTACTGGGCGTTGGGTTTGCGGGCTGCCTTGGGGTGTCGGCGTTTTTGTCCGGCATGGAGGCGGGTTTGACGGAGGTGAGCCGCTTGCGTCTGCGGCGTCTTGCGCGCGGTGGAAACAAAAAAGCCATCCGATTGCAGCGTTTTCTCGACCAACCGGAAGACACTTTGTGGACAATTTTAGTGGGCAACACACTGGCCAATTTGCTCGTGCTATTGGCCACGTTATATTTTTTGCAGCATCTGCTGGGTGTGATGAATCCAGGCGAGTTGGTGCAATGGAATGCCGACGCTCGAATTTATTGGTTATTGTTTGGTTTGTGCGTGCTCGTGTTTTTCACGCTATTCGAGTTGCTGCCGAAAATGGTTTTTCGCAAATACCCTAATCGTTTATGTTTATTTTTGACCTCGGTTTTTGGAATTGTGGACACGCTGCTTGGGCCGTTGGTGGAATTGCTCCGCATTTTTTCACGGATGCTTCTGTTCACCACGGGTGGGCGCGAATTGCAGGGGCACCTTTTTGGCAGCCGTGAGGAGTTGCGACAAATGATGACAGAAAGCGGACAGGGACTCACCGAGGATGAACGTGAGATGATTGATCGCGTGCTGGATCTGCAAAAAATTCCCGTGCGCGATTTGGCGGTGCCGTTTGAGGAACTACCGATGATCACCACCGAAACTCCCATTGCGGACGTGGTGCGGAACATCACCGTGGTGCCTTATACGCGAATGCCGGTGTGGCAGGAAAGCGACGGACGACGGCGAATCGCGGGCGTAGTAAATTTGCGCCGCCTCATCTTCCTGCCGGAAAATGAATGGCACCGCCCAGCCGGCCATTTTTTGGAATCAGCCCTGTATCAGGATGAAGATATTCGTTTGCAGAAACTGCTGCAACTAATGCAACGCTCCGGGCAGCGCGTGGTCATCATCCTCGATAAACGCAAACGCGAACTCGGCATCGTCAGTTTGCCGGATATTTTGAAGGTCGTCTTTGGGGAGGTGAAAGTCTAATGGACTGGGGCGAAGTCACAGTTATTTTGTTGCTGATTTTCGCTGTGGGCGTCTTGGTATTTATCAACGGCTTTTTCGTGGCGGCGGAATTTGCGCTGGTGAAATTGCGCGACACGCAGCTCGAGCCACTCGTGGTGAAAGGCCAACGCCGCGCGCGCATGGCGCTCCATTTACTCAAGAATCTTGATGGCTACCTTAGCGCCTGCCAGCTCGGCATCACTCTGGCCAGCCTCGGCTTGGGATACGTGGGCCATCCGATTTTCACCAAACTGCTCGGGCCCATTTATGAACTGCAGTTCAATGGCGAGCCGCTCTTGGCCAATGCCCAATGGCAGCAAACCATCTCCATCGCGGTTGGCTTCATGGTCATCACCGTGCTGCACATCGTAGTGGGCGAACAAGCGCCGAAATGGATGGCCATCCAGCGGCCGCTGCCCACGAGTCTTTGGGTGGCTTATCCGTTGCGGTGGTTTTACTGGATCATGTTCCCATTTATTTGGCTGCTGAATAATTGCGCGTTATGGTTGTTGAAAAAAGTGGGGCTGAATGTCGGTGACGAACACGGGCACGGCCATTCGGAAGAGGAACTGCGCATGATGATCGGCTCAACCGGCGGCAGCTCCGATCGCGAGCAATTCAGCCGCGACTTGGTGCTCAATGCTTTCGACCTCAAAAATCGTGTGGCGCGTGACGTGATGCGGCCGCGCCGTGAAATTATGGGATTCAACACCGGATGGAATCTCGAAGAATGCCTCGTGTTGGCGGAGGAATCCCGGCACTCGCGCTTTCCACTGTGTGTGGGCGGTAATCTGGATGAAACGCTGGGGGTGGTACACATCAAAGATTTATATGCGCGGCGGCGCACGGTAAAGACAGCGGATGAGTTACGGGAGTTTGCGCGCGAATTGGTTTACACGCCCGAAACCGCGCGGCTAGAGGGGTTGCTGCAAATTTTTCTGGATCGTAAATTGCATTTTGCATTGGTGGTGAATGAATACGGCGACACGGTGGGAATGGTGACTCTGGAAAATATTTTGGAAGAACTGGTGGGGCAAATCCGCGATGAATTTGATGAGCACGAGAAACCGTTTTTCGTGCAAACCGATGAAGTGACTTGGGCGCTCGAAGGCTCGATGCCTCTGCACGAGCTGGAGGAATTGACCGGCGAACCTTGCGATGACAAAGGCGTGACCACCGTGAGCGGCCTCATTACCAAGCGGCTGGGAACCTTCGCCAACGTGGGCGATGTGCTCGAGCTGGGCCGCTACGAATTGCGCGTGGAACAAACGTACCGGCGACAAGTCGAGCGTGCGCGGCTGACAAAACTCAGCGAACGCGAGCCCACGGAAGAAGCGCCGGAGGAATAATTACCACGTTGGGTTTTCCGGCAGACGGTTTTTAAAATCAGCCAACAATTGTTGTTGGTAGTCGCCAGCAAAGTTGCCCCCGAAGAATTTCTCCAAGCCTTCGCTGTGGAGGCGTTCCCAACTGGCTTCTTCGTCGCCGGGGTTGATGGGGAAAAATAATGCTTCGTTCGCAGTCGCTGCGTTGTGGTCGCCGGGGGCGTCGCCGATCATCAGCATGTTTTCTGGCGCGTATTTTTCTTTGGCAGTTATTTCGAGGTGCTGCGTTTTGGTTCCTAATTCCTGTCCGGCGATGGCGCACACGAATCCTTCCAATTCATTCTCCGCCCATTCGCGTTCCAGCGCGTCGGTGGGTGTTTGCGAAATCACCATGCAATCCCCGCGTGCGGCGGCCAAACCAAGCGTTTCACGCACGAGCGGAAAGGGAGGCACACCGTGCACGATGTCTTTCACGGAAGCATTCACCGCATCACTCCAGGTTTTAATGGGAGCGAGACCTTCGTTGCCGCCGGCCACTTCGGCGTCGAGGGTGGCGTTGCCAAGCTTGGATTCGCGTTCCACCCATTCGAGCAGAGCAGGAAAGGCGGGCACGTCAATTCCGCGGGCGGAAACCTCTTTGCGTTCGCGCAGTAAATCGAGCGACCGAATTACTGCGTGGAATCGATTGCAGCCACGGGTTTTGGAATAGAGATTTACGAACTCCCAAACCTCGCGCGCGTATTTACTGACGGCTTGAAGTGAGAAATGCTTGATAAACATTGGCGCGAAG
>LWDU01033509.1_pt1 | contig 25963 bp, 21 predicted proteins | sample 727161 | NCBI WGS metagenome assembly LWDU01 (sample SAMN04566230, study PRJNA314399) | hydrothermal vent metagenome | isolation source: deep sea hydrothermal plume seawater | place: Mexico: Gulf of California, Guaymas Basin | collected 2004-07-11
CGAAAGCGCAAATTCCCTAGGGGGAGATTTATATCATCGCACACAACAAGGATGTCGTCATGTGGTAAATCATAAAAATCACAAGCGGGTTTGACACTATTTCCGCTCAAATTCATATATGTTAATGGGCACAGTAGCAATCCACGGTTGGATTGGAACTGAGCTTCTACTACTTCACCGTTGAATTTTGCTTTGGCTCGGGTATCGCCGTGCCGATTTGCGAGTTCTGCGATGACCTGCCACCCAATATTGTGTCGAGTGGATTGGTATTGTTTTCCAGGGTTTCCTAAACCAACAATTAGTTTCATGATGTTGATCTCGTAAAGTGTTGGATCGTTGCTAAACGGATCGTTGCTTTATTTAAACCTTGGAACTGTGTTATTCGCCTCCTGCGTCGGTATCGCCGCTTTCCGCGTCGCTACTTTCCGCATCGTCACCACCATCGCCATCGCCAGTATCACCGATTAGTTCAGGTTCTGCTGCATCGCCTGCGGCTTCATCAGCGGTTGGTTCTTCAACGACGACAATTTCAGTACACGTGGCAGCCACGGTTTCCGGCGCTGATACAAGTTGAGTACCTTCAGGAAGCTCAATGTCAGCCAATGTGAGGCTACCGTTGAGTTCAAGTGTTGAGAGGTTCAGTTCAATTTCGCTTGGTATTTTCATAACCGGACAAGTGATTTGGGTTCTGCGAATGGTTCGGTTTACTCGTCCACCTGCAGCAAGTCCCGGAGCTGTACCCTTAACGACAATGACAACTGTCACTTCGACAGTTTCATTTTCATCGACTCGGGTCAGGTCAAGGTGAATAACTTCAGATCCCAAGGCGTCCCATTGGACAGCTTTGACGAGAGCATTTTCGGTAACGGCACCTTCGAGTTTAACGAGTTTTTCTCGTTTTTCGATCGCTGCTTGGACCTGTTTGCTGACAAGTGACAAGCTAACATTTTCTTTTCCGTGTCCATAAAGGATCGCAGGAACGTGGCCACTGCGACGTAATCGACGGGTATTGGCACTGCCAGTAAGGTCTCGTAATTCGGATTGAAACAATTCCGCCATGGAATTCTTCCTTCTTTCGTAGGTTAATTTGATGATTCGGTGGTGGAGATCACTTGTGAACTAACACAAGAAACACCTAAGCCGCATCAAATTTTGGATTGCGTTAAAATGGTATTAATCCCTAAGAATAAGCATCAATCCAAGGGCGTCAAGACCACAGTGGTTGATAAAATTAATCAATAGGCAATTCGTTATTTTGGCATAACGGTCGAGCTTTACAAGTCCAAATGGGCAAAACGCTGGTAACAGCGGATAGATTTTTCAGTGGGCCTTGCATATTGTTAATCGTCGGAGCGGAAGACTGCCACGACATCGTCGACGGGCACAACGAACAACTGGTTATCATGCTCGAATTCTACAGGAATGGCATCTTTGGGATGAAACAGGATTTTATCGTATTGTCTCAGCGGGACATCTTCATCGTTTTCGATTAACGCTGAAATAGAAACAATTCGCCCGGTAATTGTAGGTATTTCAGCGGCATCAGGCAGCGCAATCCCGCCACGGGTTTCACGTTTTGGGTCATCTTTGCGAACTAGAATTCTAGCTCCGATAGGTTCGACCGTTTCAAGGGCCGCTTGCTTTCGTGCTTTTGCCATGTTAAATCTCTGTTGTATTGTGTACGGTGAATTTGTTCTTTTCAATGCATCACGTTATTCATCGGAGCCATCGAAATTGGCAAAGATGGAACTAATAGATTGATCGTGATGAATTCGCTTAATCGCTTCAGCTAATAACGGCGCGACCGTCAATTGCTTGATCTGCGGTATCTTGGCTTCGTCACTTAAAGCAATACTATCGGTCACAATAACACTAGTGATGGGCGAATTTTGTATCCGCTCCAATGCGGGCCCACAAAACACACCGTGTGTTGCTGCGACATGTATCTCGCGTGCGCCTGCCGCTTTGACTAATTCTGCGGCACCACAAATACTGCCCGCTGTGCTTATCATATCATCGAACATTAAGGCGACTCGACCTTCGATGGGACCACCGATTAGGTTTTCTTGGGTAGTCTCCATGGCGCTAGCTCGGCGTTTGTCGACAATTGCCAATTTACCCCCCAACCGCTGTACGTGTCCAATGGACCGTTTAATGCTGCCTTCATCCGGACTGACGACGGCGAGATCATCGGGGTCGAGATTCATAGAGCGGAAGTGTTCGTTCATGACGGGCGCGGCGTACAGGTGGTCGACTGGCACATCGAAAAATCCCTGAATTTGTGCTGCGTGCAAATCCATGGTCAAAACGCGATCCGCTCCCGCTCGAGTAATAATGTTTGCACAAAGTTTTGCCGTAATGGGTACTCGGCCTTCATCTTTACGGTCCGATCGAGCATAGCCAAAGTAGGGGATGACGGCGGTAATACGTGAAGCGCTGGCTCTTTTGAAACTGTCAATCATGATTAACAGTTCCATCAGGTTGTCATTAACCGGTGGTGAGGTGGGCTGGATGATAAAAATATCGCGACCACGCACGTCTTCATTAATTTTGCAGTGCTTTTCACCGTCTGGAAATGTGGTCAGTGAAATGGCACCCAGCGACAGATGTAGAAACCCACAAATATCTTCGGCTAGGACTCGGTTTGCGTCGCCACTGAATATTTTTAATTCACGCATCTAATACCCCAGTTGTTGCATTTCTTGTTCGACTAATTGTAACTGTTCGAGCGTATTTACGCTCAACGACTCGCACGATTTTAAAACCGGCAGTGCTTCAACAACATACCCCGCTTGTTTCAATATCGATGGACAATCCGTCAGATAGTATTCCGACTGAGCATTGTTTGATTGTAGTTTTTCTAGCGACCATTGTAGGTGACTTGAGTCAAACACATAGGTGCTCATGTTGACTTCCGTGATATTTTCCTGCTGTTCTGTAGCATCTTTTTGTTCGACGATGCCGGTAAAGTTACCTTGTCCATCGCGTACGATACGGCCTAGACCTGTCGGGTCAGCGTGGTGCAAAGAACCTAAAATACAGCTTGCTTGTATTGCTTGAAACTTCGCAAGAAGTGCCTTAATGGATTGCGGCTGTATTAGAGGCGAGTCGCCGGTTACGATGATGACTGGACCGGAGTGTTGTTTGAGTTGAGCTTCACACATTTGAACTGCATGACCTGTGCCGAGTTGCTCTTGTTGGGTCACAAATGTGAGGTTGGCGTATTCTTTGAGTTCTGTCTTAACGAGTTCCTGCTGATAGCCTACGACTAGGACAATTTTTTGGATGCCAGCGGTTATCAGTGCATCAATGACGTGTGCCACTAGCGGGCGGCCTAGGGCCAGAAGCAGCACCTTGGGTCTGTCGGATTGCATGCGGGAACCCCGCCCTGCAGCGAGAATAATCGCCATCGTTTGTGTGTTGGCGTCGTTGGCAATGGGATTGTCAAGCATTGCGTCGGCGGTCATCGCAGGTGATTAATCCAAGGTAAGAATTGAGCTGTGAAGGATTGCTAAACGATTGCTATTAGTATCATGCCACGAACGCTTGTTTTTTTCTAGTGGGAGATTCTCATTATGGTACAAATTACGTCGATCTACGATTTCCGAGCAAAGAAGCTCGGCCGCGGGCAAAAACCCATCGGTCGCGGACACTTTCGCGCTACCGTTTTGATTGTTGACACATTGCCAGTGGCACACCTAGAATATTTAGCTTCGGAGTACTCGGTTTAAAAGGTTAATGTTGTGGACGATGCAATACAAAAAGCAGATACACTGATCGAAGCGTTATCGTGGATCAGACAGTTTCGTCGCCGAACCACCGTCATTAAGCTTGGCGGAAGTATCATGGCAGACGAAGCTGCGCTGCGTCATATATTATTGGATATCGTTTTCATGGAAACCGTAGGAATGCGGCCCGTGATCGTACATGGAGCCGGTCCTGCTATTAACGCCGCGATGGATGAAGCTGGTATCACCCCTAATTTTGTACATGGCCGTCGAGTTACCGATCAAGCGACTCTAAACATTGTTCAGGAAGTGCTTGCCGGGAGTGTTAATCGCCAGCTCGCTGAAATGATCGAAGATATTGGTGGTCGCGCGATGACATTGAATTTTGAGAGCACACCTGTGTTGTTTGGCGAGCCCTTAGATTTAGTTCTTGACGGGGAAAATGTGGATTTAGGATTTGTGGGTCAAGTCACACGAATTGACCAAACGGTCATCCACAATCTGTGCGAAGCGGATACCGTACCTATCATCCCTTCGATGTGCACTGACGAGCAGGGACAGGTTTACAACGTGAATGCTGACTCCGCTGCCACCATGGTAGCACGTTTGCTGGGCGCCGAAAAATTGATCTTTTTGAGCGACGTAAACGGAGTACTTGAGGATAAAGACGATCCGTCAACATTGATAGCTTCGCTAAGTGCCGAGCGTGCTCGCGAGTTGATTGCTGATGGCGCAATCGATGCTGGGATGATTCCCAAAGTCGAAGCTTGTATGGAAACACTCGATCGCGGCGTGCGTAAAGTCCATATCATTGATGGTCGCATCCGCCATTCGCTGTTGTTGGAAATCTACACATCACAAGGCATTGGCACTCAAATCATCAAGTAGCGGTTAGCGTAATTCGCGATATACGCTTTACTAGGTGTTTCACCGTTTTGTAATTGTGCGGTACAATCAAGGCGGCATTCGCAAAATCACCCTATAATATGCACTGGGAATGCAGCAGAATTTGTAGTACTAAAGGAACAGAAGTCATGAACGCTCAGAATTTAAGTTCACCAGATACGATCGCCTTGTTTCAAGATTATGTGATACCCAATTACGGGCGTTATGGCATTAACTTGGTACGCGGAGAAGGGTCATATATTTGGGACGCTGAGGGAAATCGCTATCTGGACCTCTTTCCAGGTTGGGGCTGTAATCTGCTCGGGCATTGTCCACCTAAGGTGGTGCAAGCCATCCAAAAACAAGTAGCAACGCTTGTCCATGTTCCCAACTCTTGGCATTTTGAATCTCAGGGGCAGTGGGCCAAGTTGTTGAGCGATCGAAGTTTTGGTGGTCAAGCATTCTTTTGCAATTCTGGAGCCGAGGCGAACGAAGCCGCGATTAAGTTAGCACGCTTGCATCATGGTCCGGAACGATACAAAATCATCACCTTTCAAGGCGGTTTTCACGGGCGTACGATGGCGACGACTACCGCGACGGCGCAGCCCAAATATCATGCAGGTTTAGGACCGTTGATGGCTGGATTTAATTATGCACCCTATGGTGATCTGCAGGCAACGAGCGAATTAATCGATGAGGAAACATGTGCCCTGCTAATCGAACCGATTCAAGGCGAAGGTGGAGTGCGGATTCCTGCGGATGGATTCTTGCAAGGTTTACGCGAATTAGCCGATCAGCACGATTTGTTGTTAATGTTCGATGAAGTCCAAACTGGCTGTGGCCGAACGGGAGATTGGTTTGGATACCAACGATTTGATGTGACCCCAGATGTCATGACATTAGCAAAAGCGATCAGCGGCGGAATCGCAGCTGGCGCTATGCTGACAACGGCAGAAATTGCTCCGAGCCTGAGACCCGGAATGCATGCCTCTACTTTTGGCGGGAATCCGATGGCTGCGGTTGCTGGGATTGCCATGATTGAGACGATTGAAGAAGAAGGACTGTTGGAAAATGTGCAAATGTTAGCCGCGCTGTTCGAAAGTCGTTTCAATGAGTTGCGCAGCGAATGTCAGTGGATTAAGGAAGTTCGGGTTGCTGGAATGATGGTTGGCATCGAACTGGATGTCGATGGTGGTAGTGTCGTGCAGCAATGTTTAGAACAGAACCTGTTAGTTAATTGCACGCAGGGTAATGTCATACGATTGCTACCGGCCATGAATTTGACGAAGCAACAAGCCAACGAAGGCGTTGATATTTTATCCGACGTGTTACGGCGATTGGAATTGTAACACTGCAGCTCGTGGGTTTACCCAATTCACAATTCTGTGATACCGAACTCAATGGTTCGGCGACTTGGTCGATGTTTGAGATCGAGCGAATTTGATTTTTTTCTTGGATGAGACGTTATGAAACATTTAATCTCGTTATTTGATTTAACTAAAGATGAACTGCGGCGAATCTTGGAGATCTCCGAATCGCTCAAGAGCGACTTGGCTAGATCGAAACAGACGGCACCATTGCAAGGTTTGAATCTTGCACTGATTTTCGAAAAACAATCGCTGCGAACGCGCGTCAGTTTCGAGGCTGGCATGACTCAACTCGGTGGCGGTAGTCTGTTCTTGGGACAGGAAGCGGGTTGGGGAGTTCGCGAATCGATGAAGGATTTTAGCGAAGTGCTGAGTGAATATGTCGACGTCATCGCTTGTCGGTCCTATTCGCACCAAACGGTGGAGCAACTCGCGGAATATTGCACGGTGCCGGTAATTAATGCGCTGACCGATTTCTGTCATCCCTGCCAAGCTTTAGCGGACGTATATACAATCGCTGAACATGTAGGTGGGTTCGGTAATCTTGCAGGCCAAGAAGTGGCCTATATCGGCGACGCGAACAACGTGGCACGGTCGTTAGCTATCGCTTGCGGTAAACTCGACATGAGATTAACAATTGCTTGTCCGGAAAAATATCAATTCGACGCAAACTCGTTGGATGTTATCAGTAAAGGTTGTGATGGATTTGTTGTTGAGCAAACCACCGATGCGCGAGATGCTGTAGAAAATGCGGTGGCTATATACACGGATGTTTGGGTCAGCATGGGTCAAGAGAAAGAGCAGCAACAGCGCGAGCAAGACTTCGCAGAGTACCAAGTCAACGAGGAGTTGTTAAGTGTTGCTGCACAGGATCCAATTTTCTTGCACTGCCTGCCGGCACGCAGGGGTCAAGAAGTTACAGACGCTGTGATGGATGGACCTCAGAGTAGAGTGGTTACTCAGGCGGGAAATCGGATGCATGCGCAAAAGGGATTATTGATGTGGTTGCTGCAAGAAGTAAATCAATAAGATTTAGGAGATAACGATGGGGAAGATTAAACGACGGGCAAATCAATTACGCGATATTTCAGTAAAACGGCGTTATACAAATAAGGCGCCCGGAAGTGTACTGTTCCGCGGCGGTGATACGGTTGTCTTATGTACGGCAAGTATCGAAGAGTCAGTTCCGCATTGGATGAAGGGCAGCGGTCGTGGATGGATTACGGCTGAATATAATATGTTGCCTTCGAGTACCAGTCCACGTAAACGCCGAGATCGTAGCAAGGTGGATGGTCGTACAACGGAAATTCAACGGTTGATTGGTCGAAGTATACGAGCGGTTGCGGATCTCGATGCACTCGGAGAACGTTCCATTTCAATCGATTGTGATGTGTTGCAAGCCGATGGTGGAACTCGGACGGCAAGTATTACGGGCGCTATGATCGCCTGTGTCGATGCGATTCATAGCATTCGCAAAAATTTGCCGGATCCCCAGAAATATCCGTTGCGCGACAGCGTAGCAGCTGTGAGTGTTGGAGTTGTAGCCGGACGCTGTTACTTGGACTTGGATTATGAATTGGACTATGCTGCCGACGTAGATATGAATGTCGTGATGACCGGCGGGAAGCAGTTTGTTGAAATTCAGGGGACGGGTGAAGAAGCGACCTTTGATGACGCTCAGTTACAGAGCATGCTTAGTCTCGCTGGACAGGGTATACGCCAACTCACCAAGATCCAAAAAACGGCGCTCGGTGCTCGCTGGCCGTGGTAGCAAGACCCGTCGGGGACTGCTCAGAGAACGTAGAGGATTTAATCGTCTTCGCCCATGCCTTCCATGCCACCCATCATGCCACCCATGTCTCCACCCATGCCTGCGTCAGATGGGGCGAATTGATCTTCCGGATCAGAAGTATAGTTGTAGCGGCGGAACAATGTGTCGTCCGCAAGTTCGGTGCGGACAACGAGATTACCTTGGGCATCAATGAGCAAAAACTCGCCAGGCGCGTGATAAGGCATGTCTTTAGTGTTAAGTGGTAAAGTGTCGCCACCTCGAATGTCGCCAATGATAAAGTCGGTTTTGAATTGTTGTTGCCCGGCGGCCATGATGACTTCGGTAATCGGGTGCCCGTATTCTGCATCGGCGTAGAAATTCATGAAGGAACCGCGATGGACTGGGCGATTAAACATGATGTCGACCGCGCGATGTTCGTCCCACATAATCGTCTTAACCACTCCGGAAGGTTCGTGGTCTTGGAACGGCCGTCTGCTTACTGGATCTGTCATAGTCTTAATGACGTCTGCTGTTCCGCCCGCGAATTGTAACGGATCCAGTACTGCAACCGGCTCGCTGGGTTCACTCCAAGGAGTCGCGCGATAGAAGATTGAACTATCAAGTTGCTTAATGCGCTCGATCACGTCATCCTTGAGTGTAACTTGTTTTGGAGGTAGGTGATCGCGGTATTCGTCGTCGGATTTGGTGTTGGGATGGTTTGGATCTTCGATCAACAATTGCACACGGTATCGGTACACATGCCCAATTTCAGCGGAGAAGTCGTAGAAGCGAACGAGCTTATAGTCGGGAATGTTGGCGGATAGCATTTCTCCGCCCATGCCACCCATCATTCCGCCCATGCCACCCATGCCACCCATGCCGCCCATCATTCCGCCCATGCCAGTCATGTCATCCATGTCATTCATCCCACCCGGCGCTCCTGCGGGGTTGGTGTTGGCATTTCCATTGGGCTGGTTGTTAACTAGGCCACCTGGAAGATCCGCGTTTTCATTATTCTCTTCTGGTTCTTGCTGTGTTTCTTCGCCGGATTCTTGTTCTTCTGGTTTTTGTACAGTCACGCCTGCCAATGGTATCTCTGGATGCCGCAACAAGTTATCGAGGTTACGCATCATGACTGGAGGGCATTGCAGTGAAATGTACGGATTTAGGTAGGATGGTGCTACGATTTCCGTCGCGGTACTGTGCCATTTCTTTTGTTCAGTACGATGTGCATTCGTATGCATAATTCGTTGCCATTGGCTTTCATCCACGACTTGCGTAGGGTCGCTTGTCACATCGACGCGTTCGACGTACATAAAGACGTAATCAGGTTGATCCCGTAATCCGTCGTACCCCGATCGCATAGCAAGTGCACGTTCAAATTCATCAAATTGTTGCTTAAATGGTACGAGTGCTGTACCTGCGACCATTGTTCGTGCACGCGCAACCGGAGTCCCTTGTGGTTGGGTGCCGGTTAATTGACTGGTTCCACCATCATCGCCACCTTCGGTGCCTTCCATACCGCCCATCATGCCTCCCATGCCGCCCATTTCTCCACCCATATCTCCGGAATTACCACCGGTCGGACGATAACCTAGTATTTGGCCACGGTCGCTGCGGAGTTTGCGCATTGCGCCTTCCATGGCACCCATACCTCCACCCATACCACCCATCATGCCTCCCATTTCTCCTCCCATTTCGTCGCCCATGCCGGGCATGTCTTCCATGCCAGCCATCGCTCCACCAAAGGCAGACTCGTCATCATTTTTGGGAGGTTTACGGGTGGGTTTCTTTTCTTCGATCACTTCTTGAGCATGTTCGTCAGTCGCTGTAGGGTCGACTTCCTTGTCACCTAATATATATGCGACTGGTCCTGTCAGGGCGAACGTACGGATGTCCATCACTGGGTACAATTGGGGATCTTCGCGTCTTGTAATGATTCGGTTGATCGGGGGATTGAATAGTTGAGCCGGAGAGTAGTCACCCGCATTGATTGTCATCTGACTATTCTTGGCGCGCGATTCATAGCTTGTCAGAAGGTAATTACCTTTTTCGTCAATCCATTTACCCTCCCTGATTTTGGTATTGGCTTTGGTTATTGTCTCGTCGAGTGCTTTGCTATCCTTGTTAAAACGATTTCCTTGATCATCAACTCCTGCACCCATCCCTGCGTAAATGAGATAGCCGGATAATAAAACGGCGACAGTCAGAGCGATCTTTTCTGCATGCATGATAAGTAGGTTGTCGGAAATTGGCTTGGACTTGCTTTCCGTTTTGGTCGCTGATTGTTTCTTCATGACCTTTGCAGGCGCAGAGGGATCCGCTGTGAGATCTGTCTCGCCGGAAGCTCTCAGCACAGCGGCCATAATCGCGTCTTGTTTCTTTTTACGTCCGAAAACCATATTACATTCTCCATTGCCAAGCATACTACCATTAATTTGGTGTTACCGGTCAATTAGCAAAAATCATTTGGTTAAAACTACTCAGCTTCACCACCGGGGTCAGCTGGATTGTTATTGTTATTGTTATTGTTATTGTTATTGTTCGCGTTATTTTCTTGAGGATCAATCCCTAAGGCTGCTAGGTTTACAGGATTATAGATGTGGACGATTCCGTAAATCTCGACTTCGACGTGGTATTGCATAGTTGGTGCTGAAATGACAGCACCCCCCATACCCCCCATTGTTCCGCCCATTGTTCCGCCCATTCCGCCCATAGCTCCGCCACCCATAGCTCCGCCCCCATAGCTCCGCCATCCATGTCTCCACCGCCCATATCTCCGCCCATTTCTCCACCCATTTCTCCACCCATGGCGCCGGCCCCGCCGCCACCTTTGTTCATTCCTGAGGGAGCATTGATACGGACTTGTAACACTTCGATGCTCAATTCGGCATTTCCACAAGCAGCAAGAAACTGGTGCAAAAATCTGAGGTCCATGGTCAATCGAATTCTGGTGGGGTAGCGTTTAGCAATTGCAAGGTTGGGACGAATATTTCGCGACTCAGTCGTGACGTTCAAGGCGGTCCGTAATTCGCTGATAGCTAAGGGTTTGTATGTATCGTCGACATAGCGCAGGTCGCCAGGATCCGCGGTCGGTTCAGCTGTTCCGCTGCCACCCGCTTCGCTGCCGCCAGTTTCGCTACCGCCACCGGCTTCGCCGCCTCCACTGCCTTCGCCGCCGCCACCTTCTTCGCCGCCTCCGCCGCCATCCATGCCCCCCATCATGCCGCCCATGCCGCCCATCATGCCATCCATACCACCCATGCCACCCTCACCGCCAGCAACCTTGCCACCATCTAGTAGCGAATCTTTAGCGAGATCCACTCCGGTGGGACCGATGAAAGCACCATTCTTGGCAAGATCGATACCGATTATGTCGGTGACTTTAGCGTTATATGCAGCGTCAGCGGTTTTGTTCATGTCCGCGATAATTTTGAGCCATTGGTTCAACACCCAGAGGTCTTCCTGTGCGTAGAGGATCTCTAGAGTGGTCGGTACGGTATCTACCCAAGCAAATCGTGAGGTGAGAGCCTTTTGATTGGATTCTTTCCAGACGACAAGATGTTCGTTAGTCGCTGCGTCGTCACCTTCGACAGCACCACTGTCAAATGAGTTAGTTACGTTTGGGTCGGGACCCCACCTTGCATCGACGATGTCCGCCAGTGATGGTAGATACTTGGCTGTAAAGTCTTGGTATTTGCGGCGAGGCGACAGGCTGATTTCGGTTTTCTCTGAACTGTCTAACTTGTTAACCACTCCATCCATTTCAACTCTGAGTTCGATAGGCGCCAATGGTTCAAAATAATTAGCGGTTATGCGATCAAGTTGACCAGGGCCAACGGGCCAATTCAAAGATTGCTTTTGCACGTTGTATTTGTCTTGCCATGTCTTATGAATGTCATTTTTAACCGTAGTCATAATATCGTTCATGCCGTTGTCGAATTCAACGTTAGGATGGTTTTCAGTTTCCGTGATTTTTTTCAAATTGGAAAACTGTGAATTAATTCTATTTTCGTTTTGAGTGCGTTCTTCATTGAGTGAGCCGATTGCCAAAAACCACATGATGGACATGGTAAGGACTACGACGCCGGAGACGCCCCAAAATAAGTGTTTTTTAATGTCTTCCATAAGGCTCTATATCCAAATAGGAAAAAAGGTTTGAGCTAATTTGATTTGTTAAACAAAGTGTATTGGTTTAGTTGATAGGTGGACCAGCGCCCGGATCCCCGTTGGGATTGTTGCCCGGATCCGCGTTGGGATTGTTGCCCGGATCCGCGTTGGGATTGTTGCCCGGATCCGCGTTGGGGTCGTTGCCCGGATTTTCAGCAGGACCACCAGCTAGCGTTTTTTCTTTAAGTGCATCGAGGATGGCTTGCTTGGCTGCAAACTGAGCAGCGAGTCGCTTGATCGGTTCTGTTGGTACCCAGCAGAATTGAACGATGAACGAATGTTTCGAGGCTTTATAAGTAACTACTTCTTCAGCATCTTCGTTGTCACCGGCAACGCCCTCAGAAGTTCCTCCACCTAACGCGCCAGGAGTAGCTCCGCCTCCAGTTCCTCCCCCGAGTGCACCCATGCCACTCGTACCTCCGCCCGGATCGCCTTCGGTCGCGCCACCATTGGCACCACCGATAATTACTTCGCCGTTTTCTTTAGAGTCAACAAGCACAATTCGGCTTATTCCCATTTCTTCCATAGTGAATTGTTCTATGGTGAATTCTGTATTGAGATCGTCAACGGCGGCGATGGGTAAATCGATAACACTTTGACGTAAACGTTCAAGTAAGGCCATGTGAACGTGGCTGACATCTCCAGTGTCTCGGTTCTGGTTAAAGAAATGATAGCCTTTAAGTTGAATGACCCAACCAGAACCGGTTGGACCGCCAGCAGTTGGGGTGGCTGCGTTACCTCCGGCACCTGGTTCTGCACCACCTGGTCCTGCACTACCTGGTCCTGCACCTGCTGCTGCACTTCCATCGTTGCCGGTTGTGTTTTTGGCAGCCTTAGCGACCGCTTCTTCAGCAGCAATCATTTGGTCAACAAATTCTTGGTTGTTGGCGACAAATTCAGGATTATTTTTGATTCCATTGATCCAATTTCGCCGATTTTCCTTGATAAAGGCGAGTCCTTTTTGGTGGTCTTCAGAAACTTTAGTCCACCAGTCGTTAAGGTCTTCAAAATAGGCATTATCGATTGATTCAATATAGAAATCTGGACGGTCACCAAACTTAATTATATCTGGATCTCGCCAATTGGTCTGTTCCTGTGGCAGAACGGAATTAACGGTTTTCAACAATTCGATCCACAAGACTTGTCGGTCTGAATTTCCAATGAGTTGTTCTCCAAAACTCTGGAGATGTTCATAGGCTGATTTCAGCGCCTCATAGTCCTTGATATTGGTATTAGATTTGGCTGAAACACTTTCCGCCTCGGTGATTTTTGATTCCCAACTCTCTGGGTTCGCAGTGCTCGTTGCGGTGCTGTCGTGTGCTACTTTCTTCCATGCTCCATATTGCATGAAGTAGTTAAACGAAAATGAGAGCAGCAGCAGCGCGATTGCCGAAATGACCCACGGCTTTTTCGAATCAACGAGTCGATCAAACAGAATTTCACGAGGCAGCAAGTTAGTTTGCAGTTGTGCGATGCCCAAAGATTGGAGACAGAGGCCGTAACAATTAGCAAACGAAAGCATGTTGTTTTTAAACGTTGGACTAGCCGTAACGGTTGAACCCTTCAGTCGTTTGAAGGCGTTCATCTCGATAACAGCAACATCGACCTTTTTACCAATAAAGGCTTGTAGTCCGGGCAACTTAGCGGTGTTACCGGTAATGACCACACCCTTAATTGTTGCTTTGCGATCAATGCCTTCAAAAAACCTAAGCGAACGTTGGACTTCCGTACCGAGGTTGTCATAGACAGATCGCATTGCTTGAAAGACCCGCTTAGGATCGGGAGCGTCACGAGCGTTTCGTTTGAGATGTTCAGCTTTAGCAAATGTAAGCTTTAGCTGTTGTGTCATTTGTCGCGTAAAATGATTACCACCGATGGGAATACTGCGATGCCAGACGCGGAATCCATTGGTAATGACCATATCGGTCGTCTCGGTACCGATAGCCAATACCATGTAACTCGGCGGAGGAGAGTCGGGGTCGAATACATCTGGGTCTGGACAATTGTCCAGTAGATCGTAGGTGATACAGTTGTAGATAGCCATCGGCGCAAGTTGCATGGCATCTAGGGTGATGTTAGCGTTGTCAAACGGCAGCATCTCACGGATGACCTGATCGCGTTTCATAGCAAACAAGCCAACTTCGGTCTCTGTGATCAATCCTTCATGTTCGATTCCACCGCCCATCCGTTGGTAGTCCCAAACAACTTCGTTTAAATCAAATGGGATCTGCTGCTTCGCTTCAAACTCGACAATGTCTCGAAGTTTATTGAGTGCAATCGGCGGAGGCTTAAAGAACTTAGCTAAACCTGCTTGGCCTGGAACCGCTATCGCGATTTTGTCCTCTTCGATATCATTTCGTTCGATAAACTGATTTAGCGCTTCTGCGATTAGAGTTTGCGGATCGGCGTCGGGTTGGCTAAGGATCTTTGGGTATTCGATGTAGTCGACCTGCGTGGCGACAAGCTCGCCATCTTGCATTTCACAGCGCAGTGCTTTTAGTGCACACTGCCCGATATCGATTCCCCATGCCCCTGGATTGGTCGTGTTGGCCATTATGACCCTTTCAATGGTTCATTGTTGTTTAAAAATGAACTGTGAACTATGTAACTTTTTGTATTGTGCTGCGTCTATATTTTAAATGGTAATTCCGCAATGATTTTTTGTAGGTGTATCGACCGCAAAGAACGTACCTTATCGTTATCTATCGGTCTTTTTTAGGGTTAAACTTCCATTTCTTTTACCATCTCTGTCGCTTCTAAACGAAACTTTAATTGCTCGACATCAATGTAAAACACAAAAAAAATCATTCATCTTTCAATTACTCTATTCTATGACATTACAGAGCATATTAACGCTATTTTCGAATCACGTGATTTTTTTAACTATCTTTGTAATCGTTGGAGTCCAGATCGGTAATTACCAGTGTCATAATGGAGGAGAAAAGAATGATGAATGACCCCACACATGACTTTAGAATGGCAAAGCCCTCTTTGTTCCTAATATCCCTATCTATTAATGTTAGTTAACATAGAACCGTAATGTCAACGTTGTCACAGTGAAACTATTGGTCTTTATTGTGGGTAGTAGACTTCATTTTGTTCCGTAATAATGGATGTTACAACAGATAAATTCATAGCAGCGACTGGTTAAAACAAAAAACACTTTAGACTGAGACATTTTTGCAGTGTTAGCCTTTATTCGAACTCGGTCATCGTCACGCAGTACGGTGGCATTTGGTCAGCGACAGTCTCGGTCGGCATATTATAAAATTCCCACCCAATCCACAGCAATCCTTTTCCTATCAACCATATCCAAGACATCTCCATGATCTATAAAGAACTTGCTATTTTACTGCCTTGCCACAGTCTTGAAGATTTCCCAACACACCACACAGGTGACGATGCTGCGAGTCTTTTAGCAAGTTGGACTGGATTGTGGCATCCGTTATTAATCGCGAACAGCGGAAGCATCATTAAGTGGCACCGTGCGGATGATCCTCCGGAAACACTATTGGATATCTTGTTAGTCGTACCGACCGTCTCTACGGATAACTTAGCCACGGGTTACCTGCAACGAGCCCGTGATGCCGGAGCGACGGTCATTGAAAACCAGACGTGTCGTGAAGAAGTTATCTCTGCGGCTTTAGCCGATTGCGAAGTTCCTCAGATCAACGCGGAAATCATCGCCGATTTTCTGGCGCTTGGTTATTGTTATCTGCAGATCGAATTGCTAACGCGTCAAATGCGATATGCCAGTAACTTGGATGAAATTCATTTTGAAAATCTTGTTTGCGAAGCCGCTCGGTTTGCGGTGGAGCAAGATGACACTGCAGCTGTCGAGAAAATTCAAGCGGCATTCGATTTGCTTGCTTCGGAACGTGATCACTATTATTCAGTTGATGCTTATCTGATCGACGTCACGATGATTGCAGCAACGACGATGGGCGACATGCTGACGACCGACATTGGCGGCCAAGTCCCTAGTAATTTACTGCTTGCACCAGAGCTGTTGGAGCAGCTATTCACAGAGAACCCAAACGGTGGGCAGCGGATTGTCGAGCGGGTGGCCGATGCAAGCCTTACCGTAATGGGCTGCGAGTATGGAAATCCTGACAATACGCTGCTACCCGCCGAAGCGGTATTAGCCAGTTTATTGCAGGGGCAACAAGAATATGAAAAATATTTGAACACCAAACCAACGATTTATGGGCGGCGTCAATTTGGTTTGACACCGAATCATCCGCAGTGGCTTTCACGTCTTGGCTACAGCGCAGCTTTTCACGTTTTACTTGATGCGGGAACTTACCCTGAAGGGCAACAAGCTAAAGCCCGCTGGGAGGGAGTGGATGGGAGTAGTGTCGACGCCATCGCGCGAGTACCACTTAACGCCAATAAACACGAAACGTTTCTTACACTTGCCGCGAAACTTGGTGAGACCATGGACATGGATCACGTCGCGACACTTTGTCTAGCTCATTGGCCCGACGCCACGACACCATGGTATGCTGACATCAAACGAGCGGCTAAATACACCAATGCCTTAGGTAAATTCGTCACATTAACCGAGTACTTTACGGAGACGGACCTGCCAGGGGTGAGTGAACGATTCACAGCAGATCAATATCGATCACCGTCGCTTGAACAGGCGATGTCCAGCGGGCAGGCAGATCCGATTTCAAGCGTGATTGAAAAATGGCAAGCTCACAACAACTCAGAAGCTCTCAACAGCGCGGCCTTACTAAATGAACTACTTGGCAACGACCTCGCCGGCGACGGGCAAGGGACACAGCAAAGCGTAGATTCATTCTCACAAGGTTTACAGCGAGGGGAGGGCGGTGAATCCGGATTGTTGGTCATGAATCCGAGTAGCCAAGTGCGGCGAGTAGCTCTACAGAACGTGAAGCTTGACGAGTTACCAGTCGTCGATCCGCCCGTCTATGCGGTCGCTTCCGACAGCGGCAATGGTGCGCATGTGATTGTTGATGTGCCAGCGATGGGATTTGCTTGGGTCGCAGCAAGTGGCGGCAAGTCGACGACCGGACAAGAGATGGCCGCCGAGCGGATGTTGCGCAATGATTTCTTTGAAGTATTAATTAATGCAACCACTGGTGGTATTCAATCAATTAATTCTCATGCGGATCCGCGCCATGGTCGCGGGTCATTGCAATTAGCGTACCGGCAAGCGGTACGCAAAAAATCTGGGCAGTTAGCCGAACCGGATGACGCTGCCAACTATTCTGTGATGGCTGCGGATTCGATTAAGGTTACCGCCGCCACATCAACACGCGGCGAAATTACTACTTCCGGTCGGTTGATGCATCGTAACGGAGAAACTTTAGCGACGTTTGAACAAGTTTTTTCAGTCGAACGTGGTTGCCGCGTTTTAGGGATTCAGACGGAGTTAGATATTCTGCAAGCGCCAGTCAACAAGCCGTGGAATTCCTATTACTGTTTGCGATACGCGTGGGGAGACGAAGCAGCGAATTTGACGCGTGGGATGCAAGGGACTGCCCATGCTGCAAGTAGCAAGCGGTTGGTTGCCCCGGAGTACATTGAAATCGAGTCAGAGAAGAAAACGACATTGCTCACTGGTGGCTTACCATATCACCGCCGCATTGGGCGGCGATTTTTAGATTCAATGCTGGTCGTCAGTGGCGAGACTTGTCGGTCGTTCAAAGTTGGGATTGGTATAGATTTAGACCAGCCCCAGATTGCCTCCCAACAGTTTCAACAAACGTCGATGTACGCGGTTGATTCTGAGGGAGAACCGAGCGGTCATAATCGCAGTTCGTTGTTGCATTTAGGTGCTCGGAACTTAGTTGCCACGCACTGGCAAGCACTGCTTGAGGATGAAGCAGTGGTAGGTCTGCAAGCACGAATTATGGAAACAGCCGGACGAAGTGTGCGGACAAAATTGGCGACTTTTCGGCCGGTAGTGTCGGCTGTGCAACAGAATTTAGATGGTTCCTCATTGGGTGAATGTAATATTGAAGATGGACAAGTCGTATTGGATATGACAGGTCACGAGTGGCTGCAAATTGAGCTGCGGTTTTAGTAGTTCACCTCTGAGGCACGGGAATTCATTGGGAAACGCGGAGAAGGCAGCAGAAGGTAGGAGATTTATTCATGATTGTGACAATCGATGGGCCTGCAGGAGCAGGCAAAAGCACCGTCGCTCGCATGGTCGCAGACCAACTCGGCTATATGTTTTTAGATACCGGTGCAATGTATCGCTGTGTTGCACTTTTGGCTCAAGAAAATGAAATCGCTTGGGAAAACGAAGATGCAATTGGAGAATTGGGGCGGACGCTAGCGTATGTTGCTGAGCAGGACAAAGTGTTTATTGCTGGGGAAGATGTTACTCAGACCATTCGCTCCCCCGAAGTTACTGCGGCTGTGCATCGAGCCGCCGACAACGTGCAGGTGCGTGAAGCGCTTGTGAACCTACAGCGGCAATTGGCTAGCGATAATAATGTGGTTACCGAAGGTCGCGATCAGGGGACATTGGCTTTTCCGGACGCGGAGTGCAAAATTTATCTCTCGGCTTCGCCAACTGAGCGGGCCCAGCGGCGAGTTGACCAACTCAACGCAAATGGTGGTAGCGTGACGTTGGCAGAAACCTTAGAACAACAAACCCTGCGCGACGAGCAAGATGAAGCTCGTGAACTTGGTGGCTTGCAAGCAGCCGACGATGCGCTGTTTGTCGTGACTGACGGGATGAACATAATGGAAGTAGTCGAGCATATAGAACGGCTTGTTCGTATTCGTGAAACCGACTCCGCATGAATATTAAGGAAGTAACACATATGACTACAGCGGATCGAAATGTTTGGCCTAGAAAATCGCTCAGTAAATATTTGACCTATGCCTCAGCAAGATTTCTTTTTCGTCTCTTTGCATTGTTGTTGTTTCGCTATCATTGCCAAGGCCGGCATCATATTCCGCGGCGTGGTGGTGCACTTGTTTGTGCGAATCATCAAAGCATGCTGGACCCGCCCATCGTCGGAATGGCTGCAAGTCGACACCTTGCTTACCTTGCCCGAAAAACGTTGTTTAAGCATCGACTATTTGGTTGGTTCTTATGGAAAGTTGATGGGATTCCGTTGGACCAAGGCGGTATGGGAATTCAAGGTATCAAGGCGACGCTGAAAAGCCTTAAGACCGGCGGTGCGGTCGTTATCTTTCCTGAGGGCACGCGTAGCAAAACTGGAGAGTTGCAGCAGCTTAAGGGAGGCTTTATTGCACTTGCTCGTCGAGCCAAAGTACCTCTTGTTCCTTGTGGGGCAATCGGAGCCCACGAGTGCCTGCCACGAGGAACCGGCGGGCTGCGCTTTCGTCGCATTCGTTGTGTATATGGAGAAGCGATTAGCGTCAGTGAAATCGAAGCGCTTTCCGATGAGCAATTGCTGGCGACTGTGCACAGTCGCATTTTGGAATGCATGCACCGCGCGAAGATCAGTCGTAGCTAAGCGGCAATTTTCGCATTAGGGGCGACAGCGTTACTTGGCTTCGCTGGCATTGTTGCTGTTTCTTTTTCGTCAACAAACAATGTGATCGATTGTTGTTCGTGCGACCAGACAGCGATTAGATTTTCGTAGTGATACCTCCGCCCGATATAGCGGCTATCGGACATGGCAATGCACTCGATTATTGGAGTTGTGGCATCGATGTCGCTGTCGTGATATTCGGCAAAAATATCAAGAACCTGAGATCGCATCGTTTTGTGGATCGAGGGATGATTCATTTATATAGTGTTGTAACAATAAGAATGGTTTGTGATCACCTTCGTCATTTCAAGGCACTACAAGGTTTGTTCGGCGCATCGAGCCACAATATTAATGTTGTCAGCTCTGGAACGCACAGATTATGAACATTCGCTATTTTGACATTTCTAGAAGTTAGAAAAAAGAAAAAAACCACGCATACAGTTTTGCACAACGTGGCTTTTTAAAGCGGATGGGCTGGGATTCGAACCCAGGGTACGCGTGAACGTACAGTAATTTTCAAGACTACCGCCTTCGACCACTCGGCCACCTTGACCTTCTTTTTTGTCTGCATTGAGTTGATTGTGTTGTTATCGGCACAAATGCGGCAAAAGTCAACAATGAATGAACTACGAATTTAACCGAATTATGACAAATTTATCAACCGCTTTGAAAGGAGTTAATCACTGGTAACGGCAATACGATGTGTTGGTACGGGGCGACCTGGGCGGAAACTCTGAACTTCGCCAAACTCAGCGGTCATATCACGTTCACTACTCGCCCCGACGACGGCCTCACGGACTAGCGGTTCGAGTACCGCTGGGTCCATCGCCACACGAGCATTGATGATCATCGAAACACGGTCCGTTTCAACATTGCTAGCGTGTGAAAGCTCAACGTCCGAGTCGCTGTCAATTAAATTTGCGATGGCATGGCAGTCGTCTGTAGAACCGATTGCTTTAAGATGTGCCGTTTCCGCATTTTCCTTTATAAACACGGTTTGCAGTCGACCAATGATATCGAGCAATAAATCATCTAGCGCGATCTTATCATTGCCCTGCAGCGTGACTGTAGCATTAAGCCAGCCGAGTTCAGCTTCGCCCTGTGCATAACGATCATAGTCGAGCTCCAAAATGTGTTGCCCGACTGCAGTGGATGTGCCGTGGGCTTCACTCTGTACCGCAAGGAAGTCGACTAATGCCTGCATACCCGCGCCCGTTTTTGCGGAGAGTTTGATGATGGGAATATGAGGGTGTCTATTTTCCAGCAATCCCACGAGATTATCGATGGCGTCGGGCGAAAGTTCATCGATCCGATTGATGATCAGGAAATCCGCTTCTTCTAATTGCTTATTGAAGATATACGCAGCCTCGGGTGAGAATCCTGCGTTGGCATCTCCTCCTAAAATGCGTCGACCGTGACTTGGTTTTAGAATGACACCGTAGGGCGCAACGTCAAAAATATTGTGATGGAATTTTATCAAGGGTTGGATAACGGTGGCAACGAGGTCTGTACAACTACCCACAGGCTCAGCCAAGATGATGTCAGGTTTTTGGTCGGATTGGAGCTGTTCGACCGTCGCTGTTAATTCGTCAAAGTTGCAGCAAAAGCAAGCACCGGCAACTTCGCCGACAGAAAAACCTTGGTTACGCAACGTGTGTGTATCGACTAGATCCGTCGCCTGATCGTTTGTGACAATCCCAACCTTCAAACCAGCTTGTTGGTATAGCTGGGCCAGCTTGCCAATAGTTGTGGTTTTACCTGCACCGAGAAAGCCGCCGATCATTATAAATCGCATGATAATGTCATCTCTTTTCTTGATTCAAATGTTGATTGAAATCCGAAATATGTAAATTTGCAGCGATACAGATTGCGAGCGTTCAAGCATCGGCAGCGGCAAGCATTTCCAAGAACGTTTTCATTAAAGGAGCATTGTCGTGCCACGTCCGCGCGGAGACCAGATTGCCGTCCACGACTGTTTCTTGATCGACATAGATTCCGCCTCCCTGCTCAGCATCCATAGCACATTTTGCAACGGTCGTGACTTTTCTGCCTTGTAGGATTCCTGCTGAGGTTAGGATTTCAATTCCGTGACAGACACTGGCGATTGGTTTTCCCGCCGCATTGATTTCATGGATGATTCGATTTAAGTCTCCGTCATAGCGAATATATTCCGGTGCACGGCCGCCGGAGATAAACACTCCAGCATAATCGTCGGATTGCAGGTCTTTAAAGGCAATATCCGCTTGAATGAAGTAGCCTGGGCGTTCTTGAGTGATGTCCCAAGGAATACTTGAATCAGGCGGGATCTCATGCAAAACGGTATGAATTAATCGAGCTTCGGGAGCCGCGACGACGACCTCGTATCCAGCCTCTTTTAGGCGGAAAAACGGATAAAAGGTGTCGAGTGCTTCAGTTGCATCGCCAATAGGCATCAATATTCTTGACATTCGGTTTATTCCTGTCTCGCTGATTTGTTGACTTGCCGTAGTAGCAAAGTGACTCTGCACGAAAAGCACCGGCGGCAGAAAATGCAACCTTTCTGCCGCCGGTGTGTTTTGACTATTTAAATACCTGTGCCCGAATTAGATTTCGTACCCGTTATGGTATTCTTTCCGCACAATATGGGCGACTTCAGGGGCATTGGTTGGCACCATGTTCTTGGCATCCCATTGGATCTTTTTGCCATTGGCGTAAACCGCGAGGTTACCTAAAAGAATGGTCTCGGTAAGGCGCCCTGAATACGTTTGGAAACTAGAAACTGGAGCAGGTCCACCCTTGATGGCATTTGCCAATTCGGTGAAGTGTCCAGGTGATTCTGGGTATTCAACTTCTTGTTTAATATTACCGAGCAACGTGTATTCGTCGTTCGCAAAAATACCAGTCGTCCGCGTATCGTGACCGTAGTCGCCAGGCGACAGCATCGAACCCTTGTCGCCAACCACAAGCGTTCCGGTATTGAGCAGTCGAGCATATTTCTGGTTGTCGGCCGCGAGCGGTTTGCCATTGCTATCGACAAATTGCGTACGGTTTGGGAACAGCGAGCGAGGAGGCTTGAAGCCACCATCGTACCAATGCAGCGTCACCGCAGCACGCCCGTTATATTCTGGGAATTCAAATACGATTTTACATTTGGACGGATACGTTTCTTTATTGTGGCCTTCGGTTTCAGCGACAACGCTAGTGGGGTCGAACAAGTCGAGACCCATAAATGGCATGTTAAGTGTATGGCAAGCCATATCGCCTAATGCACCGGTACCGAAATCCCACCAACCACGCCATTTGAACGGAGTGTATGCTGGGTGGTAGGGGCGGTGTTTTGCGGGGCCGAGGAATTCATTCCAGTGAATATGTGCTGGAACCGGAGGCGTTTCCGATGGACGACCGCCACCTTGAGGCCAGACTGGACGGTTGGTCCACACATGGACTTCAGAAACTTTGCCGACAATGCCCGCTTTAAGCAAGGCAGCACTGCGACGTAGGGTGTTCGAAGCGGTACCCTGATTACCCATTTGAGTTTGCACGCCAGCTTCTTTGGCAAGAGTGGCTAAATGCCGCGCTTCCTCGATAGTATGGGTCAGCGGTTTTTGTGTGAAGGTGTGGTTACCTGCTTTAAGTGAAAGAGCAGCGGCTGGTGCGTGGTTATGATCTGGCGTGCTGACGGTGATTGCATCAACATTGTCACCAAGTTTCTCGATCATTTTGCGGTAATCGTGGAACTTTTGTGCTTTGGGCCATTTGTCTGAGGCTTTGGACAGGTTGCCATCGTCAATATCACAGATACCAACAATGTCACCATGTCGTGCAGCATCGTTTGAGTCACTTGTTCCCTTACCACCAACGCCGACACAGGCCCAGCGGATAACTTCGTTCGCTGAGGTACTGGCTTTAGCGGGAACGCCACCGGCGGCCCAGAATCCTGCGCTCGCTGCTGCAGTTACTTTGAGGAATTCTCGTCTTTGCTGTCGCTTAGCCATCCAAATGCTCCTTGGGAAATCTCGTAAATAAGTGTAGATATAAAAGGCAATCTTTAAAGTTCCTTCTAGCGTAACTCACAATGGCGTAGCTTTCAATCAATTGCGAGCCAAGACAGAGAAATATTTTTGCTTGTTATCTTCGATACTCGCATAATGCAATCCGATGTGCCATGATGATGTACCGCAGTAGAAAGCGAAGCGTAGGCGGGCCAGATTGCTCTCAAATATTACCGCATTAATATTCTAACTAATTCAACAACGCAGGATTTCACATATCGATGCAAGCGGTACAACAACCCGGTGAACTGTTGGTGGTTGGTTCTATTAATATGGACTTGGTTTTTCAAACCAGTCAACTGCCGAGCCCCGGTGAAACTGTGATCGGTGGTAGTTTTTGTCAAATCAATGGCGGCAAAGGTGCCAACCAAGCGGTGGCTGCTGCCCGCGGGAGCAATGTGCCGGTTAAACTATTCGCTGCTGTAGGCGATGACGGTTATGCAACATCGATCATGGATTCGTTCAAGCTGGAATCTCGGTTGTGTGTTGCATTAATTCAGCAAGTTGCTGATGCAGCCACCGGTGTTGCTGCGATCATGGTTGACGACCAGGGCGAGAATATGATCTGTGTGGCAGGGGGTGCTAACGAACGACTTTCGAGTGAATCAGTTGAGGCTGTGGCTAGCCAAGTGTTTGAGCAGGCAAGCGTTGTGCTGCTTTCCGCAGAAATACCACTAGCGACAATTCGCGCAGTTATCAGGCGGAGCGTGCAGCATGAGGCACTGGTCATTTTGAATCCCGCTCCAGCGTTACAGGAATTCCGCGGAGACGCTGTGCTAGCGGATGTTGATATTCTGACGCCCAACGAGCATGAGGCTAAGATATTGACTGGAATTGAAGTTACGGGATTTGAAAGTGCTGTGGAGGCGGGAAGGTGTTTGCAGGAATTTGGTGTTACCACGGTAATTGTGACGCTCGGTTCTCAAGGCGTGGTGGTTGTGCCCCCGATTGATAGCATTGAAAGTGAGGATCCGTGGGCGGTGTCTCCGCCGGAGGTGCAAGTTATCGATACGACGGCTGCCGGAGATTGTTTCAACGGATTACTGGCCGCGGAATTGGCGCGGGGGCAGTCCTTGTCAAAAGCAGTTGAAGTTGCAGTAGCCGGCGCTAGTATCAGTGTAACACGTGCCGGTGCCCAGACCTCATTGCCGACGGTTGAGGAATTAGCACTGATTACGTCCACGAATTAACACCGATCGATACCACGAATGACCGTAGTATTGCGATGTTGCAGGGGGCGACTTAGAATCAACTGTCGGGGAATCGCACTTTCTATTTAGCTATCCAATTAAATGCTGCTCTATGACAGACATGAAACCACAGCCTAAAAATGTCGTCGTGCTAGGTGCCACAGGCAGTATTGGTTGTAGCACACTCGAAGTTATCGCAGGTTGCTCAGATCGCTTGCGAGTGGTCGGGCTAACTGGCCATACAAACGTGGAATTGCTGCAGCAGCAGGCGCAGCAATGTCAATGCTCAAATGTCGTGGTTACCGACGCAACGCGAGCGGAGCTATTTGACCGGAGTGTTCTGGCTGATGGGGTCGCACTTGGTGTTGGCCCAGCCGCGATTGAATCGTTGGTTTCGCGAGAAGAAGTCGACGTTGTCGTAACAGGCATTGTTGGCAGTGCGGGATTGCGTGGCACTTGGGCGGCACTGCAAGCGGGTAAAACAGTCGCTCTAGCGAACAAAGAGACATTGGTAATGGCGGGCGCTCCTGTGATGGAGTTGTCGCGCGATTGTAACGCTCCAATTATACCTGTGGATAGTGAACACAGCGCGATTTTTCAAGCATTGCAGAGCGGTCGAGCCGAGGAAGTTTCAAGGCTGATATTGACGGCCAGTGGTGGACCGTTCCGCGATTATTCTACCGAACAACTCGCAAGCGTAAGCGTACAAGATGCATTGGCCCATCCTACATGGGACATGGGGCCTAAAATTACGGTTGATTCTGCGACAATGATGAATAAAGCTTTAGAGATCATTGAAGCACGCTGGTTGTTTGACCTACCCGTGGAACAAATCGATGTTGTGGTCCACCCGCAGTCGATTGTGCACTCGCTCGTAGAGTTCGTAGATGGCAGCGTACTGGCACAAATGGGCGTGGCCGATATGAAGCTGCCAATTCAATACGCATTATCCTATCCGAATCGGTGGCAGGGTCCTGCCGCAAAACTAGATTTTACGGTACCGTTTAATTGTGAGTTTTTTCCGCCCGACTACGAGCGCTTTCCGGCTTTGTTGCTGGGACGCGAGGTCGCGGGTCGTGGTGGTACTTGCGGAGCAGTGCTTAATGCGGCAAATGAAGCCGCGGTTGCTAGATTCCTAGCAGGCACCTTACAATTCACCGAAATCGTTCCTGCCTGTCGAGCTGTGTTGGAACATCACGATTTTGATCCAACGCCAAGTTTGGATCAGTTGTTAACAATAGATACATGGGCTCGAGAGGAGTTGGAATGTTGGAAAACTTAATTGCATTTTCTACCGGAGAGTTTTTCTCCGGAGCGATTAATATTGGAAAAGT
>LWDU01000126.1_pt1 | contig 25961 bp, 9 predicted proteins | sample 727161 | NCBI WGS metagenome assembly LWDU01 (sample SAMN04566230, study PRJNA314399) | hydrothermal vent metagenome | isolation source: deep sea hydrothermal plume seawater | place: Mexico: Gulf of California, Guaymas Basin | collected 2004-07-11
GCTTGTTTTTTTGTTTGTCCATCTTTTACCAAAATATGATTACCACTCATTGTGATCCATTGTTCTTTTTCATTTGCTTTTGATTCTTTACCTTCTTCATCTTTAAAATTATCTAAATTAAAATGTTCTTCTTCTGGTGTTTCATCAATAAATTCTTCCTCTTCAACCTGTGGAACTTCTTCTTCAACTGGAACTTCTTGAGGTATTTCTTGTTGTTGAGGAATTTCTTGTGGCATCTCTACGTCTTGTGAAATTTGTTCTTGATTAGGTTGGTTTGATTCAACTGTTCCTTCGCCTTCACATCTTGGACATTCCTTGATACCTTTTTTCTCTACAATAACTTTACCCTTACCTTCACAAAATTCACAGTCCATTGATTCTGTTGCAACTGATTCTCCCCATTTAAATCCATGAGATCCTTTTTGGTTTCCAAATTTAGATCTTTTAGCCATATCATCCAAGACAACTTTATTAAGTTCATCATGATGTGAATATCCCAAATGACTGTATAATTCTTCTTTTTCCTTTGTTCTATAATTACAATGTGGACAGTCTCTTTTTCCATCATCAGCAACTTTGTCTATATCATCCATATATGCTTCTCCTTGTGAACCCACTGGGGTATTATGTGCTTTCATATGATCTTTATATTCATCAAAGTCTACACTTTTAAATCCACATTCTTTACATTCATGTTCTTCTATTGATTCTTTAATATTTGGAAATTTTCTTATATATAATAATGCAATTTGACTTTTATCAGTATTATCCAAAGTTGAAAAATCCTTGTCTATCAAGTAACTCAAGTCTATATCGGTAAATATTTTATAATAATCTAATAATTCTGCTTTTTCATCATGTTGTATGGCATCCCACCACATTTCTGGTTTTATGAATGACATTTCTCTTGCACTCATTTTTGCAGAATACACCCTCATTTGACGATAAGATTCACCGTCTTTAATTATTATGGTGTCTACTGGTTCTAGTTCCCCATCTGCTATTGCTCTTGGTTCTACTGATGGTATTATTAACTCTTCCTCAGATTCACTACTACCTTTTGGGGTTTGAATTGTTGGTTCTTCTTCCTGTTTACCTTGAGGACTTTGTAGATCAGGCATATCACTTATTAATTAATCAATCACTTTTAAAGATTTATTTTTATATATTATCTCTTTAACACCTAAAATTTTTTCTTTTAACATTAAAATCAATTCAGGATCTTCTGAACTCATTATTTTACGTTCAAGTGAATCTATTTCAAACTGTAATTCATATATATTTGATATAAACCCTTTACAATTACATTCCTTTCTTTCGGGCTTTCTTTGTGTTATTTTAAGACATTTTACATCTATATGTGAAGAATATTTATGGGTACACCTAAGACAGATCCTACTGGATCTTGGTATTTTCTTATATTTATTATCATCTTCCCCCTCAATTTTTTTTCTCCCCATCTACTCTTTATATACTTGATTCTTCTTACTTTTATAGTTTATGTTTGGTTTCATTAAATTGATAGAATGTTCTTTTATAGATAAATCGTCATTTAATGTTACAATAATCTCATAAATGGCATTTTTTTTGATTGTTGGTCTAAATTTTGAATCCATATATGTCGTATATTGTGTTATTTTATCTGTAACATCCATTTTAAGTCAACCCATGTAATTTTTTGTATGGTTCAAGGAATTTTTCAATTCCTTTAGTTATAGTTCCACGCTTATATTTGTTGTTACCCGTCATATACATGAAAACCTCTGAGTGTAATTCATTATAATATCTGTCTTCATAAAATGCAATATTTTTTATTCCGTTGTCTCTTTTTTCAGCTCTTTCGTTCTCTGGAAATTCAGACCACCCCTCTTTTTCATATTCATCAAACATCTTTTTCAAATTTGTCCATCTCTTTTTATTATACTTGCCGTACTTTGTGGTTGGTGGTATTTTCTTACAGTCTAATTTCCATTTTGCTATTCTTTCTGGATTGTTTTCTTTAAATGAATGCCATAAAGCATGACCAATTTCATGTGTAAATATTCCCTTTAACTGATCATCATTCATGTCATAATCTATTCTCATATTAAGTTGATTTTCAGATGGTCGCCAATAACCTGCTGTGGAAACATCATCCATATTTTTATATATCATTCTTCCATCTTTATCCGTCTCAACTATAAGTTTTGGTGTTCTCTCTATGTTGAAAGACTTTACGATGTCTCTCTCCTCATCTCCCAAAGAGTTCCACATTAATCTAAGTGTGTTTATCTGTCTTTCTGCCTTTACTTTGTTATAGTCAAAGTCATCATCAGGTCTTTTTAAAGGTATATTTACGTCTATTGTTGTATTTCCTTTCTTGAATCCTTCCAATGGTTCATAAGTATTATATTCCCACCGTAAAGATCCTTCAATTAACTCTATCTGATGAGTGTTTTGTTTAAGTGGTAAGTGTGGCATTCCTATTGTATCTTCACTATTTAGTTCCTCTTGTAATTTATTAATATCTTCCTGTAGACTCTTGTTGGTATATCTTATTAAACGGTCTTCATCAGTAACCTTTTGGAATGCCCTATATTTCTGACTTTCTGACTTCATCTGTTTTTGTAAATAATCTATCTGTTGTGTAATTACACTTTGTTTTTGTTCCATCCTACTGTTTAGTCCACCTCCATCTTTTGAGGCAAACTGACCGTCATTATCTCTTGGGTGTTCCTGCTCAACAAATGCTTCTAATCCTCCCAAATAAAAATCCTTTTTATCTGGTAAATATTCATCATTGGTAACATACCATTTATTTCTTGGATCGTCTGGAGTTATTATTTGCAGTCTTTGATGTTTATCAGTTACTTTGTTTAAGAATTGACCGTATGCTCCATCAATAATAGTTCCATCTTCAAGTGCTACCCATTCATGCCCTAATGATGGATAAAACTTATCATATCCTAAAGATCTTAATTCGTCACTTACAATATTTCCACCATTTGCTGTATCTTGTGGTTTATTAACCACAGTATCAACGTTTTTTGCTTTTCCTTTACCCCAATACCTTCCCCTTATAACATTTGATTTTACACCTCGATTTTTAAGTGTAATTGCCAATACATCTGATCCTGCTCCACATACATTTTCCATATAATTAGTAGGCTTACCTGTTAATTTATTTCTAAGAACTGAACTAGCACTATTTGTCTTATAATTTCCATCTGCTGTTATATCACATCCTTTTTGCTTTGCTATAAGTTTTTGTAATCCTCCCCAATTATCTATTATCGAATTTAATGCTTTTTTTGTTTCATCATTGAATTTTCCACCACTAACTATATTTTTTAAATTACTCTTTAATTCAATTGGTGAACCGTTCTCTACATCATTATGTGTTTTATTTGTTTGTTCATACTCTTTTGGTGTTTTACCTCCACCAGATGTAAATTTACCATCTCCATCCCTTGGGTGTTCCTGTTCTTGGAATGATTCAGTAAATATTGTCTGTCCTGTACTCACTCTACCATTGGATTTTATTTGATCAGTTTGTTTTGACTTTGATAATTTTCCTTCTGGATTATTATTCAAATAGTCAACTGCATCTATCATACTTGTGAATTGTCTTTTCTTTATGGCTTTAAGTTTACCATCTTCCTCTACAAATTTCAAACCTTTATTTCTTTCTTTATAAATATTAATGGCTTTTTCCATACCAAGTGGAACACCTTTATCTTTATACTCCTTTGGTATTGTTATATTATTTGATCCCATGTTTATTTTTACTGTGTTTTTTTTCTTGTCATTATCCCATTCTGCATCAAATGAAAAGTCTGGAAGTTCTACATTAATATCATTGACTTTCTCAGTATTGGTTTCCACATTAAATCCCATTTTTCCTAAAACTGATTGGTAACTTTTTGCCATTTTTCTTACCTGACCAATTAATGTATCCTCATTCACTTCATCAGAATCAAATGTAATGGTTGTTGAATCCATTTCCCTATATTCAGGTTCTGGTATTTTACCCGTCTCTTTGAATTTCTTTGCAACATTAATGGTTCTTCCTATCTTCTGTGTACTAAATGCAGTTACAAGATCACGGTTTGGATCTATTGGATCTATAATTGAAAATGCGTTCTCCTTATTTCGTTTACCTCCACCCTGTTTATCCACAACATCTCCTTCTTTCAAATCTGCAAAGAAATCTATTACATTTTCAAATGAACCATATTCATCAATTAATACTTCTGCTGAGTATCCACTAAATCCTTGTTCTTTAAGATTTGATCCATACAACCCTGCATCTTTCATAAATTTCTTCAATACTCTAACTTCTCCTTCTTTTCCTTTAAGTGCAGTTTTCATATATTCAGTTTGATGTGGTGTTCGTTCCATACCAATTTCTATATCCTTACCGTCAAGTTTTCTCTCTCTAATTTGTTCAAGTGTCAAATGTTTTGTTGGAACTATCTGTACTTCTACGTCTTGTTCTCCATCTTTGAAAAATGCCTGAACATATTTTGAAGTTGCAGTTACTTCCTCATCATAATAATCAGTCCAACCTTGAGATTCTGCAAAGTCCTTATTGAGAACTTTTCTACCTATCTCTAATCCATACTGGTTCTTTTCTTCTTCGCTTACATCTGTATTAAACACAACAAACAAGTCCATATCACTTCCACTTGCTGGTAAATCAGTTCCCTTTTCGTATGAACCTTGCATGGCTACGTCATAAATTTTATCTTCTATACCAAGTTCTTTAATTGCATCCTCAACCTTATTGGTTACATTTTTGTCTAATTTTTCTTGTATTTCCTTTACCTCTGGTTTAGTTTCAACATCTTTCATGGTTGTTTTTTTGTATTCTGATACACTTCCACCCCCACTTTTTGAGGCAAACTTTCCATCTCCATCTCTTGGGTGTTCATCTTCTTCAAATGATTCGGTAGTACCATCTGGCTTGTAGATATATGTAACTTTCCCTTGTGCTTCACATTGTTGTTTTATTGATTGTGCATCTTGTTCATTATCATAATTTCCTATGAGGGTTAACTTTTCCCCGTTTGGAGAATAGTCGTCAAATATTACAACGCTGAATCCATAATCAGGTGTCATTTCATAAATCTCCCCAATTATATGGTCGAAAAAGTCTGGGTTTGATTTTGCTTCCTTTGAGTATCCAAATCCTGCTTGTTCTAATTCTTGGGGTATTATTGGAGGTGTTCCAAATTGTTGACAACAGTCTATATTATATAAGTAATTGGAATAATCATTTGCATACTTTCTAATCCCGTCTGGATTTGTTTGAAGTGCCTTCCTCATTTTTGCCTCCTTTGGTTTGTACAAGTCATGGAACGCATTTGCCCATATCTCCTCGTTTTCAGTTCTTATTTGAATTTCTGCTCTAACCCCGTCTATCCTAACAATACAATGCCATGATCTATAACCAGTACCATCTTTATGTCCTTCCATGTGATTACTTATCTTTAGAACGTCATAATTTTCTGTTACATATTGGATTGCTTGATTTACCTCTTGTATGTTTTTATTAATTACACGAACACCCGTTCTATCAGTCAAGTCATCAATAGTTTTATATTGGTCAGATTTTCTTACAATTTTTTCTATTGTTGAAAAAGTATCTTTTGTACGATGCATTACCCTAAAGTTTGGAAACACCTGTTCCAAATTATTAACTATCTTTAATCCCAGAGTTTCCATATTTTGCCATGTGTCATCACATTTTGCACTTTCTTCTAATAATTTAGCAATATCTATATGTGAAAAATGTTTTGATATTTGTTTAACCATTCTATCTCTTTTATTTGATTGTACTTTCTGTGATTTGGCTGGTTGACTACCAAATGGGTACAATGTTTTTTGAGGTGTTGATATTTTTCTTTCTAATTTTTTTGTGCTAAGAGTTTGCTCACTTTTATCGCTTCCTCCACCACTACCTGCTGAGAACTGACCACTATTCTTTTGATTACCACCACGATTATGTTTGGTTTCATCGTATTCCTCTACCGATACAGATTTTAAATCATATCGTATTATTACAGTTCTGTCAGTTTCTTCGTCAAAACCTTCATCTGAAACCTCTGTCGTATGTTGTCCTATACTTCCATCTTCATTAATAGTGGAGGTATATTTATGTGTTGCAGTTTTTGGTGGTGTTGGCTGTCTATCGTCATCCGTATATGATTCAACTGATTTAATCTTCATTATATATAATCTCCTTAATTAAACTACTTACATTTTTCAAGTTTTCTGCATTAAATTCCCTTATATGTGTCTTTGAAGGAGATCCTATTATTGAAAAATAATCTGAATGAGTCTCGTTTGCTATTACGGTTTCCATTATTCTTATATTATCTGTGTGTTCTTTTTTGATTGCATCAAAGTCTTCTTTAAATAATTTCTCATATTCACTCTGATTCAATACTGTATGTTTATCTTTTTTCATAATTCTCTCTAAATTTGCTTTCTGATCCTTCTTCATTTTTTCCAATTCATCATATTTTTCTTTTACATACCATGATATTGCTTTTTCTCTTCCACCCTCTAATATTTTATCGGTAAACTTGTTCAGTTTTTCTTCATTATCCTCAACCTTCATATTCCATATACCATGTCTAATTTCATGTATAACTGTATTTAAATAATTTATATTGTCTTGTCCTTCCAACAGATTAATTGTTAATACACTTGGATGTTCCATTAAATCTACATCATCCAACGTTTTTCTTGCCATTACTGATCCCAATGTGTAACCACCTTTTCTCTGCGTGGCTCTCTTTTTCTGTTCTGCAATTAATTGTTCTTTTGTAGTCCATTTTACATTTACCACATCAACACTTGATCTTTCCTCATCTGTGAGAATATTGTTCCATATATTAGTAAACTCTTTCATATCCTCCCTTGCCCAGTCTGGTGTGGTCACACCGTTATTCACATTGGTAAAAAGTAACTGTTTTCCACCAGTTTCTTTATCAAACTGTTCTTCTGTTATACCTTTTTGTTGATTAATATGTGGCATTTTCTTATTGATCTTTCCAGTTTTAGGATCAACAAAATATATCTTTTTTTCATTCATTATACCTGCTTTTCCATCAATATTCAAATTCCATTTTTTAGTAAATTTAGTAGTACCGACTGCATTTTTTAAACCCTTATACTCAACTTTATGTGTATCTTTACCTTTTATAATAGAAAATAAATCAAGTTCATTTATCAATGATGATTTTTCATTTAGTATTTTTATAAGTTTTTCTTGACTCTTTACATGAATTTCTTGATCATATAACATATCTCTCAATTGCATCTGTTTCATTGAACGTGGATTTGTTCCTTCTGGTTGTGTATTTTTATATTCAGCCATTGCATTATCTTCAGCTTCAAGTTCTTTTTTGTATTTTCAATTTTTTCATTATATTCTTCTATTATTCCTTCATAATATTCTAACTGGTTATTTATTGTTATGTCTCTGGTAGTCTTGGATTGATCTTCCCCGTTTTTTGTGGCAAACTTTCCGTCTCCGTCTCTTGGATGTTCATCTTCTTCGAATGATTCCCCCATTTTATTTCTTTGTGTAATTCTTTGTGCAAACTCACTTCTATTTCTAGAAAAACTTGGACTTGATAATTTATCTTTTATTTGTTCATCAACTTTATTACTTGCTGAACCTTCAAGTTGAATATCATCACTATCAAGATTCCATTTTTGGATATGTTTAACAACCATATCTAATTGTTCTTCTGAAAGTTTATCATGTAAATCACTTATATGTAAATGAGCCAAACGACCATCTGGATCGTCATCTGTTGTGGTATCTGCTCGTATCTTAATACAATCATCACAACCTGTTCCTTTAATCCAATCATCATGCCATGCATACTTACCACCATTACCTCTTGCTCTATCTGGTTGTATGACTTGACCAGTTGGCAGTAGCCAACTTTTACCTATAAATTCTTTACGATCTCCACCATATACTTTTAATAGTTGTTTATATTGTTCTTCGCTTGATAGATCAACTCTTTCTTTATCCATAAAATCATTTTCATCATCATATTTTTTTTCTAATTCTTTTCTTGTAGGTTTTTTACTAGTTCCTCCACTTGCAAACTTGCCGTCAGTATCTCTTGGATGTTCATCTTCCTCGAATGACTCAATAATTTGCTTGGCAAACAATCCGTCATCTTTAAATTTATATTTAAATTCTACATCCTTCATCCAAGTATTTTCAAAATTTTCACTAACTTGTTTCATTATACCTACCACTTCATCCCAATGCTGTTCCACCCATGAATCCTGTGATCCGATCCAACCTTTTTGGGAATTTATTAGTTGTTTAGGAGTTGATCTTTGTACATCCACGTTTGCATTGCCAATATACCTGTCTAAAAATTTTTCTAATGATAGTTTTCCAAAGTTGAATGTTACAGACTTTATTGATCCTTCATCAAAACTCTCCATTTGTAAATCACTATTTTCTATTCTTACCTCCTGCTCGTCTGCAAACAAGGAATTTACCTTCGAGTCTGCCTTTTCTATATCTTCACCCTTATCCATGAAATCAACGGTATCGAAATCCATAATAGGAACAATGTCAGTTGTGTATTCTGTTTTTACACCACCAAGATCTTTAATAAAGTCTGCATCATACTCAATGACAACTCCACTGTCAAAACCCACCTCTGAAGGATCTCTCATTGATAAAGACTGGAAACTGTATTTGTCCGATTCTTCTAACATTCCTTCTGAAGAAACCATACTAAACTCATCTAGTCCACTTCCCCTAAAAAATGACTTTGAATTTTTAAATTTGTCGTCAAGTATTTTGTTATATTCATCCACCTCTACCTGCATATCGTCAAAGACTTTTTTTACCTGTGGGTTATCGTCTAACCATGACTTCCATTCTTTATGTTTTTCATTAAAGTCATCAACTGCATCAATTGAATCATACTCTGTCATTGGTTGCCACAAGTCATTTACAATTTGTGGAACTTCTACCTGTGAGTCAGGATTGTCCTTGTTATACTGTTCTATTATTCTGTGTGATCCCATATCCATGCTTCCTCTTCCCATTCTTGTTGACAATGATCTTGATATGTCCGTGTCTTTTTTATCCGAACTTCCCCCATCTTTTGTTGCAAACTGACCGTCTCCGTCTCTTGGGTGTTCATCTTCCACAAACTCTTCCGTACCTTGTATTCTTAATATTATATCTTGATCATATTTATTTGCTTCTTCTTCCGTGTTAAATGTTAATACCAAGTCATAATTTCCCCCCCACTTTCCAATGTATGGGGATTTTCCTGATTTAATTAATTTATTATAATCTGACTCTAACTCTTCTATAGTATCAACCCCTTTTGTTACACCCACAACAAACACGGATTTTTTGCCATTTAGAAATGAGTTTATATCTTCTTTTTTTGTAAAGTCATACAATAAATTATTTGTTGGATCTAGAGTAAATTCTTTTACTCGAATAATATTAATCGTATTTATAATGTCATTAAATGACATATTATTTATCCTCTTTAGTTTTCCAATTGTCCACTACTTTACCATCAGGTAACACATCAGGCTCTTCAGGATAATTGTTTGCCACCATTGTAGAATCGGCAGGAGGTCCTGATACTTCTTCTGTTGCTTCTTCATCAAATGGTTCTTCTTCCAATGGCTCTTCTAATTGTTCCTCATCTTCCAATGGCTCTTCCAGTGGATCTTCTTCAATATCTTTATTATTTTGTAATACTGGGAAATCAAAATTCTTTGGCTGTTCATTGTCCAAGTCGAATGGGTTTGGTTCATTCATATTTGGTTGGTCTAACTCGTTTTCAAATTGATCAAAACTCATCTTCTCATCTTCATAATCATCTTGTGTAACTATGTTAAATTCAGGCTCAACATCTGGTTGATCTTCAGTGGAATCTGGAGTTTGGTCAAATCTAAGATCTGGTATCTTGTTACCCTGTTCATCTGTATCTTCCGTGTAGTTTCTTCCTGTTTCAGGATCTTCGTGTAAATTATCTGGGGTTGTTTGTCTAACTTCTTCTGGAGTTATTACCATTCCGTCTACAACTTCTTCTTCATTATCACCACTTTCAAGATCATTTTGATCTTGTTGAACTGTTTGGGTATCTGTCAAATCTGTTGAAATTTCATCATTGTGACTGTTTAGATTAGTGTTATCAAATATACCGTCAACTTCTGGTGGACTTTGTGGTTCTCCACCGTCTTCTATATCTCTTAATCTACTTTGACTTGAATCCCCTACAACTTCTTCTTCCTCTGGCACTATTGGTTTTTGAACACTTGGAATGTCAATTCGTTCTTCCTCATCTGGTTGGTCAGGATCATTTAATGGTATTTGTGGCTCTTCCCCAATTTTTGCATCTCTTGGTGGAGTTTGTTTTATATCCATTTGTATATCTTGTGAATCTTTTATAATTGGTTTATCTTCTGCATTATCTGAAAGTTGTATATCTCCGTCACTCTTTCCAATGTTTTGTGGCAAGTCTTCATCTTTATCATTTCCACCAGCAATGGATAATGTTTTTGCCTCTTTGGATTTTTCTTTCTCATATTCATCATCACTTACCTCTTTTGGTTCTTCTTCCTCTTCGTCTTCAACCATTGGTTCTTGGTTTGGTCTTGGGTGTGGGTTTTCTTGAGGATTTTCTGTTTCAGGTGTTTCTTCTTGAGTGTTGTCAAAGTCGTATGGATCTTTGAAAGTTCCGTCTGAAGCATTATTAATTTGATCACCGTTATCTATATTTGTAATTGCATTACCATCTTCATCATCATCTGGATTTTTATCTTCTGCATTAATACCACCTTCATCTTTATTACCTTCATCTTTATTACCGTCATCTCTTTGACCACTATATTCATCATCAATACTTGGAGTATCTCCAACCCTTGCACTTCTTTGTGGAGCATTTGGTGGTAATTCTGATTCGTCTTTATCCTGACCATACTCTTGTCTAATTTCAGGATCTGTGATTTCAGGAGTTCCGTCTTGGTCTAATCCTTGTGAAACGTAAAGGTCTGTTGAATCGTTTGTTGCACTTGGTGGCAATGGTATTCTTTCATTGGACAATGTTTCCGTAACTGCTTCCTTAAACCATTTCTCATAATCTTCCTTGTTTGGAGCGAAAGATTCTTTGGTATCGGTTCTTGGTGGTGTAGGTCTGTCTTTTTCACTATCTGGCATTGGTTTGCTTATTGGTGGACTACCCGTAGATGTTGGACTTGTTTCGGAAGTTGGACTTTCAATTGGCATTCCTCCAAATTGGTCTAATCCCTCTTGTGGAGGAGCTCCACCTTGACCAAAGTTCTGTTCTGCTTGTTCTCGTTTCTGTTCTTTGGCTTCTGATTGGAACTCATCCCATAAAGTGTCATCTAATGGTATATGTAATTTCTTTAATAATTCCCTTTTCTCTTCTGGGGATACTGCATCACTTGGTAGTTTTTGAATATCTTCCATTGATAATCTTCGTACACTTGGCATGAATGTTATTTCCACTTCCATTTCCTCGAAATCCTTGAATCCCCAAGATTCTGCAACTGGTTTGATAATCTTATCTTTAATCATTTCAGAAGCCTGTGATTGTAGGTCTACCATTCTTTGATCTAATACATCAAATGGGGTTTGACTTGAAGAGTATGAGAAACCACTTGGGTTTGAAACAACTTTTGATGCAAATCCTGTTCCAATATCTATATGATCTTCGACATTTTGTCCATAACTGTCAAACTTTGGACTGCCTTGAACACTTAATTCTTTGGACTCTATTGGTTTGTCAAACATCCATATGTATTGGTCGTTTGATTCATCAGACATTTCAAGTTGGATTTTCTGCATTTGATCTCTTGGCATACCAACGGCACTAACCAATACTCTTGGTTTTGCCATTTTTTGTTTAATTTCAACTTCTGCGTTTTGTAATACGGCTTGTGAATCTAATAATGGTCGAAGTACACGGTCTGGGTTAATTGCTTCTCCTGTCATTGGATCTACCTTGGAAGCAACAGGTCTTGGACTTGCCAAACTGAAAAATTCTGACTTTCCAAATGCTTGTCTATCTGGGTTATTAATCATCCAATGTACAAAGAATTGTGGATCTAATTCCTTAAAAACCCCGTCAACAATTTGCACTAATTTTAATTCAACACCATATTGATCTCTGAATACACGATATATTGTTTGCATTGGTATATGTTCAATATTACCAAGTCTATTATCTTCTGTATATTGTTTTTCTATAATACCATTTCCTGTAATAAATACTGAGTAGAAAAATTCCCCCATTTTCTTTTCTGCATTGGATACATCCCACCATTTCTTGATGAATGTGTTAAATGCCTCATTATTTGATTTAATTTCAATACCAGCTCCCATGAATTTTTGGTGTACAGTATCCATTGCTCGTTTAATTTGATCCCAACCGTGATAATATTCATATAATCTCTCAAATGTAATAGTTGGAAATTCACCGACTAATTGTTTAGACGGTCCTACTATTGTGGCATTCTTCTTTCTTGTTATGCCACCAAGCAAACTGTTAAATGATTGAAATATTTTTGGAACGCCCATTATTATCTACTCCCCAACAAAGAACCCTGTCCAAGTTCCTTGAAATTTAAATCCTGAATTATATGTAACAACGCCACGTATTCTCCATCTACCCGTTCTATCAAATACTCCTGTAGAATCTGTATGATACATTTTTCCGTCTGTACCTGTATTAGTTAAAGTAGCATTTAAAAGTGTCTTTTTTCCACGTGGGTTTTCCAATTCTATTTTAATTGTATTATTATTACTTATATCTACTGCTATTCTACCTGATGAATTTGGATCTGGTTTAGTCATAGTACATTTTAATTGAGTACCTATATTTCCCATTTTTATATCTGGAATTATGTCATTTGCCATTATCTTACACGTATTATTTCCTCATTTGTTATAAGCATTTTGTTCTCACTATTTTCTCACGGATTCGAACTCAAATGTATCCTTTATGACGGATTCTTTATCAAATATCTCTATTATACTTGTCTCTCCTTCGATTATTTCAATTATTACAGATTCAAATGGTAACTCACTTGTAATAACTTTTCCTATATATGCATCTACTCCGAATGATTTTAATAGTCGTCTTATTATTATGGATAATAGGGAATCTGATATACTGATTGATTCACTAATAAGTCTTCCCAGATTTCTTGCTTTTGAGAATGATTCTGACATATTAATGGATTCATTGATAACTCTTAAGATTGATTTTATTGGATTTCCAAGGAATGTTTGAACACTAATAGATTCAGTAACAAGTATTAATAATGATTTTACATAATTTATACCAGTTGTAATATTTACACTTTCATTAACAGTTCTTATAGCTCCTAATGCCCTATTTATGGTTGTTCCGATGGATATGTTTTCTGCCAAATGTCTTACAACTCCGATTGCACGTATTGATTGAGTTGCAACACTAATTGATTCATTTACAATTTTTACCACATCTAATACTATTCCTCTAAATGATTGGATACTAACACTTTCAGATAACAGTTTAACTATACCAAGATTTCTTAACGAAATGGTTGAAATATTAATAGATTCATTGAATCTCTTTACAATTCCAAGATTTCTTAATGAAGTAGTATTAATACTAATACTCTCATTTATATTCTTGACAATATCGATTAATCTTCCTTTAAATGATTGGATACTTACTGACTCACTAAATAGTTTAACAATGTTAAGGTTTCTAAGACTTTGTGTAGAAATATTTATTGATTCATTGATGTTCTTGACAATATCTATTAATCTACCCTTGAAAGATTGAATGCTTACGGTTTCACTTAATCGTTTTACAATACTCAAGTTTCTTAACGAAATGGTATTAATCTCAACTGATTCTGCCAACCTCTTTACAATATTTATATTTCTCAAAGATTGTGTGGAAATTTCAATTGACTCATTGATATTCTTTACAATATCTATTAATCTACCTTTGAAAGACTGGATACTGACAGTTTCTGCCAATCTTTTAACAATGTTAAGGTTTCTTAGGGATTGGGTATCAATGTCAATGGTTTCTGTAAAGAATTTGGTTATGCTTAATGATCTTTGTACATTAATGCTAATATTGACTGATTCTGCCAAATGTCTTACAACCCCTATTACTCTACCAGTATTGGTTGTAATGTTTATTCCTTCAGTAAAGAATTTTACAATGTTTAGATTTCTTAATGTTATAGTTGATACATTAACCCCCTCGTTTACATATTTTACAATGTCAATTAATCTACCTTTGAAAGACTGAATGCTGACAGTTTCATTGAATCGTTTCACAATGTTAAGGTTTCTCAAAGATTGGGTACTAATACTAATCGAGTCTGCAACTATTTTTACAATGTCTATTAGTCTTCCTTTAAATGATTGAATACTAATTGTCTCATTGAATCGTTTCACAATGTTAAGGTTTCTCAAAGATTGGGTTGAAACCTCAACTGATTCTTCCAAATATCTTATAACACCCATGAATCTTAGGGATTGGGTTGAAATGTTTATTGTATCACTAATAACTCGTGATATGGCTCTAGTATATCCACGGAATGACTGAATACTTACAGTTTCACTAAGTATCTTGAGGAGAAATACTTTTCTTAGGGATTGGGTTGAAATGTTTATTGTTTCAGTAAATACTCTTACAATGCTTAATGGTAAATTGGATGTGAATATTATGTTTACAGTCTCATCTAGTCTTTTAACTATACTCAAGTTTCTCAATGACTGAGTTGTGATTTGGATTGACTCGTTTGCTATTCGTAACATAGTTTTTGTGTTGTTTATTGCTGTTGTAATACCAACACTCTCAGATACAAATTTTGCTATACCTAATGCACTTGCAACACTTGTTGATGATTGTATTATTTCTGCTACTCTCTTGTTTATTCCTCTGACATGAATACCAATATCCCCGATATTTACGGATTCATTTATTACTCTAAACATTGACATTGTTGTTCCACGAAATGCTTGAATACTTATACTATCTGCAACTCGTTTCACAATGTTTATATTTCTAAGACTTTGAGTAGAAATACCGACAGTATCAGATATTCTCTTATTCATTCCTCTAATGTATAATGATTTTATTGTAATGTCAATTCCCTCACTTAACGATTTCACAATACTTAGGTTTCTCAACTTATCAGTTGCTATTGATATATCTTCTGCTATATGTAATATTCTTCCTCTAATGTATAATGAATTTGTTATGACATTAACAGTTTCCCCCATTTTCTTGACTATTGCCATATTTCTTAGGGATTGGGTTGAAATGTTTATGGATTCTGCTACGGCAAATATTCTTCCACGTATATATGTGGATATAGTTGAAAGTTCAATAGACTCATTTACAAGTCTAAACATTGAACGTGTTGTACCACGGAATGCCTGAATACTTACAGTTTCATTAAACCTCTTAACAATATTAAGGTTTCTCAAGGATTGAGTGGATACTTCCAAATCTTCCTTAATACTAATCAATCGTAATCTTAATCTATTAATATTGGTAATTATTGATACATCTTCGTTAATGTTACGGAACATTGTTTTTGGGTTTAGAATGACAGTAACAGATTGTATACTCTCATTTAATGATCTTACAACTCCTATTGAACGTAGTTTTGATTCAATGAGTGTAAGTGATTCATTAATGAAAATTACTAAGTTATCCCCAGATATTATCAATGTATTAACATTAATTGATTCTATTACTGCAAATATTCTTCCACGTATGTATAATGAGGAAGTTGATACATTTATTGTTTCTGTAAAACTGAGTATGATTCCTTTTATCTTTGTCAATGATGAAGTAATATCCAATGATTCCGAAATGGTTCTTACTACACTTTTTGCAGTTCCACGGAATGCCATAATTGAAACACTATCATTTATATTACGGAACATAGTTCTTGTATTTAGAGCAGTAGTGGTAATTGACACATTGTCACTAATACTACGTAATATGTGTTTAGGGTTGAGTGTGATTCCAGTAATCTCAATAGAGTCAGATAATCGCTTCACAATGTTAATGCTTCTCAATGACTGAGTTGAAATGTTTATTGATTCGTTAATATTTTTGACAATATCTATTAATCTGCCCTTGAATGACTGAATGCTTACAGATTCACTAAGTCGTTTTACAATGCTAAGGTTTCGCAATGAAGTGGTTGAAATGTTTATTGATTCATTAACATTCTTTACAATGTCGATTAATCTGCCCTTGAATGACTGAATGCTTACAGATTCACTAAATCGTTTGACAATGCTCAAATTTCTTAGACTTGAAGTTGAAACACTAATTGTCTCATTAAATCTCTTTACAATGTTTATATTTCTTAGACTTGCAGTTGAAACATTAATACTGTCACTTATCAATCTGACTATTGTCAATGGGAATCCTGTAAATGATTGGATTGAAACGGATTCATTCATTTTCTTGACTATTGCCATGTTTCTTAATACTTGGGTACTTGTTTCAATGGATTCTGTAATATTAAATATTCTACCACGTATATATTGGTTTAATTCTCCCACTTGTATGGATTCATTGATATATTTAGTCAATTTTTGTGTACTTCCAAGGAATGATTGAATACTGATATTATCACTAAATGATTTTACAATTGCAAGATTTCTGAATGATCCACTAAGTATTTCAACAGATTCATTTACTATATATAATCTGTTCATTAGACGGTTAAAGATACTTCCAATTTCAATGGACTCATTGATTCTTCTTGTCATACTCATGAATCTTATTGCCTCTTTACCTAATTGATATACACCGTTCTGGAATATTCCTTGGAATACGTTTCCTCTAAGTATTCTTACTGTGTCATTAACTGTTATTGTTCTTAATCTATGTATTGGGTTTGTTGTTGCTACTTGTATTGATTCTATAACACTAAATATTCTTCCTCTCAAGTAGGTAGAAACCTCCCCCATTTGTATGGATTCATTAATCACTCTAAACATTGACATTGTATTTCCACGGAATGCCTGAATACTAACTGATTCATCTAATTGTCTCAAAATACTTCTTGGAACTTTTAATGCTTCTGCAACTTGTATGGTTTCAATAATATTAAGTATTATACCCTTTATCTTTGTTAATCCGAATTTGACTTGAACTGTTTCATTCAATCTTTTTACAATTCCAATATTTCTAAGAATGTTTGCCGTTACCTGAATGCCTTCACTAAAACCTTTAATTATGTTCAAGTTTCTTAGACTTGTAGTTGACACTTGTACGGACTCGTTGATGTTCTTTACAATATCTATTAGTCTTCCTCTAAAGGATTGTATACTGATTGATTCTGACAATCTCTTTACAATGTTAATGTTTCTTAGACTTGAAGTTGCAATGTTTATTGACTCATTGATGACTCTTGCAATATTTGTTGCATTACCCAAGAATGCCTGAATTGATACTGATTCATCAAATGTTCTGCTCAAACTCATTGCCTTTACAGTTTCAGAGCCTTGTTGGAATACACCTATTCCTTGGAATATTCCTTGGAACACCATATGCTTTCCGACTGTGATTGACTCTACAACAACTGTGATCAATGTTTTAAGTTTAGTGGATACGGTTGCAATGTTTATTGACTCATTGATAATTCTTGATATACTACTTGCAGTACCCATGAATGCCTGAACGCTTACACTTTCATTTAGTCTCTTCACTATTGCAAGGTTTCTGAATGAAGTGGTTGAAACATTGATAGATTCATTGATTACACGGAACATTGATTTTGCAGTTCCACGGAATGCCTGAATGCTTATTGACTCATTTATCTTCTTCACTATTCCAAGGTTTCTTAGAGATTGGGTTGACACTTGTACGGACTCGTTAATATTCTTTACTATATCGATTAGTCTTCCCTTAAAGGATTGTATTGAAATAACTTCATTGAATAGTTTGACAATTCCAATGTTTCTTAACTGAATAGTTCCAATTTCAATACTTTCTGCAAATCTCTTTACTATTCCTATATTTCTTCCCAATGTTGTTGACATATTAATAGTATCATTTACAACCCTAAACATTGATCTTGCAGTTCCCCTAAATGCCTGAATGCTTATTGACTCATTTAATAATTTTACAATACTCAAGTTTCTTAATGAGATAGTTGAAATACTGATTGACTCATTTACTCGTTTTACAATATTAATTAATCTGATATTAAGGGATTGAATACTTATTGATTCACTAAGTAGTTTAATGATACTGAGGTTTCTTAGACTTGTAGTTGAAACACTAATGGATTCATTTATATTTCTAAACATTGTCATTAATCTTAACTGAACCCCAGAAATATCAATTGATTCATTTATAATTCTTGATATACTACTTGCAGTTCCCAAAAATGCCTGAACACTTACACTTTCATTAAACTGTCTTACTATTGCAAGGTTTCTCAAGTTTGATATGCTTATCTCAATTGTATCACTGTTTATTCTTGTCATAGCCATTCTTCGTAACACTTCATTAACACTTTGATATGCATTTGGATCAAATGCTCCTTGGAATCCAGCAATTCCTATGTTTACAGATTCACTTACTGCTTTAATTCTTCCTCTTATGTATTGTGAAATGGTATTAACTTGAACTGACTCGTTGACACGTTTGAATAGTCCACGCAAATGATTCTTGGTTGTCGCAATGTTTAATGTCTCATTGATAAATCGTGTTAATTGTGAAGCATTGCCTAAAAAGTGTTGAACACTTACTGACTCGTTAAACTGTTTTACAATTCCAATATTTCTCAACGAGGTGGTTGAAACGTTGATGGATTCGGTTACACGTTTGAATAGTCCACGTAGGTAATTTAAAACAGTGTTAACTTCAACTGTTTCGTTTATTGCTTTAATTCTTCCCCTAATATATGATGTTAGTGAAGAAATATTCATGCTTTCGTTTAACTGTCTTACAACACTCAAGTTTCTTAATAATTGGGTTGTCACATTAATTGATTCATTTATATTATAGTTCATACCTCTTATGTATAGAGACAAGGTAGAAACTGAAACAGTTTCGTTAAGTATACGAACAAATTGTATGGTAGTTCCTCTAAATGCCTGAATACTAACCGACTCATTAACAGATTTAACCATATTCTGTAACCTGTTTGTGATTGTGTTAATTTCAATTGATTCAGTTAATCGTTTAACTATACTCAAATTTCGTAATGAAGTGGTATTAATTGATACAGATTCAATTAAGGATCTACTCATGTTCTGTAATCTGTTTGACAATGCCTGAACACTAAGTGATTCATTAAATATTCTTGTTAAAGTCATAGCCTTTACGGTTTCACTTCCATAATGGAATACACTTCCTTGGAATATTCCTTGGAATACTCTGTGTCTTCCAACGGTAACTGATTCCACAACTACTGAAATTAATGTTTTAAGTTTCGTAGATATGGTTGCAATATTTACAGATTCATTGATAACTCTTGATAATTCACTTGCAGTACCCAAAAATGCCTGAACACTTACACTTTCATTGAATTGTTTTACTATATCCATTACCCTATTTGTTAATGTTTGAATGCTAATTGTCTCATTAAACATTCTTGTTAAAGTCATAGACTTTGAAGTTTCTGAACCAAACTGCCATACACCGTTCTGGAATATTCCTTGGAATACTGCTTTTCTTCCTACATTTATTGTTTCTGTAAAACTGAATATGATTGATTTGATATGAATTGTTACACTTGATACATTTATACTTTCGTTAACAATTCTAAACATTGTTTGGGCATTACCACTAAATGCCTGAACACTAATAGATTCATTAAATAATTTTACAATACCTATGAATCTAAGGTATTGAGTAGACACATTAATTGATTCACTTAATCGTTTGACGATACTCAGGTTTCTTAGATTTGCAGTAGAAATTTCTAAAGACTCACTTATTTGTCTTACCATGTTTTTTGTTCTTCCTCTAAATGCTTGGATTGAGATAGACTCGGACAACTGTTTCACAATACTCAATTTTCTTAGACTTGCAGTGTTAATTGAAATACTTTCATTGATTAATTTAACAATATCTAATACTCTACCCCTAAATGATTGAATACTGATATTTTCTGATAATAGTTTTACAATACTCAAGTTTCTTAGACTTGTAGTAGAAACGTTAATTGATTCGTTTATAATTTTGACTATATCGATTAATCTACCTCTAAATGATTGAATTGATATAGATTCGTTTAGTTTCTTTACTATTCCAAGGTTTCTAAGAATGTTGGGGGTAATTTGAATACCTTCACTAATACCTTTAGCAATGTTGAGGCTTCTTAATATACCACTTGAAGTGTTTATTGATTCGTTTATTAATCTGAACATTGATCTTGCAGTTCCTCTGAATACCTGAACTGATACAGATTCATCTAATTGTCTTACCATACCCATGAATCTTAATGCCTCGTTCCTGATTTGGTATACTCCAAATTGGTAAATATCATCTTGGAATGTTGATATAGTTATTCTAATGGACTCGTTTATTATCTTTATTCTTCCTACTATTAATACTCGTAACGTTGACACATTAATTGATTCGTTTATTATTCTTGCTACACTTTTTGCTGTTCCCCTGAATGCTTGGATTGAGATAGACTCCCCCAAATTCTTTATAATACTCAAGTTTCTTAACTGAACACTTGAAGTGTTTACTGATTCATTCACTCGTTTTACTATGTCAATTAGTCTGCCTCTAAACACTTGAACACTTACTGTCTCATTGAACTGTTTTACAATGTTTAGAGTTCGTTGAACTTCGTTTGCAAACTGATAAATATTGTCTTGGAATATAAATGATCCTACAGTAATACTATTGTTAATTCTCTTAACTATTGATAATGCACTTTGTTCAATTGTGGTAATACTTATAATATTATTAATTACTTTTACCATATACAATGATCTTCCTCTAAATGCCTGAACAGATACAGATTCTTGTAATGTTCTTACAACCCCGATTACTCTACTTGGAATATCATTAATTGAAATGTTTTCTGCCAAATGTCTTACAACACCTATATTTCTAAGTAGTTGTGATGTAGTTTGTATACTTTCGTTAACAACTCTAAACATTGTTTTTGTTCTTCCTCTGAATGCTTGGATTGAAATTGTATCATTCAATTTCTTTACTATTCCAAGACCTTTAATGGATTGAGTTGAAATTTCAATTGACTCGTTGAACTTCTTTACAATATTTATATTTCTTAGACTTTGTGTTGAAATTTCAATTGATTCATTAACAAGTCTAAACATTGAACGTGCAGTTCCACGGAATGCTTGTATTGAGATAGACTCATTAAATAGTTTCACAATATTCAAATTTCTTAATTGAATGCTTGAAATTTCTAAAGATTCGTTTAATTTCTTTACAAGTCCAAGACCTTTTAATGTGGTATAACTAATTGACACAGATTCATTAACTACTCTAAACATTGACATTGCAGTTCCCCTAAACACTTGAACTGATATTGATTCGTTTAATATTCTACTCAAGGTCATTGCCTTTAGAGTTTCTGAGCCATAATGCAAACACTCTTGATCTTCCAACCGTTACTGATTCTACAATTGATTTTATGATTCCTCGTATCAAAACTTCTGCTTGAACTAAGTTTATTGATTCATTAAATTGTTTAACAATGTTTAAGTTTCTTAATGAGGTGGTACTAATATCAATGGATTCATTTACACGTCTAATTATATTTTGTGCTGTTATTTTAAATGTTTGGACACTTATACTTTCATTGAATGTTCTGCTTATGGTCATTGCCTTTAGAGTTTCTGAACCAAATTGCCATACTCCATTTTGGAATATTCCTTGGAATACTGCTTTCCTTCCAACGTTTACTGTTTCTACAAACTGTTTTATAATTCCCCTTACCTTGACTTTACTGTCAGCAATATTAACTGACTCGTTAACGATTCGAGCATATTGTACGGCAGATCCTAAGAATGCCTGAACACTTAGAGATTCGTTTACTAGTCTAACGAAACCCAGTTTTCTAGATAACGTTGAACTTACTTGTACACTATTGTTAAGTAGTTTGACAATATTAATGTTTCTTAATGAGGTGGTTGAAATACTAATGGTGTCAGAAATTAATTTTGTAAAACCTATTGATCTTCCAAATCCAAACTTGACTTGAACTGTTTCATTGAATTGTTTGACAATACCAATATTTCTAAGAATGTTTGAGGTAATTTGAATGCCTTCATTAAATCCTTTAACAATACTGATACTTCGTGGTACTATTGTGTTTATTGATATTGACTCATTAATAGTCTTAACAATATCTATTAATCTACCTTTGAATGATTGAATACTAATGCTTTCAGATAAAAGTTTAACAATACCAATATTTCTTAATGAAGTGGTATTAATCTCAATAGATTCATTTACACGTCTAACTAAATTACTTAATCTACCTCTAAACACTTGAACTGATATTGACTCATTAAGTGTTCTACTCAAGGTCATTGCCTTTAGAGTTTCAGATCCGTAATGGAATACGTTTCCTTGGAATATTCCAGCAAACACTCTTGATCTTCCAACCGTTACTGATTCTACAATTACTGAAATTACTGTTTTAAATTTGTTGTATATAGTCGATACTTGTACAGATTCATTAAGTGATTTAGTGATTGACATTGATTTTAATAATACACCTGAAATAGATACAGATTCATTAATAGTCTTGACAATATCTATTAGTCTACCTTTGAAGGATTGGATTGAGATAGACTCATTCAATTTCTTTACAAGTCTAAGACCTTTTAGACTTACAGTTGAAATACTTATAAATTCATTGATAACTCGTTTAAGTTGAAGTGTCCTTCCCCTAAAGACTTGAACACTAACTGACTCGTTAAATGTTCTGACTATTCCAAGATTTCTTAACACTTCATTAGCATTTTGGTATGCATTTGGATCAAACACTCCTTGGAATCCAGCAAGTCCTATGGTTACGGAATTACTTAATATTTTTATTAATCCTATTATGTGTTGTGAAACTGTATTAATTTGAATTGACTCATTAAATTGTTTAACAATGTTTAATTTTCTTAGATTTGTAGTTGAAACATTAATTGATTCGTTGATTATTCTTAATAACTCACTTGCAGTACCCAAGAATGCCTGAACACTAATAGATTCATTTAACTGTTTTACAAGATCTTGGAATTTATCTACAGATGAGTTGATTGATACTGATTCATTAATATTCTTGACTATATCAATTAATCTACCTCTAAATGCTTGGATACTTATACTATCATTACTTATCCTTGTCATACCCATGAATCTTAATACCTCTCCTACACGATAAACTCCTAACTGATATACACCGTTTTGGAATATATCCAACCCTATTTGGATTGATTCGTTAATGTTTTTAATAAGACTCTTTAACCTGTTATTTGTGGTTGCAATATTTAATGTTTCATTGATATATCTTACTACTTTTGATGAAGTACCCAAGAATGCCTGAATACTCATGCTTTCATTGAATTGTCTTATGATGGCACGTGATTTTAATAAAACCTCCCCCACACTAACAGATTCATTGAATTGTTTTACTATGTTTATGTTTCGCAAGGGAACAATTAGAATGTTCATACTTTCCCCAACACGTTTTGTTATTACTAATGCTCTTTGTACGTATTCTGTTGCATTTACTGTTTCATCAATAACCCTCCCCAAAGATAGGAATCTTACTACTGACGGACTTATATTTATAAATTCATTTACAACTCGTGCAAATTGTATTGTCCTTCCTCTAAAGACTTGAATACTAACTGACTCGTTTAACATTCTGACTATTGATTGTAGTTTTAATTTTGATTCTGCTAAACTCATGGATTCACTTATATTACGGAACATACTTTTTGTCTTTGCTGAAGTAGATGTAATGGATAAACCTTCCCCAAATATTCTGTTAATTGATAATCTTTTAACAATATCGTCTGAAGCATCATAAACACCCAAATCATATACAAACTCTTGGAATATCTCTATCTTTCCAACCTGAATTGATTCATTGATTAATTTTAATATTTTTTTAATATGTGTGTCTAATGATGTAATACTTAATGATTCATTTATAGAGTAAGATATATGTTTAAGTCTATTGATTGTAGAAGTTAAGTTGATTGATTCATTGATAATTCGTTTAAGTTGAAGTGTAGTTCCCTTAAATGATATTAATGATACTGACTCGTTAAATATTCTTACTATTGATAATATTCTTGAATTAACCTCCCCCAAATTTGTGGTTTCATTAATCAGTCTTCTCATATCCATAAACCTCAATACCTCATAACCTGATTGGAATGTTCCATTTTGGAATATTCCTTGGAATACTCCAGACTTTGTGACTTTAATTGTTTCTCCAATCTTTTTGGTCAAACCTCTCACATAATTTTTAACCGTTGTTGGAGCAACTGTTTCTGCAATTTTTCTTGTTAGGGATTGAGCCTTTTTCACAACTTGACTTGATTGTACGGTTTCACTTACAAGTCTAACAGAGTCTCTTGTAAAGTTTATTACAGAACTTGTGTTTATTGCTTCATTGACAACTCTTGCCAATGCTACTGCATTACCACTAAATGCCTGAACACTAAGTGATTCATTAAACTGTTTTACAATGTTTAATACTTTTTTGGTTGCTTCTGTAAGTGATATGGAATTATTGATCTCCTTTACAATGTTTGCCAATCTTTTATTCAACTCATTATTTTGAATTGATTCATTAATTGTTCTTATCTGTCCTTTTATCTTTCCTCTAAATGCTTGTATATTTAACGAGTCGTTAATATTTCGTACCATATTTTTAAATCTTCCACTTTGGGAAGCAATTGAAATTGATTCATTTGCTGTTCTCATTAAAGATTTAAGTCTGGTTATTATTGATGCAACCTGAACATTTTCAGATATAATTCTTGCAATGTTTGTTGCAGTTCCCCTGAATGCCTGAACGTTTATTGATTCATCAATGATAAGTATTCTTACAAGTTTTGTTATTGCTTCTTGCAATCCTTGGAAGTTTGAAGGATCAAATGCATTTGATTGGAATTGTTTTAATATTAGTTCAATGGATTCGTTGACAATACTCTTTAATTCCCTACCAGAATCATATGTTGTTGCATCATAAATACCACTTTGGTAGACTTGAGGGGTTTTATACTCTAAATCATATACTCCTGACTGAAATATTCCAGTTTGAAATACCTCAACTGTATGAGTCAACTATGTAGCCTGATTGGAATAATATTCGAACTTAGTAAATGCGTTAATCATAATACAATAATGGTATAATAATGATATAAAAGTATTAATTCACAAGATTTATAAGGAACAATCACTATAAAAAGGTAGATTAAAACCTCGTTGTATCAGGTCGATACTGTGTGAACACGTAAGATTCACACCATTTTCACTAATAATAAAAAGGGGGATTATTTGAAAATACTACCACATTTTACACACGTAATAAAATCAGTATAATTAGAATCTACCTGAAATTTCCAAGAACAACACGGACAACGTTTATTATATTCTCTCTGATTCATGAATACTATTAATAATTATTAGTATTTAACCTTTATTAAATATTTGTTTGATATTTAATAAACATTATTTACAAAATTATAAACAAAGTTTACAAAATTATCAATAACTTTTAATTTGTAAAATATATGGCATAATAAATTAAATTGTACTAAAATGAAGTTACTTTTTTACCTGCTAATGGCAACTAAAGTCATTCTCGCTTCCACGAGCCACCTCTCCTCTCAGATAGACACATTTGTCTTAGAGAAATGTTCTTCATCTTAGATTTCTTGAGTTTGTGTC